>Ga0302325_10004023_pt1 | contig 34152 bp, 31 predicted proteins | sample Palsa_T0_2_FD_201948 | JGI IMG/M metagenome (GOLD analysis project Ga0302325, IMG submission 201948) | Peat permafrost microbial communities from Stordalen Mire near Abisko, Sweden - Palsa_T0_2 | ecosystem: Environmental > Terrestrial > Soil > Palsa > Peat permafrost | place: Sweden: Abisko...
CAGCTCTAGATCAATTGGCGCCTGGTATCGTGGGATCGGTCGCGCGCTCGACCACGTCCCGTTCAGGGAGCCCGTTTTCCAGGCCAAACACCTCGCGCGAGACGTTCGACAGTTGCCCCGTGAACTCCATCACGATCGACTCGCTGCGCCCGCACGCTCTCTCGGCCCTGCCGGTCCGCGCCGTTCTCTTGTCGCTCGCGATCCTGCTCACGGGCGCGGCGATCGCGCGCGCCGAGGGACCGAGCTACGTCGCGCGGACCCCGACTCCGGGTGCGCTCTACAGCGATGGCCAGAACGGTCGCTACCTGCTCGGAGGGGAATGGCTTTACCGCCCCGATCTATCCGATGTCGGCATCGCGGAGGGGTGGTGGCGTGACGCCGCATCGACGAACGGGTGGTCGCCGGTCGCGGTCCCCAATGCCTACAACGCCGGAGACTTCACGTCCGCGAGCAATGCGGGCTACACCGGCTGGTACCGCAAGGACTTCAAGCTGCCGAACTCGGCGTTTGCCCGCTACGTGCCGCGCGCAGACCGGCGCTGGATCATCCGCTTCGAGTCGGTCAACTACCGCGCCACGGTCTGGCTGAACGGCCGCAAGATCGGCGGCCATGCCGGGGCGGAGCTGCCGTTCGAGCTCGACCTCCCCGACGTGCGCAAGGGGGTCAACCGACTGATCGTGCGGGTCAACAACCGCCGGTCGGCGATGGATATCCCGCCCGGCTACGGAGGCGGCGCTTGGAACTATGGTGGCATCCTCCGGGAGGTCTACGTGCGCACGGCCCAGCGTGCGGACATCTCCCAAACCCAGTACCGGACGTTGCTGCCGTGTCCATCCTGCGCCGCCAAGATCGAGGTCACTGTGCAGGTGCGCAACGTCACCGGAGCGCCACAGGCCGTCGGGCTCCACGGCGTCTACGGAAACGCGCGGCTGACCTTCGGCCGGGCGACGATCTCACCGTACGCAACCTGGACCACCGAGGCCGTCGCGCACATCCCCCACCCGAACCTGTGGTCCCCTGGTCATCCGGCGCTTTACCGCTCCACCCTGACGCTGACTGACTCGGCCGGTCGGAAGATCGGCGGCTACGTCGAGCTCAGCGGGATCCGGACCATCACCGTCACCCCCGACGGCCGGCTGGAGCTCAACGGTCGCCTGCTCAACCTCCGTGGCGTCGATGTCCGTGAGCAGAATCTCGCGCAGGGCGGCGCGCTCGATGCCACCCAGGAGCGCCAGATCGTCAGCTCGGTGAAGGCGCTGGGGGGCACGGTGATGCGCTCGGACCCCCTCAGCCCCGAGCTCGAGGAGGCCGCTGATCGCGCCGGCATCCTGATCTGGTCGGAGATACCGGTCAACCGGACGGTTCAGAGGCAGTACCTCGGCGATCCGGCGTGGGTCGCCGAGGCCCACTCGTTCCTGCGGCAGAACATCCTCGCCAATGAGAACCATCCGTCCGTGCTCCTGTGGAGCATCGGCAACGAGCTTCCCACCTACGCCACGCCGGCCGAGGCGAGCTACATCGCCAGCTCGGCCGCACTGGCCAAGCAGCTCGATCCCACCCGTCCCGTGGCCATGTCGATCACCGACTGGCCCGGCGTGCCCTGCCAGGCGGCGTATGCGCCACTCGACGTGATCGGCTACAACGACTACTTCGGCTGGTTCGACTTCGGCGACGGCGGGACCGCCGACCAGCAGCAGCTCAGCCCGTTCCTCGACAGCCTCCGCGCCTGCTACCCGCACCAGGCGCTCGCGATCACCGAATTCGGCTTCGACGCCAACCGCGCCGGGCCAGCCGAGGAATACGGGACCTATCAGTTTCAGGCGGACGCAGCGGAATATCACCTTCAGGTCTTCGCGACGAAGCCGTGGCTGTCGGCGGCGATGTACTTCCTGCTCCAGGACACCGCCTTCTACCCGGGCTACACCGGCGGCAATCCGGAGCCGGACCCGCCGTTCAACGAGAAAGGGCTGCTCGATCTCGACGGCAACCCGAAGCCCGCGTGGGCCGTCGTGTCGTCGATCTTCCATGCCACCGTTCAGATCGCGAATCAGGCCCACGGAACGCGGGGCCAGGTCAGAAACGGCGCCGGCGCGAGGCGGCGAAAACGAGGGCTCCGCCGATCGGCGGCGGTCCCCGATCGTGTACCTTCCCCGGCCGTGCATCCCGACCTCGGCGTAGTGCCGTGAGCCTTGGCCGCTACGCACTCGGGGTCCTTGCGCTGGTCTGCGTGCTCGGCTCGCTGGGCACGGGCGCGGTGGCGCTTCGGACATTCCTGCTTCCTGGCTGGCGTGGCGCTGTAGCTCGACTGGCCGAGAGCGTGATCGCGTTCGCGCTGCTGATCGGGATCATCGAGCTCCTGGGAACGGTTGGCCTGTTCCGGCTGGTTCCGGTGGTGGTGGCGTCGCTCGTGGTCGGAATCGGGCTCCGCGCGCGGTTCCGGGTACCGGCCGCCGCCGATCGCAGCACGGAACGCCAGCCGCCGCGTCCGGTCGATCTGGCCTACAGGATCATGCTGGGGGTGTCACTGCTGGCGGCCGCAGCGGTGTTCCTCGAGTGGCTCGGCCCGACCCTGACCGCTTTCGACCGCGGCATCCTGAACCAGGACTCGCTCTGGTACCACCTGCCGCACGCGGCGTCGTATGCGCAGACGGGCAACATCACCGGTGTCCGTTTCACCGACGTCGACTACCTGACGGGTTTCTATCCGGCGACGGGCGAGCTCGTGCACGCGCTCGGGATCGTCCTGATGGGCACCGATGTCCTGTCTCCGGCGATCAACCTGATCTGGCTCCTCCTCGTGCTGCTCGCCGCCTGGTGCATCGGGGCGCCCCGGGGACTCGGTCCCGCAACGATGCTGGCCGGCGCGCTGGTGATGGCGTTGCCGGCGATCGTCAATACGAACGCCGGCAGCGCCGATATCGACGCCCCAGGCGTGTTCCTGATCGTCGCCGCGGTCGCGCTGTGGTTCGCGGCTATGGCGCGCGCCGGCTCCTTCTCTGAGCAGATCGATTCGCCTGCGGGCCGGTCTGAACAGGTGAGCGCGCCGGGGGTCTGCTATGCGGGGGTCGTGCTGGCGGCGATCGCGGCCGGCCTGGCGCTGTCGGTGAAGCTGAACCTGGCTTTTCCGGTCGCCGCCCTGACCGTGGCCGTGATCGCGGCAGCGCCGGCCGGATCGCGCCGGAGGGTCACGGCGGCTTGGTTTGCCGGGGCGGTCGGCGCCGGCGGCTATTGGTTTCTCCGCAACCTGCTCGCAGTCGGCAACCCGCTTCCCTGGTACGGGTTCGGCATCCTCCCGGGGCCCAAGCCGCCGCCGCTGCAGCAGCACACCAACTATTCGATCGCCTCTTACCTGACCAATACGGCAGTCATCAAGCACTGGTTCGTGCCGGCCCTGGAGCGAGGGTTCGGCCCACTCTGGATAGTCATCCTCGCGGTGGCGGTGGTCGGCCCGCTCGTGTGCATCTTCTGGCGAGGGGATCGAGCGCTGCGGATCATCGGCCTGGTGGCGCTGGTGTCGCTGGTCGCCTATCCGCTCACGCCGCTGACCGCCTGCGGGCCATTCGACCGTCCGATCGGCTTTTCAGACAACCTGCGTTATGGGGCGGCGGGGCTGACGCTGGCGCTGGCGGTGCTGCCTCTCGCAGCGCCGCTGCGTCGCGGGTATCGGACCCCGCTGCTGTTCGGTGTCCTCGCCGCGATCTTCGCCGCGACGATCGCGCAAGCGAAACTGTGGCAATCGGCCTACACCCTGCGCGGGCCGGGCCTGGCGATCGCGCCCGTCGTGCTGATCGGCGCCGCGGTCACGTTGGTCATGCTCAAGCCCTGGTCGAGACTCCGTCTACGGCCCGTCATGCTGCGTGCCGGGCTCGCCGGGTTGATACTGGCCGTGATGCTCGCGGGCGTCGCGGCCGGTTACAAGGGACAGCGGGACTATGTGCACGATCGGTACAATGTCAAGACAGGGCCGACGCTGTTCGGGATCTACAAGCTCTGGCGGTGGGCGGACGGTGTCCACCACCAGCGCATCGCCGTGGCCGGGACGTTCGCGTGGTTCTTCGGGTACCCGCTCTACGGAAGCGACGACTCCAACGACGTCGTTTACATGGGACGTCGCGGGCCGCACGGAGGCTTCACGACGATCGCCAGCTGTGAGGCGTGGCGTGAGGCGCTGAACGCCGGTCATTTCCAATACGTGGTCGTCAGCGCGAAGCGCACCCTCTGGACGCGCGCTCTCAGCTACGCCCCCCAGGCAGCGTGGACCCGGACTGACCCGGCGGCCACGCCGCTGTTCCATCACAAGGGCGGCAGATGGGCGGTCCAGGTCTACAGGCTCTCAGGACCGCTGAATCCGGCCGGATGCGCTCAGCAGGGCTCCCGCCCTCAGCTGCGCGCCTCAGCGCGCTCCTGAACGGTCGACGGAGGGCCCTGGTTCACTGCGGCGGCGGCACTCCCCCGCAGGCGCGGCACGAGCCGGATCGCCTCGGAGGCGATCCGGATCGACATCTTGCTGGACCCCGCCGCCCGGTCGCGAAAGACGATTGGGACTTCGCGGACCCGGAAGCCGGCCAACACCGCCCTGTAGGTCACCTCGATCTGAAACCCGTATCCCTCCGCGCGGACGCTGTCGAGATCGATCGCCTCGAGCACCTCGCGCCGGATGCACTTGAAACCCCCGGTGAGGTCCCGTATCTCGACCCGCAGGATCAGCCGTGAATAGAGGCAACCCGCTCGGCTGACGAGACGGCGCACGATGCCCCAGTCCTCGACACCCCCACCGCCAACGTACCGCGACCCCAGCACCAGGTCCGCTTCGGTCGCGGCGTCGAGTAGATCGCCCAGGTAGCTGGGGTCATGCGAGAAATCAGCATCCATCTCGATCACGAGCTCTGCTCCGCCGGCCAGGGCCTGCGCGAAACCGGCAAGGTACGCATGCCCGAGACCGTCCTTGCTGGCCCGGTGATGTACCTCGACGCCTGCGAGCTCCTCGGCGAGCCCGTCGGCCAGCTCCCCGGTGCCATCCGGCGAGTTGTCATCGACCACCAGGATCCGGTAGTCGCGTGGAGCCAGGCGGTCGAGCTCGGCCGCGGCGGCGCGAACGATCGCGACGATGTTCGCGGCCTCGTTGTAGGTGGGCATGACAACCCAGACCCGGGTCTGCATCGGCTGGAGAGTAGCCGAGGGCAGTGATGACGAGCACGACCGAGATCATCGAGCCGGTATTGGCGTAAGCTCGCCGCCGGCTCGGCTCGGCTCGGCGGTCATCCCGGCTCCGGACCCCAACCCCCTACCATCAAGGCTGGCCGGCAAGACAGACGAGAGGGAGGCGCAGTGGGATACGAAGTGGCACATGCTTACGTCGAGCGCTACGCGGACCTGCTTGTCAACTATGCCCTCGGCGGCGGTGCCGGGATCGAGCGAGGCGATGTCGTGCGCGTGATCGCGCCGGAGAGCGCCAAGCCGCTGTACGCGGAGCTGTGTCGTGCCGTGTGGCGCGCTGGAGGCCACGTCCTCGGCGAGTATCTGCCTGACGACGACGCCACCGTGAACCTTACGCGCGACTTCTACGATCTCGCCGGCGAGGAGCAGCACGGATTCTTCGCAGAGAAGTACCACCGTGGCGTGGTCGACCAGATCGACCACCTCGTGTTCGTCCGCTGCGCCGCCGACCCGCACGCTCTGCGGGATGTGGATCCGGCGAAGCTGCTCGCGCACCAGCGCGCGTTCGGTCCGCTGGTCGAGTGGGAGACGGCGAAAGAGAGCGCGGGGCGCTTCACCTGGACGGTCGGCTCCTACCCTACCGAGGCGATGGCGGCCGAGGCGGGCCTCTCGATCGAGCAGTACTGGCACGAGATCATCAATGGCTGCTTTCTCGACCACCCGGACCCGAAGGCGAGCTGGCGGACGGTGGCCGACCAGATGCAGACCTATACGGAGGCGCTCGGAGCGCTGCCGATCGACCGGGTCCACGTCGAGGGCACGGACGTCAATCTGTGGATCAGCCTGGGTGAGAAGCGTCGCTGGATCGGTGGCGGCGGGCGCAACATCCCAAGCTTCGAGATCTTCACCAGCCCGGACTGGCGCGGCACAGAAGGGTGGATCCGCTTCAGCGAGCCGCTCTACATATACGGCTCACTCATCACCGGCATCGAGCTTGCCTTCCACGAGGGCTTGCTCACCCGGGCTACCGCCGCGCAGAGCGAGGAGCTCCTGCAAGAGATGCTGGGGACCGAGAACGCGAACCGCGTCGGCGAGTTCTCCCTCACCGACTCGCGCCTGTCCCCGATCACGCACTTCATGGCCGACACCCTCTACGACGAGAACGTCGGCGGCCCGTTCGGCAACACCCACATCGCGCTCGGCAAGTCGATCCAGAACTGCTACGACGGCAATCCCGAAGAGCTCTCCGCCGTCGACTGGGAGCGCCTCGGCTTCAACGACTCGGTCGTCCACACCGACATCGTCTCGACGACCGACAGAGAGGTCACGGCGGTGATGCACGACGGCAGTGAGCGCACCATCTACGCTGCAGGCCGCTTCGAGCTGGACGAGTAGCCTTCAGTCGCGAGCCTTAGCGCTGCTGGAGCACCGAGAGCACGTTTCCGGCTGGGTCCCGGAACCAGGCGATCAACGGGCCGCCCTCGCGCATTACGCCGTTCTCGTCCTGGGGCAAGCCGTCGTACCGTTCAAAGCTGACGCCGCGAGCGGCAAGCTCCCCGACGGCGGTGTCGATGTCATCGACCGGGAAATTGAGGATCGTGTAATCCGCGGGCGTGTGGTTCGGCTTCGGGTACACGAGCGTGGCGCGATCCCCCGCGAGATGCAGCGTCATCAGTCCGTTTTCGACCGAGGTCCTGATCCCGAGCGTGTTCCCGTAGAAGGCGCGTGCCTTCGGGATGTCGTCGACGGTGAACCCGCTGAATGCCCTGGTGTTCGTAAACATGATCGTCTCCTCTTGGCAGGCGAGGGGCTCCTCGCCGATGGTCTCGTCACCCGCCGCACGAACGCGACAGTGATAGGGACCGACGTGGCGCCCGGAATTCATCGCCGTAGGATGCGCGATGATGCGGCGGTGACAGGCTGGCTCGACGAGCACGCCGGGGCGAGCACGACACCGCGGGATCGAGGGCCGCGCCGACGCTGATCGCACCGCTGTCACCTGTTCAGTTCGACGCCGCCGTCGACCTGTGGCACGAGGTCGGAATCACGCGACCGTGGAACGACCCGCGGAGCGATCTCCGGCGCGCGCTCGCCGGCGAGGCCTCGACCGTGCTCGCGGGAAGCGAAGGCGAGACCCTCCTTGCGACCGCGATGGTTGGCCACGACGGCCACCGCGGGTGGGTGTGCGACGTCGCGGTTCGCGCCGAAGCCCGAGGCCTCGGGCACGGTAGAGCCATGATCGGCGCCTGTGAGGAATGGCTTGCCGAGCGCCACGTGCCGAAGGTCAATGTGATGGTGCGCGGCGACAATCAGAGCGCTCGCGCCTTCTACGGAGCGCTCGGATACGGCCACGACGATGTGATGGTCCTGTCGCACAGACTGCAGTGAGACCATCGGCGTGACAGCCTCCGAACCTCACGGTAGCCGTAGGAACTCCGTCGTGGTTAGGACGGGACGGAAGCCAAGGCGGGCGTAGAGCTGCTTGGGTCGGTCTTCGTCGTCGGCGCAGATCCATAGGTACTCGACCTCGCCGGCGGCCGTGATTGCGGCCTTTGTCAGCGCCGTGCCTCGGCCGTGGCCGCGGTACTCGGGAAGAACGTAGAGACCGCCGATCTCGATCTCGTCCTCGCCGAGGTCGAGCGCGGCGAACGCGACCGGGCGCGAGCCCTCGTACACCGCAAGCGAGCGGGTGCCGAGGGCTAGCCTGACCTCGCGCGCGTTGGCTTGGTATTCGGAGTCGTCTCGGCCGGGGAAGTCCTCCTCGTGCCAGGCGCCGCGGAGTTGCTCGACGGCGTCGTGGGCGACCTCTTTGACCGGGATCTCGGCTCCGCCCGGCCTCGGGCCTTCGAAGTGCATCCATACCAGCCGCGTGCTCTTGAAGCCGCGGGCGTGGAACTCGGCGCGCAGCGGTTCGGCGACTTGTGCCGAGTCGAAGTCAATTCGCCGATGATCGAGCCCGGCCAGGGCGACGTCGGCGAACCCGATCAGCGCCTCGACGCTCATTCCCGGGTCGTCCCGCACCCTGACGATGTTGAAGTCGAAATGGCTCGGGTACCGACTCATGCGATAGACGATCCCATACTCCCACGGCTCGATCTGGTCGCAGAAGAGTTGCTGCGCCCGCCGCGTCCACGCCAGCGCGCGGGCCGCAAGCTCTGTCTCACGCGAAGGATCACCGGTCATCCGCCAGAGGGTATAAGCCGCGAGCGCTGGGCACGCACGCGGGGCTGGACAGGCAGCGGGTTGTGCGGGACACTCGCTCGGTGGTTCGCCCGGGCGCGTCAAGGAAGGATCTCGCAAGCACGCTGAACGCTGCCTACGCGCGCGGGCTGCTGAGCGAGAACACGCTCTCGCATCGACTTGACCTGCTGTTCGAGAACGGTCTGCTTGACGTGTCGGATCTCGTCGGCGATCTCAACTGGCGTGGCAGGCGACGCCACTGGCAGACCCGAATCCGGAGCCTGTTCGCCACGACCGCTCGGGCACTCACAGGAACCATCGAGGCGAGCGCCGCCGAGCCGCCGCGGCTGCTTGCGCTGGACTGGAGCGGCGGGCAGCACGAGCTGATCGCCGGCCGCGACCCAACCTGCGATCTCGTGCTCACGCCAGGAAGCGTGTCCCGCCGCCACGCCCGGCTCCTGTTCCGCGACGGCGGTTGGGTGATTCAGGACCTCGAGTCACGCAACGGCACCGAGGTCAACGGGGTCGCCGTCGGACGCTGCGAGCTCCGCCCAGGCGACCACGTCATCCTCGGCGACGAACACCTGCTAATCGACTGACGTGCGCTCTGCGAGCGCGCTGCTGAGGTCCTGGTTCTCTGGGACGAACTTGCTGGCCGTGAATGTCGCGCCCTGAGGATCGGCGATGACGGTCATCCTGACCCAGGGGGCGTCGAACGGCGCCGCGACCACTCGCCCGCCCAGCTCCGCGGCCCGTTCGGCGGTCGCATCGGCGTCGTCGACTGCGAATGTCACGCTCCAGTGTGCGCGGGCCTCAGGTTGATCGTCTGCGATCGGGTTGAGCGTCGCAACCACATCCGCGAAGCCCTCGGGAGCGCCGCTTTCCGCCATCCGCCGGCGAAGCCCGGGATCGCTCTGCTCCAGGAACTCACCGTAGCCCGGCAGCAGCCACATCTCGGCGCCACCTCCGAGGTCGAGTGTGTTCCATCCGAACACGGAGCCGTAGAAGGCTTTCGCGGCCGCCACGTCGCGGGTATTGAGACCGTTGAAGTTCAATGATCCGGGTTCGTTGACGATCCGCGCCCCCTTGTGCCTGTTCGCCTGCCAGACGCTGAATACGGCCCCTGCGGGGTCCGCGAACACCGCCATCCGACCGGCGTCCGAAACGTCGAAGGGCTCCATCAGCACGCGGCCGCCGGCATCAAGCACCTTTGTCACGGCGTCCTCGGCTCTGTCAACCCAGATGTACGTGTTCCAAACCGCTACCGGCGGTCCGCCCGGGGGCATTGACCCGACGGCTGCAACATCGCCGCCGCGCAAGCGCGCGACGAAGTACTTGCTGGGTGACCCCGGTGGCATTACATCCTCGAAGTCCCACCCGAAGACGCCGCTGTAGAAGGCGGTAGCGGCCTCCTGATCGGGGTGGCTCGTGTCGACCCAGCATGGGACGCCGGGCATGTATCCATCTCGCTCAAGCACTGGTGCTCCCCTTCTGGCTTGGTGACATTGCGGACGACTGTACGGACGATTTAGGTCAGGATCTGTCCTCAAATCTCCCCGGCGCAGGTTGCGATGACCGAACCTGCCGCGAGATCAGCGGGCGGCGCGCGGAGCCTGTGATGCTCACCGGCGCCGGCATGCGGCCGTCTCCGGGGGGCGGCGGCAAGAGGTTCTTACGCGCGCGCTAAAACTCGTGATCTGATCCCTGCTCCGCCCCGTAGTTGGTGCCAGAAGCGAAACGGCGTAGCGCACAACAGGAGGGTCACAGTGCACAGAAGGGACCAGAAAGCGCGACCGGAGGCCGGTGGCCTCACTCGTCGCTCGATGATCGCCAGCTCGGCTGGCGTCGCAACAACCGTGGCAGTAACCGCTGTATCGCCGGCGGCAGCCGGTGCGATGGGCCGGGCTGAAGTCCCGGCGCGTCTGATCGACACGCCGACGACTCCAATCCAGGCCGACACAGTCGTCGCCTACGTGCACGACGCCGCACGGGGCGAGGTGACGGTGATCCAGGGTGAGGTCGAGCGGACCTACCGCGATCCGGCGCTCGCCAAGCGGCTACTCGCCGCGGCCAACCCATCGTCAAAGGAGCGCAGGTAGATGTCCTCGCATCGCGAAGCACCAGGCACCAGCCAGGACCCGGTGGCGGACAGCACCGATGTTTACGCATTTGTCTGCCCCGACGAGCCTTCGAAGGTCACCCTGATCTGTAACTACATCCCGCTCGAGGGTCCAGCCGCGGGACCGAACTTCTACGAGTTCGGCGACGACGTGCTCTATTCGCTGAACATCAGCAACCAGGGCACCGCGGAACCCGACATCACCTACGAGTTCCAGTTCGAGACCACGATTCTCAACCCGGACACGTTCCTCTACAACACGGGTCCGATCAGCTCGCTCGACGACCCCCACTTCAACAAGCGGCAGTTCTACAGCGTCACGCGCACCGTTGGGTCCACCTCGACGGTGCTGGCGACGGGCCTAGCCTCGCCACCGTGCAACATCGGGCCCCTATCGACGCCGAGCTACGCGACGCTCGCCAAGACGGCGATCCACAGGCTGCCTGGCGGCATCAGGGTGTTCGCCGGTCAGCGAGCGGAGGGCTTCTATGTCGACCTCGGCGCGGTGTTCGATCTCGGGGATCTGCGCCCGTTCGAGAACCTGCATGCCTTCGGCAACCTCCCGGCTCGCGACGGCGTGAATGCCACGGCACAGGTCAACGTCCATACCATCGCAATCCAGGTGCCGATCACCGACCTGACCGCCGGCAGCCCGACGATCGGGGTCTGGGCGACGGCCAGCCGGCGCAAGGTCGAAATGCGCACCAACCCGCCCGTCGAGACCGGACCCTGGGTCCAAGTTTCACGCCTCGGCAATCCACTCTTCAACGAGGTGCTCGTACCGCTCGGTAAGAAGGACACGTGGAACGCAAGCAGCCCTGCGAACGACTCGCATTACGCGGGGAAGGTCGCGCACCCCGAGCTGGCCTCACTGCTCAACGTCCTCTATCCGGGCGTGTTCCCGAACCTCGCGAGGTACAACAAGCCGCGGGCCGACCTGCTGGCGATCCTGCTGACCGGGATTCCCGCCGGCGTTGTCTCGCCCACGTATACGACATTCACGGGCACGACGCAGGCGGACATGCTGCGCCTGAACACCTCGATCCCGCCGAGCTCGAGCCCGAACGTGCTCGGCATACTCGGTGGCGACGTCGCCGGCTTCCCGAACGGGCGGCGCGTGATCGACGACGTGTTCACGATCGAGTTACGTGCGATCGCCGGCGTCACGATCCCGCTGGTCGACTCGACGTTCACACCCGACGGTGCTGCGGGTGTCGTGACCGACGGGCTCACGTTCGACAACTACCTGCCCGTGTTCCCCTACCTCGGCGTGCCCTACAGCGGGTACGACGTGCCCAACAACTAGGACGGTGGACAATGACGACTGAGCCCGTCACCCGTCCCCATCCCGAGCACGTGGTCCTCGACATCGGCGGCGAGGTCGGGGCGCTGGTGATCCACGCCGACCCCGAGCTGCACGATCTCCAGATCGAGATCTGCCGCTCGGGCGAGGAGGACGGCAAGCGCGAGCACCAGCACATCCTGGAGCGGCCGATCGGCGGCAGGACGATGTACGCCGCAGTCTTCGGTGGCCTGCGTGAAGGCGCCTACACGCTCCTGACGAACAACAGCGTCCGCGAGCGTGAGGTGCGGATACAGGGAGCGAACGTGACGACGCTCGATTGGCGTACGAGCTGAGTCGAGCGGTCCCGGTGTGGTGCGGCTGCTGGTGTTCGCGAGAATGTCAGCGGCCGACCGACCGCTCAGTGCACCCGTCAGCCGCGGCCTGGCGGGAATCCGACTTGGCGCTTCCCGTCGCTCCAGACGATAGTCGGGACAATCCCTCGACCGTTGGTATAGCTCATGAGCTCGGTCCTCCATGCGTCGCTTTGGGTCGCGTCCCGTTCCTCAACGGTCTCGCCCTCGACCGCGAGATGCTCACGGGCGGCCCGGCAATACGGACAGCTCGGCTTGACGTACATGACGACGCTCATAGCACTTCAGTCAGGATAGCTCCCTCGCCTCAGCACCCACCGCGGGCGAAGACCGGTCACGTCGTCCGCGGTGTGGCCTCACAGTCCTAGCGGGTGAAGCACGTTGGGGAACGTTGCCAAGTAGGCCGCGGACGGCGTTCCGATCTTCTCGACCCCACCGCCTCCGCCCCACGGGCCGCTCGTCCCGCCGGACTCGTAGAACTGGCCGTTGATGGAGATGATCACATGCCCGGGGTTTCCGCCGATCGGCAGCGCGCGATCGTAGATCGTCACCACATGGCCGGGACCGGGAACGATCCCGGGCTGGGCGACCAGGGCCGATGTGTCGACCGGCTGGCTCAGATACCCGCCCGCGTGGAGCACCGCGGAGACGAAGCCCGAGCAGTCATACCCGGGCTGCGGGCCCCAGCCGCCGTGGCCGCCGCCCCAGATGTAGGGCTTGCCGAGGACCGAGTCGGCAAAGCGCACCATCGCATCGACCTTGGCCCGCGCCGGGAGGCCGATCGATGCGTTGACCGTGACTGCTGGTCCCGCGAGCTGGGCCTTCGACTGGACGGCCGGCCCCGATCCAGGCACCGGCGCGGCCGGGTAGACGCTCGCCGCGGTGCCGGCTGCGGCCAAGACGAGAGGTGGCGTCACTGTCTGCGCTCGCAGCACGCCGGCCGCCGCATGGGCGGTCGCGTGAGCGTCCTGGTCCGCGCGCCGGCCTTTCGCTTGCCACTGCGCGAGTTCCTCCCGCGACCGCGAGAGCTTCTGCCGCGAGCACCGCTCACGGTTCTGGGCGTCCGTGAGCAACGCTCGCGCGGTTGCCGCCCTGCGATCCGCAGCAGCAGCGCTCGCGGCATTGAGAGATCCCGCGCCCCGCGCGACGATGCCGTCGTGATCGGCCGCGCTCAGCTCGGCTCGGGCCGCGTTCGCGTCGGCCTCGGCGGCGCTCAGGAGCTTCGTGTTGGTCTTGATCTCCGCCAAGCAGCGCTCTGCCTGCTGTTTCGAGATGATCCCCTCCCGCTGGCAGCGCTCGAGCTCGGCGCTGTAGCGGCGGAGCGCCGCCGACGTGGTCGCGGCCACACGAGCGGCTGCGTGAAACGACGTGCCCACCATGCTCGAAGTGTCGTGATACGAGCTCGCAGCCTGACCCTGCCAGACACCATGGAGCGACGCCTCCGTGCCGCGCACCTTGACCCCGATCGCCTCGAGCCGTTGCCCCACGACCTCGTAGCGCCGCGCCGCATCCGCCATCGAGACGGCATTACCTTCCGCGACCCGGAATCCGACGTCCGCTTGGCTCATTCTCCGCCGTGCCCAGCCCCGCATGCACCCGCGACGTCGTCATCGCAGCTCGAATACGACCTGCCCGCGTCGGCGACCGTCACACCCAGCTGCTGCCCCGCGAGCCCGAAATGCGGGAGCACCGCCGAGAAATGCCCGAGCAGGTCGTCGAAGGCTCCCTCGGTCGGCGTCCCCGCCGCCGCACCCGCGCATCCGCTCAGATGGCAGTACAGCTCATCGACCTCACAACCGATCGCGGTCAATCGGGCCGACGCCTCGATCAAGTCCTCCGGCGTGACAAGAAACTCAGGCATGACCCCGATTCCTCCACCGATCGACGAGATCTGTCAAAAGCCGCAGCATGACGCCAGCATCGAGGACTCCCGGCCCGTAAACAAGCCCCCTCGGTGTGAAATGAACCACCCCTAGAGCGTTCGTGACCCTAGTAGCCGGAGCAGACCGGGTCGCAGGGGTTAGTCGTCATCGGCTTGACCTCCTTACCCGTGACGTTGACAGCGTACCAGTGGCCTCCGAACTGATCTGCACCCTCCCCTGCGATCTTCCCGGCGGACGTGTCACCCGAGAACCGATACAGCGGATGGTGGTTGTACGTCGCCTGGCGATCGCCGTTCGAGCGTGTCGACGTTCCGAGCAGGCGAGGGTTGAGGCCGGATCCGCTCCGGGCGGCCACCCTCCCGGCGAGCAGCGGAACCCAGCGCCTCGCGCACGTGCCCGAGCAGGTGCTGACGCCGTGGGAGTCGCGCGTGAACATGTACAGCGTGTAGCCGTGAGCGGAGGCAAGGATCCTGCCCAGCTTGCGGTTTTTCGCCGTGGCGACCGTCGTCGGCGCGGTGGCGAGCGTGGCCAGCCGGTCCACGGCGCCGCCGACATTAGCGGCCGACGCGAGGGCGGGGCTGTGCGTGCCGAGCTCCGCTGAGGAGGACGTAGGCGCCGCGGCCGCCAGAACGCAGCCGGCGGCCGCGAGCGCTCCGAGGCGGGAAAGGCGATGTCGCGTCAGCACTTGTTGGCTTCTCATTTCCTGGTTCCTTCCGTCCTTCGTTGGCGAGCGGATCCGAGGCGACCGTTGCGAAACCCAACAACCCGACCAGAACTCGTCGCGGCCGGATCCGCCCTCCGTTATGGACCGCTACGGCGTCAAGCTATCCTAAAACCCTCTTCGCGACCGCGTGCTGTGACGCGTCGCTTTACGTTAACTTTAGCTGATGACGGCTACGTTGCCGCGCGTGTTCGGAGCCCCGAGCGCCAGCTTCTTGCGACGCTCGCTGGGACACCAACGATGAGCTTCGGCGAACCGAGCCGCGGGAGTCCGGCGCAGCCGGGCACTTCGGGCGACGCGCCCGCTCCGCGCCGCGGCGTCCTACTCGGAGTCTGCTGCGTCGCCCAGTTCATGGTCATCCTTGACCTGTCGATCGTAAACGTCGCGCTGCCCTCGATCCAGTCCAGCCTGAGGTTCTCCGCGGCCGACCTCCAGTGGGTCATCGACGCGTACGCGATTGTGTTCGCGGGCTTCCTGATGCTCGCCGGTCGAGCCGCCGACATGTTCGGGCAGCGTCGGACATTCAGTGTCGCGCTGGTCGTGTTCTCGCTCGCGTCGCTGGCCGGCGGCGCGGCGCCGACGAGCGGCCTGCTGATCGTCGCCCGCGCAATCCAGGGCCTCGGCGCGGCGATGATGGCAGCGTCCTCGCTGGCAATCATCACCTCGTCCTTCGCGGCCGGACCGGACCGCCATCGCGCGATCGCCCTTTGGGGAGCGATGAATGGTGCCGGCGGCGCCGCCGGCACCCTGCTGGGCGGGATCATCACCCAGGAGCTGAGCTGGCGCTGGGTGCTCCTGATCAACGTGCCGATCGGGATCGCCGCCGCCGTTGTGGCCCGCAATGTCGTGGCGAATCGGGCCTCCCAGGGGCGCAAGGCTTTCGACGCCCCGGGGGCGCTGATCCTGACCGCCGGGCTGCTCATCGAGGCGTACGGCGGGGTGACCGCGGGCGCGGACGGCTGGGGCTCTGCCGCTGCGCTTGTCCCGATCGCGGTTGGCGCTGCCGTCCTGACGCTGTTCCCTCTCGTCGAGGCCCGCGCCCCGGCGCCGTTGGTGCCGCCTGGAGCGCTGACCAGGCCGCTGCGGGTCACGAACACGATCGTGCTGCTGTTCAGCGCCGCTCTGTTCCCGATGTGGTACACGAGCTCGCTGTATCTGCAGCAGGTACTCGCCCTGTCGCCCCTCTCGACTGGTCTGACGTTCCTCCCGATGGCGCTCACGATATTCGCCTGCGCATCGCGGGCCGGACGCCTGGTTTCGCGGGCCGGCGTGCGTCCGGTGCTGGGCGGCGGGCTGATCTTGATGGCGAGCGGGATGGCCCTGCTGGCGCGCATCGGGCCCAGCGGCAGCGCAATCCAGTACGTGATGCTGCCCGGCGTGCTGACCGCGGTCGGGATCGGCTTCTCGATCGTACCTTCGACGATCGCGGCAACCCAGAGCGCCGGGCCAGCACAGGCGGGCCTCGCATCGGGTCTTGTGAACACCTCCAGGCAGGTCGGCGGCGGTCTCGGGCTCGCAATCCTGATCTCGATCGCCACCCAGTACACGAGTCACCTGATCGGTGCGGCTCATCCGGTGCCCGAGGCGCTGACGGATGGCTTCCGCGTCGCGTACCTGATCGGCGCCGGCCTCGTGCTGCTGGCAGCGATCCTGACCTTCACACTGCTGCCGAAGCCCGCCGGCGCGGGCCAGGCGCGACTCGGCCGGCTCGTGACCGCGATCGCGCTGGTGGTCGCCGCCTGCTTCGCCGCCGTCGACTTCGCGGTCCCGCGCTCGCATGCGGCTCCGATCGGCGAATACACGACCACAGGGGCGTACAGCTTCGCCTCGGCGCCGGGGCTCCATCCGCCGAAGTTGAGCTTGCAGCGGGCGATCGCCGGCGGTCACCCGCTTCCCGGCTACATCATGCTGGCGAACTTCTACGACGTGACGAGGCCGCCGATCGTCGGTCAGAGCGGACCGCTGATCCTCGACGACCGGCTACAGCCGGTCTGGTTCAGGCCGGTTCCCGAGGATCTCGTCGCCTCGAACCTCGAAGCGCAGACCTACGACGGTCAGCCCGTTCTGAGCTGGTGGCAGGGCGTCGTCACCGCTACCGGCGAGATCAACAGCGGCGAGGACATCATCGTCAACAACCATTATCAAACGCTTGCGACGCTGAAAGGGGTGGACGGCTGGGTGATCACGCTCCACTCGCTCGCGATCAGGGGCCACGACGCCTGGGTCAGCGCGAACCGGAACGTCCCGGCGGACCTATCCGGCTTCGGCGGGGTGAACCACGGTGTTCTGGTCGACTCCGCCGTCCAGGAGTACGACCTGAGCACGGGCAGGCTGCTGTACACGTGGAAGGCATCGGACCACATACGGTTGACGGACTCCTACACACAGCCACCCCCAAACGGCTTCCCATGGGACGCATATCACATCAACTCGATCGACGTGACCGGCGACGGCCGGTTCGTCGTCTCGATGCGTAACACCTGGGCGGCGTACATGGTGAGCGTCCGGTCCGGCAAGATCCTGTGGACGCTCGGCGGCAAACGCTCCAGCTTCGCAATCCCGGCAGCCACGCGGTTCGAGTGGCAGCACGACGTGGAGTTACATCCCGGGTCGATCGTCTCGGTGTTCGACGACCACTGTTGTGAGATCACGGGCGCCGGCCAGTTCCTGGCCCCACAGGGGCCGTCGCGCGGCCTGGTGCTGCGACTCGACCTCGCACATCACACGGCCACGCAGGTCACTGATTACTCCAACAGCTCCGGTTTCGACGCGGAATACATGGGCAACCTCCAGCTCTTGGGCGACGGAGACGCGTTCATCGGCTGGGGCGATGCCCCGTACATCTCGGAGTACGGACGGTCGGGGCACCTGATCTTCCAGGGAGTCCTGCCGAGCCCCGACATGAGCTATAGAGCGTACGTGCAGCCATGGATCGGGCTTCCGCTCGATCCACCGAGCGGCGCCGCACAGGTCCGCCGTGGCCGGACGATCGTGTACGCGAGTTGGAACGGTGCGACCCGGGTGACCGGTTGGAGGGTGCTGACCGTGCGAGCCGGCCGGACCGTGGCAACGCTCGCTGAAGCGCGACGGTCCGGATTCGAGACCGCGATCGCGGTTCAGCCGAGCGCTCGACAGCTTGAGGTCCAGGCGCTTGACGCTGCCGGCAGGGTCATCGGAACCTCCCGACCGTTCGAGCCGGTCGGAGGGGGCAGTTAGCGATGGCGTGCCCCGGGTCGCCGGCCGGCAACCGCCTGAGGGTTTCCCATCCACCGGCGTAACCATCACCAACACGAACGGAGCACCAAATGCGGGTAATCGGAGCAGGACTGCCACGGACGGCGACGCTGTCGCAGAAGATCGCTCTTGAGATCCTCGGTCTGGCGCCTTGCTATCACATGGTCAATGTCATCGGCGACCTCGACGAGGCTCCGCGGTGGCGTCAGGCTCTGGATCGCGAGATCCCCGTGCGGGAGATCCTCCAGGGATTCGAAGCGACCGTCGACTGGCCGGGGTCGTACTTCTACGCAGACTTGATCGAAACATATCCTGACGCAAAGGTTCTGCTGAGCGTGCGCGACGGCGACGCGTGGGCGCGCAGCATGCGCGAGACGATCTGGGGCGTGCTGTATGACGACAGCCTGATGTCCCACCTGTCCTCGGCGCGGGGTCACGTGGATCCGCTGTGGCGAGGTTACATCGAGATGATGAAGGAGATGTGGCAGCGCAGCGGCCTGCTGAACGCTGACGACACCAGCTTGGAGTGGATGAGCAACGCGATGGACCGGTTCAATGCCGAGGTGCAGCGGACGGTGGCGCCGGATCGCCTGCTCGTCTGGCAGGCCAGCGACGGCTGGAAGCCTCTGTGCGAGTTCCTCGGCGCCCCTGTCCCCGACGCGCCGTTCCCGCGCGTCAACGACAGCAATGAGTTCGCGAGCCGCATTATCGACTCGTCGCTCCTAGCGATCCAGCAGCACACGACGGCGGGGCGCGTCAGGACAGGCACCGCGAATTGACGGCGGGGCCGCGGAGCCGCCCGCCCGACGTGAGCACGCGGGACGTCGGAACGCACGAGGGCGTGCTGGGCGGCTCGTGCCGAGCGTTCGAACGCAGGCAGCCGAGGCGTCTCACCGAGGCAATGGGACCTCCAGGTCATCGAGCTGACATCGTGGAACCAAGGGAGTCATCCGGTGTTGGTATTCGCGTGGCCCGACGAACCGATGCCCCGAATTGATGCGAATCCGCAACCTCATCGCCTGCCTTGCACTGGCGGCTCTGATCGGCGGGTCGGTGACAGCGATCGCCGAAACCGGGCCACAGCCCCGGCCGGGCGGCGCCCAGCCCCAGCCCGATGGCTCAAGTCCGGGGCCCGTGCCGGCGGCGAGCCGTCCGAACATCGTCTTCGTGCTGACCGACGACCTGTCCTGGGACCTGATCCCCTATATGCCGGCGGTGGAGGCACTCGCGGCGCGAGGCATGACGTTCGAGAACTATTTCGTCTCCGATTCCCTCTGCTGCCCTTCCCGCTCGTCGATCTTCACCGGCAATTTCCCCCACGACACCGGCGTGTTCACCAACGGCGGCGCCGACGGTGGGATCGGCGCGTTCTACGCGCACGGCGACGAGCTGCACACCTTCAACCTGGCCCTTCAACAGGCCGGCTATCGCACCGCAATGATGGGCAAGTACCTGAACGGGTACCTGGCCGCCGACGGCGGGTCGCCGGTCCCGCCCAGTGAGGTCCCGACCGGGTGGAATCAGTGGGACGTGGCCGGCTGGGGCTATCCGGAATTCAACTATCAGCTCGACGAAAACGGGACCCTCCACTTCTTCGGACACCGCCCTCGCGATTATCTGACCGATGTGCTCGCGCGGAAGGGGGCTGCGTTCATCGACCGCTCGGCCAGGTCAGGCAAGCCATTCTTCCTCGAGCTCGCGACCTTCGCGCCGCACAAGCCGTACACGCCCGCCCCTCGCGACGCGCACGATTTCCCCGGCTTGAAGGCGCCGCGACCGGCGAGCTTCGACGTCCTGCCGACGGATCCGCCGAGCTGGCTTGCGGGCCATCCCCCGCTGACCGCCAAGCAGATCAAGCAGATAGATCGAGCCTTCCGTCTCCGCGTCCAGTCCGTCCAAGCGGACGACGATCTGATTACCAAGATCGAGGCCGCGCTCAAAGCGCACGGCATTGCCCACGACACGTACATCGTCTTCAGCTCCGATAACGGCTTGCACACGGGCGAGTACCGGCTGCTGCCGGGCAAGCTGACCGCGTTCGACACCGACATCCACGTGCCGCTGGTGGTCGCAGGACCCGGGGTGCCCGCGGGAAGCACGACGGACGCGATGGCCGAGAACGTCGACCTCGCGAAGACGTTCACTGCGATCGGCGGCACCACGCTGCCGAGCGACGGTCATAGTCTGATGGAGCTGCTGCGGGGCGAGACGCCCACCGGCTGGCGGAATGCGATCCTCGTCGAGCACCACGGTCGTCACATCGCCGTCGCCGACCCCGACCGGCAGAATCGCGCCAGCGGCAACCCGCCGTCTTACGAAGCGATGCGCACGCACCGCTTCCTGTACGTCGAGTACGACAACGGCGAGCGCGAGTTCTACGACCTCGTGACCGACCCGCTCGAGCTGCACAACCTTGCGGCGAGCCTCACGCCGGCCCACGTGGCGCAGCTACACGAGGAGCTGATAGGACTCGAGAACTGCCACACCGGTACGGACTGTTGGGCCGCGGCCCACGTGGCGCCCGGCCCATGAGATGAACTTACGGTGAAGTTACAAACTCGGAGGATAGGGTGACGTCAATGGAGGTTCGGTTGCGTTCGCGCATGTCGCTTCTGCTTGCTGGTGGCCTCCTGCTATGCGGGTTCTGCGCGATCGGTTTACGGACGGCCGTTGGTAGTCATGCTGCATCGCCGGTGGTGTACGTTTTCCCGATTCCGGGCGCGAACGTTGCGGGGCCGAAGACGCAGATCACCTTCCGGGGCGTCCCCGCCAGTCAGATCGGATCGATCACCGTCACCGGGTCTGTGAGCGGAGCGCATGCCGGGCGGGTACTTGCCGACTCGGATGGAATGGGCGGTAGCTTCCTGCCTTCGGCGCCGTTCACAGCCGGCGAGTTGGTCACGGTAAGCACCGGACTCAGTATCGCCGGCGCCACCGCGGGATCGTTCAGCTTCACGATCGCGACGCCCGCGGGCAATATCCGCGGCGGCGGCCTCCCGACCGCGCCGGCTGTAAAAGGGGAGGTGACCACCTACGTCTCGCGGCCCGATCTTCAGACGGCATCCACGAAAGTGATCAAGCGTCCGTCGAGTGCTGCTCCCGGGGACATCTTTGTCGCGCCGCAGCGCGGACCGGCGCAGGAGGGCCCGATGATCTTGGGTCCGTACGGCGGTCTGATCTGGTTCAAGCCCATGCCGAAAAACATTACGGCCACCGACTTCCGCGTCCAGACCTATCAAGGCAAGCCAGCCCTTACCTGGTGGCAGGGAAGCATCAGCGGCCTAGGCGTGGGCGAGGGATACGGCGCGATCTACAACAGCTCGTACCATCAGGTGGCGACCGTGAAAGCCGGCAACGGGCCTGGTGCGGATCTGCACGAGTTCCAGATCACTTCTCAGGATACTGCACTCATAACTGCCTATTACCCTGTGATCTGGAACTCGTCCTCGGTCAAGGGTGGCTCCAAGCGATCGGTCGTGCTCGACGCGATCGTGCAGGAGATCGACCTCCCGACCGGGCTTGTGCTGTACCAGTGGGACAGCCTCGACCACGTGCCCGTCAGCGACAGCCACCAGCCGTACCCGACCACACCTAACACGCCATACGACTACTTCCATGTCAACTCGGTCCAGGAGGCGACCGACGGCAGCCTGATTGTGTCCGCCCGCAACACCTGGGCCGCGTACGATCTCTCCCATCAGACGGGCGCGATCAACTGGACGTTGAACGGTAAGCATTCGAGCTTCACGATGGGCCCGAATACGTCATTCGCGTTCCAGCATGACGCCCGCCTGCAGGCGAACGATCAGATTACGATCTTCGACGACGGTGCCGGACCTCCGGTAGTGCACAAGCAGTCGCGCGCGCTGACGCTCCAGCTCGACATGACGAACATGACGGCGACGCTCGCATCGCAAGACCAGCACCGCCCTGGGCTCCTGGCCGAGTTTGAAGGTAGCGTGCAGCCGCTGCCGAACGGGGATGAGTTCGTCGGCTGGGGCCAGCAGCCCAACTACACCGAGTTCAACGCTCGCGGCCAGACGGTCTTCGACGGACGCTTCGTCTCAAACCTGACCTACCGCGCCTATCGCTTCCCGTGGAGCGGCGCGCCGACGACCTTGCCGGCAGTCGCCGCCAAGGTCAGCGGCACAAAGACGACCGTGTATGCAAGTTGGAACGGCGCTACGAACCGTACCGGATGGAGAATCCTGGCCGGGACCAGGGCCGGGTCGCTGAAGGCCGTTGCAAAGTTTAGCTCGCGGGCGTTCGAGAGTGTTATCGGAATCGGATCTGGGGAGCAGTACGTAGCCGCGCAGGCACTCGACTCGCACGGACAGGTACTCGCGATCTCGCACACCGTCAAGATTCCGTGATTGTCGGGCTCTCGCATAGCGCGGTGGAGAGCGGCCGTAACGTCAATGCCGAGGAGGTAGGAGCGGCGCAGCCGACCCCGCTCTAGAGGTGTCGCTTGGCGTGGGCGTAGAGCATTTGGGACAGTACCTCCCAGACGAGCCGGGCAGTCACCCCGGCTGGGTCGTATCCGGGGCAGAGCTCTACGTTGTCGACCGCGGCGAGGCCTCTTTCGCCGATCAATGCCCCGATCCGCATGATCTCGGCGCTGGTGAACCCGCCCGGCTCCGGGCCAGTCGTGCCGGGGGCGAACGCAGCGTCGATGGAATCGGTATCGAACGTCACGTAGACGCCGTCTACGCCATCCCAGACGCGATCCAGCACCTCGGGCAAAACTACTTCCATGCCGCGTGCCCGGACCGTGCTCATCGGGTAGATAGGGATGTCGCGTTCTTTCACTGCTTCCCACCACGCGGGAACGTTGATCGTGCCGCGAACGCCGACGACCGCCATATTCTTCGCAGACAGATTCGGAAGCTCGTACGCGCGAATCAGGCCACTGCAGTTGGTCTGCAGCTCTCCACCGATGTCCGGACCAGCGTCCATGTGCGCGTCGATCTGGAGATAACCCATCTTCGCCTTGGGCCCAAGGTAGCCACTCAGAGCGCGCGCCCCGGGAATACACAGCGAATGATCACCGCCGATGGTGATCGGGATCGCACCCGCGCTCAGCAGCTTCCCGATCTCGGCTTGGACAAGTTCATGGGTGCGGTTGATGTTCCCGATCGCAATCGGCGCGTCCCCGCAGTCGACGAGACCATACGCATCGAAAAGATCGACGTCCCACTCAAAGGACCATGGGAAGCACATGTTCGACGCGATCCGTAACCCGCGCGGGCCGGCGGACGACCCAGGGCGCTCGATCGCAGCGTTACCGCTCTCGCATGGAAAGCCCAGGAAGGCAGCCCGCGCGCCAGCGCTAGCCACCTCGCTCGGCACGACGTGTGGCGCGCCGAGGAAACTAATTACACCGCTGCCAATCGCTGCGAAGCTCGCTGTGGACCCGGTGGAATCGATTGCCATGTCAGACCTTTCGCGTGTCTAGCTACGGCTGCTCGGAGCAAGCGCGTCGACCCTAGCGAATCTCGTCCTCGTCCGGACCCCCGATACGTCAAGGAACATCGTGAGCTTCTCAACGGACGATGCCAGAGCGGGCCGGTGGGCGGTAATGTACGGCAAGAATGAACTGGGATCTGCGACACCGGAGGTCATCGCTGGTGATCCGGTTGCTGCTGGCCGTTTGGATCACCGTCGTCGTCGTCGTGCTCTGCGCCACGGGACACTGGTGGGGCCTAGTGTTCGTCGTCCCCCTGGTCCTTGACTTGTACCTGCTCCGCCGGATCTTGGCGGCCGGCTCCGGCCGGTAGCGCGGCGTCAACGGAGTTCGGGGGGCTCAAAGGCTGCGGGGCGGAACAGAGGTGCGCGCCCAGACGACGGCTTCCCAATCTGGGCTCATTTGGACTGATCTGATCTCAGAGCGTTCTTGACCAAGGGTCGATAATTGTGTAAGGTCTTGTAGACCAGCGGTCCATAATGAGAGATATGATTACCTTAGCCTCCTCCATCCCTCCCCGACGCGCGGTATTGCTCGGGCTGGCCGCCGGCCTGTCGGTGGCAGCGGCCGTCGCGATCGTCGCGATCCTGACGCACTCCTTTGACGAGACCGACGCACGCCTGATCGCCACCAGCTTGGGGTTTTCCGTCTTCTCGGCGCTTGGTGCGGCGGGCGCGCCCGCTCGCCGCCACCCGAAGCTCGCAGCACTTGGTGTCCTCACAACCGGCGCTGCCGGGCTGGGCTTCGGGCTGCTCGAGTTGGCGATCTGGGACCAGACGACGACCTGGGCGTGGCGCATCTGCGGAGCCCTGGCCGTGCTCACCCTCGCGGCCTCTCACACGAGCCTCGTGCTCAGCGCCCGGCGCTCGAGCGACTCTCAGGCGATCACGAACCTGACGGTGATCTCAGTCCTCACCGCCTCGGTCGACGCGATCCTCGCCCTGATCGCAATCGTCGGACTGGTCCACCACATCAGCAGCAGCGAGACCAGGCTCGCGGCCGTCCTCGTCATCACGATGCTGCTCAGCACAGTGCTGCCGCCAATCCTCCGTCGGGCTACGCGGTCAACGAACTCAGCTGACGCGCGCCTACCGTTGACAACGCCGCTCAGCGGCGCCGCACGCGCCGAACTTCATGAAGTCGCCCACCGCCTCGAGCAGCTTGCACCGAGAACCGCAGGCCTGGGCCACGAAATCCAGCGGGAAGCGGTCAGACTCCGCGAACTCGCCGAGTAAGCGCCATGGTTCTGACGAAGCAACTCGCCGGCAAGCAGGCCGAGCCGCAGCACCAGCCGCCCGACTGCTTCATGGTCGCGACCACCCATCGGCCTTCGCGCTGCCTCGCGCCTCTGCTCCTGCCCCGACCTTGCATCGAACGACATCGCCGGGGGCACCGGGCAGCCCACCCATGAGCGCCGAAGAAGCCGCCACCATCCTCGCACGCTGAAGCCGCGAAGCGGTCACATCGCCGGTTTCGTGCCTGCACAGGCAATTGGACGGCGACGGTGGTTTGATAGCGCGCAGCATGCTCGCCGAACGCTCCAGGCTGGTTGATGTCCTTGCTGCTCTGTCGCTGACGACCGACCTCGCGACGGGGTTCCCGTTCGAGCGTGGGTCGCGAGCGTGCCTGGTCGCCGACGGGCTCGCGCGGGCGCTGGAGCTCGGCCCGCGGGATCACCGTGCCGCGTTCCTTGCGTCGCTGGTGCGGGCGATCGGGTGTGGCCATGCGAGCGAGAACGCCGCGTTGTTCGGGGACGACATCGCGTTCGAGCGCTTCCTGGTGACGTTCGACCCCGGTGACGAGGCGGTCGCGGGCGCACAGCTGGCGGCGTTCGAGACCATCGCGGGCGCGGCCGCGATGCAGAAGTTCCTCGCGGTCGCGCCGAGCGTCGGTCCCGTCGCGGTGCGCGCGTCGTGCGAGGTCGCCGCCTCGCTCGGGACTCAACTGGGTCTCCCCGCCGCGGTGGTGGAGTCGTTTGGCGATGTGTTTGAGCGCTGGGACGGGCGTGGACTCCCGGACGGGCGTGCGGGCGAGGCGTTGCACCCGATCGCTCGGATCGTCGGAGTCTGCGAGCAGGCTGCGATCGCGCACGCACTCGGGGGTGTTGGCGCGGCGCGGTTGGAGATCGCTCGGCGCGCCGGCGGTCACCTCGACCCGTCGCTGTGCGAGGTGTTCCTCGCGAACGCCGATGAGGTCTTGGCGCCGATCGAGGAGGCCGACGATCTCGTTGACCTGGTTCGCGCGAGCGAGCCCGCTCCTGTTCTGTGGTTCTCGGCGGTCGATCTCGAACGGCCGTGTGCAGCGCTTGCGACGTTCGCGGACCTGAAGGGCTTTCACCTGATCGGGCACTCGCCGCACGTCGCCGGGCTGGCGGTCGAGGGCGCGCGGCTGGCGGGATTCGACGAGGTCGACGACCTGAGGGTCGCGGCGCTGCTGCACGATGTTGGCCGCGCCGGGGTCGTGAGCTCGATCTGGGATCGGCCCGGCCCGCTCGGCGCCGCCGATCGCGAGCGGGTCCGGCTGCATCCGCACTGGACCGAGCGCGTACTGTCCTCAACGCCGCTGCTCGCACCGCTCGCGCCGCTCGCCGCGGCGCACCATGAGCGCTTGGACGGGAGCGGCTACCACCGCGCCGCCCGGGCAGCTGACCTTTCACGTGGCGCGCGGCTGCTCGCGGCCGCTGACGTGTTCGCCGCGATGACCGAGGACCGCCCGCACCGCCCGGCGCACACCCGCGACGAAGCCGCTCGATCGGTGCAGAACGAGGCCGTCGCCGGCCGGCTGGACCCGGAGATGGCTGCCGCGGTGATCGAGGCGGCCGGCGCACGCAGACCGCGGACCGCGTGGCCGAACGACCTCACCGACCGCGAGGTCGATGTGCTGCGCCTGACCGCACGAGGCCTGTCGAACAAGAAGATCGCGACGTCGCTCGTCGTGTCCCCTCGCACGGTGCAGAACCACCTCGCCGCGGTCTACGACAAGACCGGTCGCCGTACACGCGCGGGGGCGGCGGTGTTCGCGGTCGAGCACGGGCTGATCTGAAGATGAGCCAAATGGCGCATTCCGCCGTCGCGCTGCGGCCTCGAGTATCTCGGCCATGACAACCATCACCGCTTCACACACACGTACCGTCGCCGCGATGTACGAGGCGTTCGGCCGCGGCGACCTTGCCGGCATCCTCTCCCACCTCTCCGAAGATGTCACCTGGGACGTGACCGAAGAGCCGTGGACACCGCACGAGGCCGGTGTCCCGTGGCTGATGCCACGACGCGGGCATGCCGAGGTCGCCGAATTCTTCGAGATCGTCGGCGCCTGGAACTACGAGCGCTTCGAGCTACTCGACATGCTGACATCCGACACTCAGGTCGCAGCCGAAATCCGCCTCACCGCGATTCTCCCGAACGGCAACCGCATCGACGAGGTCGTGATCCACCTCTGGACCTTCGGACCTGACGGCAAGGTGCTCACGCTGCGTCGCATGCTCGACACGGGCGCCAACATCGCCGCCGCCACCGGGTAGGGCGCCTACGAGATCCCACCCGCAGCACGACCCAACCGACGCATTTCGCAGACAAGGCCCGCGGGCGATGGAGACTCGAGCGGACGACCACTCAGCGCCGGTCGTCCGCTCCGCTGTCCTCGCACTACGAGCACCTGAACGGTGTCATGAGCAACTCGGGTTGCGCAAGCTGCCGCCGCTGGTCGCACCGACTGTGCCAGCGGCTGTACGGTGGCGGAGTGGCGCCGTTGGCTGCGTGGACGGATCGCCCCTCAGGCGGACGCGGAGCTCCGCGCCGCACGCGTGGATGCGGTCGAAGCGCTCTGACGCCGAGCTCGTCGACGCAACGGCGCGCCGCGAGCGCGCGCCGCGCGCGGCCGATATCCTCATGACCCCGGCAGCCCGCGATCTCGGGCGGGTCGTTTGACCTCCATGGGCAGCCATCGGCCAGGCGTCACCAACTTCGTCCACGTCGGCCTTGTCGTCGAGGACCTCGACGAGACAGTCCGGTTTCTTGCGCTGCTCGGCTTCGACTGCGGTGAGCCCGGGGTGCTCAGCGGCGCGTGGATCGATCGGATCATCGGTCTCGAGAACGTGACGGTCGAGGTCGTGATGGCTCGCGCCCCAGACGGCAGCGACATGTTCGAGGTGGTGCGCTTCCACTCGCCTTCCGCCGGTGCTCACGAGCTGGGGCCGGCCGCGAACCGTCCCGGGCTCAGGCACGTCGCGTTCAAGGTCGACGACGTGCGGGGCCTCGTCGACCGCGCCCGAGAGGCCGGATGGGAAACGGTCGGGGAGATCGTCGACTTCGAGAACACGTTCCTGCTCTGTTACGTCCGCGGACCCGAAGGCCTGATCGTCGAACTTGCCGAGCGGCTCGACGGCTCGACGGGCTGAACGGCCAGCTGCTGCCCGATCGTCCGTTGCGAGAGTCCGCGGGGGAGCGGCAGTAATGCCCGCATCCGTCCCGAAAACGAGAGTGCCGCTTCGTCGAATCGCCGCACTGTCCCGTCCCGCCACGGCGCTGTGGCTTTCGAGTCCTGGTCAGACGCTGGCGGGGGTCGGTCCGTGTTCGTAGGATTCATAGGCGTGGCACCGCTACTACCACGCGTTCGGCGAGCTGGCCGATCCGGATGACGCCCGGCGACCCATCACCCGCGCGGGCGTAATGGGCGAGCACCTCATCGTCCTTCACTCTGCAGTGCGCGCCTGCGCGGGCTACAGCCGCCACGACGCTCCCTCGATTCTGTTGGACGGCTCATCGATGGCGCGGGACACCGAGCACGGTCGCGCGATCACCGCGCAGCTGACGCGCCGCCACGGAACGCTCGAGGAGGCGATCGCTGCGGCGGTCTTTGCGCTCGCCACCGCGGGGTTGTCCAAGAGCATCCGCCGCCAGGCGCGCGCGGCGTGCGAGGACTACTTCTACAGCCGGCTCGACCTGACGCCGAGCCACGAGTTGGGCGGACGGGGAGCGATCGTCGAAACCCTCGAGCTGATGCCGGAGCCGATGTACCTTGCGCTTGAGGACGTCGTCGGTCTCGTCGTGGACGGCGACTACGAGGAGCTCCGCGTCGCGTCTGGCGGTCGGCTCAGAGTCGAGGACCTGCGCCGTCGCGTCGAGGACGACTGCCCCGAGTCGCTGGTGCTGCCGCCGCGCGAGATCTACCGGGTCGAGGCGATCGCCAAGTCCGACGATCCGGACCTGCCGAGCTTTGCCTACTTCCTCGACCTGTGGACCGATACTGGCCCGGCGCGTCTGCACATCGAGGGCGAGCTCGAGGAGTCGGGCGAGCGGTTCACGGCGACGCTGAACGACATCCTGCCCTGATCCGCCGCCTTCCGGCACCACTTTCGCGCTCGTCGAGTTCGTGGTGGACGGGCTCGACGGACTGATGCTCCGCAAGGGGCGGGGCGTCCTCCACAGACACCCCACCTCGAGCGCCGAGTGGCAAGGCTCGAGACGCTTCCGAGGAGTGTCGAGCTGCGCCGGCCGGCGTGCGAGTGCTGGACAGGCGCAGCGCAACAAGGAGGTCTACTGCGGCCCGTAAACGCGGAAAGCCCACCCGTAGGTGGACTCTCGGCCATCAGAAGATCAGGCGGCTTTCGCGGGAAGGGGACGTTCAGATGAAGGTCTCGCCCTCTCGTTGCCCTCGCTATCTGACTCTGCCAGCGTAGCGCACCCGCCTCCGAGCCTCACCTGGCGCCCCTCCCGACGTGGCCGCTTCGCCGTGCGCAGCAGCGACCCCAGGGCCGGTCATCGTCCCTCGAGGCCCAGGACCGGACCGCGGGTCAGACGCCCTTTGAAACCGATGAGCTCTCACGAAGGCGAGAAGCAGGTCCTCCACCGGGTCAGGACGGGCGTGCGTTCTTGGGTTTGTGCCGTGAGGTCGGAGGCGCTTACTCTCGTCTTCGCCGCCGGTAGCGCTACCGGCTGTGCCCGCGAGGTTGGGGTCGGTGATCCGTGCGGCGAGCCACTGCGTTCTAGGATCACGATGCCGGTGACCCGACTGCCTGACGTGAGCGAGGGTGACCGGTTGGCGCTCGAAGATATCATCGCGCGGCGGGCGCTGCGCGCCGTGTATCAGCCCGTGGTAGAGCTTGACTCTGGCCTCACGATTGGTTGGGAAGCGCTGATTCGGGGGCCGGCGGGTTCGGCGTTGGAGTTCCCGGACCGGCTGTTCTCGATCGCGGCGCGGCTGGGTTTGACCGCGGAGCTTGACTATTGCTGCCGCGCGGTCGCGGTAAGCGGTGCATTGGACGCCGGATTGGGACGACGCCAGGAGCTGTTGGTGAACATCGAGCCGAACGCGGCCAGCGCGCAGATTCCGGCATTCCTGATCGCCGTTCGTGAACTTGTTCAGCAGCACCTGCGGGTTACCGTCGAGCTCACGGAACGGGCGCTGACCGCTCGTCCCGCGGAGCTGCTCGCCCTGGTAGAGGAGTATCGCGATCGAGGCTGGGGGATCGCGCTTGACGACGTCGGGCTCGACCCGCGGTCCGTAAGCCTGATGCCGCTGCTGCGCCCCGACCTGATCAAGCTCGACATGTCGTTCGTGCAGCAGCCGCTAACCCGTGAGAAGGCGCGCGTGCTGCACGCCGTGATCGCCGAGGCGGAGCGCTCGGGCGCGATCGTGTTGGCCGAAGGCATCGAGAACGAGCAACATATGGAGACTGCTTGCGGTCTCGGAGCGACGCTCGGGCAGGGCTGGCTCTTCGGTCACCCGGGGCCACTCCTACCAGCGGCAACGGCGCTTCCCCCGCGCGTCCCTCATGCCTCCCAACGAGCCGCCGCCGCTAAGAGCGTAAACGACACGCCATTCGAAGCGCTTGCCGTCAGCGGCGTGCCGCGCCGCAGCGCGGGCCTTCATCTCTTGCAGCCGATGAGTTATGCGCTCGAGGCCGAAGCGCTCGAGCAGGGACCATCCGCCCTGCTGATCAGCACTTTCCAGGACGCTTCACAGTTTGATCGCTCGATCGCCAAGCGCTATAGCCAGATCGCGAAGCGAGCTGCGTTCGTAGGCGCGCTCGCTCGCGGATTGGAGCGCACACCGTCCGTAGGCGTGCACGGCGCCGCCCTCGGCGAGGCCGAATCCCTACGGCGTGAGTGGACTGTGGTCGTTCTCGGCCCGCACTTCGCGGGCGCGCTCGTCGCTCGCGAGCTCGACAGCGACGCGAACGGAGCCAGCCGCCAGTTCGAATACGTCCTCACGTTCGACCGCGACAATGTCGTCCTAGCGGCGGCCCGACTGATGGCGCGTATCGCCCCGTTCATCGACGACCCCACAGATTGAAAGCCACGGTGGCGTGCAGAATCGGTGGACTGTCTATGTAGGCTCGACAGCGAGAGATCAGCGACGACCGGGGAGCGATATTCCGTGGCTAGCAGACCTGCTCTTCTCTCGCGACGGTCATCTCGTCGACAGCCGTCAGTCGGGTGGGCGTGGCCGTAGGGCCTCGAGACTCTCTTGCATCGGGGACGTTCGCTTGACCTGCGGATTTCGAGCGTATTGCGCAAGCCGTGGTACTCAGCGTCTCCAGCGGTACGGCGTGGTCGTTGATACGCGGACCAAGCCGGATCGTTCGAGGATCGGCCGAGAGTATTCGGTCGAGTCGCTGTGGATGAGCGTCTTCCCGGCCCGCAGCGCCGACCTTGCACGTGCTGCGGTCAGCGCCCGATAGACCCCTCGGCCACGCCATTCGGGCCTGGTCGCGCCGCCCCAAATACCAGCGAACTGGCTCCCATGCACGGGCTCGAGTCGACCCGCGCTGATGATTTGTCCCCCACTCTCGGCGACCCACAGCTCGATGCCGTCCTCGAAGGTGAGTCGGCGCAGCAGCGCGTCCGCCACTTGATCGGAATGGGGGTCCTCGAAGACTGCGCTTTGCATCGCGCACATGGTGCGTACGTCGGCCTCGGTGCTGACCCGTCGCAACTGCACGCCCGCCGGCATAGGAACGTCGACGGCCAGGGTGCGCGCGTCGCCGATCATGATCGACTCTGGTTCATCCGCGGTGAAGCCGTTGCTCAGCAACGCGTCGTGCAGGCCGGGCGCATGGTCATGGCCGCGGGTCTTCCACTCGACCCGGTTGATGGTGGGGTCTCGCCCGTAGTGGGCCACCGCCTCCCTGACCAAACTCTGGATTGTCTGGCCGTCCGCTCCGGCGAGATTCTTGTAAGTGATGAAGCCTTGTCCGCCGTCGAACGTCACCAGTCGCAGCGGGCCGAGGTGGTCAACCGCCACCGCACTCCGCGTCTCCGCATCCGTTCGAAGTTGCTCGTCGTACGCAGCCAGCAGGCTTGCGATCGGGTCCATGGCCGACAGCGTAGCCGCCCGAACAGCAGCCGGCCGCCTCGCGTCGGAAGAGAAGTCCTCTGATCTGACATAGGCTCCGGGCGCGACCGGCCGGTGAGCCCCTGGGGCGTGTTTCACCGTCCGAACTCGCTGACGCGCCTACTTTCGCGGGCCAGAGTCGACCCCGACGATCAAGCGGCTCAGACCTCGTTCGCGCGAAGAGCACATGCGGCAGATGCGAGCCGTTGACGGCCTAGGTCGGGACGCCAGGTGCTAGCAAGGTGCCCCGCTCGGGATCGGACAACGTGCCTGGCCATCGAACATTGCCCGGCGCGCCGACCTGCGCCGACGACTTCTTTGCTCCGCAGGACGCCGCGGAGCTCACGATCGAGTTGCCGACGGTCCGATCACGCACCGATCCAATCTACCGCCCGCCACCGAGGTCGCGGCAGTGACGGAGCAGTGCCGATGCTGCGTAACCGCGAGCCAGGCGGTGCGTCGATTGCCGGCGATTGCGCCCGTGCGTGCGTCGGACGTCGCGTTGGGTGCCCCACTCCCGGGGCTCACGGCGACGCTTGCCGGACCGGCCCGTCGATGACAGAGGGATGATCCGCAGTCGCAGCTCCGGCCATCAACGCCGTTTCACCCTGCCGGCGTCGCGCTCGTTGGCGTGGGCACTGGACCTGGGTCCTCTCGGTCGCTGGGGACCTAGGTCTATTGCGGATCCCTACCGCCCGGGTTACGGTTTGCCAAGGCGAGTTGCGCGCAAGACGCTGGCGGGGTTGGCGATCGGCTGTGTCCGGTGCCGATCGCGCGAGTTCGCGAAGGCGTGGCGTTGACGACAGAAGGAGTGTGCGTCGTGCGAACGATGGGCCCGGGCGTGACCAAGCGCTTCCCTTTGTTGCTGCCGGAGCTGGTGCCCGAGCTCGGATCGTGGCACGAGCAGGCGCTGGCGCTGTCGCAGGCGGGCATTGGGCCGAGCGCTCTCGTGGCGACGGCCCCGCGGTGCGAGGAGGTCCGGTATGCCGCGAACCTCCGGCTTGCGGCGTTCGCATCCCCGGCCGACGACGACGGTGTGGATCGGCTCGGGGCGGGCATGCGTGCCCAGGACGAGTTCTTCGGGATTCGGCGTGTGCGAACGGCCCGTAATGCGGAGGTGTTCCTGACCGGGTTCATCTCGGCCCATCTGGAGGTGCTGCGCGACGCTCGGCAGGCTGGACGCGGCTCGCGGCGCGCGATTGGCCAGCCCTATTTGCGGGCGCGACGGCAGTCTATGCGGCTGCCGACCGGGGCGCGATGCCTGACGGTTGGGCTCCGTCGCTCGGGTACGGCCAGCTCCCTGACGGTGAGACGTCGCTGCGGCGCTGGCAGAGCGAGCATCGTCTTTTCTTCGTCCTTACGCAAGCGATCGTCGCGGCGCTCACGCGATTCACTCGGGCATTCGCCGAAGGTGACGACGTCGCCGGGCCTGCCGCGCTCGAGGCGGCCGTTGCGCTGCAGCGGAGCGCCGCCGCCGCCATGCGATTCACGTCGAACTTCAGCGCCGAGATATACAACGGTGTCGTGCGGCCGAGTATGACCCCGCCTCACGTGCCGGCGGGGTTCAGCGGCGCGCACCACGGCGACCATCAACTGCTCGTTGGGCTGTTCCGGCGGTTGGGACCGGTGCTCGCGTCGTCGATCGCAGCGCGTATCCGGTCGAAGCGTTCCGCGCGGCCGCGGGTGACATGTTCTCGGCGCACCTGGGTGTGTGTTCGCGGTTCGGGGGTAAGAGGAAGCCAAGCTTGTTGATGGAGGCGGAGGGGCACACCGATCCCCATGTCAACGCGGTGATCGTCCTCCGGCACCTGATCCGCGGCCGCGCTGCGCTGTTAGCCGAGGGCGAGCGTTGACGCCCCGGCGACCCGCTGTTGCCTGAGACGTCGACGGTGCTGAGATCCGTGCCACTGTTAGAACACGTATCAGAGTCATCCCTGGAAGCGCTCCTGGCAACGGCGTCTCGGACAGCCGTGGCAGCGGGCGAAGCCGTGTTCCACGAGGGTGAGCCCGCAGAGGCGCCACGGACGCCTCGATAACGGAGCGCCCGAATGACTCACTGCAGATTCAAATCGTGGATCTTGCATCGCTGCTCGGGCGCCCTGGATTCGGCGACTGGAGAGCTCTCGGTTGGCTGGCGTCTGAGGCGGATGCGATCGCGCGCCGCGACGACCGCCATCGCGATGGTTGGTTTCCGCGCCAAGCGGGGCGCGCGGCGGGCCGGTCCCGACCCGAAAGCAGGTCCAGCCGTACGGGCGATCGAGATCGTGGCGATCGACTTGCGCGAGTCCTTTGGGCCGTATCGCGCGAGCTAGCCCGGAGCGTGCAGTAAGAACCGCGCCCCCGGCGGGCGGGGGCGCGGAAACGTCCGGCTGAGCAGGGATCCTTGGGCTTGCTGAAGGTCCTT
>Ga0302325_10004025_pt1 | contig 34146 bp, 36 predicted proteins | sample Palsa_T0_2_FD_201948 | JGI IMG/M metagenome (GOLD analysis project Ga0302325, IMG submission 201948) | Peat permafrost microbial communities from Stordalen Mire near Abisko, Sweden - Palsa_T0_2 | ecosystem: Environmental > Terrestrial > Soil > Palsa > Peat permafrost | place: Sweden: Abisko...
CCGCTGACTGATCGGCATGGGCCGAAGAACCGATCGGCTGAAATCCCCAACGGGTATTTGTAAATTGTGGGTCGTCGCTGACAACCGTCACGATGACGCCGTCCCGGAGAAGGGAACGGGAGTAAAGTATTGCCGGGCCACAGGTGATCTTGCACCGGTAATATCCTTCGGCCGCCGAGGCCGGCGGCAGCAGTTCACTGATAGTGATCCTCAATGGGGAAAAAACAAGTTCGGGGGAATTTCGCTTGTTGAATTTATAGGCGGATTCCTTGATGGACCAGCACAGCCAGGTGTAATGGTCGAAAGCCAGGCCGGGTCTTTCAAGTCGATCATAAAGTTCTTGTTCTGCGACAGTAAGTATTCTGGAGTAAAAGCGCGGCAGGCTTGTCCTGTCCGGCTGGGTAGCCCGCAGGGCAACGATGTCGTTGCCGGTGCTAAACCGTCTTTGTGGTTTCACCTGCAGGCTATATCCGTTCATTTGTTGACTTTTTCCTGGATGACGTCGATACATGATCCTACTGTGAACATTTTTTCAGCGGAATCGAAATCGATCTCCACGTCGTATTTTGCCTCTGCGTCAATGATGACGTCCACCAAATTAGATGAATTGATCTTGAGGTCCTTAACCAGATCGGTCTGTTCGTCAATATTCCCCAACAACTCTTTGTTTTCCGTATAGGGTTCCAACACCTTTTTAAGTTCCTCTAAGATCGCTCGTCTATCCATGTTGATTATATTTAGAAAAAATTAAACATGCGTTCACATCGCCGAAGCCAAAATTTGCCTTGGCGACTATATTTATCGGTGTATCCACCTTTTTCACCGGCATACGGCTAAGATCGATCAATTTTAAGATCTCTCCATTAGGATCTTCCAGATTGATATTGGGGTGTGCGAACTGATGCCGGATCTGCAGTACAGTGCCAACCGCCTCGATCGAGCCTGCGGCACTCAAAGAGTGCCCGATCATCGACTTTAACGAATTGATCAACGGGAAATTACAACCATTTCGCTCAAGCGCCAAGCACCAATTCTGAATTTCCAGGGTATCGGCGGCGGTGGCCGTTAAATGCCCGCTAATCAGGTCAATAGACTCGGGCCGGACCCGGGCATTGGCAAGAGCGTCCGTAATGCACCGTATGACTCCCGGGGCCGCAGGAGCCGTCATGGACCCGCCGTTGCGCTGTCCTCCCGAGTTACAGGCCCCGCCCAATAGTTCGGCATAGATCCTGGCCTTACGTTGCAAAGCGTATTCCAAGTCCTCCAGAATCAGGGCGCCAGCCCCTGATCCTGGCACGAATCCGCCTGCCGAGCGGCTCATCGGCCTGGAGGCCTTTTCCGGTTCGCTGTTGAACTTCCTGGAAAGGATACGCATCGAATCAAAAGCCGCAAAGATATATGGGTCGACGTGTTCACTGCTTCCAACCAGCATCCGTTTTGCCATGCCCTGCTGAATATATTCGTAGCCCATGAGGATGGCCTGGGTCCCGGTGGCACAAGCTGCGGAATTGGCTATGATCCGGTTCCCAAGACCCAATTTCCCTGATATATAAGCAGTTATGCCGCTATTCATGAATTGCTCGACCACCCTGGACCCCAATTTCCGGGCTTCTCCTGCATCGACCCGGTTAAAGATCTTCTTGACCGTTTCCACTTCCGCGACGCTGCTTCCAAAAACGCAGCCCGTGTCCCAAAGGGTTTGGTCGCCGCCGGCCTCGTTGCCCGCATCCCGCCAGGCGTCGACGGCAGCCATCAAACCATAGGCGATCGCCCGGCCCTGCAATCCGTGAAAAGTAACTTCGGAGACATAATTCTTTAATCGTTCCCACTCAAATTGGGGCAATCCCGCCACCTGGCAATTGAATTTGAGGGCCTCATATTGGGGCACATGCCTGATCCCCGAAACGCCGTTCCTGATGGCATCCAGAAACGCGGGAACCCCCATCCCGTTTGGGGAAACGACACCTAACCCGGTAACGACCACGCGGCGGCTCATGCTGTTTCTATTTTTTTTATAAATCCTGAAAATACACCCTTTGCGATCAATTCGCCCGCAGCATCGTGCATTTCCACGTGACATTTCAACTTATCGAAGCGGAAATAGTCCTTTTTGGAGGTGACCGTCAGGCGTTGACCAGGCAGGGCCATTTTATGGAAATCGACGTTGACTGAACTTAAGAGTGGGTAGACGGCGCCGCCGGGGGCTGCTGGGGTTGTTGCATTGGCGGCGGTTACGATAAGGTGGATGCCGAGCACCACCAGTCCGATCTGCGCCATGATCTCAGTAAGAATGGCGCCGGGTGTCACGGGCCGGCCTGGGAAATGGTCTTCGTAAAAGAAGGCATCTTCCCGTAAGGTATAATGTCCTACTACTTTATCTACGTCCAAAAAAGAGATCTCCTCCACAAAGCGGAAGGAACTCTTATACGGTAGCCAATCAAAAATATAACTGTACATAATTTTTTATCGGCAATGTTCGCCCCCATCGACATGAATGACCGAGCCGTTGATCCAAGCCGCTTCATCCAGGCAAAGCAGGTAAATGGCATTGGCAATATCTTCCACCCGTGTCATCCTACCCAATGGGTTCCTTGCCGGAGTTAGCTCCAGCAGCCGGTGGCTTGAAGGGATGCGATGGAGAGAGGGCGTATCGGTGATCCCTGCTTGTATAAGATTGGTCTTAAGTCCTAATTTGCCCAGTTCCACGGCCATATAAGTGACAAGACTTTCCAGCGACGCCTTGGCGATGGAAACGGCGGCATATCCGTCCCAATATTTGTGGGCTCCTTCGCTGGTAAGCCCAATAATTCGCGCGTCGGGATGAAAGAGCTCCTCCCTGAAAAGCGAGCGGGCCCAGTCCAGCAGACTGGTAGACATGGCGTAGGTCGTAAACCGGATGTCTTCGATGCTTAGAAATGCCTGGTCACCGTCACCTGGAGCCGCCATCAACGGTTTCAAATTGCCCCTTGCGATAGAATGGAGCAGGAGCCTGACGTTTTTCCGTCTGCCGGGCTCCGCGGCAAATTGCCGGATGAACGATTCCCGGGAGTCGGGATCAAGTGCATTGACATTATGCGCATCGATCGTGACGTCGTTTACGGCGGCGATCTCCGCCAGTTTTTCTTTTACTGCTCTTTCCGCGGCGCTGGTCTCTCTGTATAGCACGGCGATGTTCATGCCATGACGGGAAAGTTTCTCCACCGCAGCCAGACCGAATCCGCTCGACCCACCCAGAATGATCGCCCACCAATCAGAAAATCGTTTCTCCATTCAAACTAATGTAAGGGGGAATTTTTAAACCCGGTAAAAATAGCGAAGACCCCGAGGCCCGGCGACTCCGCAAGATTCCGTAAAATTAGGGAAAGAAGCCCTTTCTATTGTGCAAAAAATCATTATTCTTTATATTTGAGGCCTTTGAGCTGCTAAAGCAGCTTAGCCTAAGGCAGACATTTATGAAGATTGGCCTGATTTTTATTTCTTTTGTGTTGTTCTCCTATGTTGGGAAGGGGTTGCGCGGCTGGCAGGCTTTCGATAAGGCCGGGTATTACACCGTGATGGCGTCGGGCGATATCACGGCAGTAGACTCCACACTATCCCTGCTACAGCAAGCGGGTATCAAAGAGAAGGAAGCATATGAAGGGGCATTGTTGATGAGAAAGGCCGGTCTGCTGCGCCGGCCAAAGGATAGATTGAGCGTTTTCAGATCCGGCGCCCGGAAACTGGAGACGGCATTGGCCAAAGACAGCAGCAACGGCGAATATCATTTTCTGCGGCTGATCATCCAGGAACATGCACCCGATGTCGTACATTACAATAAAGAGGTGGAAAAAGACAGTCAGTTTGTTTGCCGGTCATTTAAGCTTCTATCACCGGTTGTTCAAAAAGCCATTTTAGATTATAGCAAACATTCGAAAACCTTACGCGCAAAAGAACTGAATGGGTAAAAAAGTACTGGCCATTTATTATTCCCAATCAGGGCAGTTAGACGAGATCATGGATAATTTTACGGCGCCGCTGGTGGGAGAGGGTGTCGAGGTAGAGCGAGTGCGTATCCGGCCTGTGACGGCCTATCCTTTCCCCTGGACTACGGAACAGTTCTATTCCGTAATGCCGGACTGCGTGTTGGGCGTAGGCGTCGGGCTGCAGCCTTTTTCCCTGCGAGAATCCTCCTATGATCTGATCATCCTTGGTTACCAGGCCTGGTTTCTCTCGCCGAGCATACCCGTCAATTCTCTGTTGCACCATCCCGCTTTTTTGGCCGTACTGCCCAATACCCCCGTCGTAACGATCACCGGCGCCAGGAATATGTGGGTGAATGCCTTCAGCGGTGTCAAGCAGATGCTCCTGCAGGCCGGAGCACGGCTGGTTGGGAATATCGCATTAGTCGACAGACATCCCAATCACATCAGTTTTTTTACGATCTTCCACTGGCTGCTGGGCGGTAAAAAGGACAGGTTGCTGGGGTTCTTTCCGTATCCGGGCGTGTCGGCGGCGGACATCGATCGCGCCGCGGTATTCGGTATGACCGTCTTACACAGCCTTCGGACGGGAGAATGGGAGGCCTTGCAGGAGGCGTTGATGCGACAGAAAGCAGTGGAATTGAAATGGTCTTTGTTGTTGCTGGAAACCAAGGCGGTACCGACCTATTTTGTTTGGGCCAACTTCGTCATAAAACGGAAAAAAAGAAATCGCTGGCTGGCCGTATTCAGATATTATCTGCTATTTTCACTCTTTGTTGCCGCCCCTATTCTACTTTTTGTAGATGGTGTTTTTATGAGGCCGTTTTCGGCGAAACGCATCAAAGCGAAGAAACAACATTATTTGGCGCTTAATTAATTCAATTCTTATGTCACTCCGTCCTGTTTATATTACCGACACTTCTATTTTTCTTCCCAACGATCCGGTGCCAAGCGACGAGATGGAAGACTATTTGGGATATATAAACGGCAAGCCTTCCAAATCAAAAAAGATCGTCCTGCGGAACAATGGGATAAAGACCCGGTATTATGCACTGAACAAACAACACAAGGCGACGCATACCAACGCACAGATGACGGCGCTGGCTGTAAAGGCCCTGTTTGCAAAGGATCCTGCCAAATTGAAGGAGGTCGAGTTGTTGTCCTGTGGCACCAGCAGTCCCGATCAGATGATGCCCAGTCATGGGGTGATGGTGCATGGCTGGCTGCCCGAAGCGGAAGCGATCGAGGTCGTCTCTCCGTCCGGCGTCTGTTGCGCGGGCATGCATGCGTTCAAATATGCGTTTATGTCCATCAAGTCGGGTGAGGCCCGGCTCGCCGTGGCAACAGGATCGGAGCGCTTTTCCGCCTCACTGGTCGCCAACGTCTTTGAAGAGGAGGCTCAAAAGCTAAAAGAGCTGACCGAAAATCCCTTTATCAGCTTTGACAAAGAATTCCTGCGGTGGATGCTCTCCGACGGCGCCTCGGCGTTTTTGCTGCAGGACGAGCCCAACCCCGACGGTCTGAGCCTCCGGGTGGACTGGATAGAAGGGGCGTCTTATGCGAACGAGATGGAGGCCTGTATGTATATGGGGAGTGTAAAGCAGCCCGATGGGACGTTGAGGAGTTACCTCGAATATTCTCCGGAGGAGATCGTGACCCAATCCATACTCAGCATCAAGCAAGACATCAAATTATTGGGTGATCATATTGTGGTGTTGGGCGCGAAGCGGATAAAGGAGATCTTCGACAAAAAAGGGCTGAATTCGGATGACATCGATTATTTTCTGCCGCATATGTCGAGTGAGTTCTTCAAGAGCAAGATCTTCGAACAGATAGCGCTGCATGGCGCCCACATCCCCTACGAAAAATGGTTTGTGAACCTGACCACGATGGGGAACGTGGGAGCCGGATCGGTCTACCTCATGGTTCATGAGCTGTTTCATAGCGGTAAATTAAAAAAAGGCGAGCATATTCTATGTCTTGTCCCGGAAAGCTCGCGCTTTTCCTATATGTATGCGATGTTGACCGTGTGTTAAAGGAAAGCCATTTAATTTATGAAAAAAGAAGCCGTTCCACAGGACCAGGGTGCCCTTGGCAAGATCACGAAGGAGGTTTGCTACGCCACGGATGCGGAGGGCAATTATACCACTCAGCTAAGTGAAGGCTGGGATGTGAAGACCAGCGCGCTCGACGTGGCCTGGCAGGACATCAGCGAACGCGTTGCAGCCGCAAAGGAGAAGGTGTTGAAGAAAGAAGCAAGCCCAATCCTCTATTTCATGGAGCTGAAATTGATGGACATAAAGGTGGTGGCGGCTTATACCGGTTTCTGGAAATGGCAGATCAGTCGACATTTGCGACCGGCAGTCTTCCAAAAGCTATCCGACCGCAGGTTGCAGCGTTATGCTGAGGTCTTCGAAGTACCGGTCAGTGACCTCAAAAGCATGATCCAGGAATGAAATTACCCTTTCAACATATACAGGCGGCGCATTGCGAGAATGGCGTGACGACGAGTCTGCTCCGGACGATCGGGGTGGACAGGATCACCGAACCCCTCGCATTCGGGATGGGCTCCGGGCTCTTTTTTGTCTACGTCCCTTTTCTGAAAGTCAACAATGGACCGGCATTTGCCTATCGTACCATGCCTGGCCTCGTCTTCAAACGGACATGCCGCGCCCTGAGCATCCCGGTACACCGGAAAAAATTCAGGTCGAAGCAAAAGGCGCAGTCGGTGTTGGACCAGTGCCTGGACGCCGGGCACGTCGTAGGTTGCCAGGTCGGTGTGTACTATCTGCCTTATTTCCCAAAAGAATATCGTTTTCATTTCAATGCGCATAACCTGATCGTGTATGGCAGGGAAGGGGACCGCTATCTGGTCAGCGATCCCATCATGGAGCAGCCGACTTCGTTGTCCTCCTATGAATTGGAGCGCGTTCGATTTGCCAGGGGAGTGTTGGCTCCGCGTGGACAGCTCTACTACCCCGGGGCGCCGGCCCGGCCGGTCACGGATGACCAGATCAGAAAAGGCATCAGGAACGGTATCAGCCGCAACGTACGCGATATGCTGCACATACCAGGGCCGATCGCCGGTGTAAGTGGTATCCGTTATACCGGCGGTAAAATAAAAAAATGGCGGGATAGCCTGGGGCAAAAACAGGCGGGTCTTTACCTGGCTCAGCTCGTCCGGATGCAGGAGGAGATCGGCACCGGCGGCGGTGGTTTCCGGTATATCTATGCCGCCTTCCTGCAGGAGGCCTATGCCTATCATTCCGATGAGGCCCTGCCGCGGCTTTCCGCTGTATTCACGAGGTCGGGCGATCTTTGGCGTGACGCGGCGGTACAGGCCGCCGGCATCTACAAGGGCAGGATCGGCAGCCAGGAAGACTTCAACAGAATGGGGGACTATCTTATCGAGATAGCCGAACTGGAAAAACAGGCATTCAAGCAACTGTCAAAAATAAAATGGCGCCCATGAGTCAGTCAGGCGAGACCGGCGACCAGGGAGGGCCCCTTTCTCCACCGGCCTTACGTATAGAAAGGCTGTCCTTCGGGTATCCGGGGCAGCCGGCGCTCTTCGACCATTTTAACCTGGAAATACCGGCAGGGAGTCGTTTTGGGCTGTTCGGGCCTAACGGCGCCGGCAAAACGACACTGATGCATCTGATGACCGGGCTCCTAAAAGCTTCGGGGGGCAGTATCCGCCTCTTTGGCGAGGTCCTCAATCAGCACGACCGGCGGCCCTTTGCCCATTTTGGTTTTGTCCCGCAGGATTTTTCTTTCTATCAGGATTTGACCCCAGCGGAAAATTTGGCATTTTTCGGCGCCTGGTACGGGCTGCGCCCATTCACCATCAGGAAAAGGACGACCGAACTCCTGGACATTCTCGGGCTGTCGGTGGTCCGAAACAAAAAGGTCGCTCAATTTTCCGGCGGTATGAAACGCAGGGTCAACCTGGCCATCGGTGTGATGCACCGCCCAAGACTGTTGTTCCTGGACGAGCCTACCGTAGGTGTCGATGTACAGACGCGGCACGCCATCATCGATTACCTGAAGCAGTTAAATGCCAATGGTACTACGCTTGTTTATACCTCACACCAGCTTGTCGAGGCGGAGAAACTTTGTGAACACGTCGCGTTGATCGACCAGGGCCGTATTGTCGCCATCGATGCGCTGGACAATCTGCTCGCGGCGCATCGAACGGATGGGCTGGAGGGGTTATTTCTTCAACTGACCGGAAAAGCCTACAGGGATATCGATGTATAAATTATTCGCCACCATACAAAAAGATGTCCGGGTAATGGCACGCGACAGGGTCGGGCTCCTGTTTATGTTCGGTCTGCCGATCCTGTTGGTGGTGATCGTGACGAGCATTCAAAACAGCACCTTCGAGCTGATGAACAAGAACACGGTACCGCTGCTCTTGTGCAACAGGGATACGGGCGCCGCCAGCCATCAATTCATAGCCGCCGTCGAACAAGTAGGGCTATTCAATATACTGACCGCTTCCGGCACTGATTCTTCGATCAGGGCGCGGGTACAACAAAAGGACGCATTGCTGGCCCTGGTGATCCCGGCCAATTTCTCGGCGCGTGTCGAAGCCAGGGCAAGGATGGTTGCCGGTAAGGCGATGAACAGCTTTGGGCTTGAAGACAGCACGAACAAGGGCGCCCCGGGTGACACGACGACGATGCCGATCGCGCTTTACTATCATCCTATCTTGCAGGCGTCCTTCCGACGGAGCGCGGAGGGTGCTTTGTACAGCGCACTGCAGGTAGTCGAAAGCAAGCACATCCTTAAGACACTTTACTTCTCCCTGAATGAAAAAGAATTGCCGGACTCGGTGGAGTCGGAATTGCTGAACAACAAGACGACCATCGAGGAATACCCCGTGTCGCGGGACAGGACCAGGACCATTCCCAATGCATCGCAACACAATGTGCCCGCCTGGACCGTGTTTGCGATGTTCTTTGTGGTCATTTCGCTGAGCAGCGGCATCGTTAGGGAGAAGGTCAACGGAAGTTTTATCCGGTTAAAGACACTCCCCACCAGCTATTTGGTGGCGATCGTTTCCAAACAGCTGACCTATCTGACGGTAACGCTGGTCCAGGCTGCCATCATCTTTGCGATCGGCGTCTGGTTGTTCCCGGTGATCGGCCTCCCAACGCTCCATTTTCCCACCGACTGGGCGGCGTTGGCAGTCGTGACTTTTTTATGCGGCTGGTGCGCGGTGAGCTATGCGATCTGCATCGGCGTTTTTTCCCAGACGGAAGAACAGGCGACCGGCTTCGGCGCCATCTCCATCGTGATCCTCGCCGCGATCGGGGGCCTGATGGTTCCGTCTTTCGCCATGCCCGGCTCCTTTCGGCTTGCGGCGAGCATCTCGCCGCTGCATTGGGGGCTGGAAGCCTACTACGGGCTTTTCCTGGAAGGCGGCGGTTTCAGTACAATTTGGTCAAATATCCTACCTTTAGTGCTGATTATTGCGGGTCTGCAGGGCTTGAGCTTCTGGGGGCTAAAAAGAAAAAATCTGATTTGAATATATATAAGCGGACCATGTCATGGAAACAGAACAATTAAAGCAACACCTGAAAGAGCAGATCATATCCTTTCTGAACATCCCCTCTACGACTCCCGCGGACATCGGCGACAACGAGCCCCTGTTTGGTGAAGGCCTGGGATTGGATAGCATCGATTCTCTCGAACTCATCGTCCTGTTGAACAGAGAGTACGGCATCGTCATCAAAGACCCCAAGGAAGGCCGTAAGGTGTTAGTCGACATCAATACCATGGTGGAGTATATTCAAAAGAATAGAACAAAATAAATTTTGGTCTATTCTGCTTGAAAGGTTCCATTGAATTTTAGGCAGACCACCTCACCGGCGATGAGGGTCGCGGTGACAGGGAGCGTCGTATTTTTTTCTCCCCCGTGTTTTTCTTCTTCGTATTGCAGGTTTAGTCGGATCGTCCCGCTTTGGCGAGGGTCGATTGGCGTTATGAACTTTATGGTTGCGGCTTTTTGTAGCCGGTAGGTTTTTGCGGTTATATGGCATAGCAGCTCGCGGATCATTTGCAGCTGGCAGGCGCCCGGCAGAACCGGCCTGTCCGGGAAGTGTCCCTTAAAGATGGGGTGTTCCGTGTTGAGGCGGAGGGTGGCTGCGCAAGCTTCGATGTGGTCGATGGTATATAGGTCGTTTAAGAGCATCAGGAGCCTGGTTTGGGTGGAGGCGGGATGCCCTTGGGCGGGCCGCCTTTTGGTGGCGGTGGTGGTGTGCCGCCTTTGGGAAATGGTGGGGGGCTGCCGCCTTTGGGTAGTCCTGGTGGTGGGACGCCCTTCGGTGGCGCGGGTGGTGTGCCTTTGGGCACTGCCGGCGGTGTGCCGTGAGGTGGTGGTTTCTTGAATTTCGGGAAGTTGATCTTCGAGAGATCCAGCTTAGGGTGCGTCGGCGGCGGGCCGGGCGGTTTCAGGCCGTTGGGCGGCGGCGGCGGGCCGCCCTTGGGTAGTCCTGGCGGCGGCGGCGGCACTTGTGCGTTAGCTGCGATCATGGCGCCTGAAAGGCAAAAGATCAATAACAAAACTTTCATTCGCTTCATTTTATACGGCGGCAGAGAGCAGGAACGCCGTATGGTGGATACCAAGATAATGATTATAGACGAGTATTTGCCGGTGCCTGCCCTGCTTCAGCAGCCGGGCTGCCATCCAAAAGGCAAAGGCAGTTGACGTGGGGTATTCCCCGCAAAGCTGTTTATATGGCAGCAGCTTTTTTTCGGCGAAGACCGAGCCCGGAGCCGTCAATTGCCGATAAAGCGTGTCATTGGTCTCGTCGCCATTGGCGCCGACAATCACCAGATCGGGTTCCGCGGCATGTTCCTCCAGGAAAGCGCGGAGTGCTTTATCGACGGTCTTTGCATCCTCCGGCTTATAAAAAGTGGTTAAGCCTTCCAGTCTGGCCTCATCGGTGGGCGAAGGCTGGCTGGCGAGCAGAAAAAACGCCGCACCTTCTCCCGCTGGTACATGCCGGTATAAACCAAACCGCTGCAGAATAGCATGGCTGGTGTCGGTGATCTCGTCGACTGCTCCTGCCAGTACGGTCTCCGCTTCTCCTTCGCTTAAGAGGAGTATAGCGTCCAGCAGCGCGTTCTCGAAAGACGCTCCGCGATGGACAAATGTATTGTTATACCGGGTACATTGCAGCATCAGGGCGATCTGGGCGCCGACGGTATTGTGCGTGGACTGGATAAATGGCGCAGGTTGTAATGCTTCTTCCCTTCGTTGGATCAGGCTTTGCAGGAAGCCGTCAGTGTCTTCCAGACAACCGTATGCCGTGCCGGTCACGATGGCGCCCGGTTCTTTTTCGCCGGCTTGCAGCAGACAGTCGTTGGCGGTGGCGACACCCATGCGGATGATGCGGCTCATTCTCCGGAGCGCTTTCGCATCCAGCAGCGTCTTATAATCGGGTTCGATACAGGCCAGGCGGGCCGCCTTCGCTGAAGCTTCGGCGGGCGAGGCGGGATGGGCCGCAGTCCACGAGGGTTGGTCGCCGAAGGTTGGCTGCGGCGAGATACAAGCGGCGGATCGTATATAGATATTCATCATTGTTTTGAAAAGACTAACGAGGTACAACTACCGCCGAACCCGAAGGAATTGGACAGCACATGCCTGATAGGCAAGTCTTTTAAAAATGCGGTCTCGGGCACCAATGGCTGTTCTGTCATCGGCGTTTTGAAACGGAGGTTGGGATAGACGAGTCCATGACGAACGGCCAGTACCGAGAACACGGCTTCGACACCACCGCTGGCGCCAAGGGTATGTCCCGTGAATGATTTGGTAGAGCTCATTCGCGGGATTTCATTCCCGAAAAGCCTGGCGATGGCCGTTCCTTCGGACAGGTCATTGTTTTGTGTGCCCGTCCCATGGAGGTTGATGTAGTCGATGTCGGCAGGCCGGAGCCCGCTGCGCTCCAAGGCGCCGCTCATGGCCAGCCAGGAGCCCCGGCCATCCGGCGAAGAGGCGGTCTGGTGCCAGGCATCGTTCGTATTGGCATAACCGCTGAGTGCGACTTCTGGCTTACGGGGCAGCATAGCCGCGATCTTATCCGACACCAACACCAGGTAACCCGCACCTTCCCCCAGGTTAAGGCCGGCGCGTCCGTCGTCAAAAGGCCTGCAGGGGTCCGAGTCCAGGATCATCAGGGAGTTGAAGCCGTTGAGCGTGAATTTTGTCAGGGCGTCGGCGCCACCCGCTACCGCGACATCCAGCAGGCCGCTGCGGATGAGCCTCGCGGCGAAAAGGACGGCGTTGGCTGAGGAGGAGCAGGCGGTACTGATCGTGGTCTGATAATGACGGATGCCGAGACGGTCGGCCACCCATTCGGTCACAGCGCCGCATTCGTGGAGGACTACTTCGCGTAGCCTGTCCTTGCTACGATCTGTAAGACGGCATTCGAAAAAATTTTCCATCCTGTCCATGCCGCCGACCGTGTTGGCGCTTATAAAGCCGGTGCGCAGTGTTTGGATACCGGGAATTGCCGCATCGCCGAGGGCTTCCTTTGCCGCGATCAGGCTCAGCAGGGCCGTGCGGCTGACGGAAGGGGCGAGTCCGGTTGCGTAGCCCCTGGCAGAGTGGCTGGAGGGGGCGAGTCCGGCGGCAGATGCGGATAACCCGGCCCACCGGGCGAGTTTCTGGTTGTCCGCCTTTACTTCGGCCACCGGAAGCCGGCCCTTATATATGGTATCGAGCAAGGTGATATCCGCCATGCCGGCGGTCCCATTTTCGAACGCCAGCAGGGTATCGGCGACGTTATTGCCGATCGCCGAGATGACTCCTGCGCCGGCGATAGCGACGCCGGGGGGAGCGGTGGCCCTGTGAGCGTCGGCACCCGAGGCTGATGCGGTAGCCGGTGAAGTCGAAAGTTTATTGATGTTTACATCCATGGCTTGGACGGGTTTTGAAAGATCGCCTGCATTGTTTCGGGTGAAAAATCGGGCGTATCCGGGCCCTGCGTCCTTTCGATCAAAAAAAGGGCCGCTTTGTATTGGGGGCCAAGCAGATCCACCCAACCGGTGATCGCCGTACTCGCGATGCCTTGTTGCAGCAGGAGGCTGCTGTAGTTGGCGAGAAGGACCGGATCGAAGGACGGAGAAAGGAAAAAGGCATTCTCGCCCTTGAACCCATGGCGGATGGAGATCTCGCCTATCATGATATTGGGCAATGTATATACAAATACGGAAGGGCTTGGGATATCCCGGGTGGTCTCGTTGTATCTGCGATCCGTGTCCAGGCTGGAATTGGCGTTGCTCAGTACGATGGCGATATCCTGGGGCCGGTAAATGCTGGTGTCCCAGCCGGGACCGAGCAAAATTTCCGTGGCGATCCAGCCCAGGCGGCTGAGCGGGTCCATTTTATAGAATTTGGGATATTGAAGATCGAAGTGGCGGTAGGCCGATGACAGGAAATCTATCGCATCGAGCGCGCCGGAAATGTATACAGCTTTCCCATTCTTATAGATCGTTCTATTCTCAATGACGCAACTGGCGGTGATATGTTCCATGCTTTTTATCATTTTCCGAGCACTACGGCCGCATTACAGCCGCCGAAACCCGAGGCGGTTTTCAGACAGGTGGTCAATGGGGTGGACAACAAGGTCGTGACTACGTTTAGCGGCGTCGTAACGCCATTTTGTTCGAAACCCGGGCTTGGTAAAATAAGACCTTCCCTCATGGATTGCATAGTGACGATGGATTCGATGAGCCCGGCTGCGCCAAGCGTATGACCATAATACCCTTTCAGGCTGTTGACCGGGACATGGTTCAGGCCGGCAAGGGTGATCGCCTTTGCTTCCATTTCATCATTATAGGATGTGGCGGTGCCATGCGTGGAGATAAAGCCGATCTCCTCCCTGGCGGCGAAGGCATCGAGCAGCGAACGTTCGATGGTCTGACAAAGCTCCATGCCTGTACGGGAAGGCCCCGAGATATGATTGGCATCGTTGCTGACGGAACCGCCTCTCAGCCGCAGGCCTTTGTTGTAGTCGCTTCGCGAGGAAAGCACGACCGTCGCGGCGCCTTCGCCGAGATTGATACCATCGCGGTCTTTATCGAAGGGTTTGCAATGCCCTGAACTCAATGCCTGAAAGGAGCCAAATCCGGAGAGGATAAATCGCGAAATGACGTCGGCGCCGGAAACGACGGCATTCTCAAAGAGCCCCGCGCGGATGAGCCGCATGCCCGTGATCATGCCGAGCAGACCGGAGATGCAGGCATTCGAGACGACGATGGGTGCAGCATCGAGTCGAAAAGTTTTGGCCAGACGCGCGGCCGAAGCGGGGAGGGAGATGTTTTCCGGCGGCGTATTCGGGTCTTCGTCCAGCAAATGGGCATTCCCCTTGGTGGAGCATATGATAAGCACCGTCCGTTTATCGCCGGGCCGGATTCCGCTGATATTAAGGGCATCTGTTATGGAGACCTGCAACAACTGCTCGAACTTCGTAAAGGAGCCCCCGGTGAACTCGGCCGGGTCGAAGAGTGCAGCGTAAAATGGATGGTCGCTCATAGCGGGGCGTTCCTGGCGGTCTACACCGGTCTTACCAGCCTTTAACGCGCGAAAATTATGGCTGGTGCCCATTCCAAGCGGCGAGACAATATGATCGGCGGCAACAAAGATGTCGTTCATACGCTGGTCAGGATTTTCATTTCACAGGTGGCGATCACCCGTTCTTTACAGTTTACCACACCTGAAATTACGATTATATCCGGGATGCGCGTTTGAACCCTGGTCTCCGTCAGCAGTTCATCACCTACTGCCGGAAGAGTGGTAATAAAAAACTTACTCACGGAGATGATAAATCCCGCGGCGACCGCACCGCCCGTCTGCAAGGCATGGAGGCCTGAGCCGGCCGCGGCCGTCTGGGCGATATTCTCCAGCAATCCGCCCTCGCCGAATTGGCCATCGCCGACCAGCGGGTTGTCCGCCCTGATCAAGAAGCTCGTCCGGGCGGTGGTTGCATCGGCAAAGAGTAATTTGTCCACCATGATAAAGGGAGGACCCTGCGGCAGCAGCGTGGTGATGTCAGGAATATAATCCGCCATTGACCGAAAGGATTTCTGCCGTTATATAAGATGCCTGGGGTGAGGCTAAGAAGACGACGGCATGCGCCACTTCTTCCGGCGACCCGAAGCGGCGAACCGGGATGAGGACCCGCATTTGTTTTTCATCGATATCGCCCGTCATATCCGTGTGGATAAAGCCGGGAGCGACCGCATTTACCGTGATGCCATGCCTGCCCACTTCCTGTGCCAGCGCCTTGGTGGCCGCAATGACACCGCCTTTTGCAGCGGAATAATTGGTCTGGCCGGCGACTCCTTTGAGACCCGACAATGATACGACATTCACGATGCGGCCGTATTTGCTAAGCAGCATGCCATTCAGCACGAGACGCGTCACATAGAAGAAAGCATCCAGGCTCGTACCGATCACACTGGACCATTGCTCGTCTTCCATCCACACCATGAGTGCGTCCTTCTTGATGCCGGCATTGTTGATCAATACCTCGATGCGGCGGGAGGGGTTTGCCTCTATCCATCCTCCGAGCCGTAGTCTGACCTGTTCTTTGTCGGCTACGTCGAAGGGCATCAGCTCTCCATCGCCTCCACCTTTCCTTATCCCGGCGAGCGTACCGGAAGCAGCTTCCTCATTGGACAAATAATTGATCAGGACATAGTAGCCCTGTTCCGCCAGCCGGAGACAGATGGCTTTGCCTATCCCCCTCGAACCGCCAGTCACCAGTGCGCATTTCATCTTGCTGTATTAAGGTTTGCGTGTCGTCTCCTGGAAAGCGATCACCGGCTCCGAATGTTCCAACAGCCTATTGAGTCTTTCCAGGTCTTTATATTTTGGTTGATCGTCGGCAAAGCTCGGGAATATTTCCCTTATGCGTTTATAAACCGTGGAAGTGAGCGGCGCCAGCCTTGACTGACAGCCAGCAATGTCGATGGCCTGGGCTACCGACATCAGCTGGATACTCAATACCTGAAAGGAATTGTCGATCACCTTTTTTGTAAGCAGGGCCGCATTACAACCCATGCTGACGATGTCCTGGTTGTCGTTGTTGTTGGGTATGCTGTGCACGTACATGGGGAAGGATAGGGTCTGGTTCTCGGCGACGGTAGAGGTAGCCGTGAACTGTATACCCTGCATGCCAAAGTTAAAGCCCAGCACCCCCATGTTTAAAAAGGGCGGGAATTTCTGGTTGAGCCTGTCGTTCAGGAGATAGTTGAGCTGTCTTTCCGACAGCATCGATAAACGGGTGATAGCGATCTTGAGCTTATCCATTTCCAGCGAGACATAGTCTCCATGAAAATTGCCGCCGTGAAAAATATTGTTGTTCGTATGATCTACGATGGGGTTATCGCTCACCGAATTCAGTTCATCGACCAGGACCTTTCCGGCCTGGGATACCGTATCGTAAACGGGACCCAGGATCTGCGTTACGCAGCGCAGGGAATAATACTCCTGCACCTTATCCTCGAAGACTTCCTGTTCCAGGCTGCCGGGATGATAGAGGTGTTCGATCCTGCTGCGGATCAGGCCGCTCCCGCTCAGCAGGTCCCGAAACATGGCGGCGACACGGTGCTGTCCGCGATGGTGTTTTACCTGGTTAAGCTCCCGGGAATAGTGGTCGTCGTAGGCTTCTACGACCTCGTTGGTCATCGCCGATAGTATTACCGACCATTGCACCAGTTTTTGAGCCCGGAGAATATTGACGAGGCCCACGGCGGTCATGACGCTGGTCCCGTTTAGGATAGCCAGTCCCTCGCGGGTACGGATGGTGAGTGGTTTTAGTCCGTGCCGCGCAAAGATTTCGGCTGTGGGCTGGACCTTGCCATCTACGACAACCTCGCCTTCGCCGATAAGCGCCAGCCCCATATGGGCCAGCTGGACAAGATCGCCGCTGGCGCCGACGCCGCCGTGCTCGTAGATACAAGGTGTGATGTCTTTATCGATCATGTCCTTTAAGAGTTGGCATAATTCCGGATGCACCCCGGAATAAGCCTGCATGAGACTGTTTAGCCGGGCGATCATGGCGGCTTTGGCCAGCAAGGGCGGCAGCAGGTTACCGGCGCCCGAGCTATGACTGCGAATGAGATTGTATTGGAGCTGCAGGAGGTTCTCCTGCTCGACCTTGTATTGTGCCATCGGGCCGAAACCGGTATTGATCCCATAGATCAGTTTGTTAGCCGAGAAGCTGGTCAGAAAGTGAAAATTGGTCATCACCTTTTCCAGGGCTTTTTCGTCCAGGGGAAGGGGTGACTTGCCATACAGCAACGCTGAAAAATCATCCAGGGAAAGGGCTTGCTGGCCAACAGGTGTCATACTCGGGATTTTATTTATAGTCATTTTCATTCGGAGTCAATAATTCTTCATTGGTCGAATGGAATCTTCGCTTGCGCTTGATTTCTCCTGTCAATAAATTTGATTGCCTTCCTTGCGGCTTCGGGAAACTGCATCTTCTGCAGTTGTTCGGGTCCAAGGTATTCGATACGTGGGCTCACCCTGAGTCTTGCCTGCAGATAGGCCCTGATCCGGTGGTCGCCCTCTTCGGTGTTGTCGACGGGGACGATATGCAGCAGGATCTCGTCGAGTCCAACCTCATTCGAATACACTTCCACCGCAAAGTCGAGGATCTCCTCCATTTCAGCCAGCAGGTCGAACAAGGCCGGCGGATAGAGTGTCGTGCCTTTGAATTTGATCATTTGCTGTCTCCGGCCGATGATGGGCGATAGTCGCAGCGTCTTCCTGCCGCAGGAGCAGGGCTCGTCGGACCAGGAACAGATATCTCCTGTTTTATATCGGATGAGCGGCATCCCTTCTACGCCCAGGGTGGTGATGGTGACCTCTCCCGGCATACCGGGTTCAACGGGCTGGTCGCTCTCGTCCAGCAATTCGACGATCAGCAGTTCCGGCTGAAGGTGGCCGCCCCTTCCTGCGCCACATTCGGTAAATGCCGTTTGCATTTCCGTGGAAGCATAGGTAGAGTATAGTTTGATATCCCAGGCCTCCGTTATCTTCCTGCCAAGGATGTTTAGCGAAAAGTCCTGGTTGCGGATATTCTCGCCGATGCAGATAGCTTTTCTGACGGACGAGCCGGCCATATCGATATGCCGGTCATGGGCATAGCGAATGAGCTTTAATAAAAATGAAGGCACGGCGACCAGTACGCTGGGTTGGAGCCGGCGGATGGTTTCCCATTGCAGGGCAGGCACGCCAGGACCGACGCGGATTATGCCTGCACCCAGTTTACGAAGACCCGAGTAGTAGGCGATCCCGGCCATGAACTGGCGGTCGAGCGTGAGCATGAGTTGGTAAATGTCGGCGGCGGACCCGTCGGCACATGTAAAGGAACCGTATTCATTATACGCCAGCCTGTCCAGGTCCTTGTCTGTAAGTGCGACGGTCACGGGACTGCCCAGCGTTCCCGAAGTAGCAGTGTATTCGGCGATCCTGTGTTTCGGGACGCACAGGAAGTTGTCATTGCGGGTTTGCAGGTCTGCTTTGCCGGTAGTAGGGATGCGGGAAAGGTTGTCCAGTGTGCGGATGGATGCGATGTCGATCCGGTGGCGTTCAAAGAGGTCCTTGTAAAAAGGCGAATAAAGGGCAACATATTCCAATAGTAATTTCAGCTTCTGCTCCTGCATGGCCTTTATCTCGACGGCCGGTTGAAATAGTGCTATCGCCATTGTTTTGAGGTAGGGAGGTGTTGGAGTATCCTTTCCTGTGCGGCTTTGAGTTCAGCGGGTCCGAGCTTTAGCTTGTGCCGGGTAAAGTTCAGATCGTCGGCGCTGTCGATGGGGATAAGGTGCAGGTGAGCATGCGGTACTTCGAGGCCAACCACGGAAATCCCGCACCGGTTGCAGGCAAAGGCGCTTTCGATGGCTTTGGCGATCGGCCTGGCGAAAAGCAGCAAATTTCCGAGCTCGTTGTCGGGCAGGTCGAAGAATTTGTCGATCTCTATTTTCGGCACTACAAGCGTATGCCCTTCCCGCAAGGGAAAGATATCCAGGAAAGCGAAGAACTGATCGTTCTCCGCGATTTTATAAGAAGGTATCTCTCCCGCGATGATCTTTGAAAAAATGGTCACACGGTAATATTTTCAATTTTGAATTGAAGGGTGCCGGCGGGGACGTTTACGTTGGCCACCTCGCCTATTCGTTTACCCAGCAACCCCTTACCGATGGGAGAGGTGACGGAGATCTTCCCCAGTTTGAGGTCGGCTTCTTTTTCCGAGACCAGGAAGTAGGTCATCTGTTTTTTATTCGTGAGATTGGTCACGGTGACCTTGGTGAGGACAGATACTTTGCTGGTGTCGATGGTTCCCTGGTCCATGACCCTCGCGTTGGCCAGGTCGCTCTCCAGTCTTTGGATCTTGGCTTCGAGCAGGCCCTGCGCTTCTTTTGCCGCGTCGTATTCTGCATTTTCGCGCAGGTCGCCTTTTTCGCGGGCTTCCGCTATGGCTTTGGAGGCAGCTTGTCTTTCCACTGTTTTCAACTTCTGCAACTCTCCCTTCAACTGTTCCAGTGCGTCTTTTGTGAAATAAGTAAATCCACTCATAACTTCACTTTTTTGTGTACAAAGAAAAAAAATACAACGCCCCGGAATAATCCAAGACATTGCACAATATGGACTCATGATGGACCCACGGCCCAATGATTTTGCGCCATCGGGGTCAGGCTAAATTTATCCCTCGGCGCAAAACGTTTAATGATTGCCCTTCGGGCGTTGGGAGAACTTCTCGCCTCAACACTGTTGAGGCGCTCGTCCGCACCCTTCGTACCTCGGGTGGGCCCAAGATGGCAAAAATAGTGAAAATGGCCTAAATCCCCAGTTTTTCCAGTGTTACCTGGGCCATTTTCAGAAAAGCCTCATGGGTATAGCCGGCGATATGGGGGGTGATCAGGACGTCCGGGCGGGCGAGGAGTTGGTCCAGCTGCTGCCGCTGCTCCGGGGTATAGGAATCCAGCTTTTCATTTTCCAGGACGTCGAGGGCCGCCCCGGCGATCTTCCCCGACTCCAGGGCGCGGATCAACGCCGCTGTATCATGGACCTTCCCCCGGCAGGCATTGACGAAAAAGGGTTTTCGTTCCAGGGAGTTGAAAAAAGCATCCCCGGCCATATGGCGGGTTTCGTCCGTTAGCGGCACATGGAAGCTGATGACATCGGCGTAACGGCCCAACTGTTCGAGAGACGCCTCCCGGACGTTGCCGCTGGCAAAGCCGAATTTGTACTTATCATAGGCCAGGATGGTGGTGTCGAAACCGGCAAGCAGTTTGGCAAAGGCGCCGCCGGCGTTCCCGAAGCCCACGATGCCGACGGTCCGGCCGCTCAGCTCCAAGCCCCTGTTGGGTTCGCGGATCCATTTGCCTTCCTTTATTTCCTGGCTGCTCGTGACCAATTTGTTCATCAGGGCCAGCAACATCCCCAGGACATGTTCCCCCACGGCGTTTCGGTTGCCTTCGGGACTGCTCACGCAGCGGATGCCTCTTGCCTCGGCGTAATCGGTATCGATGAGCTCCATGCCACTTCCCAGGCGGCCGATCCATTGCAGGTTCGGGGCCTTATCTATAATGGCAGCGTCTATCTTCAGCCGGGTAGTGACGATCAGGCCCTCTGCGGCATCGACGGATGCCGACAATTCATCGTATGTGATCTGCGGAGCGTATTGAACATCATAGCCTTTTTGGATCAGGGTCTGGATCAGGTAGTCGTGAACTTTTGCTGTGACAATGGCTTTTTTCATCCTTGCTATAGTTGGGGTTTTTTGATTAGCGCATTTTCCAGGTGAGGGCGGCAAAATCGGCCACGGACAACTGCTCCGCGCGTTTGTCGAAAATCGGGTCACCCAGCTCGGTTGGCTCGAAAAGGGACCGGACGGCATTGCGCAGGGTCTTTCGCCGCTGGTTAAAGGCCGTCTTTACCAGGAGAAAGAAACGTTTTTCATCTTTAAAGCCGGGGGCCGGCCGGGGTATCAGCCGGATGACCGCGCTTTTAACCTTCGGCGGTGGATTAAAACACTGTTCACTCACTTCGAAAAGGTATTCCACGGTAAAGAAGGCCTGGATGAGCACGCTGATCACGCCGTAGGTCTTGCTGCCTTCCCCCGCAGCCACGCGTTGTGCCACTTCTTTTTGGAACATGCCCACCATGGCCTGGATATCCTCCCTCCAGTCCAGCATCTTGAAAAGGATCTGCGAGGAGATGTTATAGGGGAAATTGCCGATGACGGTGAATTTGCCTTCGAAGGGCCTGTCGATGTCCAGGATGCTGGCATGGATAAGCCTTTCTTTTAGTTCCGGCCAGGTTTGTTCCAGGTGGCGGATCTTCTCGTCATCGAGCTCCACGGCCTTGAGATCGATGCCATTCAGCTTGATGAGATGGGTCGTGAGGGCGCCTGCTCCCGGCCCCACTTCGAGCAATTGCGTGAAGGGATGCTCGCAAAGTGCGGCTACAATTTTGCGGGCGATATTCTCGTCGCGGAGAAAGTGCTGACCGAGGGATTTTTTCAGGGTGTACATGCCGGGGGCAAAATTACGTATATTTAGCCCCTGAAACCGGGCACAATAAAATTTCGGCTTCAGGCCAGTCGCTAAAGAATCCTTGGTAAATTACGACCACATGAGCAATCAACAACAAAAACCGGTAATAGGGGTGTCAGTAGGAGACGTGAACGGGATCGGGACCGAGCTGATCATCAAGACCTTTTCGGACCACCGGCTGCTGGAGTTCTGTACGCCGCTGATCTTTGCTTCGAACAAACTGATCAACTTTTACCGGAAGTTCTCACCGGATATCAATCTCAACTACCAGAATACAAAGGACTTTAGCCGTGTCACCCCCAAGCAGGTCAATGTCTTTAACTGTTGGGAGGAGGAGATCGCCGTTGTTCCGGGTCAGTTGACCGATATCGGCGGTAGCTATGCCGTTAAGAGCCTGACGATGGCGGTAGAGGCCCTGCGGGACAGGAAGATCCAGGGGCTGGTGACGGCGCCTATCCATAAAAAGAATACGCAGAGCCCGGGTTTTGATTTCACGGGTCATACGCCCTATCTGAAATCGGCTTTCAATGTCAATGATGTGCTGATGCTGTTGGTGTCGGAGAACTTCCGGGTAGGCCTGGTCACGGAACATGTGCCGGTAAAGGACATTGCGAAGTATATTACCCGCGAGGCTATCCTGTCAAAGCTCAACATCCTCAACGACAGCCTGATGAGGGATTTTGGCATCGATAAGCCAAAGATCGCCGTCCTGGGTCTGAATCCGCATGCGGGCGACGAAGGGCTGGTAGGAAGGGAGGAAGAAGACATCATCAAACCGGCGATCAAGGATGCCAAACACAAGATGCTGGTATTTGGGCCTTATAGTTCGGATGCCTTCTTCGCACGTAACTACCAGAGCCGGTTTGACGCCGTCCTTGCGATGTATCATGACCAGGGGTTGATCCCCTTTAAATCACTGGCCAGCGGCGAGGGGGTAAATTTTACGGCGGGTCTGCCGATGGTGCGGACATCACCCGATCATGGCACTGCCTTTGACATTGCCGGAAAGAACAAGGCCGACAACACTTCATTTATCGAGGCTATTTATGCCTGTCTGGATATCATCCGCAACAGGCAGGAATTTGAAGAGAACCGGAAAAACCCTATGAGGAAGATGGGAGCCGCGGTCCTGGCGAATGTCGAGGACGAGAAGATCGAGGGCAATCGCGGTTAGTATGATCCAGCCATATAATTGATTTACAGAGCCGTGAAGGCGTAGCCGGCGCCGGACTGAGGCCTTTGGGTAATTTTTTTGCAGGCGGGGCTTGCAAAAACAGAAACAACCTTCTATCTTTGGTGTATAACGCGCAAGCGGACCCCTCCTTCGAAATTACAATCTCCCCCCGAAAAACAACAGCTCAGCACCCTTTAATCAAGAAGTCATTCGTTTTGATCGAACGTTCCTTCCTTTGAATCGCCCCTGTGTTACCCGCAGGTTTAGCATTTATTCATTCATTCACCTTCTGAAAATTACAAAGATGAAAAGGAACTTCTTAACGGTCTTATTTTCTGCGCTGCTCCTTCAATCGCTGTTTGCTGAAACTTCTTCCTCTATTACTGACAACTTCAATTCCCGGCCCGGCGTTAAGCTTACCGATGTAAAAGGCTTTTTGCAAGGCAGGTGCTGGTTCTTCTCCGACTTCGACGTCAATCGCAGCGGATGGGCGCCTAATATTGAAGGTGATGGGGCCATGGTATCAGGCACCGGCGCCAGCGCTACCGAACGCACGGGTATCTATACGCCGTTGCTCGAACTTGGCGCGAGCACCCCGCTGTCCTTCTCTTACAAGTTTAACGCCGCCGTGACCGATCGCAGGTGGATCAAGATCGTTGCGGTCGACGGCAACGAAAATCCCGTGACCGTGCTGGACAGCATCGAACTGACAGGTAGCGAAGCCAACCACACGTATGCCTACAACAAGCTCTTTACCTACCCCGGTACTTATAAAGTATATATCAATTATCAGGGGATCGGCGGCAACGAACGCATTGCCATCGACCAATTGACAATCGGTGCAACGACGCATTATGCTTCGACCTGCAATGTTGCACCCGTAGCGACCCGCGACCGGTTTACCGGCACGGCATCCCATACCGCCAACGGAAATGTGCTGAGCAATGATTATGACCCGAATCATGAAACGATGACGGCCTATCTGTTGTCGGAATCTCCCGACGGTCGCGTAGACCTGAGCAAGGACGGTCAGTTTGTCTTTACGCCCAAAGAAAGTTTCTCCGGTAATAGCACCCAGTTCAGCTATAAGGTTTGCGACAATGGTTCGCCCGCTCTCTGCTCTATTACTACAACGGCAACGATCCGCTTCCCGAGCAAGAGCACGCTGACCAGCTTCGAGGCGCTGTATAGCAAGAAAGACGTGGCCATCAATTGGAATACGGCGACGGACAATCAAAGCAAGGTCTTTGAAGTAGAAAGAAGCCTGGACGGCACCTACTACAAGAAAGTCGGCGAGGTTAGCGCCGGAGCCAGCGGAGAATATACGTTCAACGACAGAATTCATGAACTCGAACGCAAGAATGACCTTTACTACCGCATCCGCCAGGTGGACGGAGCCAAGGTCACCTATTCCAAGGTACTGATCCTTCGGTCCTATGGCACGAAGAGCGTCGAGGCGGTAAGCGTAACGCCAGATCCCAACGTCAACGATATCCAGGTGAATGTGCAGCTTAAAGAGAAATCTTTTGTGATGATGCGCGTCACGGATGACAATGGCAGCGAGCTGATCAAACAGACGGCGATGGGTGCCAGTGGTTCCAACATGTACAACATCGAAGGAACTTCTCAACTGCAACCCGGAACATATCAGTTGGAAGTGATCATCAACAGCAACGAAAAACTCACGATGAAACTCGCTAAGAGTTAAGGATATTTTTGGAATATGAAAAACAGGGGCGTCCGGCTTGTACAGGCACGGCGCCCTATTTTTTTATATTAAGATAGCTTTGGAGATCGCGGACATATTCCTCGAAGGCATGGACGCCCTGGGGTGTGATCTTGCAAACGGTCTGCGGATAATTATCCTTGAAGGATTTGATGACATCGATGTAGCCTGCCTCTTTGAGCTTATTGATCTGAACGCTCAGGTTACCTGCCGTAGCATCCGTTTTCTCCCGGAGATAGGTGAACTCCGCCTCCTTTACCGAGATGAGGATCGATACTACGGCCAGGCGCAGTTGGGAATGCAATATCGGGTTGAGGTCTTTAAACATGTTGTGCCTTGGCTTTCAGGTAGCATTTTCTAAGGATCAGGCCGGGGATGAACCAGGCTAACAGTGCACCAAGTCCCAGACAGAGCATGGTATTGGGATAACCACAGAACAGCGCACAAATAGCAAGCAGCCAGCAGGTGATGCCGCCATAGAGCATGGGCCGGAATTGACGGGCATAGCCTATGGCGAAAGTCGGGATGCCATAGACGGCGAGGTAAAGGGAAGTCGTTGCTTCGCTTGGATAGCGGCTAAAGATAAAGCCCATGACGAACATTGTTGCGCCAAAGCCGATCCAGACCCCGCTCATCAGGTCCCCGTCATAAGCCCGGTGTTTTCTTTCCTTCCATTCCCTTATGACGATCAGGATCTGAGGAACCACTGCCGCGATCGTCAAAAACCAAACATATTCCAGGGCAGGCCATTTAATCCAGTTGTTGGCATACTGGACCAGGCTGCAGAACAAGATGACGCTGCCCCAAAGAAGGGAGCTCAATCCGCTGTCCAGATAGTCCCGCTTTGCCTTATTGATCATTTTGGCGATGAGCGCCAGGCTTTCCTGGCTGCTTAGTTCTTTTTCTTGTTCCATTTTTGAAAGTTAAGAAGTCCGGGCCGCAATGCGGCCCGGACTTTACACTAATTATTGACACTGAGCGAGCATGGTCTCAGCCTGCTTCTGACCCCAGGTAGGGTACAGGGGTTTGGGCTGGGCACTTTTGTACAGGGCGATCGATTTTTCGAAGACGGGCTTGGCTTTGTCCTTACCGCCGCCGTACTGAGGGGGCGTACCGAAGAGGCTCATCGCCTGCAGGTAGTATAGGCGGGGATTGTTGGGGTCGAGGGCCAGGCCTTTCTGCAGGGCGGTAGCAGCATCCTTACCGTTGGTCATGTAACGGCTCTGCGGATCTACCAGCATCTGCTGGGTGGCAGACATGTTCTCCACTGCATAGGTCTCGGCGTTCTTTTCGATGGCTTCGGCCTTTACCAGGTAGGCGTTTATCTTTGCGGAGTTGGCATCCTTGTCCTTCGTGTCGGGCATCCAGCCGATCCAGGTCTGAGCAAGGGCGGCATAGTAATAGGGCAGCCATTGGGTCTTTTCGGCATCCCCGATGCGGTCAAAAGTACCTGCCAGGCTTTGGAGTTGATCGAACGTCTTGGCGGAGTCCAGCAGGGTGATGTTCTTTTGCATGGTTTCCGCATATTTGGGACTTTGGGCGCCTGCGGTCAGGGAGATCAGCAGGGTCATGACAAGGAGCGTCTTTTGCATGGTTGTAGTTTTTATGTTATAAATAATTAATGGTTTATAAATTGTTGTTGATCGCGTCCTGTGAACGGTCGACACCCCAGCTCAGGAAACAGCCTATAAAATAGAACCGGTTAGCCGGTGGTGTTATGGCTTGTTTGTACAGGCCGCTATAGGAAAAGTTGTAGCCATAGACGGCATTGTACCCGAGCACATTGCTGACACTGGCAAAAAGGACTACAAAGGTCTTTGCCTTGGTGTTGCCAACGGAAGGGACCCATTCCGCGCTCAGATTAAGGCTGTTATAGTCCTTGGTCTTACCCCGTTCGGCTAAGTTGTATTTGTTGGCGGAGTCCAGGATAAAATTGTAATAGGGGCGGCCGGTGGCGAAGCTATAGGTTGCGTTGATGCCGGATTTGATCTTTGTAAAGAAGCGTTTGAGGACTACGGAAGCGGTATGCGTAGCCGCGAAGTTGGGCATCAACTGTGTGGTATAGTTCAGGTAGTTGCGTTTGGTATCCAAATAGGAGTAGCTGATCCAGTAGTCGAAGTTCTTAATGGTCTTTTTGTCGCGCCAGAAAAGTTCCGCTCCTTTGGCATAGCCGGTACCGCTGTTGTTGAAAGTGGAAAAGAAGTAGTTTATGGGGACCGTCTTTATAAGGTCATCGTATTTTTTATAGTAGGCTTCCACCCGGAAAATGCGGTCCTTCGACATTTTCTGATAATTGATAATATAATGGGTAGCCTTGGTGAATCCGACATTGGTGGTATAGAACAGCTGGCTGTTCTCTGGTTTTTGATAAAAGATGCCATAGGCCACGGAGATCTGGGCGTCGGGGCCGGTGCGGTAAGCGAGCGAGACCCGGGGAGCTACATCGGATTTATTGATGACCGTGGAATGTTCGTAACGGACACCGACTTTGGCGGCGAGGGCATTGGTGAGGTAGATATCGGATTCTGCGAAGAGGGAGTTGAAGTTATCTTTGAATTTGTATAGCGTATCTAAGCCGTATTGCGGGGCGCGGAATTTCTGGTAGTTGTAGGAGTACCAGTATTCGCTGCCGAAGCGGATGGCGCTCAGGGTGCCCAGTTTCTTATCGAAGACGGCCCTTACCTGCGAAAGGTCCTGTCGCTGGTCGATGTTGAAGAACTTGTAGTTCATCCAGAACACCGAATCCGGGAAGGCTTCTGTCTGGTTCTTCGCGCTCTGCACCTGCTGACCTAAATTGTCGAGATTGGTGCTGTAGCTGGCGCCGAGGTCCATCTTCCAGCCATTGTTGAGGAATTCCCGCCAGCTGAGGTTGTTGTACCAGTTGTGATTGGTGAGACCGAAGGCGTCCTTCATATTGAGACTGTCCCAATCCTGTCGGCGCAGGCCCAGTTGGTTGTAGGCAAAAGTGGTGTAGTATTTGATCATTCCGCCGTTCTTGGTTCGGATGCGGAAGTTGGCGTCGGCGTTGTGGTACTGGGGCATGCGAAAATAGTCCACGTCCTGCGGTACGGCCTTAAAATATGCATAGGCATTGACGTAATTATAGCTGAACCCGTAGGAGGATTGCTTGTCCTTGGCCAGCTGCTGCGTTCCGAGGCCGACGACCAGGGGGGAGATGGTAGCGTCGATCTCGGATTTTTCGGGCAGGTCGATGGATTCCAGCAATACGACCGAAGACAGGGCCTGGCCATATTGTGCAGAGTAGCCGCCGGTGCTAAAAACGGTGCCTTTAAACAGGAATGGTGAGAACCTGCCTCTTTGGGCGATATCGGGAACGCTTGTATAATAGGGGTTGTTGACGAGGGTGCCATCGATATATTGTTTGGCTTCGTAGCCGGCGCCGCCGCGAACAAAGAGGCCTTCCTGTTCGCCGATCTGCTGGGCGCCAGGGAGTGTTTTGAGTGCGGCGGTAATATCAGCGTTGGAACCGGCGGTCGTTGCCACGTCAAGGGAACTGAGGACGGCGCCGCGTTTGGCGTCTCCGGCGCTAAAGGAACCGGCCGTTATTGTGACGGCCTTTAATTCGCTGAGCTCTTCCTTGAGGATGATGTGAAGGGCGATGGGTGTTCCGACTAAGGTGACGGGTTCTTCGACGGTTTTATAGCCTATATTGGTAATGATCAGGGTAAATGTGCCTTTGTCGGCGGCCTGGAAATGGAAGTTCCCGAGGGAGTCGGCGGTGGCGCCGTCATAGGAGTCTTTAATGGTGATGCTGGCGCCGCGGAGGGGGTGTCCTTTGCCGTCTTTGACGGTACCCGAGACCGGTGTCTGGGCGGAAAGCCAGCCTGCCAGGAGGAGGAAAGCGGTGAGGAGGGTTGGTGTCTTCATTTTCTTAGCTCATAAGTTTAGGCTAAGGTAGTTTGGTTTATTTTATAAACCAAACTATATTGTAAATATGTTTAGTTTTCTCGGTTAGCAGCGGGGGAAGGGCGGTAATTGGCGGTTAGCGCCCGGTAAAAAAAAAAGCCAGGCTTAGAAAAGCCCGGCGGTTGTTGATCGTACCCTTTAAAACTAAAGTCTTCCTATTGTAATATATTTGATGACTACATGATCCGACGCGAGGGTCAGGATATATGTTGTCTATGATAATCAGATGAATACGGGATAAACCGCAGAAGAGGAGTCGATAGGTTGGTACGGATCCCCTGGCGATAAAAGCCCGGTCATTTTCCTTCCGCTACTGCACGGATAAATTCAACTAAGAGAGGATTGGAGATAAAAATGTAAAGAAGTGTTTTTCGGGAACTTGGAGGGGGTGTCAGTGATGACGTTGTAAAGATTGCCAAAAGTTTTTAAATCTGCAAGCGTTTCAACCTATTTTTTTATACAAAAAGGCCGCACCTGGTGCGGCCTTTTGTTTCGTCGTCGTTCGCACGGAGTGCGGACGCCATATTATTTATATTGGGGAATGAGGCTATTCGCCAGATCCACCATCTTCTTTATACCGTCGTCGGGTAGGTTACCTTTCTTGAACTCGGCGAGTACTTCAGGCAGTTTGTTATCCATCTCCATGAGGAAATGGTCTTCGAAATCCCTGACCTTACTAACCTTTACCTGACGAATCAGGCCTTGCGTACCGAGATAGATGATCGCCACCTGGCGTTCGACGGAGAAAGGCGAGTACTGCGGCTGTTTGAGGATCTCCACATTTCTTGCGCCCTTGTCGATGATCAGCTTGGTCGCAGCATCGAGGTCACCACCGAATTTTGAAAAGGCCTCCATCTCACGGTAGAGGGCCTGGTCAAGTTTGAGGGTACCTGCCACCTTCTTCATGGATTTGATCTGTGCGTTACCACCCACACGGCTAACCGAGATGCCTACGTTGATAGCGGGCCGGATACCGGCGTTGAAGAGGTTGCCTTCCAGGAATATCTGCCCGTCGGTGATAGAGATCACGTTGGTAGGGATATAGGCCGAGACGTCACCTGCCTGGGTCTCGATGATCGGCAGGGCTGTCAGAGAGCCGCCGCCTTTAACGAGGTGTTTGATAGAATCCGGCAGGTCGTTCATATTTTTTGCTACGCCGTCGTCGGCGATGATCTTGGCGGCACGTTCGAGCAAACGGCTGTGCAGATAGAATACGTCCCCGGGATAGGCTTCGCGGCCGGGCGGGCGGCGCAGCAGCAAAGATACTTCGCGATAGGCAACGGCCTGCTTGGAAAGGTCATCATAAATGATGAGAGCGGGTTTGCCGCGGTCGCGGAAGAACTCGCCGATGGCGGCGCCGGCGAAGGGTGCGTAGAATTGTATTGGCGCCGGGTCGGCGGCCGAAGCGGCAACGATCACCGTATATTCAAGGGCGCCGTGGTCGGCCAGGGTTTTCATCACACCAGCGACGGTAGATGCCTTTTGGCCGATGGCCACATACACGCAGTATACCGGTTTGCCGGCTTTAAAGAATTCCTTTTGATTGATGATGGTATCGATGGCGATGGCCGTCTTGCCGGTCTGCCGGTCGCCGATGATCAGTTCGCGTTGTCCGCGACCGATGGGGATCATTGCGTCGATCGCTTTGATACCGGTCTGGAGCGGTTCCTTTACTGGTTCCCGGTAGATGACACCAGGAGCCTTGCGCTCCAGGGGCATTTCAAACTTCTCGCCGGAGATAGGGCCTTTACCGTCGATGGGCTCTCCGAGGGTGTTCACGACGCGGCCGAGCATGCCTTCGCCGACGTTGATGGAAGCGATCTTACCCGTTCGACGTACGGTCGAGCCTTCCGAAATGTCTCCGCTCTCCCCCATCAATACCACACCCACATTATCTTCTTCCAGGTTCAGTGCGATGGCCCTTACGCCGTTCTCAAATTCCACGAGCTCCCCGCTGCCGACATTGCTGAGTCCGTATACACGGGCGATCCCATCCCCTACCTGCAGCACGGTGCCTACTTCTTCCAATTCCGCGGCAACATTGGAATTGCCCAATTGCTGACGCAATATCGCTGAAATTTCATCCGGTTTGATCTCTGGCATAGTGTATCTTGTTTGAAGTTTGTTTGTTAGTTGTTATCCGATTGTCCCGATCGTCCTTATCTGATCTTATAAATAAAATCGTTATTCTCGAAATGTTTCTTTATCTCATGGAGTTCGTGCGCGACGCTGGCATCGACCATCAGGTCGCCGATCTCGAGGATAAAGCCGCCGATGAGTTCTTCTCTCACGGCAGTATCCAGTTCAATATGCTGTAAGTCATGGCCATCTTTGATCCTGGCGAGGATCTCCTGTTTTACTGCCTGGTCTACAGGCACAGCCGTAGTAAGCTTCACGATCTCAATGCCCTTATACGCTTTGTATTGCGCGATAAACGCCGTAGCGATCTCGGGCAAATGGCCTTCCCGCTCCTTTGCCAGCAACAGCTTGTAAAAGGCGACGGTTAGTGGCGACACCTTTCCTGCCGTTACGGCATCCAGGATCTTGCCTTTCTTATCTGCTTTTATAACGGGGCTGCGGAGCATGTTGACAAATTCCTTGCTCATGCGACAGGCTGTGTCGAGAAAAAGCATGTCCTTATAGATCTCCTCGAGCTGACCTTTCTCAACCGCCAGATCTAAGATGGATTTGGCATAACGTGCCGCTAAACGGGGATTTGGCGTCATAAATTAGTTCAGTTTCACTTCGTTGGACAATTGACGGATATAGTTCTCCTGTGCTGACTTGTCGGCCAGCTCGCGGCGCAGGATCTTCTCCGCTACTTCCACGACAAGGTTACCCACCTGGTTCTTGACTTCGGTGAGGGCCGCCATCTTCTGCTGCTCGATAGTAGCCTGTGCGTCGGCGATAATCTTACCGGTTTCCAGCTTAGCCTGTTCTTTGGCCTCGCTGATGATCTTGTCCCGGGTATCACGCGCTTCTTTCAGCAACTGAGCTCTTTCTTCGCGGGCTTTGGCCAGGAGGGCCTCATTCTCTCCCTTGAGCTGGACCATCTCTGCCTTTACTCTTTCAGCAGTAGCCAGCGAATCGGCAATGCCTTGTTCCCTTTCCCTGAGTGAATTGAGAACGGGTTTCCAGGCAGTCTTCTTCAGGATGAAAAAGAGGATAACAAAAGCCAAAAGGTTCCAGAGAAACAAGCCTAAGTCTGGCGTTAATAAATCCATATATACTATTTTAAGATCTCAGTTTCGAAAGAATACTGCATCTTCGGCCCTGTGCGTCAGATGCAGTATGTTTTTTACGTGCGTCACTGCCCCTGCCGGCCTTTTCAGCCGATGCAGTTATTTGACTGCGACGAGCAGACCTGCTACAGCAGCCAGAAGGGCAACGCCTTCCACGAGTGCTGCGGCCAGGATCATGTTGGCACGAATGTCATTTGAAGCCTCGGGCTGGCGGGCAATGCCCTCAACAGCGCCCCGGCCGATCTGGCCAATGCCGATACCGGCACCTATGGCCGCGAGACCTGCACCAATTGCGCCATAACCGGGCTGTGCTACGTCCAACAAAGTTGTCATCAACGTCATGATACTTGGTTTTATAATTAAAAAAAAGATTGGGTCATATGACTACTGATTCGTCGGTATGAGCAGCGCCGTGGCCTTCCTCGTGGCCGCCTTCGAAAGCCTGCCCGATGAATACTGCCGTAAGGTTGGCGAAGATGTATGCCTGTATGAACGCTACTAATATCTCGATGAGGTAAATAAAGATCGACAACAGAACGAAGAAAGGTGAAGTACCCCATCCCAGCGCCGTATTCATGGCGCCGAAAACGAAGATCAGGATAATAAAGCTCAAAATGATAATATGCCCGGAGATCATATTCGCGAAAAGACGGATGATCAGGGCGAAAGGCTTGGTAAAGATGCCCATGAGTTCTACCGGGACCATGATCGGCTTAACCAAGAACGGCACGGGCGGGTTGACGATATGCCCCCAGTAATGTTTGCCGGTGCTGAACATGATGACGATGAACGACAGGATACCCAGCACGGCGGTAAAGGCGATATTACCCGTGACATTGGCGGTGCCGGGCACCAGACCGATGAGGTTATTGATCAGGATAAAAAAGAAAACGGTAAGCAGGAAAGGCATGTACTTATCGTATTGATCCCCGAGGTTGGCCTTACCCACTTCGTCCCGGATGAACACGACCACAGGCTCAATCGCACCCTGGAAACCCTTAGGGGCCGTCTTCACACCCTGTCCTTTGGCATATTTGCCGGCCACACCATGCATCAGCCAGATCAGCAGAACGACGGAGATCAGCATTTGTGTCACATTGCGGGTCAGGGAAAAATCGTATACTTTCACTGACGCGTCTATTTTACCGTCCGCGTCCACAGGAACGATCTTACCGGGCCTGAAAACCTTTTCGTCCAGTTTGTTTTCTTCTATAAAGGCTTCATGCAGTAGGCGGTAATTATCATAAGTCTGTTCGCCATGTTCGAAGCGGGAGGACATGAAGATGGACCACCCTCTTTCGGGGGAATAAACGATAACCGGCAGCGGGATGGTTACCGGCTTTTTATGGAAGGTGAAGAAATGAAATTCATGGCCGTCACCCACGTGCTCGAGGATAATTTTAGCAGCGTTCAGTTTCGGCGCTTCCTTCCTGTCTGTTTCATTGGCTCCCCCAGGAGAATCCTGGGCCTTGGACACATTAAAAAAAAACAAACTAACTAGGCTGAAAGCCGCGACCAATAAAGATTTGAGCCATTTGGGTGCCATACTTTCCTCGAAATTTGCTGCAAAGATAGGGGCGGAGGGTCAAAATATGAAAATTACATTAAAAAAGGAGGCCTTATGAGACTTTGCGCTCGCTTGTCTTCTCTTTGCTAAACTGCATCTCATGCAGTTTGGCGTAAAAACCACCCTGGACGAGGAGCTGGTCGTGGGTGCCCATTTCGCGGATCTCGCCTTTGTCGAGGACTATGATCTGATCCGCTTTCCGGATGGTGGACAGTCGATGCGCGATGATGATGGAGCTGCGTCCGGAGATCAGTTTATCGATCGCTTCCTGTATCAATTGTTCGGACTCTGTGTCCACGGAAGAGGTGGCCTCGTCCAGGATCAGGATCGATGGGTCGTAGAGCAGGGCGCGGGCGAAAGACAGCAGTTGCCTTTGTCCATGTGAGAGGGAACTGCCTCTTTCCATGACATTGTAGTGGTAACCGCCGGGCAGCTGCATAATGAAGTCATGCATGCCGATCAATTTCGCTGCTTCCACGACTTTTTCCATCGGGATGGATTCGTTGCGCAACGTGATGTTGTCCACGACGGAGCCGGAAAAAAGAAAGACGTCCTGCAGCACCACACCGATACTGCGGCGCAGCGCGTCGAGCTTGTAGTCTTCTATGCGTGTGCCGTCGATGCGGATCTCGCCTTCCTGGATATGATAGAGCCGGTTGAGCAGGCTGATGATCGATGTCTTGCCGCTTCCGGTATGACCGACGATGGCGATCGTCTGGCCGGGCTGCATCGTAAACGAAATATTCTTCAGCACGTAACGATCTCCAGTGTACGCAAAGCTCACCTTATCGAATTCCACCTTGCCCTTTACGCGGACAGGAGAATAGTCACCCTGAACGGCGATGACGTCGTCATTGTCGAGTACGCGGAAGACCCGTTCGCTGGCGATCATCCCCATCTGTAGTACGTTGAACTTATCCGCCATTACGCGCAGTGGGCGGAAGAGCAGGTTCAGATAAAGGAAGAAG
>Ga0302325_10004028_pt1 | contig 34141 bp, 35 predicted proteins | sample Palsa_T0_2_FD_201948 | JGI IMG/M metagenome (GOLD analysis project Ga0302325, IMG submission 201948) | Peat permafrost microbial communities from Stordalen Mire near Abisko, Sweden - Palsa_T0_2 | ecosystem: Environmental > Terrestrial > Soil > Palsa > Peat permafrost | place: Sweden: Abisko...
CGGCGGCTGCGTTGCTCGTCGGTCACGTATCGGTTCAGATATGCTCCCTCCTCACGCCTTGCCGGCGGCCCATTTTGATCGCAACAATATACCTCGTATTTCGGGGACAGGACACTAGCGCTACGACACTCCCGCGCAGTTACCCAAAACCCCTCGCCCCCTCTTGGACCGACAACTGAGAACGAACCACTGACAACTGCTTTCACAACTGTCAACTATCTTGCTCGAACCCCAGGTGAATCATCTCACCGGGCTGCAAGCGTGATTTTTGCTGGGTTCGTATGGTAATGGCAGTGCGCGTTTTGTCCATTCTGGCAGACTCAAGTTGCTTAACCCCAATTTCAATGGGATCGGCGATGATGCGGATGGCGTCACTTGGTAGAGGGTCAAGAAACGTTGCCTGGATGTTCCAAATGTCGCATTGCTCGATGCTGGGATCCTCTTTGATATTCGTCGTTATTCGCGCTTCGATTGTCTTCATGTGAACACTCCCTTAATCCAATGCACCGTCCCACTTAACTTCGAAGCAAGCGACTCCCTGCTCCAAAGTGTGGCACGATTCACCCGATACAGGTTCCCAGTATCGCTCAGAACGCGCATTTTGGCCATTGGTAAATCGGGTTCCAGCGTAACTCTTGTGATAAGAGAGATTCAAAGCAGAGGAACGAAGAACTGCTACGACCCAGATCCGAGGGTTCGCCGGGCCGCTCAAATCAACGCGGGGGCGTTTGCTAGTTTCTGATAGTCAGTGCAACCTCGCGCCGTAGCATCCGCTTTCTGCGACAAGGATCGTCTGAGCATTTTCAAAGTGTCGAAAACTGAAAACAGATAAAAATCAACGCGATTAGAAGCACCCCGATTACGGCGTCTAGAGCGACATACACTGTCTTGGCGAAGCGTCTTTCAAATCTGAACCTGACAAAAATCAGAATCAGGATGATCGAAATAACGTTAAATGCAACGACGGCAAGGTGCGGCACGATCGGTCTCCGTGAGAGAGTACTCGAGCATCCGTCGGATGTCCAGACGGCAAAATCAGCGTTTACTGGTAGATTCCCAGCCCGTGCAGGCTCCGTCGGGGCCTTAGGTAATTTACCCGATGCGTGTCCAATGGACGAGTTGATCACAAAACGCTTGATCAGATCGCAGTTTGAAATGTATAGTCAGAGCTATGCTTTGGACTATTGCGGTAATCTTGCTGATCATGTGGCTTCTGGGGTTCTCGTTTCATGTGGGAGGAGCTCTCATTCACATTCTTTTGGTGATCGTCGTGATTGTGGTGGTAATCAGGCTCGTTTCGGGTCGCGGTGTATAGCATAGCAGCGCGACTCCAGCCCAGAGCTGCCCGTCAGTGCCTGACCAAAACATTCAACCAGAGCGTTTCATCTCCGAGACGCGCTCGCTCGACAATCGCAAGGCGGCTCGACTCCAGGACTGCCGAAGGGAACTAACATTTCTCTGGAGAGCCAGCGCCAAGAAGAGCTGGACACCATTTTCGCCCTGTCGACTCTGCGGCGGGTTGGCGCTTGTCTTCGCCGCTCGAAGCGACTTGAAGAGAAGTCTTTCCGAACCCTATTGACTGTAATCTGGCCTTAAATTCAGATCGATGGCTGCGCCATCCGACTGAAAGTCGTCAGGAGCGTAACCGCGTTCGTGGTAATATGCATTGTCTTCAGCGTAACGGTTATCGTGGTAAATACCGTTATGACCTCGGTTATAGTAGGTATCCTGACCGTCTGTCGACTGGCACGATTGCGTAGCCAATGCTCCGAGCGCTAAAAAGAAAACAGTGAGAGCGGCATATGTTCTTTTCATCTCATTTGGATCTCCTTTCTACCTTGCCACCTCGGTTTGGTCCAAGGTTCAGGTGATGCAAACTGGCCGGATTAACCCAGGACGCCAATTCGCACTCTTTCTATCGGTCAGATTCAGCGCTTCGCCAATACTCTTGGAAAAGCGCGACCATTGCATTTGGGTATGGCAGGGCCGGGGAAACGGATCGGCGAAACGGTGTCTCGGCGTAGGTGAACCGATCGCTCTCTTTCACTGGCTACTGGCACTTGGAGCTGCTACGAACCGAGCGTTGGCTAAGTCGTGCTGGAAGTTCTCAATTTGCGCAGATAGGTCTTTGGGGCGAAGAGAGCTCCCGCGCTCGCGAGGAGATCCACCGCAGTTGTCGCTTCCGCCCCAGACGTCGTTGCCCAGGAGGGCTTCGACTTGATTGAGTTTTTTATACAGGAGCAATAGGTCGAACCCACCGTAGGGGGAGAGATTGCCGATAGAATAGATATAACGGCCGTTTTTCTCGCCTCGAAAGGAAACAAAAGCGCAAATGCCTTTGGCACGCATTTCCGTACGAGCGTCAACGCCGATTTCTTCGACGAGTTCCCAGCCGCTGCCGCCGCCGATGACATTGTATCGGGTGTCAGGTTTTTGAAGTTGGCCCTGGCCGATCGAGTACAAAGTTATGCGCTCGAGAACGGCATCGATAATCGTTCCCATCTCGGAAGCGTTCAGGTGCGAGACTCTTCTAAGAGTGCGGGCGTCCGTGTAAGGGGCGAAGACCCAAGCCATTTCTTCCATGATGCGATCGTTTGGGTCAATCGGGTAGGCTCCAGCGCAGGTGTCCATCATGTCGGTGTTAAAAACGATGCGGGAGATGAGAGGTTCACTGCGGTTGCCGAGAATCCGCGTGGGATTACGCAGGAGCCAAACGGCCAGGCATACGTCCCAGTCGCAGTCGTTGACCCAGACAGAGGTGTTTTCGGGGGTAAATACACTCAGCAACCCACCCTTAATAGCCATGCTAACCTGGCTGGCCGTGCAGCGGGTGGCGAACCGGTTGACGTGTTCGTGATGGTCGAAATTGACGTGGGTTCCTTCGCGATTGAACTGGGGCTTCCCCTTGACATAGCCGTCCAGGGCGATGCTCCGGATCGGATGCGTTTCGACGAATTCCTTCCAAGTGATGACAGTCCTGGGTAGAATTTGAAGGTCCACAGCGAACATTAGGCTTTCTGTCTGCCGTTCTCAAGAAGCCGATCCTTCATCGTCTGCGAGAATCCGTCGAAACCGGAAATGGTTCGAACAATCGCAACCTCTCAAATGTCTAACTTTGAATGAACAAGCTTCAAATCAAAGGTTCCTGGAACGAGCTGAAGGGAAAGTTTAGACAGCACTTCGGGAAGTTTCCGCAAGGCAAGGCAGATGAGTTGTGGGGGCGGCTTCAAAGGACGCTCGGAAAATGGACGAATTCCGGCAAATGACCAAAGTCTGCACCGCTCACAAATCTCTAAGGATTTGTGAGCTGCGCAGTCTTGTGTCCTGCCCCCGAGATACGACATATTTTGTTGCGATCAAAATCGCCAGGAATGTAGAACCAATGCGATGAGAGCCCTGCGATTTCTTCATTCTCTGCTCTCGGCATCTTTCATTGTCTGGCTTGGAACGACCCCAGCGCACGCAACCGATGCTCCATCCCCAATTGGATTCTGGAAGGGGGACGACGCCACTTTTGAGATGTTCGAGAGTGACGGCAAACTCAGTGCAAAGATCGTAACTCTGCGTGAGCCTAAGACCAGTGAAGGGAAAGAGAAAACCGATATTCACAATCCGGATCCAACGAAACGCAGCGATCCGATCATCGGGCTTGTTTTTATCAGTGGAATTGCGAAGAAAAGTGACACGCACTGGGAAAATGGCACGATCTATGACCCGACAAGCGGCATAACCTATTCCTGTTTGATGGACCTGCAGGGACCAGACAAGATCCAGGTCCGTGGATTTCTTGGCGTGGTTTTCATGGGCCGCAATTACACTTGGACTCGGGTGAACTGAGACAATTGTCAGTTGTCGGTGTCAGTGAAAGGAAGCGCTTGTTTCGCGTATGCCGACACGCCGTTTCGCCGAGACGTGTCCCCCCGCCCTGTCATACCGAAATACTATGGCGCCGCTTTCACAAGAGTATTGGAGAAATTGTTGAATCCGGGCGATGTCGCCGAGCACGGTAAAGAAATCAAGAGAAGTCGTTGCAACTGATACCTGATCGGGCTTCGGCAATCTCGGCAGCCGCAACTGAAGGAACCTCCGTCCACCGCTCCCTATGTTACACATCATCTGGTACATCATTGTCGGCTTCATTGCCGGATTAGTCGCTCGTTTTATCCTGCATACGCACATGGATTACCTACATACGATCGTTCTCGGAATCGTCGGTTCAATTGTCGGCGGGCTGATCGCCCGACTGTTTTCCAGGCCCCGCGATGGAGCTCTATTTCATCCTGCCGGATTGATGCTGTCGATCGTCGGTGCGCTAATCGTTCTCTTCGTCTTCAATAAGGTGGGGCCACACTATCATTGGAACCAACTTCTGCACTGAGCGTCTTTCGAGCGTTCGGGGTTCGGGCTTCACAGTTCGCCACTCCAGCCGGCAGTGCTCGAAGATCGACAACGAGACGGAGACGATCGCTGAGAGGTCGCGGGAAAGCGTTGGCTTTCCTCCCACTGGCAATGACCACTGCATCCGCCATAGGCAAAAGCAATGGTAACAAGTTCAAAATAGTATTGGGAACCCGCATAGATCCGGCCGAAATCCATCCGAGTTCGTAACAAGAGATTTTGGGGCAACGAAACCTTATGAAGATCGGAATTGTCGGCGCCGGAAGAGTGGGCGGAGGCTTGGGGAAACTATGGGCGAGAGCCGGGCATCAAGTCTTATTCAGTTCGCGTCATCCAACCCGATTGAAAGTACTTGTCGAAGAAGCGGGGAGTGGCGCTTTTTTGGGCAGCGTTGCAGAGGCAGCTGGCTTTGGCGAAGTCATCTTGTTCTCACCGAATTTCTGGAGCGTCGACGATGCGCTGGAAGCCACAGGACCGCTGGAAGGCAAAACAGTGGTGGATGTCACAAACCCTCTCGAATGGAATCCGAACGGCCGGATGGTGCGTTCGTTGCCCGGTTCGACCACTGCGGGCCAAGAGCTGGCTAAAAAGCTCCCTGAGGCCCTGGTTGTCAAAGCATTCAGCACTATTCCCGCGTCTTTCATTCCTCACGCCTTTTACAGACCCGGTCGGTTGCAACGCTTAGTCGTATTTTATTGCGGCGATCACCCACTCTCTAAAATAACTGTTCACCGATTGATCGCCGATTGCGGCTTTGTCGGCCTCGACGCCGGTCCGCTCCAGTTAGCGAGGGAACTCGAGGCACCGGGGCGACTGCATCGAGCCGGTCTCGTAGGGATAGCGGAAGCAAGTCGGCTGTTAAAAGAGATCACTGATTCGGTGCAAATTGGACCGCTGGCCTCCCGCGTTTCTCACCAACCGGCGTTTGCCGGGGAACTGAGCTAGCCTGCATCGATCACAAATCTTGAGAGATTTGTGATCGATGCAGGCTGTAGCAGCGGAATTCTCCGGCTACGCCGGGAGATTCCGCTGCTGTTTTTGAGATAAGAGTTCAAACGGCTTGCCAGGATTTCCGAATTTCAAAAACGGCTTTTAAAGTGACGCGGAGCGTCTGTTTAAGTGCTTTCTGGCCCGCAATGAGCTCGTCGCTCCGGGATTCGCGTGATTTTTGCGAGCTAGTCAGTCGTCTCATCACATAAGCCTTACTTGTGCCCCAGTCGCCGTACAGGATAGCGGCCGCACGCGGGGAATCGACGTTGCGCGGGCTGTTGGTCCTACCGAGAATCATTCCCCAGCTCCAAACCAATGCGCTTGGCGACCGCCGAACCTTTTATTCCCGAAGCGGTTCGGATTGTGTCAGTTTAATCCCGGCGTCCCGACTATCCCCGTTTGCGCCGGCACAGACCTGAGCCAGGATGTCGACGAAACGAGAAACGACTGGCGCGGATACTGCGTCCGGTTTCCACGCGGCCCCAACCGGAACCCACGCGCTGTCCTCGGGCGCCAGATCGCGGAAAATCACATCCTTGGCGGGTATCTTCTGGAGCGGTTCGCTGACCACTGCAACGCCGAACCCCGCCGCTACGAAGGCGAGCGCGCTCGCGGCGCCGTCCGCTTCCTTGACGATGCGTGGCTTGAAACCGACGCGGCGGCAAACTTTCAAAAGCCAATCACCGTAATTCGGGTACATACGATTTAGCCCGATAAAAGGTTCCTCCTTCAGAAGCGATACGGGGATCTGCAGCTTGTCCGCGTGAGGGTGGGACTTCGGCAGGGCCAGTCTCACTGGGTATTTGATCAAGAACCGGACGTGTAACAACTCCAACACAGGCCGATCGCTGGGCACCAGGATACCCACCGAGATACGCCCCTCCAGCAGCGCCCTCTCCTGCGAGACGGAATCCATCTCGATGCAATCGACGACGATTCCCGGGGAAGTTAGCCTCCAAACTTCCAGTGCCTTACCCATAAAATCGTGCGTCAGCGCAGACATATAACCAATCGCCAATTCCCCGATCTCGCCGCGGCTGATCCGCTGGGCTTTTCGGATGGAGCCATCGCAATCTTCAAGGATCCGCCTGGCGTCGATCAGGAACGACTTACCGGCCGGCGTGAGCGCGACCCCTTTGCGCCGTCGCTCGAACAGGTTTATCCCAAGTTCGCCTTCCAGGTCGTGGATTTGTTTGCTGAACGGCGGCTGAGAAACGTGCAACCGATCGGCAGCGTGGGTGAAGTTCAACTCCTCGGCGGCAGCAACGAAGTATTCTAGATGGCGGAACTTCATAGCTGATCTTGATTGTACGCCCGTCGTTGGCAGAACGTCGGTTCATGTCGCTAAGGGCAAATGAGGACTATGAGCACCAACCATACCACCATCCGCGGCGAAAGCAATGACCGATTTTTTTTCGCAATCAGGAAAGCGTGCCGGCGGAGATCGTCGGTGGGACTTTCCAGAACGGCGCTGGCATAAAACCGGCCCAAACCTTCGTACCTTAGCACCCGTTTCCGGATTGTCCCAGATTAGTTAGAAGGGTCGATTCGATGAGGAATTCCATCAGTGACAGCTGCGATATCACAGTTCAGACCGGTACAGATCTGGCAAAGACTGGCAAAGGTCAGGTTCCGTTCGCCGCGTTCAACTCCGCCAAAATAGCTTCTGTCTAATCCGCACAGCCTCGAAAAGTCTTTCTGGCTCCAACCCAACTTTTTCCGCGAGACTCTGATGCGCCAGCCAAGTTTTAACAGTTCTACATTCATAACTGACATATTCGAAATACTCCTCCGTGGAGCGGTTCTTTAAGGTGTTCTGCCGGAGACACTACTTTCCAAATGGCCTCAGCGGAGTTTCAAGTTCCGCTAAAATTAAAGAATGTTCTATCCGCAAGACTTAGCCTAAGCGACGCGCCAGCTTTGGAGAGTAGCGATCGCCGGTCCCCTCGAGATATCTGGATCGATCACAAGTTGAAGCATCCAAACGTCATTGAGTTCCACTTCGTAATCTTCGATCTGGCTTGTTGAGCCGCTTGGACTGAAATTCCACTGCTGCTGAAACAAGGGCCGAAGTGCGTCGGTCTTGTTCTTCGACCATTGGAGGGTGAACTGCTGGGTGCGTTCCGCGTGCAGCTCTAGAAAACGGAGCCAGATACGTCGAATTCGTTGCGGCTCATCGAAGAAAAGGCGGATGGTTTGCCTTCCTCGTTCCGAAGCCCGCCATCCACGCGCGTCTCCTTCCGCAAATGCGGATTCGATCGGATACTGCGAATCCTCAGAACTGACTTCAACCTGCGCGATCGCGCTCACATCGAGCCAGGATGCGTTCTCAGGCGCCAATTCTGCCTCGGCCTTTTTTATAATTTTTCTCATACTAAAACCTTCATCTCATCTTTCCCGCCGTCCGATCGGAAGAGTTTGAGAGTACCAACCTGCACATCGGCGATCTGCTCACTCCTTCGCCCAACGTATCGACGGAGTTCTCTCGCCGCGAGGGCTGCGGGATGATCACTAAAGCCGCCTGTCCGAGGAACGATGATCTAGGCAAGAGAATCGTTCGCGTTCCCCGCATCCTCCCATACTCTTCTGAACGAGTTACAGGTGCGTTTGTGTATAGCCTTTGCTCCCTCATTTCACTAGAAACACGCGCGTTCCCGCTTATTGTTTAGCCGTAAATCCGCTTTCGGCGAGGGAACTTCCAGATGAAAGGATCTCAGCCTCTTTGGCTACGGGTAGCTCTTCTGTGCCGAAAGGCGGTCGTATCTTTTGCCCGGATTGTTGGAGGAGCATTTCAACGGTATGCTCAAATTGACGGGGAACAATGCGCAGCATCTTTCGCCTATTACGCGTTTTTTTCGTTGTTCCCGCTGATCCTGTTATTGGTGGTTCTTGGGACGTTCTTTGTTCCAGACAGGCTGCAAGCTGCTCGTGAGGTCGTGAAACAAGTGCAGGAATACGTGCCGCTCCAAACAAAGGATAAAGCGGTCCTGGTCGACACAATCGATCATGCGATTCAGAACGGTTGGAGAGCAGGGATACTCGGGGTCTTAGCACTGGTCTGGAGTGGACTACGCTTTTTCCAGGCTCTCGTCATCGGGGTGAACCGGGCCTGGGGCTTCAAGGATTACAACTGGTGGAAGCTCCCGCTTAAAAACCTTTTCATGATCGGAATTCTGATCAGCGCTCTTTTGTTGGGCCTGCTAGCGCCGCTGATATTCAACCGCTTGAGAAAGATTTTTTACCTGAATCTCGATCATGTCGTCGGACTGCTGCCAATGATTCTTCCACCGGCAATTCTCTTCTACGGACTCCTGATGTTTTACAAGTTCGCTCCTCGTAGATCGGTCCGCTTTCGCCAGGTCTGGGTTGCCGCCGTGCTGTCAACTTTGTTTCTTGAATTGGGTCAAAATGTCTTTGAGTGGTACTTGGGCGCATTCACCAGCTTTAACGCGCTGTATGGAGTTTTTGGAACGATCATGGGGTTACTCCTCTGGATCTATTTTTCTGGAGTGATACTTCTGTTGGGGGGGTGTATCTCCGCGACGCTGCATAGTCCGCGAAACGCTGACAACACAGCAGGTCCGGTGATTGCCCGAGCCGACCGCCGTTAGCTATCCGCAGTCAGTCTGCATCTCGTGGCGTGATCGCGATACGCAAAGGCAACGGTAACTCGTCGATAAAAGTATGGGATAGGACGATCGAGCCGGACGAAATTCGACCTCAGGTATCCTACAAAAAATTTAACGACCTCCGAGGTGAATAGGCTCCGGGTACGTCGCTCGTCCCGATTGTCCCGCGCCCGGCGACTCGAAGCTCCTAGCCACCACCATGTTCTCGCGAATCCCTTTCGACAAAGTCAATTGGACGACCAGTTCGTTTCTCATTGGCACCTTATTTCTCTCGCTCACAGCAGTTCCCGCCTATCTCTGTTTCTTTGGGATCGACTGGTTCCAGATCGTGCTCTTCTTTGTGATGCTCTGCGCATGCGGATTCTCCATTACGGTCGGTTACCACCGGCTTTACTCGCACCTCACTTTCCAGGCGCACTGGACCGTAAGGCTCTTCACGCTCATCTTCGGCGCAGGGGCCTTTGAAAACTCGGCGCTCCTTTGGGCTTGCGAACACCGCACGCACCATAAGCATGTCGATCACGATGAAGACCCCTATTGCATCTCCAAAGGTTTCTTTCATGCCCATATCGGCTGGTTGCTGTTCAAGCTCAACCCGCTGCCCCCCTTCGACAACGTCGCCGACTTGCAAAAGGATCCGCTGATCCTTTGGCAACATCGGTATATCCACTGGATCGGCACTGTGGTCGCGTTCGTGTTACCGACGATTCTTGGCTTTGCCTGGGGCGGATGGATTTCGGCTCTCGGCGCATTTCTTATCGCAGGAGTGGCGCGCGTCGTCGTGCTTCAACACTGTACCTTTTGCATCAATTCGCTCTGCCACTACCTTGGCGAACGCCCGTATTCCTCCAGATGCAGCGCCCGGGACTCGTGGCTTATGGCGATCGTTACTTTCGGCGAAGGCTACCATAACTATCACCACGAGTTTCAGCACGATTACCGCAACGGCGTGAAGCCGTGGCAGATCGACCCGACGAAGTGGCTCATCTGGACGCTGTCCAAGTTCGGCCTTGTCAGCAAGCTCCGTCGTGTTTCCCGAGAGAAGATCCTCCTTGCAGAGCTCGCCGAAGCGCAACTCCTCCTCAAGACGACCCTGGCCAAGCCCGGCCTCACCGACGCAGCATCCGCTTACCTCGCGAGCGCGTATCACCGTCTCCAGGAAATTGCACAGCAGTGGAGGCAGCGCAAAGCCGAACAGTTCGAAGTCACTCGGGAAATGCTCGCCGAGCTCCGCAACGAAATTCGTGCTGCGACGAGCACTCTCCAGCTGCTCAGCTCGCGTGCCCGCGGGTAGGCGCCGGGAGAAACGGATCAGCGTTATACGCGAAGCGTCCCGCTTTGCTTCTTCTCGAGAACTGCGCGAAGCGGCAGTGCGACGACCGCGCTCGCCGCCGGCTTATCCGAGGAGTTTTTCTCCGGGTTCGTATGCGTCGATTAGAATGTTATCGCCGGCGGCAACATTAGGCTCAAAGAGCATCTCAAATTCAACAAAGCCATTGAGTCCAACCGTGTGTTTTTTCGACGCAATGCTCTTAAGAGGCTCACGCAGCTCCATTTCATAGAGCGTTTGCGGCCCGAGATAGGAGACACGCATCTGCCAAAATTCCATGCCGGTCTCTTTGCCTTGCCTGTCCAAGTTGTCTCTTTTCCGGTGAGGCTGCAATTTCAGGATACTGAGGACCGTGGCATTTAGAGTTTGCATTGAGTGATTTTATCGATCGTCTGCGAGTATAAGCGATTCTTTATTTCAGTCATAGCTTTTAACTGAGTTCGCATCGATTGTTAGTCCTATGACCGCAATTCACGCCAAAGTCGCATCGGCCGAGAAGGAAGGCGATCAATACCGACTGGTCGTTGACCTAGTATCTTCCGAATTTTTAGGACCATTCGAACGGTTGCGCTTCAAGAGAAATCCCTACTGCGGCTCCTTCAGCACTTCGTTGGCTGGCAATTGGCTCACGCTTACTTATCGGAAAGATCCCGGTTTCAAGGCGGGTGACAAATTTCCGCTCCAAAGGACTGACTAGATATCGAACTTGTTCCGCAGCCACATTTCTCCCGGAAGCATTAGGATTCTTGGGAAAGTGGGTTATTGTCAGGAAGCGCAAAGCTTGGCCGTGAAAGCCGGTGCGACTGGAGAATTTATCGAGAGCTGAGAGGACCAGGCCCTGGTGCCTTCAAGGATCAGGTGATCAAAGGCGGGCATTACAGTCATTTCTGATTGGCCGGTGTTGTTGGTTTCGATCTTTAGAGTAATGCGTGGTGCGTCCTAACGCCGAGAAAGTACGAAATGAATGAGATTGCAAACAAAGTTGAGCAGGGTTTTCCGGAGGCCGAACTAAACGCCGCACCAGGAGGAAAATCAATCAGTAAAATGACCACCTCCATCGATATCAATCGCGACATCGGCGACTTTTTTTACGATCTCAAGCCGACGCGCGACGCCGGTGTTGGCCTGACCGAACAAACTATCGACTATATCGTCGATGTGAAAGGCGAACCGGACTGGATGCGTGCGTTCCGGAAGAAAGCCTACCACATCTTTATGAGCAAACCGCTTCCGACACATTGGGCGGGCGACGAGCTAAAAGGAATAGATTTCGATCGGATCCGTTATTACCTCGCTTCTGGCGAGACGACAAAGCGGAGTTGGGAAGATGTGCCTGAGGAAATAAAAAAAACCTTCGAGCGCCTCGGTATTCCGGAGAATGAACGCAAATTCCTTGCCGGAGTCGAAGCGCAATTTGACAGCGAAGCGGTCTATTCCAACATCAAAAAAGCGGTGTCGGATCAGGGTGTGATCTTCATGGGGAGCACCGACGCTCTGAAAGAAAGACCGGATATTTTCCGAAAATGGTTCGGGAAAGTGATTCCGATCGGCGATAACAAGTTCAGCGCCCTGAATAGCGCTGTGTTTAGCGGCGGCAGCTTTATCTATGTCCCGCCGGGAGTGAAAGTAAAACATCCGCTGCAAGCGTATTTCCGGATCAACGCGGAGAATTTTGGCCAGTTTGAACGTACCTTGATCATCGCTGACGAAGGTTCGGAGGTGATGTACATGGAAGGGTGTACCGCTCCGAAATTCACGACGACCACGCTCCATTCGGCAGTGGTGGAACTGGTGGCACTTCCAGGAGCTAAAATTCAGTATGTAACGGTTCAGAACTGGTCACCAAACGTGTTCAATCTCGTCACCAAGCGTGGATTGGCGATGGAGGAAGCCGAAATCAAATGGATCGACTGTAATATAGGTTCACGGCTGACGATGAAGTATCCGGGCGTGGTATTGAAAGGACGCAAATCGCGTGGCGAGGTCATCAGCATCGCCTTGGCAGGCGACGGTCAGCACCAGGATACCGGCGCGAAGATGATCCACGCCGCCGACGAAACAACAAGTAACATCGTTTCCAAGAGTATCAGCGTCGGCAAAGGGCGTGCGACCTATCGCGGCTTGGTCCATATCCCGAAACATCTGAAAGGCTGTAAGAACAACACCGAGTGTGACGCGCTTTTGATTAACTCAACCAGTCGGACCGACACCTATCCCGCGATTTCGGTCCGTGGTACAGGCAACTCGACGCAACATGAGGCGTCGGTCAGTCAAATTGGGACGGAGCAAATTTTCTATATGCAGCAGCGCGGACTAACCAAAGGTCAGGCGATGAGTCTCGCGGTCAATGGGTTTGTCAACGATCTGGTTAGCCAATTCCCGATGGAGTACAGCGTTGAACTGAAGCGATTGATCGACCTTGAGATGGAGGGCTCGGTCGGTTAAGACAATCGGACTCGTCTTCGTCCTCGTCCTCGCGTTCTTTGGGCGTGAAATGTAGCTGCGAGCGTATCGTCGTTCACCGTTTTCTCTCAGTTCAAATCCTGTCAGCCGTCAACGCTCAAAGATCGCGAACGACGATGGCGGGGCGACATTAGAGACATTAGTAGTATCGGTCCCCCTGAATCGTGCCGACGCCCACGATTCTTCCTTTCCCAGTGACCAGATAAAACTTTCCGTAATCCTCATCTTCATCTTTAAAATCGATCGCCCAATAGCCTTGCTCCGGACGCCAGGAAACACGGGTGACCTTCGATAATGGGTATGGATATTGTTTGTTCGCTTGCATCGCAATAGCGACCGCCGTCTCCTTCGGAATTCGCCCTGGAACATACGCATCGTCGGTTGACTCGCAGGCGGCCAGAAAGAGAAAGCCGAGTAAAAACGTCCAGTAACGCATGGCTCGCAGCGTAAGACGTCCAGTCCAGTTTTCCAACTTGAAATCGGCCGGCTCCCCGAAGAGAGTCTCTTACCTATGTCCATCCGGGCCACCCTCGATGACTCCATCGCTGCCATTCGTACAATTTTCAACTTGGAGGATACGGTGACCCTTGCAGCAGATTTGCTCCGCAAGACCTTGGTCTCCGGCCACAAAGTTCTCGTTTGCGGCAACGGAGGCAGCGCGTCTGACAGCGCTCACTTCGCGACTGAATTGGCGTGCCGATTTGTTTCCGATCGACGCCCGTATCCAGCGATCTCTCTGACCGGAGACGGCGCTTTGATGAGCGCCATCGCGAACGACTATTCCTTTGCGGAACTCTTCGCCAGACAAGTCACGGCGTTCGGGGTTCCCGGCGATCTGCTGGTCGCGCTGACCACAAGCGGTAAGTCCGCGAACATCAAGCGCGCGCTCGAACAAGGAAAAGCGCTTGGACTCAATTCGATCGTGCTCCTTGGCCGGGATGGAGGGTTTTGCCGCGGCTTAGCAAACGTGGAACTGCTGATTCCCGAACAGGTCACGGCCAGAATCCAGGAAGCTCACAAGGTTATTATCCATCTGCTTTGCGAACTTGTGGAACCTGATCTCGCCAAACAATAAAGGTGCAGTACGCTTTGGTCGCCGCAGGTTTTCTTTTCGGAGCGCTCATCGGATCGTTCCTGAACGCCTGTATCTATCGTATCCCGCGAGAGATTTCGCTGATCCGTCCCGCTCGATCCTTTTGCCCCCACTGCCAGAGTTCGATTCCGTGGCGGCAGAATATCCCGATTCTCAGCTGGTTGCTCCTCCGCGGACGATGCGCTCATTGTCACGCGCCGATCAGTCCGCGTTACGTGATCGTGGAAATACTCACTGCGTCATTGTTCGCGGCCGCACTGTTCCTTGTGCCGATTCCCACGGCTTTTTCGGTTTGCGTGATCCTCGCCGTCCTTGTGGGGACGACGTTTGTGGACCTCGAGTTCTTCATCATCCCGGATGTCATGAGCAAAGGCGGGATCGCTGCAGGCCTGCTGCTGAGTCTATTGACGCCCGGACTGCACAAAACCTCCTCTCCCCTGGTCGCCGTTGTTCTCTCCCTGTCAGGCGCAGTTGTCGGCGCGCTCCTCCTCTTCCTGATTAGTGAATTTGGAAAACGCGCATTTGGACGGTACAAGGTGAAACTCGACGTCCCCACTCGGTTCACCTTGACCGGTCTGCCGCCTGAAGATTGGCAAATCCAGATCGAAAGTGAGAGCTTCTTGTGGAGCGAGCATTTTTTCCGCAAGTCCGACCGGATCATCGTTCATGCAAAAGAAGTCGAAATCAACACGACCGCCTATCAGAACATCGATCTAACATTTTTTCACGATCGGCTGGTTACGGCGTTTGAAACGATGCCCCTCGGCAAGATCACGCATCTGTCGGGACTCACCTCTTCCGCACAATTTCCGCGGGAGGCCATGGGGCTGGGCGATGTTAAACTGATCGCAGCGATCGGCACCTTCGTCGGGTGGCAAGGCGTCCTTTTTACGATTGCCGCGGCTTCGTTTTTTGGGGCCGCCTTTGGCATCACAGCAATCGTTTTGGGAAAACGCGAGCGATCCGCCAGAATCCCGTTCGGCCCCTACCTGGCCGTGGCCGCGGTCCTCTGGTTATTTTGGGGTGACGCTCTCCTCTCGTTGTACGCGGAAACACTCCTCTGATTGTGAAACGAACTCTGCAACGCCTGAACTCCTGCCTTAGTCATTTTTCACCGAGAATTATCTGCTTCGCCTGGGACTGAATCTGATCCCTATTAAGCACACGGTGTCGCAGATAAAATTCATCGATGACGATTTTGAAGAGCGCTGCTGCCGGAACGGCGAGAACTGCTCCTGTTAACCCGAAAAGGGAACTCATCGCTAAGGTAAAGAAGAGGATACTCACTGGATTTAGCTCCATCGATTTACCCAGGATGAACGGTACCAACACATTGGTTTCTACCTGCTGAACAAAGAGCACGGCCAACAGTGCGAGCCCGAACTTGTCGACTCCCAGACTCAAAGCGACAAAAAGCGCTGGGATCGACGTAAGAACCGGGCCGATCATCGGAACAAACTCTCCGAGAAACGCGATGAACCCAAACACGACCGCTGGCTGGACACCAATCAACCACAAAAGTACACCGGTCGTCACAGCGCTGATCGTTCCGTTAATCAGGACGCCGCGAGCCCAAGCTGCCATCTGCTGGGTCAGGCGCAGGAGCGTTCGCCGAGACGACTCACGGTGTTGTTCTGGCACGAGCGTGAGAAACCGGATTACCAACGGTTGAGGGTCGATCAGTATGAAAACAAGCAGGAGCGCGGCAAGAACGCTCCCAAAAAGGCCGCCGACAATTCGAAAACTCGAGTTAAACAGCAGCCGCAGCAATTCACCGGCCCGCGCGCCGACAGTATTCAAAATCTTGTCCGCTTCAGGGATTGACTGCTGGATGGAAGGATACCGCTGGCCAAATGCCAGGACCTGCGCCTGGACGCGTTTAAAAGCGTCGGGCGTTTTCCGGATCAGATCATCAACCTGAGTCAGAAACGGTGGAATCAGAAAGGAAAGTGCCAGCGCAGCCATGGCCACGAAAGCGAGCGCCAGCAACGCCACCGCCAAGCCACGATGGATGCGCCGTCTTTGAAGGAAAGCGACGATCGGGTTGAGCACCATCGCCACCAGGAATACGACCGCGAAGAGCAGCAGGATCGATTTCAAGGCCCACACAAGAAGCGCCCCGGAAATCAGCAGTATCAAAAGCCCGAGCCAGCGCTTCAGATCGACGTAGGTCAACGGCGTACGGTCAACTTTAGTGGATTGGCTCTCCCCGTTCTGATTCATGGCAAGAACACCTATCTACCACGCGCAAGGGTAGAAGTCAGGAGGTCAGAGAAGTCATTCAGGGCCACGAGGCTAACCCCGCTTTCAGGATGCGTTTTTGTGTGCGGGTCACCTAGGTCAAAACGCGTAAGCGCTAAATTAGCGCCATGCAGATCTGTCCCGGAATCTGCAGCGCTGACTCCTGTCTTCTTGGCTCCTGAACTCCTGACAGAGCGCTGTCTAGTGTCTTGTCCCCGAAATACCTCGCATTTCGGGGACAGGACATTAGCTGGCAGAAAGCATCCACTCGTGGGCTGGGTCGTTGTGGAAGTGCCAAACGCGTTTCGGACCTGCCATGACGTTGAAGTAGTAGGACGCGTATCCGTAAGGGACGACGACCGGATGGTAGCCCCGGGGCACGAGGACCACATTGCGGTCCTCGACGGCCATGGATTCGTCAAGATCGCGCGAGTCGCTGTAGACGCGCTGGAACACGAAGCCCTGCGGCGGATTGATCCGATGATAATAGGTTTCCTCGAGCAGGCTTTCAACGGGGACATTGTCGACGTCGTGCTTGTGGGGAGGATAACTCGACGAGTTTCCGCTTGGGGTCCGGACCTCGACGACGAGAAGAGACTCGGCGGGCTCATCTTGCGGAAGGATGTCACAAACATACCGGGTGTTGGAGCTCTTTCCGCGTGCGGTGCGGCGAATGGAAGCGGGCTCAATGAGCCGCGGAGGAAGTTCACCCTTGGCGGGACTCCCGGCCACGCCAAGCTCGGCATCGGTTTTGGCGATCACTGTGAGCTTTGTCCGTGGGGGCAGGTAAACCGCATAAGGGGCAGCGTCTTCAAAAACGCTCATGCGCCCGCCGATTTCCTTCCAATCAAATCCCTCGGTCTGAGCGGAGACAATCCCGCTCAGAACGACTACACAGAGCTCGTTGGAGTTGTCGGCAAAACTCCGGGTCTCACCTGGCGCTAATATATGGGCCGAAAAGCTGACGTACCGCCATCCCGCCGACTGTGGCGTCACCGAGACGATCTCCCTGGAGTTCTTCTTGGGCCTGACAAGCAAATTCATGGAGTTGCCCTTACTCAGCGTTTCTGATTTTCCTTTCCGCGGACATAGGCGGCGCGGGCTTGGCGGACAGCATTGCTGGGAGATTCCGCAGGCACGGCGACTTCCCACCACCAGCCGCCTTCGGTGGTCGTGCGGGTGTCATCGGTTTCGATGCAGATCAAATAAGTGCGATCGGACGAGCGGGCGCGCTGGAGGGCGACCTCTAGTTCTGCGAGATTGGCCACCTTCTCCGAAAGGGCGCCAAGCGAGGCCGCATTGGCGGCGAAGTCGATAGTCGGTGCGCCCTCCCCAAACTGCAGGCTATCCACAAGCATATTGTTAAACGGTACGCCTCCGCAACTCTGCTGAAGACGGTTGATGCATCCGTAGCCGCGATTGTCGAGCACCACGATGAGCAGCTTCTTATCGAGCATCACCGAGGTAGCGATTTCGTTGTTGAGCATCAAGTAGCTGCCGTCGCCCACCATCACGATGACTTCCCGATCTGGCCGGGCCAACTTGACACCCAGACCGCCTGCGATCTCGTACCCCATGCAGGAATAGCCGTACTCCACGTGATACCCCCCTGGGGTCGAGCTCCGCCAAAGCTTGTGCAACTCGGCAGGAAGAGTCCCGGCCGCGCAGACGACTATGTCCGCGGTGGTAGATGCTGGACTGGAGCGTTGCACCGCCCCGATGATCTCGCCGTCATAAGGAAGCTCGCCGGGAGCCAGGTCGCGGCGCACGGTGATTGCATCCACCGTGGAGCGCCACGCTGCGCCCTCCGCTTTGGCCCGCTCGGTCCAAGCCTCGTCGGTTTGCCAATGTGGCAGCGCCTTGGAGAGAGCTTCCATGCCGAGTCGCGCGTCCGCCTGGAGCGGGACACCACGCGCCTTATTCGCGTCGAAAAGGTTTACGTTAATCGAGACGAGCCGGGCCTTGGTGAAGAGCGAATTTGATCCGGTGGTAAAGTCGGCCATGCGGGTGCCCACAGCCAGGATCAAATCGGCTTCACTGGCCAGGGCATTGGCCGCAGGGGAGCCGGTCACCCCGACCGAGCCAAGCTGCAGGGGATGGTCCCAAGGCAGAGAGCTCTTGCCTGCCTGCGTCTCGCAGACCGGCATACCGTGACGCTCGGCAAACCCGCGCAACGCCTCGCAGGCGCCTCCGTAAAGCACGCCGCCTCCGGCAATGATCACCGGGCGCTTGGCCGCCATCACCGAGCGCACCGCCCTGGCAAGATCTCTCTCGTTCGGAGGGGTCGCTCGAAACTCGACAACCGGGCTCTCAAAAAACTCAACGGGATAATCGAACGCTTCCGCCTGCACATCCTGAGGCAGGGCAAGGGTCGCCGGTCCGCAGAGCACGGAATCCGTCAGCGTGAGCACAGCGCGCGGAAGCGACGTAAGCAACTGGGAGGGATGAACAATTCGATCGAAATAGCGTGAAACCGGCCGGAAACAGTCGTTGGCAGAACCGGTGCCATCGCCAGGATTTTCCACCTGCTGGAGCACGGGATCCGGATCTCTGGACACAAAGATGTCCCCGGGAAGGAAGAGAACCGGCAATCGATTGACGTGGGCCAGCGCCGCGGCCGTGAGAAGATTAGTCGCCCCGGGGCCAATCGAAGTCGTGCATGCCATCATCCGGCGCCGAAAATGTGCTTTAGCATACGCGATCGCCGCATGGGCCATGGCCTGTTCGTTGTGCGCTCGATAGGTAGGCAGACGGTCGCGATACTGGGAAAGGGCCTCCCCCATCCCAGCGACGTTTCCATGACCGAAAATAGCGAACACCCCGCCAAAAAGCGGGACGATCTCGTCGCCCTGCAGACTTTCAATCCGTGTCCGCAGACCGGATAGATAGCGCACGAGGGCCTGTGCAGTGGTCAGTCGGACCGTGCCGCGCTTTGCGACGCTCGGATTCTCCGGATGGGTCATTGTTTCGTTCATACTCGGCATTCCTCAATGCTAGGGTTCAGTTGCTTTTTCTTTGTCGCTCACCCGGCCTCATGGACTAGCCAACGACCTTTTTGACGCGTTCGCTAAGCCGTCCCGGCGACATTTGGAAAAGATCGAGCAAATACTCATTCGGCGCCGATTCCCCCCAACGGTCCTCGATTCCAAAACGAACAACCCGCCGCGGCGAGGCTTCGGAAAGAATCTCCGCTACCAAGCCGCCCAACCCGCCATAAATGGTGTGCTCTTCGACCGTGATCACCAACTTGACTTTCTCAGATGCATTTACGATTTCCTCCTTGTTCACGGGTTTGATCGACGGCACATGCAGCACCCCGGCGGATATCCCTTGTCCTTCGAGCAGCTCAGCCGCCTGCAGGCAGCGGACACTTTGCGGACCGGTCGATATCAGTAAGACATCACTGCCTTCTCTCAGCGAGATTGTCTTGCCAGGCACAAAGCGGTAGTTCTCGTCAAAGACGTTCGGAGAGGCATCCCGCGCCAAGCGCAGATAGACGGGCCCCTGAAATTCGGTGGCCCAACGAATAATGGCTTCACCCTCGATGGCATCCGCGGGTGCCAGGACGGTCATGTCGGGCATCGCGCGCATAATCGCAATGTCCTCAACATCCTGGTGCGTTTTGCCCGTCAGTCCTGTCAGTAGTCCGGAATAGGCCGCGCCGAGCTTCACGTTCGCCTTGGTTTGGGCCACCAACATGCGGATCGGATCCACGGCCCGATGGGTAAAGAAGACCGTGAAAGTGGATAACCAGGGCACGAATCCGAAAGAGGCTAACCCGACCGCGACACCAACAAAGTTCTGTTCCGCGATTCCCATTTGAAGGAATTTGTCTGGATGGGCTTTCGCAAACTTATCTGCCTTGGTCGAATTTGCCAAATCAGCGTCTAAAACGACGACATTCGGATTTGTTTCTCCCAGGGATACCAGCGTATCTCCAAACACATCTCGTAGCGCTTTCATAGGACTGCTTCCTCAATACGAAGTTCCTTGGCGATCATTCTGAGCTCCTCTTTCGTTGCGATCTTGGAGTGCCATTCATATTTTCCTTCGGTAAGGTGCACCCCTTTGCCTTTGATCGTGTGGGCGATGATCATCGTTGGCCGATCGGAATCTCCCGAGGCTTTCGCGCTTTCCAAGGCCGGCACAATCTGCGAGAAATCGTGCCCGTCAATTTCAATACAGCGCCAGCCCAGCTTCTCGAAAATGCCTCGCAAATCGATTCCCGACCATGGATCACGACGGTCGCCGCGATGCTGTTCATTGACGGCAAGCACCCAGCCGAACTGTTGAAGACCATTCCAGTCGAGAATGGCAGTCAGATTTCCGAGCTTGTATCTTGGTGCGACGTGGAGCGCTTCCCAAACCATTCCCTCCTGCAATTCACCGTCCCCAAGGATGACAAAGGTGTGAATCTTCTGCGCCCGCATGCGGGCGCCCAAGGCAAACCCCAACCCGACCGATAAACCTTGGCCCAGAGACCCTGTCGAAGTATCCAGACCCGGAAGCTTCGTCACGTCCGGATGACCTTGCAGCCGAGATCCGCCTTTATCAAAAGTTTTAAGTTCTTCGACAGGCAGATATCCCCGCAGTGCCATCACCACATACTGGCCAATCGAAGAGTGACCTTTGGAAAGAATAAATCGGTCCCGTTCGGACCACCGTGGCTCCTCCGGCCGGATGTTCATCACTCGAAAGTATAGCGCGACAAGGAGGTCCATCGCCGAGAATGGTCCGCCTACGTGCCCCGCTCCGCTCGCCGCAACGGTGCTAATAGACAGCCACCGTCCTCTCCGGGCCAGCGCCTCCAGTTCCTCATAATCTGTCTTTGTATTCATAGTCCTTCTTGGGTTAACAATCCTTTCAAGTTGATCTCTCCGGTTCGCCTGAGCTTGGAATATCGTTATCTCAAAGACGTCGCAGTCGTCGATACCCAAGCTCCGGAACGGCTCGATTGATCGATGGCCTCAAGGATTTCCTGATTCCTTGCGCCAAATTCAAAATCGGGGAAACACCCCTCGCCTCGGCCGATCCCTTGGACAAGGTCATGCACTTCGAATACCTTGATGTCAAAATACCCGAGTCCACCTCCGGCAAAATCAAAGCCAAAGAAGGCTCCATATTGCGGAACTTGCGATCCGCAATAAATGGTCGTGAAGCCTCGGTCACGTTTTTCTTCCCTCATCCGAAAAACCTGAAGCTCATTAAATCTTTCACCATCGTTTACAATCGTGCCCTCCGTCCCGGAAACTTCCCAAAAAACTCCAAAAACCCGGCCGGCGCAAATGCGCGACGCTTCAATTACGCCAGCGGCGCCAGAGGAAAATTTTATCAAGGACTGGATCTGGTCCTCATTTTCGACCACACGCTTTTTCGCGTCTGCTGCGACCTTGCTTCCATAGCCTGCGTCGAAGTCGGGCAACGGACGTTCCTTGAAAATCGTCTGAGCTTGCGCCGACACCGCCGTGATGTCGCCCATGAGGAACTGCGCTACGGAAACCGTGTGCGCGCCCAGATCCCCAAGGGCGCCTGTGCCCGCAAGTTCCCTCGAGCATCGCCAAGACCACGGCAACAACGGGTCGTTGAAAAAGCCTTGATCGAATCTCCCGCGAAAACGTATCGGTTCCCCGATTTCGCCCCGTTCAATGATCTGCTTGGCCACGAGGGCGGCCGGAGTTTTGATGTTGTTGAAGGCGACGAGCGTTTGAACGCCCGCCTTTTTGGCAGCAGCGGCCATTCGCTGAGCATCTTGCACCTTCACGGCCATCGGCTTTTCACAGTAAACATGTTTGCCAGCCTTGATCGCGGCTAGCGCCACATCCACGTGCAGATGGTTCGGTGTCGTGATGTCGACCACATGCACTTCCGGATCCTCAATTAGGCGTCGCCAGTCGCCGTACGCCTTTGCAAATCCCAGCTTGCGCCGGGCTTCTTCTGCTAATGAGTCGTTTTGATCCGCGATGGCGTACAACACCGGCGTGCATGGCAGATTTCGATACAGGATTCCGGCCCGCCGGTACGCATCCGCATGGGCCTGCCCCATGAACCCGGAGCCGATCAGTCCAATATTTAAAGAGTTTGACATAGGGTAACTTTCTGGCGGTCGATCAAAAGAGGAGATTCTTGACGTATTTGTAGGCTTTCTCCGTAGACAACCGGGGCGCTGCTTTGGCTGGGTCTTGCTCCGCTTCTACCACCACCCATCCGTTATACCCGGATGACCGAATAAATTTCCCGATTTCCGAAAAATCGACGATGCCGTCGCCGGGAACCGTGAAGAGACCTTCCCTGACGGCGGAATTAAATGTCACATCATTCTTGCGTGCCCAATCCAGGACCTCGCGACGCACGTCCTTCAGATGGATATGCACCACTCGATCTCCAAAGCGCCGCAGGATTTCGCCGTAATCCGCGCCGGCAGCGTAAGCATGGCCGGTGTCCAGAAGAAGCCCAACCTCCGGGCGTGTGGCCTCACAAAAAGCGGCGATTTCCTCGGCCGTCTCCACTAACAACTTTAAATGGTAGTGGTACGCCAGCTGGATGCCCCGTTTGTTCAGCCCGACGGAGAATTCTGCGAGCTTGTCCGCATACTCTGCCAAATCGATTGAGTTGAGTTTGGTACTTTGACTCAGGGGCTCGTCCCACGGGGAATCGCCTTCCAGCATTCCGCACTCACCATAGACAAGCACCTGACAGCCGCAATCCTCCAACAACCGAACATGGTCCTCAGCCGCCTTCCACTCGGCTTCTACCGACCGCACAGTGAGAAACCCAGAGTGCCACCCGGTGACCAACTGAAGCCCGTAGCTAGATAGTTTCGACAAAAGATCCCGGGCGTTCCTCGGAAATTTCCGCCCCAATTCCACACCGTCGTAGCCGATCGCCGCTGCGTCCTGCAAACAGACTTCCAAGGGAATATCTCCTCCCAATTCCGTGAGGACGTCGTTTGTCCAGCTGAGCGGACTGACTCCCAAACGGATCTCTGCTCCGGAACCTTCTGAAGTTGCCATTTTTGATTAGTAACTAACAATTTTCACCGGTCGTCCCGTTTTGAGGGACTCGGTCGCCTTATCGGCAATTAACTGCGCTTTGAGCCCATCCTCGAGCGACGGGCTGGGCGCCGTCTCATTGCCGACCGACTTCAGAAAAGCGTCCAACGCCTCGTAATAACTGGCTTCAATGCGCTCGAACCAACCGGGATAGAGCCCATCTTCAATAATGGTTCGTCCCTTATAAAGAGCCATCCCTCTGAAGTTCTGCCGCCGAGACTCCGCAAGCCCTTCCGATCCGAAAACCTCGATTCTTTCGTCATACCCGTATGCGGCGCGACGGGAACTATCAATCTGGCAAAGTGCGCCTGAAGCCATTCGCAAAGAAACAATCGACGTATCGACATCGCCCGCCTCACCAATGGCTGCACTGACCAGTGCGCCACCAATCGCATAGAGCTCCACAGGCTCGTCGTTCGTCAGCCAACGCAACAAATCAAAAAAATGGATGGTTTGATCGCGCATCTGCCCACCAGAAAACTTCACGTACTCGATCGGGGGAGGCTGCGGACCGCGGCTCGTGAGTTGAACGATCTCGATCTTTCCCACTTCACCCTTCTCGACCGCCTGTTTCACTGCCGCATGACTTGCATCGAACCGGCGATTGAAACCTAGCATCACCGGAACATTGGTTTTCCGGACCGCGCTCACCGCTTTCTCCGCTTCCCGGTAATCGAGTCCAATCGGCTTCTCGCAATAGATGGCCTTTCCTGCGCCAGCCGCACGCGTCAGGTATTCGACATGGGTGTTTGTTGGTGTGGCGATCACCACAGCTTCGATGTTCTTGTTCTCGAAGATTTCCGCGATATCAGCCACAGCTTTAGCCCCGGTGGCTGCCGCCGCTTTTTTGGCAAATTCAAAGTTCGCGTCGTTCACCGCCACCAACTCCGCTCCGGGGTGACGGGCAACGTTCTTAGCATGGACAGAACCGATAAATCCGGTTCCGATGACGGCTATTCTCAACATATTTCCTCCTCTTGGTTCTCGGCTTCAAATGACCTCAACAGCGGTCCAGATGCCGCCATTTGCGAAAGAACGCATCGCCGATTCCACGAATGCTACTCCGCGTGCTCCATCGGATGCGTCCGGAAAACCGAGCTCTGCTTTTCTGTACGCCCTACCTTCTGATTTTGCCAGAACGGCTTCTGCTACCTCCGTGTACAGGTTTGCAAACGACTCCAAAAAACCTTCCGGATGCCCCAGCCCTACGCGTGTCCAGCGCTTCGCCTCGGGCGAAAGCCAATCAGCCCCTTGAGCTAATATCTGTGGCGGACCATCGATCGGACAATACCGCAGGTGGCAAGGCTCCTCTTGATACCAAGCCAAACTTCCTTGATCCCCGTAGACCCGAATCCGCAGCCCATGTTCGTTGCCGATCGCTGCCATCGACGCCCAGAGCGTGCCCCGAGCCCCGTTGGAAAACCGGAGCAATAGGTTCGCGTTATCCTTGATTGCTCTGCCCGTAACGATCTGGCTCATTTCCGTCGCCACTTCCGCCACTTCAAGGCCAGTCACAAATCGTGCCAGTTGGTGTGCGTGCGTCCCCAAGTCGAAGAGTACACTCGAATCGCCCGAAAGAACTGGGTCGGTCCTCCACGCAGCCTGCGGGTGCCCGTCGTTCTCCAGCAATTTCGCCGCCCATCCCGAAGCGTGTTCGGCTTGCACAACGCACACTTTGCCAAGATCGCCGTTTCGAACCATCCGGGCCGCTTGCCGGACCATCGCGTAGCCGGAGTAATTGTGCGTGAGGCAGAGAATCAGTTCCTTCTCGTCGGCCAGGCGCTTCAGTTCTTTCGCTTCCGCCAAAGCAAGGCAAAGCGGTTTATCACAAATAACGTGGATTCCCGATTCCAGGAACTTCTTCGCGATCTTATAGTGGCTGTCGGTCTGCGTGACAATAACCACCGCGTCGATCTTGTTGTCCTTCCGCTTGGATTCAACTTCCGCCATGATTCCATAATCGGGATAGACCCGGTCCAAATCGATTCGGAGCTGTCTTGCCGCCCTCAGCGACTTCTCGCGATCTCGCGAAAAGACGCCGGCCACCAGAACGCACTTATCATCAAGGCGCATCGCCGTCCGATGGGTTTCGGCGATCCCCGCGCCCGGTCCGCCCCCAACCATTCCTAAGTTGATTCTTCTCGGTTCTTCGCTCACTATAAGATTTGTCGAATCATGCGACAGCGCGAAAATTTTACGACACCTTTGGCTTGTGAGATTTCAGGACGAAGCCCCCACCGATCTTCACCCGGACGACGAAACGAATTGTGGCGGCGTTCATTCCACCAAATTTAACGGACATCGCTTAACAAAATGATTCATGTGATCGGCAGCGCGTAGTCGCTTGCTTCGTCAATCATGGTTCGCTTCAGCAAGTCAATCGATCGCCGCATTCCTTCCATCCGCGAAAGAACGATATCCTCGTGCTCAATTGAGAGCCAACCGTCGTAGCCGTTCAATCGAAGACCATAACAAAACTCTCGCCACCATTGCTCACCATGGCCGTATCCCAACGTGACGTAATTCCAGGACCGATCCTTCACGTTCCCGTGGCCGAGAGTTTCCAGGCGGCTTGTCAGATCCTGCACCGCTTTGTTCATGGCAGTATCCTTCGCGTGCACATGATGTACAGCATCGCCAAGCGCTCTGATTGCCGCCAATGGGTCCGCGCCCATCCAAAAAAGGTGACTAGGATCCAAATTCGCACCCACAATCGGCCCGATCTCCTGCCTTAATTTCAGAAGCGTGGGGACGTTGTAAACCAGTTGATGCCCATGCAACTCAATACAGAATTTTTTTATGCCGCATTCTTTTCCGAACGAAGCCAGTTTTGTCCAGTAGGGCAATAGCTTCTCGTTCCATTGCCAATCAAGGATTTCGCCGTTCTCCAGGGGCCACGCGCACGTGACCCAGTTGGGTCTCACGTCATTCGGTCCTCCGGCCGGCAGACCGGACATCAGGACAATCGTGTCAGCGCCAAGCAACCCGGCAACCTGGACGGTCTCGTAAACGACCTTGCTTTGACGTTCTCCATCGACCGGATGCAGCTGATTGCCGCTGCAGTTGAGCGCCGCGAGAGACAATCCGTGCTGCTCAAGCACGGACAAAAACTTCCGCCGATCGTCTTTGCTTTCCAAAAGAGACTGGAGCTTTGCATGGGGAGCAGCGCACCAATTGCCCATTCCGATCTCCAACGCCGCCAAACCAAGGTCGGCCGATACTTTCGCAGCATCCGGAAAGGAAAGGTGACCCAGACTTTCAGATACAGCGCACAGTTTCATTTCGTCGTGGTCTCAAGTTCGCTTCCGACAACCACGGGCACCATTGTCCATTGAGTAAAGATAACATTCTTAGCTCCGGGGGTTGTTCTCTGCAGAACGGATCGGGAGTTGGTTGATTGGGGTTACTCCACCGTTTGTACAAATTGTGTTGGTCCTAGTCAAACGCTGTTTCGGAATAACGCGCCTATCCAATACTCTTTTTCAGCCTTTGCCATTGCTTTTCAGTATGGCAAAAAGAGTAGACGAATACAAAATGGGAGCGTTACTGCTAGCACGAATTGAATCCGTCGCGAAAGGAAAGAAAATGGCGATAAAATGGTTCTCCAAAAGGCGTCCTATGATGAAGCGCCGAGAACGCCATTTTTTCAAAAATTTATAAGACTTTCGTCATTTTCGGCTGAAACTGCAGGTAACCCCTCGAATTTTATGACGAGATTCTCCTTGCAAGACCCGGATCTTTTTCGCCGACAGGCCTACATTGGCGGGCATTGGTGTGATGCCGACAACGGCGCAACGTTGGAAGTCAACAATCCCGCCACCGGGGAGATTTTGGGTACAGTACCCAGGATGGGCGCCCCGGAAACCCGGCGCGCAATTGACGCGGCAAAGTACGCGTGGGCCGACTGGCGTCGCAAGCCCGCCAAAGATCGAAGCGTTCTTCTACGTAGGTGGTTTGATTTGATGCTGGCTAACATCGAGGATCTGGGGAGGCTGATGACGGCCGAACAAGGTAAACCGCTGGCCGAAGCAAAAGGCGAAGTCGCCTACGCCGCTTCCTTTATTGAGTGGTTCGCCGAGGAAGCCAAACGCGTCTACGGAGACACGATTCCTTCGCCATGGAATGATCGTCGGCTGGTGGTGATTAAGGAGCCCATCGGAGTCTGTGCCGCCATGACTCCTTGGAATTTTCCGGCCGCCATGATCACACGCAAAGCCGGACCGGCTTTAGCGGCGGGTTGCACCATGGTTGCAAAACCCGCCAGTTCGACCCCGTTCTCAGCCTTGGCACTCGCGGCATTGGCAGAACGCGCTGGTATTCCCGCCGGAGTATTTAGCGTATTAACAGGCAACTCGAAAGAGATCGGCGGAGAAATGACATCTAATCCGGATGTCCGTAAAGTGACATTTACCGGCTCGACCGAGGTGGGTCGACTGCTCATGAAACAGAGCGCCAGCACCATCAAGAAGCTTTCGCTGGAGCTGGGTGGAAATGCGCCATTTATCGTTTTCGACGATGCAGATCTGGATGCTGCCGTCGAAGGGGCGATTATTTCCAAATACCGCAACGCCGGTCAGACCTGCGTTTGCGCCAATCGCCTTTACATCCAAGCCGCCGTCTATGACGTGTTTGCGGAGAAACTGGTCGCAGCGGTGAAAAAACTTAAGGTCGGCAACGGCTTCGAACCAGGCGTTCTCCAAGGTCCTTTGATCGACCAAGCCGCAGTGGACAAAGTTGAGGAACATATTCAAGACGCCGTTTCACAAGGGGCCCAGGTTTTACTGGGCGGTAAGCGGCATGCTCTTGGTCAAACCTTCTTTGAACCGACCGTGTTGGCGGGTGTCACTCCCCAAATGAAAGTCGCTAGAGAGGAAACCTTCGGTCCTTTAGCGCCTCTATTCCGGTTCGAGACCGATGAGGAAGCAATTCAAATGGCCAATGATACGGAATTTGGTCTTGCCAGCTATTTTTACAGTCGCGATATCGGCCGCATTTGGCGAGCAGCCGAGGGGCTGGAATCTGGAATGGTCGGTATTAACACAGGCCTCATTTCAAACGAGGTTGCACCGTTTGGTGGCGTCAAACAATCTGGACTCGGCCGTGAAGGTTCCCACTACGGCATCGAAGAATACATGGAAGTAAAATACCTCTGTTTCGGCGGCCTTAATAAGTAAACAGGGAAGAAGTTTCAGGAGTTCAGGAGTTCAGGAGTTCAGGAGTTGCAGAAGTCAGAAGTTAGCTAACATAGAATCGCGTTGAGAGTAACGACTGTACAAGCAAAACTAATCTCAGGACTCTTCCACGCAGACTGGATTTCTCCAGGGTTCTACAACTCCCGACTCCTGAACTCCTGCAACTCCTGACTCCTGACTCCTGAACTCCTCCCCCCAAAAATATGGAAATCGACAGCACTTTCCCAACCAAACTCGATACTGTTTCCGACGCGCCGGAACCGCTGCGCAGCGCGCTGATAGATAATTTGCCATCAGGAGAACCAGTCCGTTCACTGGTCCACGCTCCGGCGTTTCCAACGGGGGATGGAAAATCGCCGGCGACCGTGCTTGCAGTGACGAACGATGGTTGGCTCGTGGTGTCGGAGACCGAAGATGGCGGCGCCGCCGTGGAAAAGTCCGACCTCAGCAACATCCTGTTTCTTGAACTGAGGTCTATTCTTCTTTTGGGGCAGCTAAGAATTTTCTTTGCTGCGCTAGACGCGTCGTCCTCCGTAACGATTAACTTCGAGACAGTCGGGGACGAGCTTTATCGCGAGGCAATTGAGTTGATGCTCGCGGGCATCGATCCGCCAATCGCCGCCTTAGCGGAGAAGGATTCGAACCAGGCTTCGATGTTCGAGGATTGGCCGATGAAATTTCAGAACGAGGCGCAGCGTGACTGGCACAGAGGGCTGCGTTTGCTTGCCGCTCTCCGGTGGTCGGCTGTTTTCGGCGAATTCCAGCGGGAAATTGCTCCTGCCGGTGCACTGTTGATTACCGGGCGCGAGCTTATCCTGATTTCGGACGAGAAAGAATCTTCGGCGGAAAGCCCTTCTGTAAAGCAGCCGAAAGAAAGGTCGCCTGAAGAAGAACCCTCTCCTTCCGAGACACCATTGGAGACGACTTTGGGTCCGGAGATCGGAAAGGCGGACATCGATGCTGGCAAACTCCCGGGTGACGTCTACGAATTTGGGGAAATCATCATCTTTGTTCCTCGTGTTCGACTGGCAGCCTTTCACGTGAGCCATCAGGAACGCTTTGGCGTTCTTGCTCTCGAGGTACATGCAGCACACGGGGGAGAAAAACTGGAGATCATCTTTCCGTCGGACCACGAAAAGGCAGTATCGAAGGCGATGGAGCAGCTGTCGCTTTCGCGGGGCTCCGCGACCTGAACTATTAACGAAAAAGAACCTCATCGAAACCGAGGAGACGGATACTGCAATAAAAACCCCAGAAAGTGTTGAAAAGGAACTTCTCGGGAAGTACCTTTTTTGGTCGTTAGCGTTTGAAAATTCGACTTGACCGCTCTGCGTTGCGGAGCACCCCCCCTGAAAAAAAAGAAATGAAAGAAATGAAGCTCGCGAAAATTTTCCTCCCAGCCATTGCCCTGATGACGATGGCCCTCGGCACTGCTACCGTCCAGTCCGCCGAGAAGATCAAGATCGGGGTAGCAATGGCCCTGTTTGACGATGTGTGGTTAACCAATGTCCGGGATGCCATGACCAAGTGGGCGAGTGCCCACCCCGATGTCGACCTCACGATTGTCGATGCGGCCAATGACACCGCCAAGCAGGTGGGTCAGGTGGAAAACTTCCTGGCTCAGGGAGTGGATGCTGTGGTTATCCTTCCAGTGGATACCGCGGCAACCGGTCCGATGACCAAGGCGGTCGTCAAAGCCGGCAAACCCTTGGTGTACGTGAATCGCCAGCCCGCGAACCTGCCGAAGGGCGTTGTCTATTCTGGCTCCAAGTCGATCGAAGCCGGGATCATGAACATGGAGGAACTAGGTAAAGCCATGGGGGGCAAAGGAAATCTAGTCATCCTGATGGGTGAACTAAGCAATGAAGCTGCCATTGGTCGGACGGACGGAATCAAACAAGTGGTCAAGGAAAAGTTCCCCGACATCAAAGTCACCCGTGAACAGACCGGCAACTGGCAGCGCGTTCAGGGCAAAACCATTATGGAGAACTGGTTAGCGTCCGGGCAGGAGATCGACGGGGTCGCTTCTAACAATGACGAAATGGCGCTGGGCGCATTGCAGGCCATCAAGGCGGCCGGAAAACTCGGCAAGATTCCTGTTGGTGGCACGGACGGCAGCCATGACGCGTTGGAGTCAATGGACAAGGGCGAGCTGAACAACACTGTTTTCCAGGATCCCGTTGGCCAAGGTAATGAGGCTGTCAACGCCGCCTATCTGATGGTCAAGAAGGAACCCAATCCGAAAGTGGTAGATGGTACTATCTGGATTCCCTACCAGAAAGTCACCAAGGAAAACTACAAGTCATTCATGAAGTGAGTGATCGCTTGGCCACTGTCTACCCGGGCCGGGTAGACAGCGGCCATTGAACAAGAGCGGAGCGAGCCATGGAAAACGATTACGTGCTCAGTATGGAGGGTATTTCCAAGCAGTTCCCTGGTGTTCGTGCCCTTAGCAATGTCAAGCTCAATGCCCGCAAGGGAACGGTGCACGCTCTGATGGGCGAAAACGGCGCAGGCAAATCGACCCTGATGAAATGCCTGATTGGGATCTATACCCCGGATTCGGGCACCATAACGTTCAAGGGCGAAAAACTGAACATCACAAATACCCACTATGCTCTCTCCAAGGGTATTTCGATGATTCATCAGGAACTGAGCCCGATTCCCCAGATGACCGTCGCTGAGAACATTTACCTGGGTCGTGAACCTACGACTTGGTATGGCCTGGTCGACATGCGCAAAATGAATCGCATGGCCTCCGAACTATTAGCTCGGCTGCAGATCAAGATCAAACCAACCGCTAAAATGCACGAGCTTAGTATTGCCAACATTCAGCTCGCCGAGATTGCCAAAGCGGTTTCCTATAACTCAGACTTGATCATCATGGATGAACCTACCTCGGCTATCACCGAGGCGGAGGTGGAAGGACTTTTTACAATTATCCGATCATTGAAGGCCCAGGGATGCGCAATCATCTATATCAGCCATAAAATGGACGAAATCTTCAAAATTACCGATGAGGTCACGGTGTTCCGCGATGGCCAATACATGGGCACGGACGCAACAACTGATTTGACCGATACCATCCTGATCGAAAAGATGGTTGGCCGGACGCTGACCGATATGTTTCACAAGGAAATGACAGATATGGGTTCGGTTTTCCTTGATGTTCAAAACTTAAGCGGGAAAGGATTTCGCAATGTCAGTTTTCAGGTCAAGCGCGGCGAGATTCTGGGTGTCGCGGGCCTGATGGGGGCAGGGCGGACCGAACTGATCGAAGCGGTTTTTGGGGTAACCCGGTCCCGTGGCGGCGCCATCAGCATCAATGGGAAGGCCATCAAAATCAATTCACCGGCCGATGCCATTCGAGGCGGCATGGCCTTGCTGACCGAGGACCGAAAACTGACAGGCTTATATCTGAATGCCAGCGTTCGCGAGAATATGTTTATTGCGAACATCAATAGTTACATGTTGGGACCGTTCATCCATTTCAAGAAAATCGAGAAGGATTGCGAAAGGATGCGGGGCTTGATGCGCATCAAGACGCCTAGTCTAATGGAAATCATCAGGAACCTGTCCGGTGGCAATCAACAGAAGGTATTAATTTCACGTTGGTTATTGACCGAACCGGATCTCCTGATCCTGGATGAGCCAACGCGTGGGATCGATGTCGGCGCCAAATCGGAAATTTACCGGCTGATGACCGAATTTGTTCGTTCCGGCAAGGCGATCATCATGATCTCGTCGGAATTGCCAGAAGTCCTCGGGATGAGCGATCGAATCATGGTCATGCACGAAGGCGACAAAGTCGGTGAGCTTTCGCGCGGAGAAGCTACACAGGAAAAGATTCTCCAAATGGCTACAGGGATGAGTTTGACTGCGTAGAGAGGAGCGTTGTGGAAAAAACTGGAACCATAACCGCAGATAAGGCCGAAAAGCGGCAACGGATGAGTCATCACATCTCAGGTGTGTTCAACAAATATGGGATCTTCTTGATTTTTGCCGTGATGATTGTGGTGGCCTCGTTTTTGTCGCCGGCATTCCTTAGGCCGATCAACGTGATCAATATCGTGCGCCAAATGTCCATCGTTGGCCTGATCGCGCTTGGGGTGACTGGGATTATCGTCAGTGCAGGCATCGATCTTTCGTCAGGCTCGGTGGTTGGTTTGACGGCCGTCGTTGCGGCCAGCCTGGCTCAGTCGCCCGATAACTCAGCCGCCTTCTATCCCGGTCTGCACCTTCCGTTAGTTGCGCCGGTGGTTGCGGCCTGTCTGGTCGGCGCGTTGGTGGGTTTGATCAATGGGAGTCTCGTGGCGAAAGCCCGCATTCCGCCGTTTATCGCCACTTTGGGTACCTACACTGCGATTCGCGGTGCCGCTAACCTCTACACCAGCGGTCGTCCGATCTCCGATTTGACGGACGAGTATGACTTCATCGGCCAAGGGGATGTGTTCGGTTTCCCGGTTCCCATTTTGATTCTCGGGGTCATGGCGGGTGTCACCCACATCCTCTACGCTCATACCAAATTCGGGAAATACATCTACGCGATCGGCGGCAACGAACAGGCGGCACGGGTTTCGGGCATCAACGCCTCTCGGTACAAGTTGCTTATCTACGTGTATGCCTCTTTCCTGGCGGGGCTGGCCGGATTGGTGGTTTCGTCTCGCATCGGGTCAGGGCAACCGGGGCTTGGCGTTGGCTACGAACTGGACGCTATCGCGGCCGCGGTCATCGGTGGGACCTCTCTTTCGGCTGGTGGAATCGGGACAGTTGCAGGCACGATTGTTGGTGCGCTGATTATCGGTGTCTTGAACAATACCCTTGACTTGATGAATGTGTCTGCATTCTGGCAGCAGATTGTCAAGGGTTGCATTATTGTCGGTGCAGTCATTATTGACCAGCTCAAGAATCGCGGCGGGAAGTAATTCTGTCGCGACCTCCTCCAGTTTAATTCCCGGTCGTGAGCACGACCCGAAAGCGCGCTTTGCCGCTGAGCATACGCTCGTAGGCTTCTACGACCTGCTCGATCGGGTAGACTTCATTCATCGCCCGCACACCGGAGAGAACGCTGAACGAAAGGGTATCCTGGGAGTCGATCGCCACTCCTGAATACCATCCCTTGACCGATCGTGAGCCGGTAATAAGCAGAATGGGAGACACTTCAAGTGACGGTGCCGCCCCGATAACCATTAACGTTCCATTTGCCGCAAGGCCGCCGGAAGCCGCACTCATCGCCTCCCCGTTCGTCACGGTTGCCAGGATCACCTTGGCGCCACCGAACTTGAGTAGTTCTGCGGCCGGATCCTGACTCCGACTGTCGATGTAATGGTGCGCGCCGAGTTCCCTTGCGAGCGGCTCCTTATCTTTTCCGCGCGCGATGCCGATCGTTCGAAAACCCATCTTCGCGGCAAACTGAACCCCAAGATGACCGAGCCCGCCCAAACCGAGCACGGCGACAACGTCGCCGGGCCGGGCCTCGCTGTTTCGAAGACAATTGAACGTTGTAACGCCAGCACACATCAGAGGCGCCGCCTCTACGGCCGACAATTCTTCCGGGACCAAGGCTATGGCTTCATCGGGAGCAACCATGTAGTCCGCATACCCGCCATCAAAACTGATGCCGGAGACCAACGTGGAAGTCTGGCAGGCAAAAAAGTACCCGCGACTACAGGAGTCACAGTACCCGCAATGGCCTCCATGCCACCCGACGCCAACGCGTTGGCCAGCCTTCCATCGTGCGACGCCCTGGCCGACAG
>Ga0302325_10004029_pt1 | contig 34137 bp, 34 predicted proteins | sample Palsa_T0_2_FD_201948 | JGI IMG/M metagenome (GOLD analysis project Ga0302325, IMG submission 201948) | Peat permafrost microbial communities from Stordalen Mire near Abisko, Sweden - Palsa_T0_2 | ecosystem: Environmental > Terrestrial > Soil > Palsa > Peat permafrost | place: Sweden: Abisko...
GCGCGTACGGGTTCCGCGTGAGGCGCAACTGGCGCTGCGCCGTTTCGCCAAGGCGCTCGAGCGAATCGCTGCCGTCTACCGGTCGCAGGGTTCGAGGGCGCGCGAGACGATCGATGAAGTCGCGTTGCTCTTCGAACTGGGCATCGACGCTCCGGAACGTGCAACGCTCGAAGCCCTCGCCCGGATCGCAAGCGAAGTCGACGAACGCGCGAACCGGCTCGGCGAGGCCTGGGAGAGCGCCGCACTCCTAGCGGCGTTCGAGCGGCTGGCAGCGCGCGAGGCGCAATCACCGGCCCCGATCGCAATGCTACCGTTACAAGCCCTCGACCCGGAAACCCGCGACGACGTCAAGCGCCGGCGCGGACACTTTAGCGCGTCGTCGCTAGGCGCCTACGCCGCTTGCCCACGAAAGTGGTACTACCGTTACGTCTGCGCCGCGGTCGAGGACAAGGGCTCGGCGGCCTCGTTTTATGGTACCGCCATGCACTGGGCGCTCGAGCGTTTTCACGACGAAACCCCGCGATCCGAAATCGAAGGACCAGCCGACCGTCTCGAGCGCAAACTCGAAGGGTGGGTCGACACCGCCTTCGACCGCTATCGCTTGGGTTTTCCCACGCAGATCGAGTTCGAGCTCGCACGCAGGCGCGCGCGCCGGACCGCAAAGCGCTATCTCGCATGGTTCCTGGAACGCTATCGGCGAGCGCCGTTCGAGGTGATCGGAACCGAAGAGTCCGCCGCGCTCGACCTCGACGGTTACGAATTCATCGGCTACATCGACCGCCTCGATCGCGACGACCGGACGGGCGCGGTGACCGTCATCGACTATAAGACGGGCACGATCGCCGAGAGCGCGGTGCAATATCGCGACGACGTTGCGAGCTTCGTCGACTTTCAGCTGCCCTTCTACTACTGGGTGCGGACGGCATGCGGCGACCGGGTCGGGCGATTGATGCTCGTGCCGCTCAAGGATCCCCGGCTCGAGGTGCGGCCGATCGAGCTTGAGGTCGTTCCTCTGCCCGCGCCACGACCGTCGTACGACGCGCCCGGGGGCACGATCGGCATCGACGAGCTGGAGCGTGCGAAGGTTCGCATGATCGAGCTCGCGCGGATGCTCTCGGACGAACGGATCGAGAGTTTTCCAGTGACGAGCGATCCCGAGGTTTGCACGTATTGCGCTTACCGCGACGCGTGCCGGAACCGGCCGCAGCTCTGCGAGGAGCGGTTCGCGCATTGAACGCCGCGGCAAGCGCGACCGACGACCAGTCTCGTGCGATCGCGTACCCGTTCGACGCAGCGTCGCTAGCGATCGCAGGCCCTCCGGGAACGGGAAAGTCGCTAGCGCTGATCCGGCGCGCGCTGCGCGCGCACGGCGAAGGCCGCACGGTCCTTCTGTCGGCGGCAAGCGAACGCGGCGTGGCGCAGTTGCGCGAGCGCCTGGACGGCCTCGAGCCGCTCGGCCGCATCCGGTGCGAGCCGATCGACCAACTCGCTTTCGGCCTGGTTCGCCGGCACCGTCGCGAACGCGAGCCGGCCTGCGAAAGCGTGCCGATCGACGACGTGGCCGCCGCGCGCGTACTCGAAGAGGTTGGGCTGCAGCTCTTTTCCCTCGAATGGAGCGAGTTCATCTCGAGCGAGATCGATCCGGAGATCACGGGCATGCGCGCGCCGGAGCGCTTTGCCGCGGCGGCCTACCGGCTCATTCGCAAGCTGCGGGCGGCGCTGATCTCGCCGCAGGACTTTCGCGCGGCTTGCTTTCGCGGCGCAACCGCCTTCTACGGAAAGCCGCCGAACTTCTCGAGCCCCGAACTTTTCATGGATACGCAGCAGAAGTATCGGGACTCGCTCCACGTAACGCCGGCCGAGCTCGCGCGACAGCATTCGCGCGAGCTCGATCTGATCAAGATTCTGGTGCGTCTGTACGAAGCCTACGCCGCAGCCCTGTGGGCTCGCGGTCTGCTGACGCCCGTCGAGGCGCTGTACCAGGCGACGCATCTGCTGCGCGAGGTGCCGTCGCTGCGCGAGCCGGCGCTCGGCGGTATCGACGTTGCATTGATCGACGACGCTCAGGATCTCGTTCCCGCGCAATTCGCCTTTCTGCAGGCGCTTTTCGGCGAGCGTCTGCACGGTGTGACCTTCGCCGGCGACGAGGGCCAAGCGACTCGCACCTTCGCGGGTGCGCGGCCCGATCAAGCGTTCGGGAACGCAAGCGAGACCATCACGTTGACGTTCGTACAGCGCGGCGACCCGGCCATCGTACGCGCAGCGGCGCAAGTGGTTGCACGATCGAGCGCCGCCGGTGCTGCCCCCGTCGAGTTCTATCGCGCAGAGTCGCTGCGGGACGAGGCGCGTTTCGTGGCCGCGACCGCAGCCGCCCGCATCGCAGCCGGGACGCCGCCCGGCGAAATCGCAGTCATCGTGCGCAATTTGCGCTGCGCGCAGGGCCTGATCGACGCATTGCTCGCGCGCAACATTCCGGTCGACGTCGCAGGCGAGATGAATCTGTACGAATTCGCAGCGGCACAAGATGGGCTTGCCGCCCTCTCGGCGCTGGCGGATCCGTATCGACACGATCGCTTGCTGCGAAATCTCGAGGCGCCTTGGCTGAATCTGAGCGACGCGAGCATCGCGCAGCTTTGCGGCGAACCGCCCGACGCCCAAGCCATGCTCTTCGAGCTCCCAGACGACGAGATCGACGAAACGCAGCCGCGCTGGGATCGCAAACGCGACCTGCGCCTCGGCCGCAACGTCGTGTACGGCGAGGCGGATGCGGGCTTGTCGGATGAAGCGAGGCAACGCATCGGCCGTTTCCGTGGTGCGCGGCAGCGCTGGGAGCAGCTCGAGCGGCGGCTCGACCTGCGCGTGCTCGCCCGCACCATTTTGGAAGAGACGGTGCTCGCAACGGCGGGGAATGGCGCACGCGGGCGCTTTACCGGCGCGCTCGTCTGCCGTTTGATGGCGCGCATCGATGCCTTTGTCAGGCGGCGGCCGCTCGCGACCCTCGACGACTTCTTGGCAGAGGCCGACGCCGTCGCGCAAGCCGATCCGGAGTTGGTCCTGCTCGAACCCGGCCGCGCCGGCTGCGTTCGGGTACTCGACGTCGAGGCGGCCAAGGGTGCCGAGTTCGACTGCGTTTTCTTGCCCGACGTCCGCGCCGGTGCGTTTCCGCGCTACTACGTGCCCGAGGCGTTCCTCTTTACGCCGCGCTACGGCATGATTCCCAAAGAGAACGTCGGAGACGCACGTTCCGCGCGAACCGCGAAGTTCACCTACGTGCTCTTCCGCTTGAAGACGCGCGAACGCTACTATGCCGAGGAGCGGCGCGCCTTCTACTGCGCCGCGACGCGCGCTCGCGAGCGCCTCTACGTTAGCGCGTCGGGACGCCCGACCAAAGGGATGGGCGCTCCCGAGCTCTTGGAAGAGCTGCGCGGAGGGCTAACGGGCTAGTTTTCGCGGGCACCGAACGCTTTGGCGTGCGCAAGCGTTCCTCGAACACCCCGGCTTGCCGGCACCTCTTTCTTTACGACCGAAGCGAACGATGCGACTCGATACCTCGACCGACCCGCAGGTGGGTTTTCGTCCTCCCGGGCCGCTCGATCCCAGCACCGCTCTCCAGACCTACGATGGCCCCTTCGGGCGCCGTCAAGCGGCGCATCTGTCACGTCGTGCCGGGTTCGGGCCGACGCCGCAGGAAGTCGACGCCCTAGCCGGCCTGGGCATGCAGCACGCGGTCGATTCGTTCCTTCACCCGAGCGTGCCCGAGCTCGATTTTCCCGACGTGCCCGACGGCATGTTCGATCCAAAGACGCGCGTCAGCGCGCCGCAAAACTGGTGGCTCGATCGCATGCTGCGCACGCGCCGGCCGCTGGTCGAGAAGATGACGCTCTTCTGGCACGGCCACTTCGCGACGAGTTACACCAAGGTGCCGACCTACCTGATGGTCGCGCAAATCAACCTGTTTCGTTCGCAAGCGCTCGGCAACTTCCGCACGCTCCTGCTTTCGGTTGCCAGAGATCCGGCGATGCTGATCTGGCTCGACAACCGCTTCAACGTTGCGGCGCACCCGAACGAAAACTTCGCGCGCGAGGTGATGGAGCTCTTTGCGCTCGGCTTGGGCAATTACAGCGAAGACGACGTCAAGGACGCAGCGCGCGCCTTCACGGGATGGACGGTCGACACGCACGGCGCGGCCGTTTACAAAGAGAATTTGCACGATGCGGGAATCAAGACCATCCTCGGCCGAACGGGACCCTTCGGCAGCGAAGACGTCGTCAACCTGATCGTCGCGCAGCCCGTGCACCAGCGCTTCATCTGCCGCAAGCTGCTCGAGTACTTCGTTTATTCCGATCCCGAACCGGAGCTGGTGGATGCGCTCGCGCAAGTCTACGCCATTTCGGGATACGACCTGGCTCGGACGGTGGGCACCGTTCTTCGTTCGAACGTTTTCAATTCGAGTCGCGCTTATCGCGCGCTGCCCAAGAGCCCGATCGAGTTTACGATCGGCATCTTGCGCTATCTTGGCGTGCAGCAGATTCCCCCCGACACCGTTACGTGGCTGCGCCGGATGGGGCAAATTCCGCTCGCGCCTCCCAGCGTCAAGGGCTGGGACGGCGGGCCGGCGTGGATCAACACCGCGACGCTGCTGGCCCGCTTCAACTTCGTCAGCAAGGTGGTCTCCGCGGCGCCGCGTAGCGATGCGCAGACGGCGCCGCCCGCAACTGCAATGGCCGCCGCCGGTGCGGCTCCGATGCTCGCGGGCGGCGCGCCTCCGATGGCCGCCGCGACGTTCGCGACGCTGACGCCCGACCGGATCGTCGCGCAAACGGGCGGCATGGACGCCGGGCGCATCGTGCAGCTGCTCGCTTCGGGCGCCCTGCAGGACGACGTGACGAGCAACGTCCGAAAAACATTGCTGGACTATCTCAACTCGGCCGGCGCGGCGGCGCCGGCGCCGCTCGGCCCCGAGAACTACCAAGACAAGATCCGCGGAGCGCTTTCGCTCGTTCTTCAACTTCCTGCGAACCAACTCAATTGAGCACAGCATGACGACGCGCCGAATCTTCGTTTCGCGCTCCCTCGGGGTCGCCGTCCTGGGCGGGACGATGCCTTCCTTCTTCGCGCGCGCCGCGTTCGCGCAAGCGCTTCCCTCAGCCGGGGCAACGATCGATCCGCGCAACGTTCTCGTGGTCGTTCAGATGGGCGGCGGCAACGACGGTCTTAACACGGTCGTCCCCTACGGCGACGACGATTACCACCGCGTTCGCCCGACGATCGCGCTCGAGGCCGCCAAAGTCCTTCGCATCGACGACCGCATCGGGCTCAATCCGGTGATGACCGGTCTTTCCGAGTTGTACAAGCAGGGACACGTCGCGATCGTGCAGGGCGTCGGGTATCCCAATCCCAACCGCTCGCACTTCGAAGCGACCCAGATCTGGGAAACCGCTTCGATCGACCGCCCCTCATCGACGGGATGGCTCGGACGCTACCTCGATCGCTCCGTCGCGGGACCGCCCGCACCGCAGAATCTCTTCAACGCGGTTGCGCTCGGGGATACGCTTCCCTCGGCATTGATGGCGCAACACGTCGACGTTCCGGCGATCGGCGCGCTCAACCAGTTCGGGCTCAACGCGGGAAAAGATCCGGCCACGAAGACGACCGCCGGCGCGCTGTACGACGGTGCGCTGCCCGGACAGTCGCCGTACTTGAGCTTGATCCAAGAGACCTCACGCGAAGCCTTGCACGGCGGCGATTTGCTCAAGGCCAAGATTGCCGGCTACCAGCGCGCCGCAAGCTACCCGAGCGATCCCTTCTCGCAACAACTCGCCCTGGCGGCACAGATCGCAGGCTCGGACATCGGCACCAAGGTCATCTTCGTTTCGATCGGCTCGTTCGACACGCACGCCGGCCAGCGCGCACAACAGGATCGTCTTCTCGGCTACCTCTCGAGCGGACTGCTCGCCTTCTATAAGGACCTCGAGGCGCACGGCTGCGCCGACCGCGTCACACTCATGACCTTCTCTGAATTCGGCCGGCGGGTGGCGCAAAATGCCTCGAACGGGACCGATCACGGGACCGCAATGCCGCTCTTCATCGCGGGCGGCAAAGTCAAGGGCGGCGTGTACGGCACGCATCCTTCGCTCGTCGACCTCGACAATGGCGATCTCAGGTTTTCGACCGACTTCCGGGCCGTCTACGCAACCGTTCTCGAAAAGTGGCTGGGTCGCGACCCAGCCGGCGTCATCGCGGGGAGCTTCGAGAACCTGCCGTTCGTCTAGTTCGCGCGCCGCTTCCGGCGGGCTTCCAGAATGCTAGCCCGCGCGTCTTCGCGAACGCGCCCGCGTGACGGTTGCGATCGTTTCGCCCGACGACTACGTCCGCGAAGTCCTGCCTGCGACCTACGAGCTGTGGGGCGGGCGCAGAACCTTTGAAAAGTACGTGGCGGATTTTCGCGCCGTGGCGGAGTCGCCATATGGAAAGCGCCGGCCGTTCACGCTGGGCTTCCCGGAAGACGGCCGAATCGTCTGCTCGTGCAAGAACTACGACCGCACGCTGCACTGGGACAACAAGACCCTGCGTGCGACCGGAATCGGCGCCGTGTTCACCGACCCGGTCTATCGAGGCAGAGGTTACGCAACCGCGATGCTCGGTGCATTGCTCGACCGCGAGCGCGCCGACGGCCGGGACTTCGCCTACCTGTTTTCGGACATTCACCCGGCATACTACGAGCGTCTGGGGTTCGTTTCGTTGCCCTCGCGCGTGCTGACGCTGCGCGCGGCCTCGCTCGATGGCTCGCCCGTCGGCGGGGAACCGCTGCAGACTCGCGACTGGCCGGCGGTACGGCGCTGTTTTGAAGCGCTTGAGGCGCGGCGACCGTGGGGCTTCAAACGCACGCCGCTCGTGTGGGAGTTCATGCGCCAAAGCTGGGCGATTCGTCTGGGAAACGCGATGCAGCCCGTGAACCTCGTCGTCCGGCGAAACCGGAGCGTCGTCGCATACGCGATCGCGCGGCGCGCCCTGCCCGACGACACGCTGATCGTCGACGATTACGGGTTCGCAAGCGAAGAGGGCCGCGCCGTGCTTCCCGGCCTGCTGCGCGCGGCCGCAGGCGACCTGCGCCGGGTCAGCGGCTGGCTTCCACCGTCGATCGCCCGCGACGCGCTGCCGCGCGGTTCGGTCAAGGCGCGCCGTTCGGGAATCTTCATGATCGCGCCGCTGTCGAGCCTGGCGCGCACCTGGTGGCGCGAGAACAAAGAGGCGATCCTGGCGGATCGCGCCGATCCTATCTGGAGTGCCGACCACGTCTAGCTGGAGGCGCGTACGGCGAGCCGCCGAACGCTCCGCGCATGGCTGTGGCGGCTCGTCAGCGTCTCCTCGAGCGCGCGCTCGCTTTACGAGCGGCGAACGAGTCCGATTTCTCCGGTGGGCGGCGCGCGCCGGACGATGCCGACCCGTCGCTTCTCAAGATCATCGAAGATACGACGCTGCGAACGAAGCTGGTCGAGGCGCGCATCGCCGAAGGCCTGCAGTCGCCCAAGGGCCCGCAGAAGATTGCATCGATCATCCGCATCTATCCGAACTTCGATGCCCCGGAGCGCTCGCGCGACAACGGCCGTAGCTCCGGCCCTCGCCAAGGCAAGCCGGCTCGCACCGCGCGGCAGACGGCTCGGGCGCTACCGTCGGTCGAGCAGATGGAGCATCTTTGCCGGCGCATTCGCGAGATCGAGGCCAGCGTCGCGCGCGACCGCGCAACCGAAGTCGACGGACGCATCGAGCACCTCAAGCATGCGGTCGCGGGGCTCGGCGGCGAGGAGTTGGAAGCCGCGTACGCGGAGCTGGGCACCGCCCTCGCCGAGCGGCGCGCGCTCGCAGCGGGCGTGCGCGCCGAGGCCTTCCGCCGAATCGAAGCCGAAGCCGATTTCCCACCGCGCGCCTTCCTGTCGCTGCTCGCCCGGAAGTAATCGGCTTGGCTACCACGCCCTTGCCGCCGCGAACGCAACCGAGCGGGGCGCCTGCTAGTGGCCACTAAAGCAGCGAGAGTTGCTCGAGCGAGTCCTCGGTCAGCCTTGCGACGCGCACGCCGGCGAGACGCACCGCGCGCCCGCCGAGCTCGGCGCGTTCCAAGCAGCGCAGCGCCGCCGCGGCGATGAGTGCCCCGTCGCGGGTCGGCTCTGCCACCGTCGTCTGCCGCACGATTGCCGAAAAGTCGGCGAGCTTGAGCTTGACGCCGATCGTCGCACCGCGTAAACCGTGCGCCGCAAGGCGTTCGGCGACCTCATGCGCCGCTTGAACGACGATCCATTCCAGCGCCGCGGGATCGCTAAGGTCTTCTTCAAACGTTTCCTCGGTCGAGACCGAACGCGTTTCGCGCTCGGGCTCGACGCGCCGCTGGTCGTTTCCGCGCGCAAGCTCGCGTAGTTCCCGGCCCCAGCGCCCGAAGATGCGAAAGGCCGCTTCATCGGAAAGCGTCGCGATCTGCTCGATCCGTTCGATGCGCTCGAGCGCCAAACGCGCCTGAGTCTTGGGACCGATCCCCCACAGGCGCGCGACCGGCATGGGCGCTAAGTAGGCTGCTTCATCACCGGGCGCGACGGCGCGCAGTCCATCGGGTTTGGCTTCGTCCGATGCAATCTTCGCTACCATCTTCTGGGTCGCCACGCCCGCGCTTACCGTCAAGCCCACTTCGCCGCGAACGCGAGCGCGCACGCCGCGCGCGTAAGCGATCGCTCCATCGAGGTCGTTCGATTCGAGCTCGACGAAGGCTTCATCGAGCGAGAGGCCTTCGACTGCGCGCGCGCCCGTCTCCAAGATCGCAAAGACGGCACGCGACAGCTCGCGATAGCGCTGGAAGTTGGGCGGCACGACGAGTAAATCGGGGCAGCGCGTCTTTGCCTGATAGAGCGGCATCGCCGAACGTACGCCAAAGGGCCGCGCTTCGTACGAAGCCGTCAACACGACCGCGCGACGGCTCGAACCGGAGACCACCAGCGGCTTACCGCGCAACGAAGGATCGTCCAGCTGCGCGGCGCTGGCATAGAAAGCATCGATGTCGAAGTGGGCGATCACGCCGCGGTCAGGCCAGCGCCCCTTCGAAAATCATCCGCACGGTCTGCATGTTGCGCGCGTCGTCGGCTTCGTCGCCCGGCGTCTCGAGGATCGCGACCTTGTCGCGCAACTCGGGGTGCGCGGCCAGCGCGCGAAAGCCCGCGAAACCGATGTTTCCTTCACCGATATGGTAGTGCCGGTCGCGATGGCCGCCCAGCGGAATCTGGGTGTCGTTGAAGTGAAACATGCAGACACGCTCGAGCGACACGGCTTGCGCCGCCGCCTCGACGAAGCGGTCGACGCCGTCTTTATCGTTGAGCGCATAGCCGGCACCCCACGAGTGCGCCGTGTCGAGACAGACGCCGAGCTGTGGATGCCCGACCGCCCGCACCAGTTCGCCCAGCTCTTCGAGCGTACCACCGCAGAGCTGGCCCGCCCCTGCCGAATTCTCCATCACGAGCGTCACCCCGGGCGGCGTTGCGCTCAGCGCTTCTTCCAAAGCCGTTACGACTTGGGCGAAACCTTCGGCGCGCGGGCGGTTTCCGTACGAGCCCAAGTGAGTGTTGACGTACGCGACCCCTCCGGCCGCCGCGACCTGTAAATCGTTCTTGAGCAGGCGCAGCGAACCGGCCCGAATCTTTGCGTCGTCGGTCGCAAGGTTGATGAGGTAGGAGGTATGGAACGCCGCCGGGTCGATGCCGGCCGCCAAACGCCGCTCTTGAAAGCGCGCGAACGCGCTCGCTTCGAAAGAGGCGACCCGGTACGTTTTCGCGTTTCCTGAAAAGATCTGTATCGCCGTGCAGCCCAGGCGTGCGGCGTAATCGACGGCCGCGTCGAGACCCGAGGCGATCGAAACGTGCAAGCCGACGCGCATCAGCGTCGAAAGCGCAGCGAGCTCGCCCGCATCCCGCGCGGCATGAAGGTTCGGGCGCGGCCGCCCGGCGACATCGCACGCGACGGGTTCTTCTCGAAGGTCGTCTCGGCGATCAAGACCGCATCCGACGGGCGCTCGCGCCGCCCGACGCGACCGATGAGCTGCTCGACTTCCGACTCGCCGAAGGCATCGGCGTCGGTGATGACGATCAGGTCGGCGGCCGGAATATCCAGGCCGCTGCCGACGAGATTGGTTGCAGCCAGAATCGACGGGGCGCTTTCGGTGAAGGCACGCATCTCCTCGACCCGCGTCGACGAGCCGTGAACACGGATACCGCGCCGGGCGTTCCGTTTGCGGTGCTCGGCCGAGTCGGCCATGTCGCCGCGCAACTGCTGGACTTCGATACCGTACGTGCGCTCGAGGCGCTCCTTGAGCTTCGGCACGTCGCCGCGCGTTCGCGCGATCACGAAGATGCGCGACTTGCGCTCCAAGTGTTCCCGAATCAGCGCCTCCGCGCGAGCCAGTTGCTCGCTCGCAGGTTCGCCCCACACGCCCGTCACGCGATGGACTTTCGTCGGCAAGACGGCAAAGGGCATCGCACGCATCGTCACGAGGTTGTGGAAAGCGCCGACCCGCTCGAGGAACGTGCGCAGCTCGCTTGGCGTGGCGGAAGCGAACAACAGCGCACAGTCGAGGTCTTCGAGCAACCGCAGGTGCTCGCGCTCGTCGAAGGCATTGACGTCGTCGATCAGCGTCAGCGCGCTCCGGTCGAGGATCTGCCAGAGCGACTCACTAGCAATCATCATCGCGCTCCCGATGAGGAAGCGAAGTTCGCCGGATTGCAGTTGGTCGAGAATGTGCCGGCGTTCTGCGGGTGAGATGCCGCCGTGAATCTCGGCGACGCCGAGCCCCGTGCCCTCGAGCCGGTCGCGGAAGTACGTACAGTCCTGGCGCACGAGATCCCGGGTCGGCGCCACCAGACAGATGTAACCGCCGGTGCGGAGCGCCTCGAAGAGCGCGACGCGCAGCATCACTTCGGTCTTCCCCGAGCCGGTTGGCGCTTTGAGCAGAAACTCGAATTCCCCGGCCTCGAGCCCGGCCGTGATCGACTCGATTGCGGTGCGCTGGTCGTCGGTCAGTGCGAAGCGCTCGCCGGGCATTACTAGCTCGTGGGAAAGTGCGACGGTTTGGACGTTTTCCTCGACGCGCTCCCAGATGGCGCGGGCTTCGTCGTCTAAGCGTTGGTTGTAGATAGTGCTTCCTCTCTTGCGATCGGCAAGGGTAACTCGAGGGCCTGACTTTCGAGGTCGACCGGCGGCAGCTCGTCGAGCGAGCGCAGTCCGAAGGACTCCAGGAAATCGGCCGTCGTGCGGTATTCGATCGGCCGGCCGGGGACCTCGCGGCGTCCGGCCTCCACGATGAAGCGGCGGTCGATGAGCGTCGCAACGACGCTATCGACGTTCACGCCGCGTACGGCTTCGAGGTCGGCCTTCGTCACGGGCTGGGTGTATGCGACGATTGCGAGCGTCTCCATTGCAGCCGGCGAAAGGTTGGTTTTTGGCGGGAGCAGATAGGCCTCGACGACGGAGCGCGCGGCCGGGGAACTGGCGAAGCGATAGCCGCCCGCAACTTCACGCAGCACGATGCCGCGCTCCGCGTAATCGGCGCCGAGCTCGGCGAGCGTTTTCGCAACCTCGACGTGAGAGGCGCCGGTCAACTGTGCCAAACGGTCGATCGAGAGCGCTTCGCCGGCCACAAAGAAAAGCGCCTCGAGCGCGCGTTTCAGCTCGCCGGTTTCGATTAGCTCAGTTTGCATACGCGGCCCGAGCCTCAAACGGAAAGAGCCGCAGCTGCTCGAACGGCGCCGGCTGCTCGAAAGCGATGCGCCGCATGCGAATGAGCTCGAGGATCGCTAGAAAGGTGGCGATGACGCCGCTGCGATCGAAGTTTCGGCACAGGTCCACGAAATCGACGGCCCCGCGCGTGCGCACGAAGCGATCGACGAAATCCATTTGGCGCGCAATCGAATAGCGTTCCCGCGCGACGGTGCGCCGCTCGGGCTTGGCCGAACGCAAGGCGGCGAGCAAAGCTGCGGCCAAGCGCTGCGGCACGATGCGATAGCGTTGCACGAGTTCGGTCGCGGGATCGCCTGCATCGCGATAGTAAAAAGCGGATGCTTCCATCTGGCGCGCCCGCAGTTCGCTTGAGACCGTCTTATACCGCGAATAGGCGATCAACCGCAGGCGCAGCCGTTCCTCGACCTCTTCGGGCGATTCTTCGCCTTCGCTCTGGAACTCGGCCGGAATCGGGGGCAGCAGCGCGCGCGATTTCAGAAAGACGAGGGTTGCCGCGACCACCAGGTATTCGGCAGCCAGTTCCATGTCGAGCGCTTCCATGCGCGTCACGTAGATGAAGTATTGTTCGGCGACGCTGGCCAGCGGAACCGTCGCGACGTCGAGCCGGCGCTCCTTGACGAGGTGCAGCAGGAGGTCGAGCGGCCCGTCGAACGCGGGGAGCAAAACTCGCAGCGCGCCCCCCTCGAACTGTCCCGTCAACGCGTCACGGATTCCCTCGCAGGCCGCTCCGGCAACGCGACCGCAGGCGCGGTCGCGACCGGCTTCAGCTCGAACGGGTCACCCTCCATCTGGGCCAGATATTCGGTCCCAAGGTCGATCAAACGCTTCTCGTTGACGTATTTGAGAGCCCGTTTGGCGGCCTTGATTTCGAACCACGCCGCCTCGTCGACCTCGTGATCGTGGTTGGCCGTGTCGCCCGAAAGATAACGCATCAGATAGAAGTGGACCGACTTCTTGTGCTTTGTCCCGTTCAAATAGAACCAGTACGAAATCTCGGAGAGCTTGGTGATGATCTCGGCCCAGCAGCCGGTCTCCTCGCGGACTTCCCGAAGGCTGGCCTGCTCGTGCGTCTCCCGCGGCTCGACGTGCCCTTTGGGCAAGGACCACACCCGCGGATTGCCGCGGCCGATCAGAAGCGCATCAACGCTCCCTTCCTTCCGGCGTAAAACAAGTCCGCCGGCTGACACCTCGTACTTGATACGCATCTGCCGCTCCGGGAAGAAAACGCCCGGCATTCCGGGCGCCCTTTACCTTACATTGTAGCAACCCGACCCAAGAAGAAACGGCTTCAGACCGGCCGCCGTAGGACCCAGCAGGACCACCCTTTTATCCCCGTCCGGCGGGTTGCGCGGCGTCACATGTTCGGGCCGACCACTCGGGAAGTGAGGCGGTCGCCTTCAGGCCTGCCTCAGGGCCGCCCGACACACTCGTGGGTAGGAGGTCGAGATCGTCTGATGCCTTTTCCCACCGTCCCCTGCTATCGCAGCCTAGCCCCAGCCCTCGCGCTCGGTGCAATCGTTCTCGGACTTGCGATCGTGCCCGCCCGCGCCGACGAGTGCAGTTCCGGCTTCACGGCCGTCGCCGAGAAGATGCAAAACGGCCCGAGCGCCATGCCCAGCTTCTCGGCCGGGATCCGGGTGCGGGCGCGGATGCACGGCTTCCCGTTCCTGGGCATGACCTTCAACGGCACGGCGACATACGAGCGTCCCGGCAACTACCTCCTGGCGCTCGAGAACCTCCCGCGCGGCGCCGACAAGCTCGAAGGCTTCATCCACGATCTCTTTGCCGACATCACGACCTCGGATCACTGGAGCGCCTACGACGTCAGTGCGGGTTGCGCGGTTCGGGGACAACTGCTGGTCCACATGACGCCCAAAGTCGCAGGCGACGTTAAGAGCCTCGACTTGGTCATCGACGCCGTGGCCGCGCACGTCGTAAAAGCCACGTTCGTGCGCGAGGATGGCTGCGTTACGATCGACCAGCGCTTCGCCACGGTCGACGGCCACGACGTGATCGTGCATCAAGATCTTGGGCTAGCGATCGCGAAAGCGCACGCTGACATCGCGGCCGACTACCACGACATCAACCTGACGACGGTCGTGGCCGGACGCTAGGCGCGACGCCTGCCCGCTAGGCATCGGTCGCGACGCGCCGAAGCCCGGCGGCATGATTGATTCGTCTGGGGTTTCGCGCCTTGTCCGGCTCCTGGCCGTCGCATTTTTGGTCCTTTGGGCGGCCTCGCCCGGGACCGCCGCCGCGGGGCAGCGGCGCCTCGGGGCCGCAAGCGTCGCGGCGACGCACCTCTACAACATGGACTACTCGACCGGCACGATCGAAGTCTATGGAATCGGCCCTGGCGGGGCCGTGCTCGAGCACAGTTTTAACGTCGTTCGCGTTAAGAACGGCGGAGTAGGCGGCCTGGCTGTCGACCGCTACGGGGTTGTCTACACGGCGGTCGACGCGAGTTCCGGCCATCCGTGTAGCGCGTGTTTCGAAGCCTTTGAGCCCGACGGCACGCTGCTGGCGCAAGTTGCAGCACCGACGCTGCCGGGGGCGACGAACCCACCCGATCTGACCGACATCTCCGTCGACAACGCCGGCGACGTCTTTCTCAGCGATTATGGGCAGCAGGCAGTTTACGCGTTCGCGCCCTCACCCAAAGGCTTCGTCGGGCCTGCGATCGTCGTTGAGGGCACCACGAACGCCGCTTCCGTAGCGGCGACGCCGAACGGGCGGGTTGTCTTCGTGTCGGGCGGATGCGGTTTCGCCTCGGTCCGCCCCTACACGCTGCAAACGTCCGGCGGCTACGCCTCGGGCAATTGCTTTGGAATCGGCACGATCGCGCTCATCGGCGGCGCAGTCGACAATCAGGGCACCGTCTTCACGCCGGTCGACGGTGCCCTCGGAATCGTCTCGATGAGCGACGCAGCCGGCCGCGGCCGGGCTTTCGCAGTGCCTGACCGCAAGGGTGAGATCGGCGGAGTCGCGCTCTCCGGGGACGGGAGCTTTCTCTACGTCTCGGATCATCACCACGAGAGGGTCTACGTCTATCAGCGTCCCGCGCAGGGCTGGCTGTCACGAACGGGACCGATTCTCGTCGCTGAATATACCGGTTTCGCCAACCTCGACGTCATCGCGGTCTCGCCCTAGCCGTCAACACCGCTCCTCAGGGAGCCCCTAGCTCCAGCGAAGGTTGGGTTGGCGAGCCGCGCGCGTCTCGTCGAGGCGGCCCACGAGCGTGCGAACGGGAGCTTCGGTGACGCTTTCGGGATCGGTCCGGGCCGCTTCCACGATCGCCCGCAGCGTCGCGGCAAACGCGTCGAGCGTCTCCTTTGATTCCGTTTCCGTCGGTTCGATCATCAGGCACTCGGGCACGAGCAGCGGGAAATAGATCGTCGGAGCATGGAAGCCGCGGTCGAGCAACGCCTTGGCGATATCGAGCGCGCGGACGCCGGTCGCGCGCTTGAGCGGCTGGGCACTCGCGACGAATTCGTGCCGGCAGACTTCGTCGTACGGTATCTCGAGCACGTCGCGCAGCTTGACGCGCAGGTAGTTGGCGTTGAGCACTGCGAGGCGTGAGATCTCGCCGAGACCCTCGCCGCCGTTCGCTAAAATGTAGGTGAGCGCCCGGACCGCATGGGCGAAGTTCGACCAGAAACTCCGCATCGGCCCGATGCTGGCGGGGCGCTCGAAGTCGAGCGCGTAGGCGGGTTGCTCGCCCCCGGTCCGCCGCGTCACGACGGGCGTCGGCAGAAATTCAACGAGATGCTCCGCCACGCCGACCGGACCGTGGCCGGCTCCGCCGCCGCCGTGCGGTATCGAGAACGTCTTGTGCAAGTTCAGGTGCATGAGGTCGAACCCCATGTCGCCCGGACGCGCGTTGCCCATGAGCGCATTCGCGTTGGCGCCGTCGTAGTACATGAGGCCGCCGGCTTCGTGCACCGCAGCCGCGATTTCGTGGATGCGATCTTCGAAGAGACCGAGCGTGTTGGGGTTGGTCATCATGCAGACGGCCGTGTCCGGGCCGAGCACGGCCCGAAGATCTTCGACGCCGACCCGGCCTCGCGCGTCGCTCTTGAGCGAAACGACCTTATAGCCGACCATCGCCGCCGAAGCGGGATTGGTGCCGTGCGCGGTGTCGGGAACGATGACCGTCGTTCGCTCCTTGCTGGTGCCTCTCTTTGCAAAGTGTGCCTTCGCGATCAGCAACGCAGCCAGTTCTGCGTGCGCACCCGCGGCCGGATTCAACGAGAATTGCGCCATCCCGAACAGCTCGGCGAGGTAGCTCTGCAGATCGTACATCACCGCCAGAGCACCTTGCGCCAACTCGTCGGGCGCAAACGGGTGAAGGTCTCTGAAACCGGGCAGGTTCGCCATGGCGTCGTTGACCTTCGGGTTGTACTTCATCGTGCACGACCCTAGCGGATAAAAGCCGGTGTCGATCGAGAACGTGCGCTGCGAGAGCTTCGTGAAATGCCGAACGACCTCGAGCTCGCTGTTGTCGGGTAGTGGCAGTGCGCCCCGCAAGACGTGCGCCGGTAAGAACTCCTCCAGGCTGCGTCCGTTCGGAAAGTATCTGTTGGCGCGCCCGGTCTCGCCGGTCTCGAAGATCAGCGGTACTTGCCCCGCGGGTTGCGTCGAACCGCGCAGATCGCCTGTCGACACGTCCGAGGTCACGGCGTTGGTCAGGCGCGTCACCTCGGAGGCGCGCGTTTCTTTGGCCGGCGTTTCAGGCACGCACGGCCTCCTTGCGCTCGGCAACGATCGCCTCGAGTGCGCGGCCCAGCTGTTCGATCTCGGCATCCGTCGTCAATTCGGTTGCGGCCGTCAGCATGCAGCGGCCGAACTCGGGGTACCAACGGCCGAGGTCGACTCCGCCTAGGATGCGCTTCTCCTGCAGCGCGGCCAGCACGCCGCCGGCCGTCATGCCGTGCGGCACCTCAATGGCGACTTCGTTGAAGCTCGGTGCAGAGAAAGCACGCGTGAATCCCGGCACGCGGGCAACGCGCTCCGCCAGTGCGTGCGCCCGCTCGACGTTGAGCGTGGCGCAGCGCCGCAGCCCGCTCGCGCCGAGTGCGGCCAGATAGATCGTCGCAATCAAGGCGCAGTGCGCCTGATTGGTGCAGATGTTGGAAGTCGCTTTTTCCCGCCGGATGTGCTGTTCGCGCGCTTGCAGGGTCAACGTGTACGCCGGACGCCCTTCGCCGTCGACGGTTCGTCCTACGAGCCGGCCCGGAATGCGGCGCATGTGCTCCGTTCCGGCCGCGATGAAACCGACGTAGGGGCCGCCGTAGGCGACCGCGACGCCGAACGACTGCGCTTCGCCGACCGCAATTTGAGCGCCCCAGGCCGCCGGTGGAGCGAGCGCGCCCAGCGACATCGCCTCGGCAACGACGGCAATTGGTATCGTTCCACTCGAAGCGAGGGCTGCGCGGGCCGCCGCGCCGGGCACGTCGATTGCGCCGAAAAAATTCGGGCTTTGCAAAGCGACGGCGGCGAACCGCTTGTCCGCAAGCTTCGCATCGAGCTTGGCAACGTCGGTCGTGCCGTCGGCAGCGAGCGGCAGCTCTTCGACCTCGAGCTCCATCCCGTGCGCGTAGGTGCGCAGCACGGCGCGGTAGTTCGGATGCACTGCTTTCGAAACCAAGATCGCGCGCCGGCCCGTCGCATTGACGGCCATGATCGCGCCTTCCGCCAGCGCGGTCGCCCCGTCGTACACGGAGGCGTTCGCGATGTCGAGACCGGTCAGCAGACAGACGTACGTCTGCCACTCGTAGATCGCTTGGAGATAGCCTTGCGAAACCTCGGCTTGGTACGGCGTGTACGCTGTCAAGAACTCGCCGCGCATTGCGAGCGACCCCACGACGGGCGGGCAGTAGTGCCGGTAGGCCCCCGCCCCGAGAAACGACGTGTGCCCGAGTGCCTTATTCTGCAAGGCGTAGGCATTGAGCCGCTCGACGAGGAGCGTCTCCGGTAACGCTTCGGGCAGATCGAGCCGGCGTTTGAGCGCCACCGCATCGGGCACGCGCAGAAGTGCCTCGAGCGTCGGCACGCCGACCGTTTCGAGCATCTGCTCGATGTCGCTTTGAGTGTGAGGTGTGTACACGGCTAGGTCCCCGTAGCCGCCACCATGGCGTCGTAGTCGGCAGCGCTCATCAACAGCCCCCGTTGAGCCAAATCGGACACCTTCACCTTATAGAGCCAGCCGGCGCCGTAGGGGTCGCGATTGACGGCCGCCGGATCCGCTTCGAGGGTCGCGTTGTCTTCGACCACTTCGCCCCCGACCGGTGAGAAAAGGTCGGAGACGGCCTTGACCGATTCGACCACGCCGATCGAGGCGAACTGCGCGACCGCCGAACCGACCCGCGGCAGCTCGACATACACGATGTCGCCGAGCGAATTCTGCGCGTAGTCGGTAATGCCGACCGTCGCGACGTCACCGTCGAACTTCGCCCACTCGTGTTCTTTGCTGTACAAGAGGCCCTCGGGCTGCGGCATGATCGTATCCTTCTCCTATGCGTCCCTTTTGTAAAAAGGAAGGGGCACGACGTGCGCGGCGTGCATGGCGCCGCGAATTTCGACGTCCAGTGCCGTTCCAAGCGCTGCGGCATCCTTTTCGACAAGTACCGTCGCAATGTTCTTCCCGCCGAGCGAAGGAGCGACCGAGGCGCTACGCACCTCGCCCACACGCCGCTTTCCAAGCCATACCGGATAACCGGTGCGAGCCGGGACGCGACCCGCGAGAATGACCCCGGCGATGCGCTCGTAGGTGTCGCCGGCGATCTGCCGCTCGAGCGCGGCCTTACCGACGAAGCGCGGCTTGTCGAGCTTGACCGCCCAGCGCTGTCCGCCCGCAATGGGCGAGATCTCCTCGCTCAACTCGAAACCGTAGAGGGGCATGCCGGCCTCTAAACGCAGCATGTCGCGGGCTCCCAGACCAGCGGGCTCGGCGCCGAGTTCGAGCACGCGCCGCCATACCCGCGGAGCCGCCTCGCCGTCGAGAAAGAGCTCGAAGCCGTCCTCGCCGGTGTAGCCGGTCCGCGCAATCGTCGCGCGTGCACCGCAAACCGTGCCTTCCGCGCAGAAATAGTACTTCAACGCCGCGGCATCCACGTCGCTAAGTGCCACGACGATCTCGACCGCGCGCGGACCTTGCACGGCGACGAGCGCTCGGCGCCCGTGCAAGTTTTCAAGGCGCACGCCGGCACGGTCGTTGCTGCTTTCGAGGTAGTCCCACATCTTCTGCGCGTTCGAGGCGTTGACGACGAGCAGCCAACGGTCGGGCAAGCGGTAGAACAGGACGTCGTCGTGCGTGCCGCCGCGCTCGTTGCAAAACAGGTTATAGCGCGCCTGAAACGGGCGCATCGTCGCAACGGCGTTGACCGCCAGCTCGTCCGCCCAGGCCGCTACGCCGTCGCCCGAGAGCTCAAACTGCGCCATGTGTGAAAGGTCGAAAGCGCCCGCGCCGCGCCGCACCGCGTTGTGTTCTTTGATGATGCCGGCATACTGCACGGGCATCCCGAAGCCGCCGAATGGAACGATGCGCGCGCCCAGGGCGACATGCTCGTCGTAGAGTGCCGTTCGCCGCAGCGACGCCGTTTGGCCCTCGCTCACGTCTGCTCCCCGCGCTCGGATCGAACCTCGAGAACGGAGTGGTGCGAGGGGTCCCAGCCGCGCGCTTCTTCGATCGGCGTGTTGAGGAAACTCAAGGTCGCATGCGCCACCAGTTTTTCGCCGCTGTAAACGTGAACCTCGCCGTAGGCGATCCGCTTTCCCGGCTTGAGAACCGTAGCGTGCGCCACCAAATCGTGTGGCGGCATTGCCGGCCGCAGGAAACTACAGGTCAACGACGCGGTCGCCGTCGGCTGCGTCGGACCATAGATCGATGCAAGCGCAACCCAAAAGGCAGTGTCGCACAGGCTTACGATCGCCCCGCCGTGCACCGCACCCGCGCCGTTCATGACCTGGGCGCGAAACGGCATACGCATGCGCGCCTTCCCCACACTGACGTCTTCGAGCTGCAAATCGAGCGTCTTGATGAAATTGGCTTTCTGCTTGTCCCAGGTGCGGATCGCGTGATCGATGTCGATCGGAGTTCCCGTGCCGCTCAAAAAACGTCGCCTTCCTTCGCCAGCTCCCGCCGCAAATACAGCGGCAGGCTGAAGAGCCGGCGATGGGTCTGGGCGTCGTAGAAATAGCTCTCGCCGCGCAGACTCGCCAGGTAGCGTTCGATGCGCGCTCCGTCCAGCGCCTCCAGGTCGATCGCATCGCTGCAGGCGATGAAGGCCCAATCGTTGTCAAAAGCCGGCACGTGCGTGTAGAACGAGCGCACGAAGCGATAGCGGCGGCGCAGCGTTCGCGCCATCTTCGCGTGTAACCCCATGTTATGGAAACCGGCCGTGCTGGCTTGGAGCACGTACACGCCGCCGGGCGCCAAGCGGGCCTTGATGTCGCCGAAGACCTCGTCGCAAAAGAGTGGATTCGATGGTGAGTCGGCGAGCGGCTCGGTCAGGTCCGAAACGATCGCGCCGTAGAGGCCGCGATCTTTCTTGAGAAACGCGAGCGCATCGCCGACGATGACGCGCGCGCGAGGATCCTCGAAGGCCCCGTCCGACCACTCCGGCAGAAAGCGCTTGGCGAGCGCGATGACTTCGCCGTCGATGTCGACCATCGTAGCGGTGCGCACGTCGGGGCTTCGCAACACCTCGCGCAGCGTCGCGCCTTCGCCGCCGCCCAGAATCAAAATCTCGCTGCGATCGTCGAGCGCGGCCAGCGCCGGGTGAACGAGGCTTTCGTGATAGATCTTTTCGTCGGCCTGGGAGCTTTGCGTGTCGCCGTCGATGACGAGCAGTTTACCAAACGCGGCGCTGCGGATGACGGCCACGCTTTGAAAGGCCGTGCGCCCCGCGAAGTAGACCTCCTCGATCGCGTGCCCGTGCCGTTCGGTCGGCGCGAATTCCTCGACGTACCACTGCCAGTACTCGGTCTTGGGCATGCTTTATCGTTAGAGGTGTTGCGGGCTACCGCACGAGCATGTAGTCGGCGCCGGTGGGCGGCGAGATGATGTTGTTCTCGGTGAACCGCGAGGGCGGCGAGGTGGGCGTCACCCCGGCGGTCGCGGTCGGCGAGGGGCCGGGCGTCGGCGGTATGCCGCTCGACTCGTTGAACGCCATCACGACGATCGTCGCGTTGTTTCCGCTTGGACACGTGCCGGCCGGTTCGTTCCCCAGGGCCGTGATATAGCGGCCGTCGGCCGAAAACCCGATCGACGTGACGTTTTGCAGGTTGGCCGTGTGACCGTTGCAGTCGATGTACGACGGACTGTTGGCGAGCCCGGAGGTGCCGCTCGGCGCGAAAGGTGAGCTGACGGTGAGCACGCCGCTTGAAATGCCCGACACAACGTAAAAGCCCGCGCTCGCCCCAATGACCCCGAACAGGCCGTTCGGCGAGATCGCGACAGCGTACGGTGCGCTGGCGAGCGTCACCGTCGAAGCGTGGGATATGGCACTGGGCAAACCGGTGATGAGAACCGCCCCGTAGGGTGGCGCGACGTGGGCGACCAGGGCCCGGCCCGCATTGTTCGGCGCGAACGCGAATGCGCCGTGTCCACGATACACCGTTCCGGTCCCGAGCGACCCGTCGTCAGCGCCGACCGCAAACGAATAACCGGCGCCGACCGCCGTCACCGTCAGCGACATCAAGTCGTAGGGACCGCGAACGAGCACGACGCCCGCGCCCGATGACGCCTGGATGTTCGCGCGCGGCGAAGCGTTCGGGAAGGGAACGAAGCAACCGAAGTTCGGCGGCGCGCCGATCAGCGTCGTGAGACCGACGATGCCGGGCGTCCCGGGGCCGAGCACCAAACCGACGGCCGACGATCCATTGCCCAGAATCGCGACCCCCGTGATGTCACTGATGGTCGGTGAGACGGAGCTCGCGGGGGCGCTTGGACAGTTCGTTGGGTAAGGCGAAGGTGCGACTGCCACGTCATAGGGGTTTCCGAGCGGCGTAAGATTGGCCGTCAGGACCCCATTGACCGACTGCACGAACGAGAACGGTGGCGCCGTAGGTGTCCCCCCGGTCAAGGAGACCTCCATCGCGGCCAGCGCGTCGGTTTCGTCCGAGCTGAAATCGACCGGCCCGACGGGCCCGGAAAAGGCTACGTTGGGGGGCGGTGCAACCGGGGCTCCGAGCAGGTTGCCCAGGTAGTCCTCAAAGTGGACGACCTGAATCCCGTGGAAGGTGCTGCTGGCGCCGCCGTCGGGCAAATAGGCGACGCCGGCAATTCCGTACGGCGGCGCCGTGACGCCTGAGGGAAGCGGCGTTGGCGTCGGGGTGGTGCCCGGAGCCGGGGTCGTCGTGCCCTTCTTTCCGCAGGCAGCCAGAGCGAGCGCGATTACGGCGACCGCAATTCCGAATGTACGCGGCTGCGCCCAAGCATATCGTGCCAAAAGTCCCCTCTTCTTGCGGTCAGCGCGCCCCTGCGGGCGCGGGATTCATGCCGAGCGTTTCGCCATCTCACGCCCCGCATGCTCGTGAACGACGTGCGTGTATTGACCGTTCGTCGATGCAATCCCGCGTCGGACCTCGGTCGTAAGCATACTCGTCGCGCCCAGCTTGCGGGCCGCGTACTCGCAAGCGCGCCAGGGGTCGGTGTGCTGCCCGCACGTGTAGAAATCCACCGCCGCATAACCGGACTCGGGCCAGGTGTGGATCGACAGGTGTGACTCGGCGATGACCACCACCCCGGAAACCCCGTGGGGCTGAAATCGGTGGAAAGCGACCTTCAAAACTTCGGCGTTCGCTTCGCGAGCGGCCGACTCCATGATCCCGCGAACGCGGTCGACGTCAGAGAGGATACGAGCGTCGCAACCCGACAGCTCGCTGATGATATGCGTGCCCCGTGCTTCCAATTTTTCTCCTCGGGTTGGCTGGGAAATCCCACCTCCAGGCTGCGTCGGCTGGCGCGTGCGGTGCACTTGCGTCCCCGACCTTTCGGCGAACTCTTGCCGGCGCTGCCGAGCGTATCGGCAGGCGAGCGTCTCGCCGCGATGGCACGTAGGGCGTGCCGTCCCTCTTTTGTCGCTTTCGGCTTTTTGGCGTCCAGGACGCGTCGGAAAGGACCAAGGTCCCTGAATCCGGCCCCCATCATAGCCCCCCTACCCCCCCTTGTAAAGCGTTCTCATGACCCTTTATCAGGCAAGGCGCCGATCGCGCCTCAACGGGATAATCAAGAAACTGCTGAAGGAAGTTGACTATTCTCGCCCAGGGGCGTAGCCTGAAGAGGTATGGCTACCGAACTCAAGCTTCCCGTGCCCGAGTCTTTGGTCGAAGATTACCGCCACGGCTTCCACGACTCCGAGGAAGCCTACGCTTTTAAGTCGGCCAAGGGGCTGACGCGCGAGATCGTCGAGCGCATCTCGTCCATGAAGTCGGAGCCGGCCTGGATGTTGGCCTTCCGGCTCAAGGCGCTCGAGCTTTTCCGGAGCAAGCCGATGCCCGATTGGGGCGACACGGCGGCGCTGGCGGAGATCGACTTCGACGACATCCACTACTTCGTCAAGGCCTCCGAGGAGCAGGGCCGCAGTTGGGACGACGTCCCGGCCGACATCAAGCGGACCTTCGACCGCCTTGGAATCCCCGAGGCCGAGCGCAAGTTCTTGTCCGGTGTCTCCGCCCAGTACGAGTCCGAGGTCGTCTATCATTCGATTCGCGAAGACTTGACCAGAGACGGCGTCCTGTTCTGCGACATGGACACGGCGCTGCGCGACCATCCGGAGATCGTCGAGAAATACTTTGCGACGGTAATTCCGCCCGGCGACAACAAGTTTGCAGCGCTCAACTCAGCGGTCTGGTCGGGCGGCTCGTTCGTCTACGTGCCGCCGGGAGTCGAAGTGAAGACCCCGCTACAGGCCTATTTTCGTATCAACACCGAGAACATGGGCCAGTTCGAGCGGACCCTGATCATCGCGGACAAGGGCTCGAAGGTTCATTACATCGAGGGCTGCACGGCACCGCAGTTCTCGACCGCATCGCTGCACTCCGCGGTCGTCGAGCTCATCGCGATGGAAGGTGCGACGATCCGTTACACGACGATCCAGAATTGGTATCGCAACATCTTCAATTTGGTTACCAAGCGCGCGGTCGCGTACAAGAATGCGACCGTCGAATGGGTCGACGGCAACCTGGGCTCACGCCTCACGATGAAGTACCCCTCGATTTACTTGATGGGTGAAGGCGCGCGCGGCGAGATCCTCTCGATGGCATTCGCCGGCGAGGGACAGCATCAGGACGCGGGCGCGAAGATGATTCACGCGGCCCCGAACACGACCTCGGTCGTCACGAACAAATCGGTCAGCGCGCACGGCGGTAAGACCACCTACCGCGGCCTCATCGAGATCTTCCCCGGCGCCGTCGGAGCCAAGACGCGCGTCAAGTGCGACGCGCTCATCATGGACGAGAAGTCGTCGAGCGATACGAAGCCGACGATGAAGATAAACGAGCAGCGCTCGACCGTCGAGCACGAGGCCAGCGTCTCGAAGATCGGCGAAGAGCAACTTTTTTATGCGATGTCGCGAGGACTCTCGGAAGCCGACGCCACCGCGATGATCGTTAACGGCTTCTTCGACTTCTTCGTCAAGGAGCTCCCGATGGAATACGCCGTCGAGCTCAACCGTCTCATCAAAATGGAGATGGAAGGCTCGGTCGGATAGCCGGTTTGCGTTAGCTCGGCGTCGGAGCCGGGCTTTGCGGTTCGCTGGGGCTCGGTTCGGCGCTCGGCGTCGGCGCGTTCGGTACGACCAGCTGACCCGGTAGAACGGGTTCCGAGGGTTTGGGTGCCGGCGTGAAGCGCCCCGGAAAACCCTCAGCGGGTCCGCTTTGCGGCGGCGGAGGAGGCGGCGGTCTGGGCGGTGGGGCATTGCTCGTTCCGCGAAACGAGTCGGCTCCGTTCGCCGGAGCGGCGACCTTCGGTGCGCCGAGCCAGTCGACGATGGCCCCAGCCGTCGAAGGATCGAACCGGTAAGGGAAAATCGCTTCCGTGTCGAGCGGCGAATCGGCGTCGTAACGGCCGCCGAAGCGAGCGCTCAGGTCGTTCGCAACGATGACCGTGGAGAACGGGTTGGCTTCGCGCAGCCGATCGTCGTACGAATGCACGTCGTCCACGCTCGACGCAGCTGACGTTACGCCTGAATGCAACACGAACACGGGCGTCTTGGAACGCGTGGCCAGGACCGTCGGATCGTGCTCGAACGCGGTCTTGAGCCACGTGCCGTCGTTACCGTCGACCGTCATTCCCTCGACGACGACCTTGTCGCTGCCCTTGCCCAAATGCGCGACGAAGCGCGCAAACTGCGCGCGGGCCGCGGCGGTCTCTCCCGGACTTTTCGCGCGCGCGAGGTACTCGCGTTCCTTGGCGGCGCGGTACGGTACGACCGACGGACCGAGCGCGACGACCCCCGCCACTTTGACCGCAGAATCGCTTGCCGCCGCCAGCGCCAGATCCGCTCCGTAACCGAAGCCGAGAAGGTACACGCGATTGCGGTCGACACTGGGATCGTCACGGACAGCCGCGATGGCCGCTTCCACATCGTCGAGCGATTGCTGCCAGTTCAGTTGCAGGTACGACCCGCCGCTTTTGCCGATACCGCGCCCGTCGTAGCGCAGCACCGCGTAGCCGCGCTGCGCGAACGTTCTGGCAAGGGACGGGAACATCGGCTCGGGGCCGTCCCCTCCAAAGTTCCGCGTGGCCGGAACGGGCCACGGCGGAGCCACCATGACGACGACGGGATACGGCGCCTTGACGTTGGGCGGCGCAGTCAACGTTCCGGACAGCGTCACGTCACCCGTGGACGGAAAGCTCAGCTCGTCGTCGGGCAAGGCTGCAGCCGGCGTCGGCAGCTGCGCCGGTTCGAAGGCCGGCACGGTCGTCACTTTCGAATAGCTGACGAGGCGCGCATCGAGATTCAAACCCTCGAAGTAGATCTCGTGGACGACGACCGTGTGCGGGTCGTACCACAGGGTCGCAAGACCTGGATACTCGAGCGCCTCGTCGGCGCGCGGCGTCTTAGCAGCCAAAGGCTTTGCGCGAACGACGCGACCCTCGATGCGCCCGAGCGCGCCTTCCTCGATCGCAACAGAGAACGGCGCAATTGCGGCCGAGCCGCTCGCGTGGCGAATGGCCGGAACCAACAGCGGGCCCGTGATGAAGGGCGCGTCGAAAATAACCTGCGGCGTCGCGCGCCCGGCACGAGTGTTTGCCGGCGGGCTCGGAAACGTGCGCTCGCCTTGAACGCCGTCGATCGTGTAGGTGGCACCGCCGGGAGAAACGTGGACGCGAACCGTCGTTTGATCGTAGAAGCCGACGCGGGGACGAACCTTCGATTCCGCCCCAAGCGGGCTCGTGCGCGGAAACGGCGCCTGATAGCCGGCGACGTACGAATCGAGGCCGAAATCGTTCAAACGGTACGCCGCCGCGATGTGGGCGCGCGCGGCACCGACCGTGGCAATTTCGTCGGTCTCGAGCGAACCCTCGGCAACACGGCGAAGAAGGACGACCGTCGTCGTGCCCTGATCGGTGCCGTTGCGCGCGATGGCGTAGACGTACGTTCCATTGGGGGGCGCGAGCAAAATGCGCGACGGCGCCGGGGCGGGTGGCCGGGTGGCCGGTGCGAGACCCAGCAGTGCGCTCGCTAGCGCTGCGCTCACCGCTCGGCGCGGAATGGTTGACATGGGTCGCTCCAATCCGGCGGGCCGGGTTGCCGAGTCCTCCTCGCGAAGGACGCGTCATGGTACCCAATTCAAATCGGGTCGCAAGGCGCGGCGAGATTCCGCCTGGAACGACACGGCGCGTCGTCGTCGACGGCAACGAAATTCTGCTCTGCAACGTCGCAGGCGAGTTGTACGCGATCGAAGATGCGTGTACGCACGACGGCGGAGAGCTCGATCAGGGCGAACTCGAGGGGGCGCGCATCATGTGCCCCCGGCACGGCGCTTATTTCGACGTTCGAACCGGCGAAGCCCTGACGCTGCCGGCCGTCGTCCCGGTCCAAACGTACCGGGTTCGCGTTGAGGGCGACGACGTGTTCGTAGACCTTCCTTAAAACGCCGGGCCTGCGCAAAGGACAGGAGCACCCTGCCAGCGCGTCACCTTTGTTGGATGTCAGCGAACCTCAGAGCCGCTATCGTGGAAGGCGATGAAGACGAGACTGCTGATGTGTCCGCCGACGAACTATGAGGTCGCCTACGATATCAACCCTTGGATGACCCCGAATGTGGGCATCGCGACGCCGGAGGCGCGGCGCCAGTGGGACAGGCTCGTCGAGGTCTTGCAGTGCGCTGCCGACGTCGAGATACAGTGCGTCGAACCGCGGCCTGGCGCGCCCGACATGGTCTTCACCGCAAATGCCGCATTGATCAGCGATAAGCTTGCCATCGTCAGCAGCTTTCGACACCCGCAACGCCGAGCCGAGCAGCGCCATTTTCGCTCGTGGTTGGCGCGCGGAGGATTCGCGACCGCGTTCTTGCAGCAAACGTTCTTTGAAGGCGCGGGCGACGCGCTGTTCGACCGGCGCCGGCCGCTTCTCTACGTCGGCTACGGTTGGCGCACGGAGCGCAACGCTGCCGGCCAAATCGGCGAAACGCTCGGCGTTCGCGCGCTGCCTCTGCTGCTGGTAGACGAACGCTTCTATCATCTCGACACGTGTTTGTGCCCGCTCGCTAGCGGGCACGTGCTGGCCTTCATGGATGCGTTCTCGCCACACTCGCAAAAACTGTTGCGCCGCTCGATCGAGCCCGAGTATTTGATCGAGGTTTCGATCGAGGATGCGCTGACGTTTGCGTGCAACGCGATCGAAGTGGACGACGCGCTGGTCTTAGCGGGGGCCACGCGCCGCCTGCGAGATCTGCTCAATGCGGTCGGCTACCGCGTTTTCGCCACCGAGCTTTCGGATTTTCACCGGGCCGGCGGTTCGGCCAAGTGCCTGACGCTCAAGCTCGAAGACGGGCCGGCCCTAAGCGAAGCCGCCGCATAGGCAAAACCGGCTTGGCAGACTTACCTTCGTTTGACACCCTTTCGTGGGGCGTGGTATCGTACCGCAGTTATGTACGCCATCATCGTAGCGGACGGCAAGCAATTCCGCGTTAGCCAGGGCGACACGATCCGTTGCGATTCCGTCAACAGCGAAGTCGGGTCCGAAATCGCCTTCGAACACGTCATCTTAGCGAGCGCCGGCGGGGCGCACGTTACCGTGGGCAGCCCCCACGTCGAAGGTGCGCGCGTTCTCGGAACCGTTCTGCGCCAAGCCAAAGACAAGAAGATCCTCGTCTTCAAGTACAAGCCCAAGAAGCGGGTGCGCAAGCTGGTCGGTCATCGCCAGCGTTTCGCGGAAGTGCGCATCGACAAGATCGAGTTCCCCTCCTAGCGAAGCCGCCCCAGCTTGGTCACGGTTCACATTCGCAAAGACAGCCGCGGCCGGCTGTCTTCGTTTTTGGCGACGGGCCACGCCGGCTGGGCCGAGGCCGGTTCGGACGTCGTATGCGCTGCGGTCTCGACCCTGCTGCAGGCGGCTTGGGTCGGCTTGACTGAAGTTGCCGGCTTAAAGGTCAGCGGAATGCGGCGTCGCAGCCGGCTGGAGCTCGTTTGGCCTGCCGCGGCCCGTTCGCGCCCGGCCGTCCGAGCGATCGCCCGAACCGCCGCTCTTTCACTGGGCTATCTCTCCGTTCAGTATCCCGATCAGCTTCGTGTCTTAGAAGAAGCCGAAGACGGGTAAAAAGTCCCCCCGATCTCAAAGGAGCCTTCCATGACCGACATCTTCAAGCCGATCTCAGATGGCAATTCGCCCCCGCCTAGTCCGACCGACCCCTTTCAGAGCACGGGCAACGAGCCTGCGCGCACGCTGATCGCCGGCGTGGTAGGCGGACTGGTTTCGGCCGCCGGTTACCTGATTTACTCGCGCCTTCCCGAAGACCAGAAGGAGCGCATCCACCAGCAGGTGCGCACCGTCGTGGAGAGCCGCGTCAACGAACTGCGTTCCCGCTTTAACATCTAGCGGCACGGGCTTTCGCCCGTCCGTCTTCAGAGGATATCCCATTCGGCTCGCCGGCTGTCCGGCGCCGGTCAGACCGGCGGCGGTTGCGGCGCGCCTGCCTCTTCGCGCGTCGTCGGGCCGGCTGGCTCCGAGGGCGTCCGCCGGGCCGCTTCGGCGATCTCCGCCTCGTCCGCAGCGCGCTCCATCTCACGAATGAAGGACTGGGAAGTCATCTGCACGTCGCGGACGACCCGACCGACCTGGCGCGCCACCTTCGGGAGCTGATCGGGCCCGAAAAAGAGAAGTGCGGCGGCTCCCAAAATGAGCATGTCAGGCGGGGAAAGCAAAGGGTTCCTCCCCGGCGCCGTACAACGGTTCGCGTCCGACCAAACGGTGACCATCTTCTACGGAAGGACCGGCGAGCGCCGCTTGAAGATCATCTACACGCGGGGAAACCGAACGGAGACGCTTGCGTCGATCTCGACGCTGCGAAAGATCATGGGGCGTTTCGTGCGCCATCGCGTCTTCTACGAGGTTTCCTCGCGCAACAAGCGCGGTCATGAGTTCTTTTCGACGAAGAATACCTTCGTGGTCGGCTCGATCGAAGTCGTCAACCGCGATTACCTGACGATCACGATCTTCGATGCGCATAATTCAACCCACAGCATTGAAATCCTCAACCCCTCCGCGATGCGCATCTACGACGAAACGATGGGAAAGGGCTTTGCCGTCTCGTTTCTGAGCGAGTCGCCCGGCGACGTCGAGTCACGCTGCTACCTGCGCGACGAGGGCGACGAAGGGGACGGGATCGAGGAAAAGAGCGAGCTCGAGAAGATCACCCTGCCTCGGCTCTTCGAGTACCTGCAAGAGATCACGCACGTCCAGGGGATCGGCGGGATTCGAGGCGCGCCGCCGCTCGCAGGTGTCTGACGGCTTCCCCGCGCCGTCCAATCCGTTTGAAGGCGATCCCTAGGTTGCGATGAGCGACGGCATACTTGTCGTCGGCACGTAAGGCCGCTTCGTAGTAATCGATCGCATCGAGGGGGTGGCCCTCCTCCAGCAGGAGGCTGCCGAGGTTGACCAGGGCGGGCGCGCAGCGCTCGTCGAGCGCCAGCGCCTCGCAGAATGCGTCGAGCGCGGCATCGAACCGGCGCAACTCGACCAGAGCCACGCCGCGCTTGTTGTGGGCCTCGGCGCGCTCCCGTTCGTTGCCCGCCGCGAGCACGGCTCTTTCGAAGGCAGCCAAGGCTTCAGCCGGCTGGCCTCGTTCCAGCGCAGCGAGACCGCTTTCGTACGGCGTCGCAGGGCGCGGGGGACGCGGCGGCCGGAGTCCGGCGAACAGCCTGTCGAACACGCTTGAAGTGTTATGCGTCGACGTCGTCACGCTCTTCCCCGAGCTCTTCGCCCCGGCAATCGGGCTTTCGATCTTGGGACGCGCCCACGAGCGCGGCGTCGTGACGATCGCCCTCCACGATCTGCGCCAAGCGCTCGAGCCGGGCGAGCGGGCGGACGACCGGCCCTACGGCGGAGGCCCCGGGATGGTCCTCCGGCCGGAGCCGCTGGCCCGCATCCTCGATCCGCTTCTGGCGGCGCACACCGGAGAACGGCGCTCGATCGTGATGACCTCGGCGGCGGGGCGCCCCTTTCGGCAGGCCGACGCCCAGCGCTTTGCCTCGCTCGACCGGCTTATCGTCCTATGCGGGCGGTCTGAAGGCATCGACGAGCGCATCGTGGAGAGCTTCGGCGCCGAGGAGCTCTCGCTCGGCGACTTCGTGCTGACGGGGGGAGAGATTCCCGCCTTGGCGTTCATCGACGCGACGGTTCGCCTGTTGGAAGGCGCCCTCAATCCAGCCTCGCTGGAGATGGAGTCTTTCGCGGCCGGCAGCCTCGACGCGCCGGCCTACACCCGTCCCCCGCGTTTCCGGGGCATCGACGTCCCGGAGATCCTTTTGTCGGGGGATCACGCAAAAATCGCTGCGTGGCGCCGCGAGCAGTCTCGACGGCGAAGCGCCGCGCGGCGCCCCGATCTGGGGGGCGAGGGCTAACCCGACCCGTAAGCCGCCGCCCTTTTACGAGCCGGTCGCGTTTGCGCGGCTAGCGCGCGCATGATACAATCCCGAGGTTGTGCCGCCGGGCTCGGCGTATCCGAGTGAACCTGCATAGTGCGGGTTGCAAAGGGAGCCATGAACGTCATCGACCTGATCGAGAGAGAACAACTCAAACCTGACGTGCCCGCATTTCGGCCGGGCGACACGATCAAGGTTTACTCGAAGGTCGTCGAGGGCGGCAAGGAGCGCGTGCAGATGTTCGAGGGCGTCGTGATCGTTCGCAAGGGCGGCGGCAGCGGCGAGTCGATCACGGTGCGGCGCGTTTCCCACGGTGTCGGGGTCGAACGGTCGTTCCTACTGCACAGCCCGCGTGTCGAGAAGATCGAAATCAGCAAGCGCGGCATCGTCCGGCGCAGCCGGCTCTACTACCTCTCCGACAAAGTCGGTAAGGCGGCCCGGATCAAAGAGAAGAAAGCCGCGCGCTAACCTTCGTGACGCCCCTGGAACTATTCGGACTGATCTGCGCGCTCAGCGTCGTTCGCTTGGCGCTTGCCCTACGCCCCAGCGCCGTCGCGGTGCCCGTTCCGCTAGCCGCCGAGGGCGACGCCACGACGGCTGCCGCCGCGCCGTCTTCGACGGTCGTCATTCTCAAAGAGTACCTTGACGCGTTTATCGTCGCCGGGCTCGTTGCACTTTTCTTGATCACCTTCGTGGTGCGCACGTTCTTCATACCTTCGGGCTCGATGGAGCCGACGTTGCAAGTTCACGACGTCCTGCTCGTCAACGAGTTCGAGTATCGTTTCTCGAAGCCGCACGACGAAGACATCGTCGTTTTCCCGCCGCCGATCGAAACGAGCAATGATTTCATCAAGCGCTTGATGGGTTCGCCGGGCGATACGCTGCGCGTGCACGACGGCATCGTGTATCGCAACGGGCGGCCCTTGAACGAGCCCTACATCGCGCAACGTCCGGCATACGAGATGGAGATCAAGAACTACGGCATCTACGTCGATGGCGAGCCGCTCGATCCGACCGAGGCGAACGTGCCGCCCCGCTCGCGCTGGCAAGCACCCGACCGCATTCCAGCCGGTTGCTATTTCATGATGGGCGACAACCGCAACAACTCCGAGGATTCGCATATCTGGGGCTTCGCACAGTCCGGCGGCACCTTCTTTGCCGGGCCCGAGAAGGGACACGCTGCCGGACTCACCGGGCGTGCGTTCCTCTTGTTCTGGCCGCCGAACCGCATCCGCATTCTCAAGTAGTCGTCTTTCCCGCACGCCTGCCGGCTGCGGGACCGCGCCGCAATTGGGCGAAACCCCTTCCGTGCTTGCGCCAAACCTGCGATGGAAACCGGCGGCAAAGCTGGCGTGGCAAAGCGCGTTGCTCCTCATCATCGTCTTCGCGATCATGGGCCTGCGGCCGGGGCAAGTGACGGGACTCTCGATGGAACCGCGGATCGACTCGGACGAGTACGTGCTGATCAATGCGCTGGCGTACCGGTTTGGTCGACCCGCACGCGGCGACGTGGTCGCGTTCCGCCACGAACGGTCGGCGCCGGAGGTGTATCTCAAGCGCGTCATCGGTTTGCCCGGCGATCGCGTCGCCATCGTTGCGGGCGTGGTTTACCTGAACGGAAAATCGCTCGACGAACCGTACGTGCGTTTTCGCGACCGGCGCAGCGCGCCGCCCGTCGCCGTGCCGCCGGACGCTTACTACGTTCTTGGCGACAACCGTGCCAACAGCGACGACTCGCGCTCGTGGGGCTTCGTCCCGGCGCAGGACGTGATCGGACGCGCCATCGCCGGCGTCTGGCCGCCGCAACGCGTCGGAGCGATCCAGTGATGCAAGCCCCGGCGATCGGCTGGTACCCCGGCCACATGGCGCGGGCTATCCGGCGCTTAGGCGAAGATCTGCGCTCGGTCGACACGGTCGTCGAAGTGGTCGACGCCCGCCTTCCGCTCTCGGGCCGCAACCCTGGGCTGGCGCGGCTGGCGGCCCGCAAGCGGCTGCTGCTCGTGCTCACGCGCGCCGACTTGGCGGATCCCAATGCGACCGCAGCCTGGTTGGAATACTTCCGAGCGCGCGGCAGCGAGGCGCTCGCGATCGACGCAAAACGAACGAGCGACGGTACGCGCCTGCGCGCGAACCTATGCCGGCTCGCGACGCAACGCGCAACGTCGCGCGCGATGGTCGTGGGCATCCCGAACGCGGGCAAGTCGACCGCGATCAACGCGATCGCCGGCAAGAGCATCGCGCGAGCCGAGAACCGCGCCGGCGTCACGCGCGCTCCGCAGTGGTTCCGGATCGCGTCGAACCTAGAGCTGCTGGACACGGCGGGAATCTTGGTTCCCAAAATCGACTCTCCCGAAGCGCAGTGGAAACTAGCCCTGATCGGCGCGGTCCCTTCCGCGCGTTTCGATCCCGAGGACGCGATCGCGCGCTTGGGACTGTGGATGGCGGCGCGCGGTCGCGAAGATGCCGTCGATTTGGAAACATTTTCGCAAGAGCGCGGCTTTCTGCGCCGGGGTACGATCGTGGACACGCATAACGCAGCATGGTCGTACATCAAAGAGCTCAATGCCGGCACCTTCGGGCGGATGACGCTGGAGGAACCTCCGGCATGACCGACGCGGGTCGCAAGCGGCGGTTGAAGCGCGAGCGCGAGCGCAGGCGGCTGCACCGCCTGCACCGTTACGAGCGTGAAGCCTATGCGCGCGGCTTTACGCTCGTGGGCGGCATCGACGAAGTGGGCCGCGGGCCGCTGGCAGGCCCGGTCGTGGCAGCCTGCGTCGTCGCGAACGGACCGCTCATGTTGCGCGGCCTCAACGATTCGAAGCAAGTCCTTCCCGAAACGCGTACCGTCCTTGCGGCGGCGATCAAGGAACGGGCCGTCGCTTGGGCCATCGGGGAAGCCACCGTCGCCGAGATCGAGCGTTTCAATATCTATCGCGCCAGCATTCTCGCAATGGAGCGGGCGCTGGCGCTGCTCGGGTTGCAGCCCCAGTATCTTCTCACCGATGCCGTTCGCATTCGCTCGTTCGAAGGCGAGCAGTTACCGGTCATCCGTGGAGATGCGCTCTGCGCTACGGTCGCGGCGGCGTCGATTCTTGCCAAAGTGCACCGCGACGCGCTGCTCGTCGAGCTCGACCGGTACTTTCCACAGTACGGCTTTGCCGACCATAAAGGCTACGCAACGGCCCGTCACATCGCTGCGCTCAACGATCACGGTCCGTGCGAGCACCATCGCCGGAGCTTTCTGCGGGTGCGCAACGCGCTGACCCTCTTCGAAC
>Ga0302325_10004030_pt1 | contig 34126 bp, 48 predicted proteins | sample Palsa_T0_2_FD_201948 | JGI IMG/M metagenome (GOLD analysis project Ga0302325, IMG submission 201948) | Peat permafrost microbial communities from Stordalen Mire near Abisko, Sweden - Palsa_T0_2 | ecosystem: Environmental > Terrestrial > Soil > Palsa > Peat permafrost | place: Sweden: Abisko...
TATTCACGAAAATGCAAGATGATCCCAGAGATGCGGGAGATTGGCAGGTTGTTGATGCTGGCAGTGATGTTGACGAGGTTTCAAGACGGATATGGGAAGTCGTGGAACCGATTCTAGAAAACGTGAAGGACAAAGAACTACGGAGTATTCAGTAGACAAGAAACATTATCATTGTACAAGTAACCTCGTTGGGACTGTATTTGCGTCCCTAGGGACTGTGATTCATTAGAGGAGAGCTACGCGGCTATGTTACAAGAGAGACGATCAATCAATTGCAATCCTACGCCCGCCAAGATCACACGCTGACTCGTTTAAACACAAACAGCAAAAACGTCCTACTTTTCCTTTTCTGCTTTGTCTGCACTCCCATTCCCGTTCCCATTATTCTTCTCCCTGATCTCCTCAAACACGGTATATTCCCAATTGACTGTCCCTCCCACAATCTCCTTCAAGATCCTCTTGATCCCTAATCCCTTTCTCCCGTCTGACCCATTGCGATTCCAAATACTCAACACGTCCTCGCCGTTCTTGACACTCAGGGTGATCCCAGTGACTTCGTCTTCGCCAATCTCACTGAACGCGTCGCCTACCAGCGCAAGGAGGAGTTGTTCCCATAGACGGGCGGAGAGATGTTTGCGGAGATGGGCGGACCATTTCCCGCCTTTGAGATGCGAGGGGTGCTCCCATGTAGGGGTTATGGGATGACGGAACAGGGAATATGTTGTTGTCGGGGTTAAATTCGAGGAGCGCACTAAATGCGAATAAATTGCCCAGAAATCCTCGACCTGGAATCAGTATTATCAGAGGAGAGCATACCGATGAGAAGGAAGCGATCTTCTTGTTCGCGGCGGAATAATTAGTAGCGTTGCCTGTCCCTTTTCCCGGTCCGCGACTCATATACCAAAATGTCTTCGTCAGTTGTGTTAGGGGAGATAGTACCCAAGTATATTTCAGAGGATGGATTGAGGAAGAATCGCTTCTGATACTCCCAGATGAAGAGTCGAAACTCCTCCTGGGCGAACCGAGACCGTTCTCCTTAGACGCGGAGACGTCTCCAGCCATTGAAGGCGGTCGTTGTAACTGCAACAACTTGGGAGCCGCCCCCGTTGGAGACGACATTACTTGACTTGACTTGACACTAACATGAGCAACGTAATCAAAGGGATAAAATACTTTCTCTTCCACACTGACGTCGAGTCTGTGTCCATGCACTGAGTTGATCGAAAATCTCAGTTTGTCGAGCGGAGAGAGTGTCGGTTAAGAGATGCGGGAACAGCGCTCAATTCTGCTTTGTAGCGTCACACGATGGAGATAGTGGTGCGGTATACGAGGGCGGAAGATGGCCGTTGATGGATATGAATAATGTTTGTCGGAGGTTGGAAGTGGGTTATTTGTGTGATGTCTGATGCTTTCGCTGCTGCAGCCTGTCTGCCTATTGGGACGCTGAAAATGACAGCCGTGCGCAACGAATTTTTGCGTGGAGCACGAAATTGCACCGCTTTTTCCAAGATATGTCCCGGAATTAAAACAAAGTTTTCTGAGTTTCGATGTCGACTGATCGACCTGCGGGTCAAGGTGTCTGACTTATATGAGAGATTAGGCCACTTAGCCAATGAGGGGACAGATATTTTGTGAGCAACGTACACGGTGGCCGTTTTGCTCGCCCCTTTTCCGTGTTCCCTTCTGTGTGCGAAATACATACTCAAACATATCCCACACACCACACACACCTCACCACACCACATCACCAAAACCAGGCCGCACAAGAGAGCCTCTCACAATCCCTTTGCGCGTCAATCCTCGCTCCTTGTCTCGTTCCGTCGACCCTGACACCTCACAAGAATGCCGTCTGCAGAGCTCGCTGTGGGCATTGCCAATCTGCCAAACCAGAGGTGCGTCGTTCATCGCCGTCTCAGGGGTAACCAACTAACCTGCCAGGCATAAAATTGTCGCGAAACGGGGTGCTGCCTTTACTGTCATGCTTGCTGGTATGTTCTTCTGTGTTCATTGACTGACCTTTGTGTGTAGGTGAATCAGGATTGGGTATGTCTTGGACGTGACTATCGTTGATGTCTAGGAAAAACGACATTCTGCAACACGCTCTTTTCCACCACCATCAAGAATTATCAGGACCACAGGAAGAGACACCAGAAACAACTCGACCGCACTGTATCCTAATACACGAATAAATACTGATCGTAGGTGGAAATTGAAATCACAAAGGCAGAGTTGGAGGAGAAATTCTTCTCGGTTAGACTTACTATTGTCGACACCCCTGGATTCGGAGACTATGTCAACTCAAATGAAGCATGGGCTCCCATCGTAGAATTCCTGGACGACCAGGTATCTCCATACTCCATCAATACTTATAATAGCACGAATCCTACATGCGTCAGGAACAGCAACCTAAACGTCAAGACAAGATTGACCTGCGAGTTCATGCCTGTCTCTACTTTATCCGTCCCACAGGCCATACACTCCGTCCTCTCGACATCGAAGTCATGAAACGTCTCGGCTCACGCGTCAACCTGATTCCCGTCATCGCAAAAGCAGATACTCTCTCGCCCTCTGATCTTCGCCTCTTCAAAGAACGTATTCGCAAAGTCATTGCCGCACAGGGGATCAAAGTCTTTACTCCTCCCATCGATGAAGATGATCGTCAAGCTGCTGACCACGCAAGGGATTTGACTGCTGCGATGCCTTTTGCTGTTATTGGCAGTGATAAGGATGTCCAGACGCCAGAGGGCAAGGTTGTCAAAGGTCGACAATATCTCTGGGGTGTGGCTGAGGTTGAGAATGAGGAGCATTGTGACTTTAAAAAGTTGAGGAGTCTTTTGATCAGGACTCATATGTTGGATCTCATTCAAACAACCGAGGACCAACATTACGAAGGTTCTCCCTACATATGAAGAATTTGCTAATGACAGCCTACCGCGCGCAACAAATGGAGACACGCAAATTCGGAGAGCCCAAGACCAGGAAATTGGACAACCCCAAATTCAAGGAAGAAGAAGAAGCTCTCAGGAAGAGATTCACCGAACAAGTCAAACTCGAAGAAGCCCGTTTCAGACAATGGGAACAAAGAGTACCCCCTACAGAAAAGCCCTGTTAATGTCTAGCTTATTGCCGAACGAGACCGTCTCAACAAGGACTTGGAAGCTGCCCATGCGTCTATTAAATCCCTTGAAAACGAGTTGGAGAGTATGGCTGGAAGCAGGAATAGGCGTTGATCGGTTCAGTGAAGGAAAATGTGTGTTGGATGGAGTTTGTGGTCGTTATTTTGTTTTCCTAATTTGTCCATTTAATGAGGAGGTTAGTAGATTTCTTAGCCCAATGAGAGAGACGTTTTGGTGAGTCTTCTGTTCCCGTATATGTGCTTTTGATTACTCTGTATCTCAACTTCTATGTATGCGCGTGTGTGGACAACTTTCTACTCCGTCTCTGACTCTAATTTATGACCACGCCTCCGTTGGGGTGAAGCACGTTTCCGGAGATGTAACTTGAATCTGAACTGGCGAGGAAGACGAAACAAGTTGCGATCTCAGATGGTTGGCCTGCCCTTTGCAATGGTACTCCCTGTCCGAAGGATTCCAGACTCTCATGCCCCATTGTTGCAAAGACTAATGGTGTGACAATCGGCCCAGGCGCAACGATATTCGCGCGAATACCCTTTGGGGCAAGAGCGCCAGCGATGGATCTTGTGAAAGCAACAATTGCTCCCTTTGTGGAAGTATAACTACAGTCAACTAAGTATATATAAGATATACTCGATGAGTTTCGGGTGTCCAACATAGTGGTTGATGGAAGCACAATTGACAATCGCAGCGCCTCGCTTGAGATGGGGAAGAGTTGCTTTGGTGATGTAAAATATCGAGAAGATGTTAGTGTTGAAGGTATCCTGAAGTTGTTCTGCAGAGAGCTCTAGGAGAGAAGGCTGTTCCAACTGTGTAGCTGCGTTATTGATCAGGATCTGAAAGTCTCCCAATCCTTTCCTCGCCTCAGCAACAATCTTCTTGCAATTCTGGTATTAGCGAAAATACGACAAGGGTTTAGACCTCCTCTCCTCGGATATCTTGTGGAATCAAGACGCATTTCCTTCCCTCAGCTTCCACTGCTTTCTTGACTTCCTCCGCATCAGCTTGTTCCTTCGGCAAATAGTTAATAGCAACATCACAACCCTCCCGAGCAAACAATATCGCGACAGCCCGTCCAATCCCCGAATCCCCTCCGGTAATCAACGCAGACTTCCCGGCCAGCTTCCCGGAACCTTTATACTCTCTCAGATCAGGTATATCCTTCCCATTATACTCAGGCAGAGTAGTAATATGCGGCTGAACTTTTATATCTGAATGCAATCCCGGACGACTACCATTAACTGTCATTCTGCTAAATGAGCTGGGAGAGTGAGATACTCCATGTGTTGTTCGGGGTGCTTGTAACCCGCTTTGAATTGTTCTGCTGATGCCATTTTGGAGTAGTTTCGGAGTGTTCGAGAGATGGTAGATGGAAGGAGTCGTTGCATGGGTCCATCTGGTTATAAGGGACTTATTAAAGTGATGAAGTCATTACGTCAGGAGAACGAGTTAGCGAAGATTGACGTTGACAGGTTCGCGTCACCGCAGCAACGCGCCATTTATCTACATGTATACTCGCTGACACTGGATGGATTGTTTGCTTCTTCGGTCACGGAACCTTCAGTCCGTTCAGTACCCAGACAACAGACAAAACTCGAGGGATGGAGGATGAAGATGGCCAACGACGCTGATTGGTGTCGCAGCCGGACATCTCAATTTCCGATCAGCTCGTCAAAGGCGACAATGAGATTACCTCTCGATGGCTCGGGATCATGACTTCATCCTAGATGTCTTTCCCTCGTATTTCGGTATAGTATTCCTCACACTAAATGTCTCCAGATACATTATCCCAAATCGACAATCTTCCATCTCGTTCCACATTCGCAGCCTTCTCTCTTTCTATCCTTGACTGGTCTAATGTAACACCAACACCCGCGCCCGATGCACTTGTCAGTCCAGTACTAGCGGATACTCTTCTTCGATAGCGTCTGACGAACAGAACTGCAAGGGCAATGCAAATGATGAGAAAGCCTCCTAAGATACCCCCCACGATACCGGCAATGGCCCTAGAAGATGCTCCCCCTGGTTCTTGGAGGCTTAAAGTTGTAAGTGTTGCTATCGGAGTTAACATTCACGGGGAGAGAAAATACCTGTTGAAAATGGCAGCGATGAGCTTGAAGTGGCTAAGCTAGGACCTGAAATTCCGGATGACTCTTCTGAGGATGGATTAATCGACGTCGCTGCACTTGGCGTTTCTGCAGCCCCAACGGGACTTAATATCAAGGAAAGAGAAGTCGCCCCAACGCGGCTGGCCGAATTGGTCGTGCTCAGTGCAGCATTGGCACTTGTAGTGATGGACGACCGGCCACTGCCGTCCAACACTGTGACCGACGTCAATTGAGATGCTGTACTTTAGTTTCATTTTCTCAGAAAGCATACATATAGTCGGAACAGGTGAACCTTCTCCACCTCTTACAAAAGCTGGATAAGGTGGCAAGTAGCACTCTGCATTATTCCAACTGGAGCTTCCGCAAACAGCATTGGTCTTTAAACCAGGGGGCGAAACGGACTCCAACTACCATCAGCTTCATAGTTTAATCAACATACCAATTGGTTACAATCTTCTGCTCGCAGGGCACCCCATATACAGCGGAGAACAATATTTGGCGAGGCTGGAAAATTAATAATTATCATAACAGTCTAATACAGCCACAAAAGTCACCGCCGCCGGGAGGACATGGCCCGTTCTCCGTCAACGTTGTTGAATAAACTCCCTGTATTAGAAGTCCGGATAAGACGAAAGCCCTTCGCATCTCTATATCCAGAGGGACGACAAAGGAATCGCAAGGTTTGGAAAGAAACACCGGGGACCGAAAGACCGATAATAAGTGCATGGGAGCTTTTAAAGATCGACAGATAACATGAGAAGGGGGAGCTCATAAGATTGATATTGAGTGGGATGAAATTAAGGTTGGCCAATCAGGCCTTCATCACTCGACGTCATTCTACATTAGTTGCTGGACTAAAATTAGTTTGCTGATGGTTCGGTTAATACACAAAGAAAAGAGCTGTTGTACCTCTAAGTGATCCGAAAGAATCAGGTTCAACTTTAGTTCAATGTATCTCATTTGCCTTGACGTGGATGTTAACGACAATGACAATAGTACTTATAGATTGATTCCGATGCTCAACGGGGTATGCATTTTACTACGCCCTAGCGAACCGTCCTATATACATTTTCCGTTCTCCTTGGCCCATCTTCATTATCCTCTTCTCCTTGCTGTACGATATCCTCCCCTTCTTAGGAGCCAATCTTACATTCATATCCTCCAAAATCTGCACTCCATCATCTATTTCCTTCCGTTTCTTGGGTCGCTCCACCCGGGCTTTCTCAGGCTCTGCAATTTCCAGCCATGTATCTGACGCAGCTTGTAAAATCGCACTCGGAAGTGCGTTGGCATGTCGTTGGGCTATTTTGGTGGCTTGGTGTTCTTGGTTCGGGGCAGGAGTGTTGTCAGTGGTGTTTCCGCTGACATCTGTAGCGCTTTGTTGTGAATTGGGGATTTCGAAGGCTTTTAGTCGGTCTTGCCTTTGGGATGCCAAGAGTTGGTCTCGTTGACGACGTTTTCCGCGTTGCTTCTCGGCTTGGATTTTTGTTGCTTCTGAGATTTGGGATTGTGCTGCGAGGGCTTGGGAGCGGGATGTGGAAAGGGAGATTGCTTCGGGGGCTTCATCATCGGAGTCTTCTTCGGAGATTTCTGGTTCAGTCTCCTTCCCTTTGACATGAGGAAGAGCGGTTATGCTGTCGAATGTGGAGGCTAGTGCAGATAATGACGTTGAGGTAGGTAGCGAGACGGGTGGTGAAGAGGGAGTTGCTTTTAATGGAATCGGTGAGCGTTGCGTTCTTGGACGCGGTTGTGACGAGGGGATATTGTCAAGAGTGTTCTGTGAAATTGAAGGGCGAGGAGTGCTTCTATCAGAGACTTCGTCTTCCCCGTCCGTAGTTCCTGATTCTGTCGATGCGAGTGACCCGATAAGCTCATTATTTTCTTCAACCGCAGACATGTATGGTTCTTCCGTCTGTGGACTTTTGACTATTACCACTGAGACTTCTTTTTTGGGGGCGACATGGGGTGTGATGGGCGTGTTTGATACTTCCTCTCGTGCATCGACAAACACTTCATCGGCACTTTGACTCTCGCTTGATAGCTTCCTCGCTCTTGTTGATTTACTCTGTGACTTGTTGCTGGACAGAGGAGTAGAGCTGGCAAGTCGAGGACTGTTCCGTGCACCTATTCCCTTTTCCAGCAAGGTTTTGCGTTGCGCCTGAGCAGCACTCGGCGACTCCAGCCTCGCTGACCTTCTCAACTCGCCAGACCTTCCAGACGAAGCCACAACATCCGCCGGCGATTGCAGCGTTTCCCTGGTGGGCGTATCAAAGAAATCCGTTGCTTTCTGTCGCGTCCTGGGCATATTTGAATGAGTTTCTTAGTGATCGATCGGCTCTGGCTATTTTCAAGCCGCAAAATTTTGAGGCTGCAAATTTACAGCGTTGCACTTTAAGGCACCAAAAACCGTCCTGAGATTAATGCTATGCTGAATTGCTTGAATCCCCCACAATCCCATCAACCAATATACACTATACCAAATGTAGATGCTATGCTTCTATTAAAACTTATGCAATTCCCCTTTTATTGACGCTTCTGTTTGACGGTGAGATTCCACGGTTGACTGTGTTCCTTTTCGGTGTTCTTGAGCTCGTTGAGCTCGTTTCCGTTGTTTCGACTCGAATTCATGCCATTCTCCATCTAGCACCAAGCTATCATTAGCCTTGTGATTATAGGGAATCTACCCAGTAGGTCGGTCTGGTTTGGGAAGTTCGGTGGTGAAGTATGGGTGTTGGAGTGCTTCTGCTGCAGTTGGTCTTCGTTCGGGATTCAGGGACAGTAATTTGAATGCCAAATTTAAACCTTCTCTCGATAGGACACTAGGAGTCAGTAAAGTTCTGGAGTTGTTGTACTTTCTGAAATCGTCACGGAATCTTTCGGGTTTGATGGTTTGGGGTTTCACTAATTCCCACCACGGCAACTCTGTTACTTTCGGCCAAGTCTCACTGGTTGGACTTCCCATGACATCCCATATCCGCACAAGTTGATCAATCTCGTCATGACCTGGAAATATCGCATTCTTCGTGACCATTTCCAACATTATACATCCGATACTCCAGATATCCACCGCAGCTCCATAAGCAGTTGCTCCGAGCAGCAGTTCTGGAGGTCGATACCATAAAGTTATGACTCGATTCGTATAGTCGAGATTAGGGCGATGTTTTTGATAATGTCGAGCTAAACCGAAATCTGCCAACTTGAGCTTGCCGTCCGCATTGAGAAGGATGTTTGATCCTTTTATGTCGCGGTGGAGAATTCCCCTATGGTGCAGATAATGGAGACCTTCTAGCATTTGACGGAGGAGCTCTTTGATGTGTGCTGGTCGGAAAGTGAACTGAGGATGTGTTAAGATTCCAGCGAGATCGTGATCCATGTACTCGAACACCATATATATGAAAGCTACAATCAGCAAAATCCCTGGAATAGATATACATTTTTCAAACATCATTTCCTGCAGGTGAACGACATTTGGATGTCGTAGCGACTCAAGTAACTTAATCTCTCGCATCGCCGTGATGGGGAACTAACATTAACACAGGTAAGTGGTATCTAACATACCCCATCTCGCTCAGATTCCATTCTTATTTTCTTCAACGCGACGAGTTCACCAGTAAGTGTATTCCGAGCCTTATACACTTTTCCATACGTGCCTTCTCCAACTTGACCAATCCTTTCAAAAATGCTCGCACCTTTCTCCTTTATAGCAACCTTTCGTTCCGGTATACCATCTCGATTTGACGGGGTCTCAGGGGTTTCAGTCTGCTGAATCTCTACTGCCGGTGGAGGAGGGGGCATGACTACCGGTGCCTGAGCACTCACATGTCGTGGCGATGTTCTTACTACTTTGAACAATCGATCTGAGTCAAGATCAGGTTCGTGTGCTCGCTTAAGATTCTTGAGAACGTTTCCTTTAAGCGTAAACGGTCTGATACCACCATTTAACGTGTGTCCGGTAGGGGCAGATGATACTGAGGCCGGAGGGGGAGGGGGAGGTGGTGGTGGAGGTGGGGGCTCGGCGTTGACAAGGTTACGTAGTCCATTCAGTGCCTGTGTTGGAGGGAGACTGTCTGGACGTAGGGGGATCTCATGTTGGGAAATGGGTGGCGGAGACCGTCTAAATTCGTTGCACCTTGCCCTATCACTTCGGTCACCTTCGTCGTAACGGCTTTGAATGTGTTGAGGAGGTATTGGAGCGGGGGAAGGTGGCCTTGGGTATGCCGCGTTTGGCGGATATGCAAGATGCTCAGAAGAATCTCTCCGACGCTCATGGGGGTATTGCTCTCGATACGGATATTCGTACTGCGCGCGGGGGCCCTGTGGTGTACGTCGCTGAGGAACAGGCTCAGGATGATCTCGTGAATCTGAATGTTGAGTGAAATGAGGCTCGGATATAGAGGGGTGTTGGCCATAAGAGGACCGCAGTTCGGAGATATCTGAGCCGTATCGGGTTTCTTGTATCCGGGGTTCGTCGTTTCTGAGATTAAAAACGCATACATTCGGGACTACCTCTTATGGGTGTCGTGAGTCTTCTCCCACTCCTCACGATCATAATCTTGTCCCCGTGGACGGTTTCTTCGTTCTTGCCGACGCTTCTCATAATCCGACCTCTCGTAGTCCTGCGAAGAGAAATCATCATGGTTCCGGGTGGGTATTGGGGATTGCTGCCGGGTTGAATGTGATGAACGATGCTGACGGGTATGCTCTGTGGGACGATAGTCTCTATACAGCTCTCTTTGTTCTGGTAATGGAGGGTATCGGCTAGATGATGATGGTACAGGTTCCGAGGCTTGCTGCCATCGCGAAGGGCGTTCATGCCCGGGTGAAGTAGAAGGACGGCTGTTATAAGAGGGATGGCCACTTCCTGAAGTTGAAGGTCGATCTCGTCGAGGCGAAGGACTTAATGAAAGTCGAGGAGAAGAAACTTGCCGAGACGATTCTCGCCCCCGACTTGGAGGAGGTGATCGATCTTTCTGTTCTGGCTTCCAGACATCACGACTACGCTGACTAGACTTGGAGTACTTGTCCTTCTCCCGAATTTTGTTCTTCTTCTTGTCGTATCGTGGCTTTTTTGTGCTCCATCTCTTTTGTTTGTTCCTGTCGCGAGTTGGACTTGGAGACCGAGATCGCGAAGCACGGGACACATATGTTCTCTCAACCGACGCATATCGTTCTCCTCGTTGATACTCGTCTGCAGGAGGTCTAGAATCCTCTCGTCGACGTTGCGGCGACGGCGATCGGGAATAATTCCGAGCATACGCCGAGGATGAAGGCCGTCCCTCATACGCAGGAGAATAACGCGAGGTAGTATGCCCTCTCCCTCGAGATGGAGAAGGACTGCGAGCAGCAGACTCCTCTGTCCGCTGCTGTCTCCGTGGATATGGAGATTCGTCTCTTCTTCGGCCTGGACTGGGCGAGCGCGTTCGACTTCGTTCTCGTTTGGGAAAGTCCTCCCGCTTCTTGCCAAATGAAGAACTAGGTTTGTTTCGTCGGTCGAACCGGCTTTTCCGCCCCATTTTGAGGCCGTCGAACGGTTAAGCTGCCAGTTTGGATCAAGCTGAAACAGCAATGTAAAGTCTGTTGCGAAATGTGTTGACGGGTTGCTCAGAACGTCGTCTTCTTGACTCGGCAGGATTTGGTTCTGATCGGGACTGGGGATATCATCATTTTGTTGCCGCGCGGATCAGCAGCCAACAACAAGCGGGTGAAGAGAATGGAGAAGTACTCGAGGCAAGACTTACAACATCTGTTAGACACTCCAGAACTGCTCAGCTCGCTCTATGACTCTAAGCACCCCCAATCACAACATAATCTTCAAGCGTTAATAGAATCATGGTCTCTAAATCGATCCACTGCAGGCACAGCCCCGTTGACGCCCTCGCTGATCCTCAGAACGAATATTGACACGAGAAGATGAAGTCCGGCAGGCTCGCAACGCAGCTGAAGAGAAGTTAGTGGAAGCAAAGGAATTAGAGAAACAATGGCAATCCAAGCAGGCTGAGATGGATCAAGCATTAAAGGTAGTTTCTCGTTGCCAGTTTCTAACGCCAGCCATTCTCGCCGCCAGCGTTGTACTCGAAACTCGAGACGTTAGCTACCGAATCTGAGTTGCTTTCTGAAGCATTGGCGACTAGCTTTCTAGAAGGCGATGACGGGGACGTCGCTGAATTTATTCGTGAATATCGAACACTTAGAAAGCAATATCATGTTCGCCGAGAACGAAAGGAGAAATGGCAGATGGGACAAGTAGCGGGATGGCGTTAAGACTAGATTGAGGGAGATGCCTTGTTTTAGATGCCTTGTTTTTTGCATTGATATCCAGGGGAACAGTGGAGCGAAATAGCATTACTTGTAACGGATCAATAGACCCTTCATTATTACTTACTGCTAACAATGACTCTTGATTTGACGCATTTCGCGACACCATGCGGAAAACCATGCCACGTATCTTTACCCACTGGGACAAACAACAATCACTGCCCGGTCCGACAAAAAATGAAATCCACACCATCATTAGCAAAAATCCACCATGTTGCATAGCGTTTTCAGAATCAGAGATATGCACTACATATGCGATACAAAAATGATTTCTAAAGTCAACAAGGTCTAAGGAGAGGATGTACAGCCACCACAACAACTCAATAGCGATGCAAAGAAACCTCTCTTCTTCCGGTCTGGAGATCCACGCATTGGTTGACCTCCTGCTACTTGACTTTGTTGCAGGGGAGTCTGACTCATCCGGATTTGGTTCTGAGCGGGGAGTTGATTAGCACTTGTGCCTGGGGTGGATGGTTGCGACAGGTGCTGTCCACTGCTTTGTCTTCTTGGATCCCGGGCTCCAGCTCCGGATGCATGTCGCGATGCATGACGTTTTGAACCATGTCGTACAAGAGCTGGAGAGGGAGGCGGAGGCTGTGGCGCATTCAGTCGAGATGCACTCAAATGTTGGTTTTGTCGATTACCAGCCTGTCCATGACGGACTTCTGCTTGTGATTGCGGCATGTATCCTGGCGAGTGTCCGTATTGTCCGGCAGCTTGTTGTCCTGATGTGTGTTTCTAAAGGTTACTCAAACTCCTAAAAAAACGACATACAGCGCTCGCTTCCCAGCCCTTGCCGTTATTGATATACATCCAGTCGTACTGTCCATCATCAATATTGCCTTCCTTCTTTAGAATCGTATCAAAAAGGCCCCTCAAATAGTCGTAGTCAGGGGTATCCTCAAACCCAAGCTCCCTCACGTATTGGAGATACTGACCAAACTCTCCAGGAAATCCTTCGCACAATTCCTTTATCGGAGTGACCTGTTTCTTCTCTCCGATCTTCTCATATTTCTGTTTATTGGTGGCCGCTTTGAGACCTTGCCAGGGCAGTCCTCCTCTTAGAAAGTACATGAAGACATGGCCAAGAGCCTCTAGATCGTCTCGTCTTGATTGTTCACGACCCAAATGTGTGTTGATAGACATATATCGTGCCGTTCCGCTTAGCGACTTCCGTTCGCGATAAGGGATGTGAATTTTCGTTTTAGGATCACGATACTGTTTCGCCATACCAAAGTCGACGACGTGGATTAGATTAGCGTGTTTACTGCCTGGTCGGCCGATAAGGAAGTTGTCTGGTTTGATGTCTCGGTAGATCAGGTTCTTATCATGTATTGTCTGAACTCGTGATAACTAAATCAGCCTTGGTCATGATATACGAAAACCATCTGTTTGGCGACCATACAAACTGTCTTTTGGGAGAATCGTCGTTGACAATAATCGAATAGGTCTTCTAAGCTTGGACCGAGCAAATCGATCACCAAGATATTGTGCAGCCCCTCCTGTCCGAAGTAATAAACGTTCGGAATGCCCACTACTCATCAGACCATTCATGCGACGACATACCACAGCCAACTAATATTTTATAAGTCCGATATTCGTCTCGTAGTTGAGGCGCATCGCTTTTTCGGGGTTCCTAAAGTCAAAATCATCAAGAGTAGACCATACGAATTTAATAGCTACTTGCTGATTATTTAGTAGATTCTGTCCTTCAAAGATGACTCCGAAGGATCCCTCTCCGATCTTCTTGCCTACTCGATAATGGACACCGACGACATTCGATGAGTGTGCATTTGAGCTATGTGAGGTATGGGAAGCTGATGCCATTTCTCGCTAAGGGGGAAGAGATGGCGATAGTGAGCGAGTGAGTTGTTTCTTGTCAGAGTGACTCAACACCCTCAACAAGACGGTATTGCCCTCTCAACGAGTCGATTCGCAGAACACGGCAATTGGTGATCGAGGACGAAACGACGGGTGGTTCACGTAGCCTACACCGCAACGTTAGGAACAACCAGCCCACAACACACACAAAGACACACACACACACACACGCACACGCACACGCAACACGAGAACGGCACCACCAAACACAAGGAAGGCGACTACCTTTTTCTAGATCAAACTCTGCGACTGTCGGGAGATTCCGTGCTTGTGTCTGCCGGAGCCAGGCAGGGTTACAGACTGCAGCAGGCGACCGTGAATGAAGTGAATGAATGCGTGGGCAAGGGCAGGAAAATGCGCAGTCGGAAACGTAACCCAAGAGACGGTCCGTGCGTCAGGCAGCGAAAAAGGGAGAGGCGTGGAATGGAGACGACACGCGGGATTGATGATTGGCTGTGTTGAGTGGTCTCTGCTGTGTGGGAGCAACCGAGCAAGAGTGTCGAGGGCTGCAGCTTGCGCGTGCCGAAGAGTGAATGCGGTCGGTGTCTGGCGACAGATCAATCAGATCAAGCTGGGGGGCAGCGACAGGGCAATGCTGGGATCCGTGCTGGTTTGGTTCCAATCCGTATCCCGTCTTTCCCGCCCTTTTGTCTTTGCTCTGTGATGCCACGCCCAAAAAGCTCAGCCCCAAAACCACCACCACCACCAAAACGCAGCCTCCAATCAACGTTGAGTTTTGAGGGAAAACGAGGCTGACATAACGCGCTTCATATCAAATTAAATTCATTTCCGATGCATATCAATATTTAACACCGGCACACAGCACATGTTGGCCCGCATTATTTATTGAAGCTCCCACCGGTGTTGATTAGTCTTTTAGTACTGCTATTATTTAGTCGCAGTCAGTTACTCCAGAATGCCCTTACCTCACGTATTCCGTGGAATCAACGCTTTGCGAGAAGATCGATCGGCGCAAGGGACGCTCGTCTCGCTCCAATGTTGCGAATGTCTCAAAGACTGCCCCTGAAAGTCAAACTACTCGCATGCACGCAGTGTCTGCTGCGCCACTATTCAACTGGAAGCTCTGCTCAAGCGGCCAAACCTCCGCGGATTCTCTTTTTCGGCAGCGACAGTTTCAGTGTGACGTCCCTCGAGAAGTTGGTCGAGACACAGCGTCAGGACCCAGAGTTATTCAAGTCAATCGACATTGTCACTCGAGAACCCGCCCCTAGTGGCAGAGGCTTGCAAATAAGAGAAGGCATTCCCTCCTTCCGAGCTGCAGTAACACATAGTGCCAGTTCAAAGTTGGGCTGAAGCAAACAAAATCCCCTTCCAGACAGTTAACAAGCAATCACTTCTCACTTTAACGCCTGCATCCTATCATTTCGACCTTCTGGTCTCAGTCTCATTCGGTCTATTCATTCCCGCGGGTCTAGTAAACTCCGCACCCCATACCATTAATGTCCATCCTTCCCTCCTTCCGCAATACCGGGGACCAGCCCCAATTCACAATGCTATCCTGAACGGGGACAGACACACCGGTGTAACATTACAAACGATCTCTTCCGAAGGTTTCGATAGAGGTGTAATATTCGATCAATCCTTCCCGATTGCGATTAAGAGCGGGGAGACGTTTAATAGTCTATGGGAGCGGCTTGCCGATCTCGGTGCCCAAATGTTGATCTCAGCAGTACAGAAACGGTCATACATCAATCCTCAACCGATTCAAACCTTTACGGAAGAAAGCTATGGCGGCATCGTTCATAAGCAGATTGATTTTAATGAGATAGACAGCGCAAGACTAGAAAGGCTAAGTCGTTTGTGCGCGCCGGTAACCGGTGCGATAGACATCAGGACCGGGAAGCGGGAATGGATCCAAATTGGTGGCATTTCGACAGGAAAAATCAGTAATCACAAGTGCCGGCTCCGCCCGGGCACATGGTCGACGCGGCGGCACCCTATAACGACCTTAGTTACGATGACTGTTGTATGTTCCGACGGAAAGATGGTCTACGTCGAAAAGATCAAAGTAAGCGGAAGAGATTGGGTCCGTGGAGACCAGTTCGTCAGGACAGCGCAAGATCGATTTTGGGGTTCCGGTTTCGTCCCCTACCGAAAAGAGTATGACGAGCACGATCCAACCGAATATCGCTATAGAGCTTCAACGCCAGTACAGACAAAAGTGACGTACTCGATCGAGAATACTACCAAGGCTTCGGCAGATCTAAATTAGGTCAAATTATACAATAATCATCTAAATACAATTCCCATGGATGGCTGTGAATGCTATCATGCAATGCTACAATAATTCCCCTGGAATGATTCTTCCAACCTTAAATTTCTTGACCCCTCTCTTTAATCTCCCTGTTTTAAAATCAATGCAGCCCTCGCGAAAAGCCAATTTCCCATCCTCGATCACAGGAACCGCATCTTTCGGCACCAACGACAGAATATCAAAATTCTTCTTATCTTGAGAACGCGTTCGTTTTGGAGAGGGTGGAGCTGATGGTCGCTTGAGTACAGCAGAACAGTCAGGATAAGGAGTAGTGAAAGTAAATCCAGAGGCTACGTTGTCGACTTGGATCGGGATATCGTTGTAATTTCCGCTTGACATGATTAGTTGGAGACTGAATCGCTGGTTTTCGCCCGGATCGGAGGGTATTATTTCGGACATTGGTGATGCCGGTTCAGGAAGACGGCGTTTCCCATATTGAATAGGTGACACTGGCGGAGACTGCAAATTCATCCCTTTCTCCGGAGTATCTGTCATCTCTACATCACTGTCCTTCTCCCTCGTCGTTACATCTTCCTTCTCAGAAACAGGAGTAGCAGACTCACGAAACTTGAACCCCGACTTCTTCGCAACAATAGACCTCTTCTTCGCAAACTCCCCTTTCCCAGACTCAGATTCAGATTGCGACATATCAGGAACTTTAATCGGCGCAGGTTTCTCTAGAACCCTCCCACTCGGCGCAGACTTCATAGCCGCCCTGGGACTAATAAACATCCTTAACCTTTTCGGCGCCGGGGACTCATCTTCTGAATCTTCGATCACGAGATTTCGTTTACGCTGCGGATGAGAACGTTGACGGACTGCGGGAGGTGAGGGGATTTCGTTGATGAGGCTGGAGGAAATCTGACTTGAGTCGGAGGGTTGAGATGCCGGGATGGCTTTTTGAGGAAGTTTGATGGAGGGGACGGCTTCAGCTGAGGAGATGTCTTGGAAGGAGTCGTCGGTCATAGAGGAGATATCTCGGTTGAGGATTGATGGCGGAGAGTAGCTTGCTGTTCTGTCTTTGCGGAAGGGAGGGTCCTCTTGCTTTGATGTCTCTGATCCTTGTCGCGACCTTCTAGGAACTCCAGTGTCTTTCATGGAGGCATCATCGACCTCGCTCTCCAACTCGACAAGCAAGGCATTGGAGATCGTTCCCTTGGAAGTCGATTGCTCCTTGTGCAGTGCACTCGAACTAGACACCTCAACCACCACTTTCCAGCCATCCCCTTTAGTCTCTTTGTTATTCGGCCCCGGCTCCTTAAATTTAGAAACAGACCTTGACGCAAAAGGTGAAACGCTTCTCTCTTCCTCCACAACATCCTCAAAAATGCCAATCTTCCTCCCACTCCCTGGACTCTTCCACTCTGCATGCCTTTTCATAAATGTTGAAAAACTGCTCTTATTAACCATCACTCTCTCCTCAAGCGTCTTATCCACATCTAGTCTCTTCAACGTAACACTCAACTTACGCCCGTTTCCATTACCTACCGTCGTTCCACCGTCCTCGATTATCGTATTATCCATAGGCATATTCGGCCCACGTTCCTTGCACATGGAGCAAGTCCAGTTCTCGCCAGCTTCTTCGAGGATCGCTTTTGTAAGAGTAGGGGTATGACATGATTGATGATACAAAGACGAACATTCGGAACAGCGTGCTAGGCGGTTTAAGGGAGGGATATCCTTCTCGAGACAGACTGTGCAGAAACCACTTGTTAGGATGGACGAGAGGAAGGGGGAGTTGGAGAGGCGGGAATTGTGGCTGCTGATTGAGGAGGCGATACTTCTGCTGCGTTTACGCGGTAGTTCTAAAATTAGATGGATAAACAGATTAAGGGGGACGCGTACCACCGGGTTGAGTGTGGAGGCCGTCGATTTGAGGCGGTGGTTTGTCGGGTATTGAAAAGGTTGTAGATGTCGTGGTCGTGATATCAACAAGAGGAAACTTCGAAGACACAGCCTTGACAGCATTCACCCCCGTCCCCTTATTCTGCTGCTCCCCAGCATTCATCTTCTCCATCTGTACAGAGGCTGGTCCCTTCGACACTTGACTCACAGAACCGCCCTTCTCTAAAACTCCCCTCACTTGACCTTGTCCCAGCACAGTCGAGGCAGTATAATTCGCACTCGAGCTCTGTGGTCCTCCTTGTCCCACCGCAGTTTTCGACCCGAACACAATTTCCGCCGCATGCTTCGCCATCTGATTCAAGAACTGATTTTTCTCGCCATTCGTAAAAATAGTAAGCGACGTCGCCTGCGAAGACGAATCCCGCGACACAGGCCTTGAAGTCTTCTTCAACTTGATTTGCTTTTTCTTGGATTTCAGACGTTGCACGTCGTCGAGTTGTTTTAAAGTTGGCTCGGCGGATTTGGGATGTGTGAGGGGTGGGTTGGCCGCGGCGGTGTCGGATTTTTGATCCCAGCGAGTGTCGCGGGACGGCGAGTCTTCCACTACGAAGGGTTGATTTTCTGGGTTTGAGTGGGTGTATTCTGAGGGGATAACTTCGTTCGGTCTCGGGGCAGAGATTCGTGGCTGAGACACGGTTGCCACGGCCTGACTTGTCTTGACTGATTGTGGCTGTGTCTGCGCTTGCGTTTGTATTTGGTGTTGGGGAGCCGTATCGCTTATTCTCGGTGTCGATTGCGCAGAATGGTGCCTTGCTTCGATCAATTGTACTCTATTTTGATTTTCCTGGGCAAACTTCTCGGAATTCCTCCTGTTGTAGGTGGCTTTGGTGAGATGACGGATATCGTCTTTAGTTCCCTTTTCATCTTCTTTTAAGAAGTGATGCATATCTTTTTCCCCTGCGTCTTTTTCTTGCATTGATCGGTCTCGTGACAAAGGTTGAGCGGCGGCTTGTGGAACATGACTAGGTACTGAGGGGATGGGTGAAATAGGAAGATGGTTTGTTGGATGGAATTGGGAATAGAGTTGAGACGGTTGCGGAAGTGCTTGCGTGCTGAAAATTTCTTCTGGGGAGTGGATTGGATGGATCTTTTGCGCTTGAGATGGTGGCGATCGAGCTTGGTGAAGGTTGTTATCTCGTGGTCCAGGATAAAGCCGAGGTTGTTCTTCGTCATGTCGTCTACCAGACTCAAACTTGGCGGCTCGTCCACCGTTTCTCGAATCATCTCTTCGAAATAATTCAGATTCACGAGTCTCCATTCTTGAAGGCGAACTTTGTCGTCGTCGTCTCTCGTCCCAATCACGTTGCCGCGGCGGTGTTCTTCCCCTAACAACAGGTCTGTACTCCTCATGTCCAGACTTCTCCACCCCTATACTCCTCCGCTGGTTATCCCTACTATATCCCCTCTACAATCAGTCACCGACTCTTCCTCTCGGCGAACCTGAGAATCTTGTAGTGGCAGGTCATCAATAGAGATGGGAGATTCTCTAGTTCCACCGGAATGCATCAGTCTCCGTTCGTAAAGTGCTTCAATTTGTGGCCGTGTACATGATGGACCGTAATCTGGACTTGGTTTACCTTCCAGGTAGGATGAGAATTTGGATGTGGGTGTCCTTGTATCGACGTCGACTATTGGAATTGGAGGTCGACGGGAAATAGTTGGGGAGGAATATGATTGAGAGGGAATGGGATATTGTGGTTGTGTATAATATTCCTCTCGAGAACTTGGATAGTCATATTGTCTTGCATTGCTCTGATCATGTCAATGTCTTCAGAAAAGAGGGAAATACAGGTCGTGGTGGAGAGGGTTCTCTGCATCGATCCCGCTGTTGTTGTGGCGATACTCGATCTAGATACAGATGTCTCCGAGGCGGCGAGGACCGTTGCGAAGTTAGCCAAGGAAGACTTCTTCTACTACGCGGTGGTTCCCTCTCCCTCTCACGCTCGACATACCTCCCATACTCGACCCCTCTCTAGCAGTCAGCCAGTCCTCCTAAAAACATAGAAAACATGACGACTTTACTGCGCGCTCAGTTAGTATACATAGATCATCCGTCCAAGAGAATGCAATGATAAACCATCCCAATAAACACAACTATATACAAAAAAGGAATGTACTCTCCTGCCTTACTATCCACAGATCTACCCCTTGAGATCGCGGACCCTGAGAGGAGTGCAGGCTTCTTTATCCCCTCTCCAGAGAAAGAGAGAGGACATCGATAACCCATATTCATTCTCGCCAATCTTAAAGCAACACAAGGTACCGCACAACCTGCCCGCCAGAGAAGAAGCTTGGCCAAAAACAACCCTTGCACGGGGTATGGGGGAGTATGCATCGAGAGGTTACACGCTGTCATTCATCCTGAAGTCATCCCTTTTACCAATTTCTCTCGTCATCGCGCCGGCAATTCACGACACACAAAACCAATCGGGGAAGAAAGAGGGATTACCCTGTCATTCAGAGGCTGGCGGACTTGTGAAGGAGGCGTTCGTGGTCGAGTTGGACGGGGAGGAGAGTAATGCTGTGGGTTACGTGTGCCTGGAGGCGCGTATCGTTCAGCGGAAGAGTAATGTTGGTTTCCTCGCTGGAGTGTCGAAGAAGGAGGTGGAGAACGATTTCGGGGAGGAGGTGACCGTGGGCGATATGTCGCTGAGTCGGGATAATAAGAACTGCTCATTGTGAAAGTTCCATGAGCCAGAAGAAAAAAGTCGATTGAGGTGATCGAGGTGACGGACCCGATAAACGGCGGGCCGTGCGTCTGTCTCGCTCGCAACCGATAATCTTGACACCTTCAGAACCCGTCAACTCCGCAATAAACCACTGTCTTCGAGCAAACGTCTTATCGTGGAAGAAAAGGAAAAGACAAAGGTACAGAGAAGGAAGTGATGATATTGACAAGTGAAAAGGGCCCAGAAGAACGAAAGGTTGGAGCCGTGGCCGACGTTATTGCCTTGTCAATTCGTTCACTTGATAGGGCCCTGCACTCCTCTGAGTTCTCTTCACAATCCACGCACGGTTCCCAAATCCCATCCGCCGATCAAACGCTGACTCAGCCACAGCTTAGCACTGTAAATTTAGCAGATTAGGCTGATTAGCGGACCAGCCAGCCAGACTCAAGGCGACCAACACTAATTCCTATCCCAGCGTACTGCTAGCTCGACCTGTGACTGTGGATGTCTTCACGTCATTTTCACAGGACACAACATACTCACTGCTGACACTCTGCTCGGACTGCGTCTTGCCTTGCAGACTCGCTAGCACCTGCAGGGAGTTGCTCTTTGAGAGTACATACATTCACTCTACCTGATTGATGGCCCGACGACCTCCGAAGGACGCCTATTATGCGGCAGCAGATCATTACCCGACGAACCGCGCTACTCGATCAATGCCTCCTCAGCCTAACGACCAGAGCGGCGTGATTCTCGTTACTGCTGGGTATGATCATACGATCAAGTTCTGGGAAGCACTGAGCGGCATATGTTCCCGCACAATTCAACACCAGGATTCTGTACACCCCCTTCCCTCTCCCATCCCAACAGATTCGTGTCACGAATTTCATATTCTTTGTGTGGCAGAAGGCTAATTTGCAGCAAGTAAACCGCCTTGCTATTTCACCTGACAAACATTTCCTGGCAGCAGCAGGAAATCAACACGTCCGTCTCTACGACTGTCTCTCCCAGAACCCAAATCCCGTCCTCACCTTCGATGGCCACACGTCCAATGTCACGGGTATTGCCTTCCACATTGAGACCAAGTGGATGGCCACATCCAGCGAGGACGGGACTGTCAAAATCTGGGATCTTCGTTCGCCGAATGTGCAGAGAGATTACAGTCATGGGAGTGCTGTCAACGACGTGGTCATCCACCCTAACCAGGGAGAGGTGATTAGTTGTGATCAGGCGGGATGTGTCAAGATTTGGGATTTGGGAGAGAATGCGAATACTCATACATTGATTCCTGAGGAGGATGTTCCCACGAGATCAGTCACTGTTGCAAATGATGGAAGCATGCTTGTTGCTGGCAACAACAAAGTACATCCCCCTCCTTCCTTCGTCTTCTTTCTTTTGCCTCTTTGTTATTGTTTCTCGAATTTGGGAATTGAGTTGATAAAAGGGAAATGTATATGTCTGGAAAATGTCAAACAACCGAGACATCACAACCATAACACCAACGACGAAATTCAATGTCCACAACAAATACCTCACCCGCTGTCTCCTCTCCTCCGACGTCAAGCACCTAGCGACCTGCTCAGCGGATACCACAGTCAAAATCTGGTCAACCGAAAACGACGCTTTCCGACTTGAAACGAAACTTGAAGGCCATCAGCGCTGGGTATGGGATTGTGCTTTCTCCGCCGACTCTGCTTACCTCGTCACTGGTCTCCTCCCTCTTCTTCCTCCTAAGTTCAGACCTGATTGTAGCGAGTTCGGATCATATTGCTCGGTTGTGGGAGTTGAGTAGCGGGAAGACTATAAGACAGTATTCGGGACATCATAAAGGAGCAGTGGCATTGGCTTTGAATGACTGTCTCACCTGACCCATCATCCCCATCAAACCGCCGAAGCACCACAAATACCATACCCCTCAGGATTCAGGACGTTGGACTAATGTAATATATTTATGCATCAATAGATACCATAGTATCGTTCCCACCATTCACCACCTGCCTGTGAATACCGCCCCCCGTGCGTCCATTTCACGCAGCTACTTTCTCCACCTTCATTTCCATAACCTTCTTCTCCAATTCCTTAATCTCATCGATCTTTCCCCCCTCCTTCGTCCGCTTGACTTTATGCAGCGCCGCACGTTGTTCCCTTTCCTTATCCCTCTGCGCAACCAACTCGCCTAAATCCCGTCTCATGCTATACGCATCCTCCCCGTCCGCATAATACTTTTTCTCCACCTCCAGTAGTCTGTCGTGAGCTTGACTCATGGGCCAGAGGGGGGGTACGTGAATTTGAGGGTGTCGCGGTAGAGACTCAGTGCTGCGCGGTTGGATTTGCGGACGTGCAGACTCACGTACTTGGCATCGTAATTCTCGACCATCGCTCGTTCTACCGTAAGTCACCCATTCCCATAACTCGCCGATTCAGGGGTGTGATGGAAACGCATTGGTAGGGGCAGGGATGGGGGATACGTACGTGATTGCCGCATGAGTTTCTCAGCGAGGCCTAAGCGACGATATGTCCGCATGACACTCAAACTCGTGATATGTCCATGCTGAATCCCATCAGAAGGATCCTCCTCCATCTTCGCAAGCACATACCCAACGATATTGCCCGTCTACCACGATTAATCCCCTACTTCAACGGCCATACCGCGTCACAAGCAACGTAACTCAACGTAGGCCACGAAAGCGCATGATATAGATCTAGCCGGATTAAACATTTAGGCAACGGGGAGTACAGTATTTGAGGGCGTAGTTTTCGGGAAGATTGGTAAGGTTGGCGTTTTGCATCTAGGCGGATTAGGAGAGCCAGGCAGTAGGGGAGGGGAGGGGAGGGAGTACGCCGGGGAGGTCTTCTATTCGGGCTTGACGGACGTCCATTTTTGGTATCGGAAGGAGAGAATTTCGTTGTGGCTGGGAGGAAATCGGTGATGTCGATCACCTCTGGAAGTCCACTTGGACGATTCCGGTGATCTATAAAGATTCATCAAACACCTGGATTATAACTCCATAACAACCAAAGTCACCTGAGTTCAATGGGATTCACTGCTGTGTGAACTACGAACTTCTATGACCTGGCCGATGAGGAATTCCAGCCAACCAGAAAGATCTATCGCATCTCACAAAAAGACAGGATCAAATGGTAAAATCAATATAATGCATTATGCTCCATATCCATGATATATATAAAACGTTCAGTACTCCAGATCAGGAACTTCTTCAACAGTAACACTCCGCCTACTTTTGCCAGCAGTACTAGCAAGCTCCTCATCCTTCTTCCTCGCCAAAGTCTCTCGAATAACCTTCTGAATTTCCTCGTCAAACAACGCATCACTGTCCCCCTCGGTTTCACTCGCACCGTCCGTCACGTCTTCCGTTGCAGGAGCCTTCTCATCAGGTGTCTCTGGCGCAATAAACCGCTCAATCCCATCGATCGCGCCGACGATATCGGCAACGACTTCCCTGCGCGCTTTTCTGGCTGAGTCCATGTCGTCGAAATCGGCCGTGGGAGTAGGCACCGAATCGACTTCGTCGAGAATGTCTTCCAGTTTCGACATATGGTGGTGCAGTATCTTTCGTTGTTCGGCGGTGGGTTTGGCGTCGCCGCGGATGGAAGTAGGGATCGAGGAGAGTTCGTTCTGGAGTTTTGTTCGCAGGAGGGCGTAGGAGGTTAATGTTTGGGAGACAGAGATACTTGTTGTTGCCGTCGCTGTTGCTGTTGCGGGAGTAGGAGTCGAGGGATGGTCCTGAGAATACGAGTCGTGGCGGATCGATGTGCGACGTGAGCCGCGTTTGTTCTTTAGCGACGGTTCCTGGATGTACTCTGGAGGGAACATCCCATCTGATTTCTTCGTCGGCGGGAGTTCGTTGACAACGGGGCTTTCCAGGTATCCTGGCTGTGGAGAGCCCTGTTTCATTTGATATATAGGGATATGGAATACAGGGATCCTAGGTTCCGGGCAAACTGTCTCGTGACTCCGAGGCGAAGGGTCGACCATTTCTCGCACTTGCAATTCTCTTTGCAAGTCATTCTCGCCGCTCCATCCCCTAGCCACCTTCCTCAGATCACTCTGTTTCATAATATCCCTACCCATCAGCCATTGTCCTCAGTTGCCCCCATACACTTGGTGGGGTGGAGAGAGGGTCATACATCACCGCGTCGGCGATTTCGCCATCATTCATCGTCCCATGTCTATCCCGTTCCAAGATCTGATTCACAATATCCTCAATCTGGGATTCGCCCATGACTTCTCTGAGCCGTTGAGCACGCATGCGCTGTAGAGTAGCTTGTCTGTAGTGCCGCAGACGGCGTTCTTCGGCCTCGAGGGCCTGTCTCTGGGCATTGATCCGGGCCTGTTGTTCCGCCAGATCGAGCAGTGTGTGTTGCAGGGTATACGTGGGGACTGTGGTCGTGGAGGTGTATGCGTAGTACGCCGAGTACGGCTCAAATGCATCGTGAGTATAGCGATACATTGTTGAGTCCGGGAGACTGACGATGGGTCGCGATGGTACGGTAGGCAGTGACGAGGTTGGCGGTAGAGACTCGAATGCGGCCTGAGAGGGTGGCGAGACGGGGGATTGAGACTAGTCTTGCTGAAGCTTCTTGAGGACGACGCGCAACACCGTCTCTCTTATGAAGCTGGCAGGTGACTAATGCGTCCTCGACACTGAGAGCTTGCGTGTTTCTTTCTGTTGATGGGAATCCCGGTTCTAGAAAGTGCTGGTCATATCATCGGAAATCCAACCAATTAATCACGGTTGATTACACAGCAGTAGCGCCCTGTGCGCCCTGTGCGGGGGATTTGGACTCCATATTAACGCACGTGAAGATGAATCCAGTAAGATGAATCGCGATGAGAAGCGATGACATGCTAACTTCGCTTTTTCGCTTTAAATTCCTTAGGAAGAGCGTGAAAGGAGAGATAATTTGCATTTGATACGAATGTTTAAAATAAGGAGAGATAGTAACCTATCTCGGTAGCGCATGAGATATATAGAGCGCTCCGCTACACGGGACATCAGTGTGGCGACGACTATCTATCACCCCACGGCTAGAAACAAACATGCAAAAGTAGCTGATTTGATACAGACTATACATTATCTGCTCTCTTTGAGAAGGATCAGAAAGTTCCTTAAAACATCCTTGAGATCTCATTAGCCGCAGTCAAGTAGCCAAGGACGGAATAAATCCAAGAACAAACCCCTCACGGCACCTTGAAGATAGATTAATCCGCTTCGCACAGACAGGCATCATGTCGAACGTTCGAGTAGCATTGCCCATTCAAGGTATCTTCAAGAACAACTCCGTCTAGACCCCGTTTCCTGAAACGCCCGCATTCGAGTTCGCTGCAGATAATTGTCGCGGTAGGACTAGGTAGGACACATAACATCTCCGTGGCCGAAATTTCTCCATGCGTCGATGCCCAGAAAAGTTATTCCCTTGCTTGGAGAGTCTCTCCACTCTGTCACCTGAAGGCAGATCGTCGAGGCGCTAAGGGTGAGATGGAGATGGGGCTTGAATACCCATAATCTTTGAATGTCTCTCATAAATGTCCCTTAAGATCGCCACGTTTGCTCAGGTCCCTAGGAGTTTGATTCCATATTGGTCAAAGGGTAGCAGAAGAGGACGCCATGCTGAGATTCCTGTAATTGTGCACTTCGACGATCTGATCATTTTGTTCTTGTAGACTGATCGGAGTATCCAAATACTTGGATATGACAGGATGGGAAAGACAACGAACAAGTCAATTTGATGCCTCTTGCTTGTCCACGTGCGTGTGTGTCCTCGCAATGTAGAAAAGAAGCGATGAACTCAATAGGACCAACTTGGTCATTTGCGTTTAGCAGCCTCTCTCCCTCGGCAAATCTTTCTCTAGTGAACAATCAGTCAGCAACTAGTCAGCTGTATGCTAGTGCAAGGATAGCAGATCCGAACCGCATCCGTCTGCTGCATAGTAGAACAATCTAAACCAACTGAGGGTACCGCAACCTTATCCAAGAACATGGTCTAGACCCGAATATTCTGCTCATGTGAGCCTCCCCGATCTCGAATTGTTGATATATACCCAACGTAAAACAATTCCAAAAAAGCGTATCCAGAACTCGCGGCCGGTCCATCATTCCGACTATCCCCTATCTCCACCGCCCAAGAGCCTCCTTAGGACCCGACGGTACCGGCACGACGAAGTGACTACCAAAAGGGGATACCACTTCGCCGCGGAACAGCCCATCACCGGTCCCGGGTCGGACCGCGCCATGTATAACTGCCGTGGATGCCGGTTCCGCAACTCAACGAATTTAAGCTTCCGAGCGTTGAGTGATTTAAAGTTTCCGCTGGGAGGCCCCGGAGGCGAGAGGCCTTCCGTTCCTGGAGGCGGCGGCATGCGGGCGGTTGGTCTGGTGCGATCTTTTTTGGGGCCATGTGGCTGAAGATGGCGGCGGACCGAGTCAAAGAAATCGATCGGAGATCTTCGGAGGAACTGGTTCTGCCGCCACATTGGCAGTCTGTTCCTGCATCATATTTACAGGGGATTTTACATTGCGGGCTGCAGCTTGTGGTACAACGGATCGGAGCCACCGACCACCGGCCACCGGTCACCGACTACTATTGAGGAACCGTACGTATCACCGTTGATCGATCGTTCTCGCCACTCGCTTGTACCTCGTTCGTTTAATGTTGAGACGTCGAGTCATGCCAAGGGCTTTAAGTTTTGTGGTGAGCAAGTAATCCTGCGCGTGTGACAGGCCCAACCTGTTTGCGCCAAATTTGTGGAGAAGGGGTCACGCCACTGGACACCGCCCGCCAACCTTGGCTGAGCAATAAGTATTTGACGAAAGGCTAAAGTTTCTGCGTGTCATACGTGACACAACGACTGCCGAGGCCCAAGAGCGTCGAGATTAAGGGACAGTGCGTGCGAAAGTTGCATGGATATTGTTCCGTTTTAGCTACTGTAAATACATAGCTGCGGCGAAAATGGAGATAGCGGAATTGATTACTGATCCATGTGTTTTCAATCAAAGTGATCGTCATTAGTCACGGAAAAGCGGCATGGAGCTCAAGTTGGTTGAGAGCTAAACAACAATTTCCGCCAGCGAAAGGAAGCTTATTTCGAGAATAGAAAATGTAGAAAAAAAAAGTACATAATGGAATTGTGCGCTGAGTCATAGGTGGCTGTGATTCGCCCCTCTGACTCACTAGTTGCCAGACACGGCATTGCCGGAGCTCCGAGCAGTCACACTTGTGAAATTATGGCCAATCAACGCTGTCGCCGCTGGTTGCCGTGTTTGTGTCCTCAGAGTCTCAGACACACACCGCTCATTTCTTTTTTTTTTCCCTTCGAATTTCCTTTTCTGCAACATTATCAACGCAATCGGACGCTCATTTGATGTCTTCGAAAGAGGCGCGGCAAGTGGCTCCTTGAACCTTGATGGCCATTGGGCGACAGCACCGTTCAGTCATCCTCGCCAGTCACAGGCGGATTAAAAATAACTGTTGTGCGTAAAGGTGTGCCGGTTGCGTGTCAGTGTGTGTGTAAATGTGGTAAATAAGACTCATCTCCCCACCAACGCACGCAGTGCAGTAGTGGCAGTGTGGGAGTGCAGTGACTCGACCAGCGCAGCGTGCTCATCCCTTCCCCCTTTATCTGCCTCGCCATCCCCATCCGTCACCGCTCCATCTCAGCTCCCAACAAGTGCCAGGGAAGGGACACAGGCACCTCTCCATACCAGCGGCCCCTTCATTCCTCGTCCGTCCTCCGCTATTCCCGGCTTACCTGATCTCCTTCGCCACTCGGAGCAACCAGGCCCTTCTTTGACGGAGTTTGAGACCTGTTTTCGCCGCACACAGCCCACTCGCCACAGCCAAATATAACTCCTGACTCGCACGCCTGACTAACGAGCCAACAGAAAGTCGCTCTCTCACTCACTCATCTTCTCCAACAGATCTGCTGTCCGCACATATAACAACAACCTAGGCGCCCTGTTCATCAACAAATAGAAGCAACTATGGACATTATCTACAACTGCGAGATCGTCGCTGTTGTCTGCTGAAATACAGAAGGGGCTGGATCCTACGTAGAGTCTCTGCTTTTCTTCTGATTTCAATAACGGTTTCATTCATCGGTTTACTGGCAAAAATCTAGTTCGCCTCCTACAGACCTCGGATATACGGAATTTCGGCGTTTTCTACTTCACAGCGGAATACCTCGTCGATCACGTCTCGCATATCCTTCTTGGTTTATCGGCTTCAGCTAGGTGGTTTATTACAACTCCCTTGTGTCTTGATATTGTGAAGGATCCTTGATTTGGAGTTCTTGAAGAAACCAGGCGCGAAGTAAAATTCAGACGACTCCTTTCTTCAAGTCACCTCGTCCTTCTTCCTCGCTCAGTATCATCTTTCTCTCTCTCTACACTAGTACGTCTGCAGCATGTACTCTACAAACACGCTACCCTCGCTTTCCCTACATCTAGGAAACTTACCCGCCTTCGAATTTTCATCCGACCGCGAAACTCCGATTTCGAACCCTCCTTCCAGTGTTTTCTCCGCCCCTTCATCGACCTCGTCGGCGTTATCCTCCACCTCGATATCCCCGCTAAGTCTATTATCCGCCACACCCGTCAACCAGTCTCTGCAAGTATGTCCGCCGAAAGGGACGAATCCCCACGCTCACCGCGCGTCAACCTTGCCGAACGTTTCCTCCCACCCGCGAATGCCGCCACCATCGCAGTCAGTATTGCCCGAAGGCTTCCAAAAGTGTTCTTTTGTGGATAGCCTAGTCGGTCTGTAATCTACGAGTTTCTCACTAAAGGTTAGATACTGGTGCTTTGATCATCGAGACGATTTGGCCGAATCAAACGGTTCCTATACTGAACTCGAAGATCCTCCCTCTGCGAGTATTTATTCAGGAAACTATCCGCCGATCCCGCACCTCTTTCTCCACCCTCCAACTTGCCCTGTATTACCTCCTCCGCATAAAGTCGGCTGTTCTCGAATTTGAGGAGATGAATCCTGAATGGTTCACTACGCCATGCAACTTTGGAAAGGTAGCATCAAAGCATCCTATCGCCTGTGGACGTCGGATGTTCTTAGCTGCCGTCATCGTTGCCTCGAAGTATCTCCAAGATCGAAACTATTCCAACCGTGCATGGGCGAAAATCTCCGGATTACCGGTCAAAGAGATTAATGCCAACGAATTTGTATTTCTCAACATCGCAGACTACCAGCTATATGTCGGAGAAGCTCTATATAAGAGATGGAGTGGCGTTCTATTGAACCACGTCATGGCTACTGTCTCTGTATCAACGGCCGCTGTGGCGCCACAAGCACCCGCCGGTCTTGTAACGCCACCTCTAACACCTATCATGTCACCTGTCAACACAGGTTCCCCTCTTCCGGCCCCAAACGCTCTTCGAATGGTCTTGGCAAAACGCTTTTGCGAAGCTATCAAAAGATTATCACCCGAACTTTCTGAAGCCGAGTTGGCCTCGCTCCATGTACTTGGCTTTCAATCGCCACAGCACAAACCGATGTCCCCCCCACCATCCCGCAATGGTCCTATTGTAAACGGACAACTGCAACGACACCCCACCAATCCACCATTCCCCCTGAACCCTCTGCTCTCACAAACCCGAATCCCTTCATATGAGGTTGCCCTCACGCCGCCTTCCAGCGACGCTGGGAGCGACTCGGATGTCTGGTCGCCTCGCTCAACCGTCTCCTCAACATCATCGATCGATTCATCCAATATTTCTCCTCGAGCCAATCTAGGAAGATGCTACCTGAAGACCTTAGGATGCGCCATCTCCGCCAAGGCTCAATCCCTTGCTCCATCATGCCTGTCCAAGCGCTGTGCGTCTCCGCTATCCATTATTGCAGCATGCAACGATCGAAAGCGACTGCCATCAGTATCCTCGATGTCGGACTCTCCAATAAGTATGGAAGACGTCCGACCTTCTATCCCCGCTACTCCACGGCTCCGACTAGATGCTACTCCCGCCTCGGCAATGGATGAGGAACAAGATTGGTCTTCAGCAGCCGGCACCATAGACCCAAAGTTACTGCACCTCAATTCGAGTGCGTTGACGGCGGTAAAGGGGTTGTGCTCATTGAGCCAACGAGCAACAGTCTTCCAAGCCCCCAACGCAGCCCATGGGAGTAAGCGAACATTTGGCAAAAGTTATAGCATGGGAAATGTACAGTCAGACTATGAATCGGCAAAAAGACGGCGTGGCGCAATTTCTGATCAGACATTAGCAAGAATGTTGTAAGGGAAATCTTTTATTATGTTTACTGGGTTGTGAGACTGGGGAGTTAATTGAGAGATGCAATTTGGATTTTCGGATGATGTATCTATCTTTATCGTGTCGTTTGCTTTGTTGTTATGGATTTCAATAGCATGTTGTTACTCACTGGTCGTTCGTTCGAGACTTTTTATATGTCCCCCTTGGCTTGAGCCTTGGTTTTTCTTCGATATATAGTAGGGAGCTGTCGTTATGTGCGGGCATTTCAAGTTTCATGTTAGTGAGAACAATCCAATTATATTACTTATTCTATTTACATCTTATAACACAGAGTCCCCTCCTAATTAATAGACTTCTCCTTGCCCGTCAGGTAATCCCAGAAGCGCCTGTAGAGACTTCCGCGCGCCCGAGGAAGGCCTTCCCGATCCAGTCGCTCCCGGAACTTGGCGTAATACTGTGGGAGACACTGCGGATTCAGAAACTCGTCGCTGAGCTTATACTACAACATTAACAGCGCCCAGAAATGGAAGTACATGGTTCCGGAGTTTGTTGGAGAGAAGGATTTTCATGGCGGCAGATTGATAGAAGTAATGTCGCTCGTCAAAGTTCGGATTTGATGGCGTCATGGGCTTTAAGGATCGGATACTTCGATTCGGCCGTAGTCTGTCTTCTGGCCATCTTTGCAGCAGACGATTAAAGACTCTGTAGACCTCGTCTTTGCTTGGAGACGCCCTCAGCGCCGTCGGTGTCTTGGGCATAGTCGATGATGATCCGTTCGAAGCTCAAGTTTTGCCTTATTTAGGTCTTTATGGTTAGGGCAATATTACCCTTTTAGGAAATTTCGCTTTGGTCTGTGCTTAACCTTTGGGATCTGATGCTATGAACTAAGAGAAGGAAATGAGCAAAGTTTAGACTTTTGTGTCGCATGGATAATTCGTCCACTCTCGAAGCATGATGTCGAATATGGTTGACTGTCTCTAGGCTTATTCCGCTCATGTCGAGCAAGCAGAGAACTCATTCCGTATGTGTCCAAGGTATTCTGCGGTCGGCAATTAGTGGGGGAATGTTTCAGAGTACAAAGAACAGGATATCTGGGTAAGAGTTTCCGAAAGCAAAATGAACGCAGAAATTCACCTCGTAATATGGGGGTTGAAACAGTATATGATACATCCTTTTGCTCCACCCTTGCTTAATTAAAGGTTGTTGTGAGATGGTAGAGCCGAGATTGGATCTGTCTCAAGGGGTAGGAGCTTCTGTGACCGGAAATCCGGATGCCGGCAGTAGCACACGGCAAATTACATCTCAACCGACAACGCGGCATCTGAACAGACCGGGACTTAATTTTACACGACTTTGAAGTTGTCTTTGTTACTGCAACGTACGCCCCATGACCTTAACCCCGAGGCCAACTAGTGTACAATAGAACCCCTGACACAAACACATAAACACCTGCCGACGCACTACACAGAGAAGAAAGCAGAAACACATGCAAGATGTGCGACTGCATGAGAACTACATACATACGTACAGCAAAAGAGACCCCGACCATGACCGAAAAAAAAAATTGAAATCCGAATCCGACGCGTTTCCCAAATCTCTGCGTGAATGACACCCTTTGTTGGATAGAAATAGATTCGATAGGAATACTTGAAGTCTTTGGTAATGGTACAATTTTCGCCAATCCTTCTTTATAGACAGATCCCCATAGGATGGTCGCAGGGACTATTGCTCCTGTGCGTTTGTAGTGTTCATTGATTGACTCGAGTCGTTGGACTGTCTGTTACCGCAACCTTTGACGAGAATATGTCGCTACACAATTAGAATGATACATTACTATGAAGATACCTTCAGAGCGTCCTTTCGGGAGAAGCTCTTGTCGCAACTTGGACAGGGGAAAGGTTTTACGGCGAGATGAATCCTCTTGTGCCGCTTCAGATCATGATTACGATTAAAACTCTGAGGACATTGATCGCATTTGAATGGTCGATCTTGGTTATTGACGACCATTCCGCCGCTGCCAGGACGCATTATCCCTGGAGATCGTGCATAACCTTGACGGAGTGCGGGATCCGTGGCCATGGGCGGCGAAGTGTATCGCGGCCAGTTTCCGGACGATGGGCCCCCAACGTAGGGCTGGCTGGAGGGGTAGGAGGATGGCGGCTGTTGATACTGATACTGATGGTGTGAAAGGTGACTTGGGAGAGGCGGCCGTTGTAGAGGAGGCGGTAACGTTGAGTTGTTTTCGGTCAGCGAACCAGCCGTTGGTGAGTTATATTGAAAGTAATTATTATAGGGAGTTCCATTTGGCGAGTTGGATGTTTGATATTGGGGTCCATGCTGTGAAAGCATGGGGTTATGCTGCAGAGGAGGAAGGTTTGTAGGAGGATAGCTTTGATAGTGTCCCTGCTCCGAGTTTTGGTGCTGGGGAGGTTGTGCATATAATGAGGATCCTTGAGGGGCAGGTAGATATTCCCCTTGGTAAGGACTGTTGTTTCGTGATTCACGAGATGGCGGTGAGTGAGGCGAGCCACTGTATTGATTGTATGAACTTACGGGTTGTATCGGGTAGGAGTTTGCGCTAGGCGACATCCCACGGTAAGAGCCGCTAGGTGAATTTGAGGTAGGGTTGGGATCAGACATGGTGCTGACGGAGTAGTGGCTTGCGTGTTGCGGCGCGGACGTAGGCCAGCTAGATTGAGAGCTGTAAGATGTGTAATTTGAGTATCCGTTGGTCAAACCTGGCGAAGGATATGGTTCGCCGGGGGGAGGCGTAGGGAGACTTCCGCCGAGGTTGGATCCGGAAGGAGAATAAGGTCGGGAGGCTTGAGGGAGAGAGAAAGATGGCAGACTGTCGATTTGCTGGCGGCGAGGTTGTTGGTCAAGGAGAGCACTTGTGCTCATAGAAGTATACGATGGTCCAGCGGTGGGCGAGGATCGCTTCTCTTCGGTGGGCGGGGTGGGCAAAGTTGTGGCTACGGACGCAACTGGATTCAGGTGTTGTTGAGCGAGACTGTTCATAAGCTGCGATGGAACTAAGCGTGTTCAAAGGCAGCACAGCAACGCAAGCTGCTCGAGCGGGAATTCGAGGAGAAAGGCCGGATATGGTGTCCACGAAGCCGACGGGGCCGAGGTGAAGACAGGGGAGACGAGGACAGGGGGCTCACACAGGTGGTCGCGTAGATTCTCGAACAGGAAGAACTAATGTGGAGAGAAAACTGCCGGTCCGAAGACTCCGAGTCAGCAGATGGGGCTGATTGCTGTTGGGGACGGTTTTCAGATCGGATTTGGGTGTTTGCCCAGGGAGCGCGACGAGGGCAGGACAGACGGAGACGCCGAAAGGGGCTGTGGTGATGCTGCCGGAAATCTACCGAGTTTGGATCGCCAGGTCGGAGGGTTGCTCAAGCGAAGGAAATCTAGAGGCACGGTCAGCGCATGTCTCGTGAAAACGGCCAAGGGCGTCAGTACCAGGATCACGTTGCGGACAGGTGCAGATGGGGGGGAAGCAGGAAGCAACGCCGGAGAATTCAGTCGGGGCGGCGGTGGAGGCTGGGTCGGGAGAGTCGGAGACAGGACAGCAAAGGAGCTGAGGATTGTGCGGCGA
>Ga0302325_10004031_pt1 | contig 34123 bp, 28 predicted proteins | sample Palsa_T0_2_FD_201948 | JGI IMG/M metagenome (GOLD analysis project Ga0302325, IMG submission 201948) | Peat permafrost microbial communities from Stordalen Mire near Abisko, Sweden - Palsa_T0_2 | ecosystem: Environmental > Terrestrial > Soil > Palsa > Peat permafrost | place: Sweden: Abisko...
GAGTAAACAGGGTCGATGCGAAGGTTCCGGTCATTGGCGTTGTATCGCGCTTCGCCGCGCAAAAAGGATTCGACCTGATTGCGCAGATCATGGATCGGCTGGCGCGCGAAGAGATGATCGTGGTGGTTCTCGGCTCCGGTGACAAGCAGTATGAAGAATTGTTTACCCGCCTCAACAAGCAGTTCCCCAACAAGATTGCATTGAAGGTGGCGTACGACAACGCCATCGCGCACAAGGTTGAGGCTGGAGCCGACATGTTCCTGATGCCTTCGAAGTACGAACCCTGCGGGCTGAACCAGATCTACAGCCTGAAGTACGGCACGGTGCCGATTGTTCGCGCGACCGGCGGCCTCGACGATACGATCGAGCCCTGGGACGCGCGCTCCGGGAAGGGAACGGGCTTCAAATTTACGGACTACACCGGGGAGGCGCTGCTTCTGAAGATCAAGCACGCGCTACAGGCCTATCGCGATCAGACTTCTTGGCAAGTGCTGATGCGCAACGGCATGGGGAAGGATTTCTCCTGGAACGCGTCGGCTCGCGAGTACGGCAAGGTTTATGAGCGCGTCAAGCAGGTGCGGGGTGGAGCGCAAGCCCCGGGAAAAGGCCTAACCGCTTCCGGCTAGGGTTGGAGAGTGTCGATGAGCGACGTCGCGGCGATAGCGCTCAATAGCGCTCAAAATTCATAGGATGAGCGTAATGGCGATGTAACGTCAACGATCCGACCAAAAGAACTGCCCAACGGCGGCACTTTCAACGGCCAAGGCTTTGCCAGTCCGAAAAGATTTCCGCCCCGAACGGCGCAAGCATTTGTGTCCCTCGCGGGCTGGGGTCTCCATAAACTTCAAAGCGATCGACGCTCGAAACCTCAACCATCTTGGGCACAAACTGCTGCACCACCGGCCCCTTGAAGTGAGCGACCAGTGCGTCGGCATTTACGTACGTCTCGACGAGGCGACAGCGCTTGCGGTCCGCGCTGAAGTGCCAGTCGTAGGCGAGTGCGCCAGGTTCTTTGCGTGTCCCTGCAGTCATGGTCTTGGCAATCTCCTCGAAGACACTGAGCTTGCCATCGTGGATTGTCAAAGCGACATTGAGTCTCACAGTCTGCTTCATGTCTCTGAAATCCTCCGCAGCGAATTATAACTGTCCGCCCACACGATGGCGTCAGAAGCTCTAGGCTTGGTCAACTGACGCTAACAGGCGTGGGAAAGGGATTGTCTTCCGAGTGGGGAAGCCTTGGATATCCGGAAGTATGTCGGGATCGCATGGGGAGTGTGTCACACGGAGAAGTGGCTGCATGTTGCAACCCGTCTCCACAAGTGTCGAAATCAGATGGCATGAGAATGCCGGTCTCAGACCGGATGCGATAAGCTCCCAAACTATCGACGCGCTCGAGTCGCAAGGAGATAAGGGAGACCGGCAATGGAGAAGGTTAGCACTGCAACGGCAAAGCCCGGCGCACTGCAATCGCGATTTTTCGCCAACAATGCGTTCGTTAGGGTGTACGATTCTCCAGTCTTCTTCGAAAGCCACTCAGTAAACGGCATTATCGTAGCAAGAACTGTCAGGCAACCCGGGGACCGACAAAAGTGTTTCTCGGGACCGTGCCGAAAGTGGATAGGCAGCTAGCCCTCCACCGTAGTTCTTGGTCAACAACGAGGAGGACCAGTGTCGCTCGGTTTGCAGTGTCCCGTCCCGTCATATAAAGGCTTCAGGATAATTTTCCGAGTCGTGTTGTCCTTACTTCTGTGGGTAATGCCTGGGCTCTCACAAAAGACGCCACCAGAAGACAGTAGCCTGCCCAAATATGAACTTGACGCGGAGATGAAAACCAAGGGTGTGATTGATGAAATGAATCTGCTTTCTGTCGGGAAGAGAAAAGACTTCGCGGAATTGATCATCAAGAACGGTGAGGACAAGATCCACATCTATGTGTGCCCAAAACCGTTTGAAGATGAGATGGGCATTAGCTTCAGCAAAGGTGACCAGATTACCGTTACAGGCTCGAAGGTAAAACACGAAGGGGCCGACGTGATCCTCGCACGAGAACTGTTGAAGGGCGACGACACACTCCTGTTCCGCGACTCCAAGGGTACCCCGTTGTGGGATGCGCGGAGCGGCAAATGAATGCATGGAAAAAGAGGCCGTTCACGACTTTCCATGTCACGACTTTCATGTCCGTGGCTTTCATGTCCGTGGCTTTCATTGACTTGAACGTTTTACCCACGTAAGATTTGCCCCGAATGATCGGGCGGACCATCTCGCACTACCGCATTCTCGAGAAGCTCGGTGGTGGCGGAATGGGGGTTGTGTACAAGGCTGAGGACACGCGGCTGCATCGCTTTGTCGCCCTCAAGTTCTTGCCGGAGGAGGTTGCCGGCGACCCGCAGGCACTTGCCCGCTTTGAACGCGAAGCGCAAGCCGCGTCTGCACTGAACCACCCCAATATTTGCACGATTCACGACATTGGCGAACAGGACGGGCAGGCGTTCATCGCCATGGAATTTCTGGACGGGCAGACGCTGAAGCACGTGATCGGAGTTCGACCACTGGAATTAGAAACCCTGCTCTCGCTGGCCATCGAAATAGCGGATGCCCTTGACGCCGCTCATTCCAAGGGAATCGTGCACCGCGACATCAAGCCCGCGAACATCTTCGTAACCGAGCGTGGCCACGCCAAGGTGCTCGATTTCGGTTTGGCCAAGGTCACTCCATCAAGCACCAGTGGGCAGCATGAGGCCACGCGAACCGAAGCGGTCGAAGCACACCTTACCAGTCCTGGTACGGCGGTGGGCACGGCCGCGTATATGTCTCCGGAGCAGGCGCGCGGGCGGGAGCTTGACACGCGTACCGACCTGTTCTCTTTCGGGGCGGTGTTGTACGAGATGGCCACCGCCCAGTTGCCGTTCCGCGGAGCCACGACCACCGACTTGTTCGATTCCATCCTGCATAAGAATGCCGTGCCTCCGATAAGGCTGAATCCCGACCTGCCCGCCGAATTGGAACGAATCATTAATAAGGCGCTGGAGAAGGATCGCGACCTGCGCTACCAGCACGCTGGAGATATGCGTGCCGACCTAAAGCGGCTGAAACGGGAAACGGAATCGCGGCACGGCGTACCCACGAGTTCGGGGTCGGTGGCCGTCGCACAAGAAGGCGGTTCTCAGATCGCCCAATCGCCGTCGCCAGCATCCGGCTCCCCTGCGTTTGTTCCATCTCCGTCATCGAGCGGAGTGAAAGTGGGCGAAGTTCCCATCGCGGGCAGGAAACTATGGAAGCTTCTTGTTCCTGTCGCCGTGGTGGCGGCCGCTCTGATCGCCGGTGGCCTCTATTGGCACTCGCGCTCCGGGACGCCGGTGACGAAGGCTACACCACTCACCGAGAAAGATACGGTCGTCCTCGCCGATTTCATCAACTCTACCGGCGACCCGGTCTTTGATGGCACACTCAAGCAGGCTCTCGCCGTCGATCTCGAACAGTCCCCATTCCTCAACATTCTTTCCGACCGTAAAGTCGGTGAGACGTTGAAGCTGATGGGTCGTCCGCCGACGGAACGCGTCACCGCGGACGTAGCCAAGGAACTCTGTCTCCGCACGGGCAGCAAAGCGGTGCTGAGCGGATCGATCTCCAGCCTTGGCAGCCAATACATCGTCGGCCTCGATGCTGTTGCCTGCAATACCGGCGACAATCTGGCCAAAGAACAGGCGGAATCTCCCAGCAAAGAAGGCGTGCTCAAGGCGCTCGGCACCGCGGCCACGGCCATCCGCGCGCGCCTGGGAGAATCGCTCGCTACGGTACAGAAGTTCGACGTGCCGGTGGAAGCGACCACGCCCTCCCTTGAAGCCCTGAAGGCTTACAGCATGGGCATCACGACCGGCCGCACCAAGGGCAATGCAGAAGCCATTCCGTTCATGAAGCGGGCCATCGAACTTGACCCCAACTTCGCCATGGCCTATGTCGGTATCGCAGTCGAGTATTCAGGTCTTGGGCGGGCGGACCTTGCCGCCGACAATGCCAAAAAGGCATACGACTTGCGCGACCGGGTCAGCGACCGCGAGAAGTACCGCATCTCCGCGTTCTACTTTCAATACGCCACCGGTGAAGTTGAAAAGGCGACGGAAGCCTACGAACTCTGGGCGAAAAGCTACCCGCACGACATCGTGCCTCACGGGAATCTGGGTGTTATCTATGCCGCGCTGGGCCAGTGGGACAAAGCGATCGCGGAGACCGAGGCGTCCCTGCGGCTGGAGCCCACGATCATCGGCTATGCAAACCTGGCAGGCATGTACATCAACGTCAATCGGCTCAAGGATGCCCGGCAGACGCTCCAAGAAGCCCAGCAGAAAAACTTCGATGGCTTGATCATTCGGAGCGATCTGTACGGCTTGGCATTTCTTTCCGGGGATGCCGCCGAAATGGAGCGCCAAGTCGCATGGGCGGCGGGCCGTCCCGGCGAGGAAGACCAGATGCTCAACACCCACGCTGATACTCAGACCTACTATGGCCGCCTGGAAAAGGCGCGCGACCTCTCCCGGCGCGCCACTGACTCCGCCGTGCGAGCGGATGCCAAAGAAACTGGGGCTCTATGGCTCGCCTATCAGGCGCTCCGCGAAGCTGAGCTAGGCAACGCGGCTGCTGCCCGGCAAGTCGTCGCCCGCGCGCTGGCACTGGCTCCAGGGCGTGATGTCAAAGTCCTGGCCGCATTGGCGCTGGCTCGTAGCGGAGAGACTGGTCAATCCAGAACTATGCTTGAAGCGCTACAAAAGTCCGACCCCACGAACACTTATCTCAAGGTGTATTGGTTCCCCGTGATCGAGGCGTCTATTGCGATGGCGCAGCAAGCGCCCGACCGTGCGATCGTCGCGCTTGAACCCTCCCTTCCCTATGAACTCGGGGGACCTCCTCCCGGAAACAGCACAATGTATCCCGCGTACCTTCGCGGCTTGGCCTATCTGGCTCAGAAGAACGGCCCCGCTGCCGTCGCTGAATTCCAGAAGTTTCTGGACCATACCGGAATCGTCCAAAACTTCCTACTCGGCTCGCTCGCCCGCCTGCAAACCGGACGCGCCTACGCGATGGCAGGCGACACCGCCAAAGCGAAAAGTGCATACCAAGATTTCCTCACCCTATGGAAAGACGCCGACCCTGACATCCCCATCCTGAAAGAAGCCAGAGCCGAGTGCGCGAAGCTGCAGTAGCAGCGTGGCGAACTTGCCGACCTGCTCGTTCAAAACTTGTCAACTGACGCAAACAGCGTTAACGCGGTTTGACCATGATGAGCGTAACCGGGATTTTTCACCACCTGACCTCTTCATAGACCGTCAACTCTCTATCTCTCATTGACTTGCCTGGACTCCTACCCCTAAGATTTCCCGCAATGATTGGACAGACAATTTCTCATTACCGCATCGTCGATAAGCTCGGTGGCGGCGGCATGGGTGTTGTTTACAAAGCGGAAGACATCAAACTCCACCGCTTCGTGGCCCTGAAGTTCCTGCCCGACGACGTGGCCAGCGACGCGCAGTCGCTGGCCCGGTTCGAGCGCGAAGCGCAAGCGGCTTCTGCACTGAATCACCCGAACATCTGTATGGTCTTTGAGATTGATGAGCGCGACGGTCAGCCCTTTATCGTCATGGAGTTTCTGGACGGCATGACGCTGAAGCACAAGATCGCTGGGCGTCCCATGGAGACCGAGTCAATTCTTTCTCTCGCCATTGAGATCGCCGATGCGCTCGACGCCGCACATGCGAAAGGAATCGTTCACCGTGACATCAAGCCAGCGAATATTTTCGTCACGGAGCGCGGACATGCCAAAGTTCTGGATTTCGGACTGGCCAAGGTTACTCCGACGGCATCTTCTTCCAGCCAGATTGCCTCTGCCAACACCCAGACGGTAGACGAGCAACACCTGACCAGTCCCGGCGCAACCCTCGGGACCGTTGCTTATATGTCGCCGGAGCAAGCCAAGGGCAAGGAACTGGATGCGAGGACCGATTTGTTCTCGTTCGGCGCGGTCTTGTACGAGATGGCGGCGGGCACGCTGCCATTTCCTGGCGAGACTTCCGCGCTGATATTCACTGCCATCCTGACTTCTGATCCGCAGCCGGCAATCCGCTTCAATCGCAACCTTCCGGCGAAGCTCGAAGACATCATCAATAAAGCACTGGAGAAAGATCGGAATCTCCGCTACCAGAGTGCAGCGGAAATGCGGACGGACTTGCAACGGCTGAAGCGCGATACAGAGACGGGGCGAGCCAAGGCCGCGAGTTCCGGGACGGTCCCTGTCGCGCAGGAAAGCGGCTCTCAAATCGCGCGACCTCCGTCTCCCGCATCCGGTTCCTCTGTGCTTGCTCCATCCGCGTCGTCAGAGGCTGTAAAGGCACCCGAGGTTCCTGTCGCGAGCACCAAACGCTGGAAAATTCTCGTTCCCGCTGCCGTGATACTAGTCGCTGCGGCCATTGCGGGAGCCTTCTATTTGCGTTCACGCTCGAACAAGCCCGCAACTGCCCTCACCGAGAAAGACACCATCGTGCTTGCCGATTTTGCTAACAGCACCGGGGATGCGGTGTTTGATGACACGCTTAAGACCGCACTCAGCGTTTCTCTGAACCAGTCGCCGTTTCTGAATGTGCTGCCGGAGAATAAAGTCGCGGCTACTTTGAAATTGATGTCGCGGCCGGTGGACACGAAACTCACGCCCGAAGTTACTCGCGACCTTTGCCAGCGTGCGGCCAGCAAGGCCTACATCGCCGGATCGATTGCCAGCCTGGGCAGCCAATACGTGCTGGGATTGAAGGCGGTGAATTGCCAGAGTGGAGACCCGCTGGCTGAGCAGCAGGTGACGGCGGCGTCGAAGGAGAAGGTGCTGGACGCGCTGGGCGAGGCGGCGGCGAAGCTGCGCACTGAGTTGGGCGAATCGCTGGCGACAGTGCAGAAGCTAGATGTTCCGTTGTCAGAGGCCACCACGTCTTCGCTCGAAGCTCTGAAGGCGTTCAGCCTCGGCAGAAAAGCCGGCAACGAGAAAGGCTCTGCCGCAGCCCTGCCTTACGATCACCGTACCATCGAGCTTGACCCGAATTTTGCCATGGGCTACACGGCTGTGGGCAACGACTACGCCGCTCTTGGCGAGCTAGGGCGGGCCAGCGATTACGAAACCAAGGCGTTTCAGTTGCGGGAACATGCCAGTGAACGGGAAAAGCTGGCGATCACCGCTAACTACTATCAGGATGTCACTGGAGAACTGGACAAAGCAGCCCAGACGTATCAGGAGGAGATTGAGAGCTACCCGCGATACGGGGCGGGGTACGTTAATTTGGGCGCCGTGTACGTCGGACAGGGACAGAATGAGCGGGCTGCGGAGTCGTATCGCCAAGCCCTCCGCCTCGCCCCAGATAGTGTTGGCCCTTACGCAGGTCTTGGCAACACCCTGATCTCCTTGCAACGCTTCGACGAAGCGCGGCAGATCATCCACGAAGCGCAGGCGCGAAAACTGGATAGTTTCATACTCCACAATGCTCTCTACGCTCTTGCCTTTCTCGGTTCGGACTCAGGGGCAATGGCGGAACAGCAACAGTGGTTTGCAGGCAAGCCCGAATATGAGAACTTTGGGCTGGGGCTGGCATCCGACACCGAAGCGTACGGTGGTCATCTGGGCAAGGCGCGGGAACTGACCAAGCGGGCGGTGGACTCGGCCATTCGGGCGGACAGCAAAGAAAATGGAGCGATCTGGCAGGAGAATGCCGCTATCGCACAAGCCGCTTTCGGCAATAGCAATGAAGCGCGGCAGGCAGCAGCAGAGGCTTTGCAGCTGGCTCCCACGACTCAGGGCGTCGAGGTCGAAGCCGCGCTGGCGTTTGCCATGGTGGGCGATACGGCACGAGCCGAATCCATGGCGCAAGACTTGGGGAAACGCTTCCCGCTGGATACGCAGGTGCAGTCGCTTTGGCTGCCTGCGATTCAGGCGCAATTGGCGCTGGACAAGAAGAATCCTGCTGCAGCTCTGACTGCGCTGCAAGCCGCTTCTCCCATCGAGTTAGGGCAAATTGGGTTCGTCAACAATATTTCCTGCCTCTATCACGTATACGTTCGCGGGGAGGCGTACCTGGCCGCCGGGCAGGGCGAAGAAGCCGCCGCCGAGTTTCAGGAGATCATCGACCACAGCGGCATCGTGTGGAACTGCTGGACCGGAGCGCTGGCGCATCTGGGCGTGGCGCGAGCCAATGGATTACAGTCGAGAACCTCGCAGGGAGCGGATGCTGATCTTGCCCGCAGTCGCGCCCTCGCCGCGTACAAAGATTTCTTCACCCTCTGGAAAGACGCTGACCCTGACATCCCCATCCTGAAGCAAGCCAAGGCGGAGTACGCGAAGCTGCAATAGCCAGAAAGACTCCTATATCGTTCCTTGCTGTTTTCTGATGGTTTACGTAATCAGGCGTTCTCGCAAGCTTGCGCCATCTGTTCGCTGAGCGCTTTGGGATTTCGAGCGCAATTTCGCCCACCATGACAAAAGTTGTATCTACGCTGGCTGCCGCCCAAACGAGAATACCAACTGCGGCCGATAGCATCGCCCCGTAGAGTGGAATGCTGAAGTTATCAATCCGATGATTGTCTTGTTCGTACGATAGCTCCCATCTCCGTTTCTTGATATAGCTTCCGACAGGTATATTTCTTGGCAGCGAAGCATCGGTCGCTCCCGCAACCTATCGGGCGGTATCGCTTTCCGGCGTGAGTAGCACGTACTCCGTGCCGTGCCGGGCGGGCGCCAATGGGTATGGAATATCCCGAGCAGAAACTACTGTTCCCTCAACGGTAGTCGTGAGACGGACCCACAAGGTCTGATAGCCAAATTCCCAAAGAATCCAAAGGCCGAACAAGGAGAGCACGATGGGGTTCGGCTGGGGTTTGCGCATTGCACGATTCTCGTCGAGAGCAGGCAAGCCGAATGCTAGACCTTGTGCGGTACCCGACAAAGTTACTTCAGTTCTCGTTTGGTTATGGCGGTTGGCAGCATTAGCGGGCGTTTTGACCCGAGTCAATGAGCGCGATGTTTGAACAAGTGAGCCTCTATGCTGTGCATTCCCGCCCCTCTCGACAGAGCTAACCTCTGTAAGGACGCAACTTCTAGCAGTGTCAAACCGCCTTGCTGTCGTGGATCAGCAACGTGGCGCCCCCGTTTGCGAAGTTCGACAAATCAGCCGCCGCAGCCTGCCCTTCGGGAGATCTCAGCGCCGCACTCAGGTCAGCGATAGAGTCGAAGTTCAAGGTCGCGATCAGATGCGGCGCGGTCCCTGCGAGAGCTTGCACGGGACCGCTGCTGATCAAATACGAACGCAGACCCGGTATCTTCTGAGCCAGCGGAATGTGTGTCTGGTGATAGTAGCGATCGAAGGCAGCGGGATCCGCCGGGGAGTTGTAGAGAACGAGCAGTTGAGCCATAGAGCTTGCATCTTAGCGATTTCCTGAGCGGCCAGTCCAGTTTTAGATTGGCTGGTTCTGTCCTCATCTAGCCTCATTCGAGCGTGACGCGAAGCCAAAGGCCCAAGAGTCAGGCTGTCCGAGAGCCCGCGGCGAACGTCTTTAGCAGTTCGCCTCTCCAGCCGCGCGTGGCGCAACCAACCGGCTGGTACAATCCGCTCATGGCCGTCACATCCCAGATGCCGGCTCTCGCCCGCACAATCTTCCACGTCGACATGGATGCGTTCTTTGTCTCGGTGGAGGAGCTCTTCGATCCTTCCCTGAAAGGCAAAGCGGTCGTTGTCGGCGGACAACGCCACGAGCGTGGGGTGGTTTCGGCGGCATCTTACGCGGCGCGGAAGTTTGGAGTGCACTCGGCTATGCCGCTGCGAACCGCGGCGAAGCTTTGTCCGCAGGCTATCTTTGTCGATGGTCACCCTGAGCGCTATCGCGAGTGCTCGGAGAAAGTTTACAAAGTGCTGACGGCGTTCTCACCCAAGGTGGAGATGGCTTCGATCGACGAAGCTTATCTCGATATGACTGGAACGGCGCGGCTGCTCGGCCCCCCGCTGAGAGCGGCGCACAAGCTGCACCGGCGGATGAAGGAAGAGACCCTTCTGAATTGCTCGATTGGCATCGGCTCGTCTCGTCTGATTGCAAAGGTCTCTTCGGCGCAAGCGAAACCCAACGGCGTGCTATGGATTGTTCCCGGAGAAGAATCGAAATTCCTCGCGCCGCTCGATGTCCGCGACATTCCCGGCGTCGGCAAGGTGATGGAGAAAAATCTGCACGGGCTCGGCATCAAGAAAGTCGGAGAGCTGGCGCGGCTGGAGGAATCCGAACTCGAAGAGCGATTCGGCAAGTGGGGACTGGCGCTGGCCGGCAAAGCGCGCGGTGAAGATGCGGGCGGATGGTTCGATGCGGATGTGGGCGCCGATACCGCGGCAAAATCGATCAGTCACGAACATACTTACAACGAAGACACGGCGGATGTGAATCAGCTGGAAGCCACGCTGATGCGGCTTTCCGAAATGGTTGGGCGACGGCTACGGGAGGCGAACTTTTACGCGCGGACGATCCAACTGAAGCTCCGCTACCAGGATTTCACCACCATCACGCGGGCGCATACCTTGCCGGCTGCAAGCCAGCTGGATGGCGAAATCTTCGAGCAGGCGCGAGCGCTGTTTCGCAAGAACTGGAAGCCAGGCAGGCAGGTTCGGTTGCTGGGGGTGCAGGCGTCGTCCTTTGAATCGCAGCCGGTCCAGATCGATCTGCTCGAAGGTGGACGGCAGCGGCGATGGAAAGATGCGCTGGCCGCCGCCGACCGATTACGCGACAAGTTCGGCGAGTCTAGCGTGTCGCTCGCGGCGGGCATGCGCGGGAGCTTCCGCGAACGCACGCATGAAAATCCGACCGGGCTGCCGGGGAAAAACCGAGGCTCCTAGGGGCGATTCAGTGGTGCCGTCCCGCGGGATAATCCGGCTTCGCCCGGTCCGACAACCGGGGAGGCTGTCCCCACAAGGTCCTCCCTCCCCACACGGGTCAACTTGTCTACCCTTCGTCAAACAAGACGCAGGCCGGGTAACCCGGAAGGTGATTCCGGATCCCGGCCTTGGTCTTATTGCAACTTGTTGAATTCGAGTATCAGTTACCCGAGTTCGAGTTGGCGGCAGCCGTGGCTGGCGCAACACCCGGAGTGGTTGATGCGCCGTAGCGGGCCAGCCGCGGAAAGAACGGGGTGACTTCAAACGGCATCTTGTCGCGCACGGAAGTGATGGCGACCGGAGCCGTCTTCACCATCTCTGCCTTGTCGTCCCAGGGATTGATCTTGACGCGTCCGCCCAGAGGCAAAGCTGCAACCTGGTCCAGTTTGGTATTGTCGAGCGCAGGGCCCTGCGTGGCCAGAGCCGACAGGCGGGTGATTCCGCCGTTCTCACTGAATGAATTTCCCAGGTGCGTAGTCAACAGGGCGTTCAGCGGTTTGGAGCGGGCCTGCAGAGCCTTCAGGAACAAGCCCACACTATCGAGCTTCTGGGCGTACGGCGAGTTTTTCAGCAGCTCGACGGCTTTCTTGTCTGCGGTGGTTTCCTCATCCGGAATGTGTTTGAAGCCCAGGTTGGAGTAGGTGGAATCGTCGGAGAACAGCATGCGGTCGTTGAAGGCATACTTGCTGCCCAGGTTATGGCCGAGCACAATATGCGCCAGTTCGTGAGAGAGCACGGCAGCCAGGCTGGCCTCGTCGGGCAGCACATCGATGAGTCCCCGGCTGATCACGATCGTGTTGCCCACGCTGAAAGTTTCAAGCGGCGCCGTGAGCAGCACGCGAGTGCGCACCGGACGCGGCAGATCGATGTTATTGGTAACTTCAAGGTTGTTGACCACGGTCATGAGAATGCGGTCGACATCGCCTTCGGGGGCGAGCAAGCCTGCCCGGGTGAGGCGCTCGAGTACGTTGTCTTCCGCCTGCTGCTGCCATTCCCGCTCGGCTTGCAGAGGAGAGGCATCCTGAGTCGAAGCGCTTTCATCCTTCACGCTGTCGACGCGAATCTGCGTGAGCTCGTCGTCCTTGTTGTCCTTCTTGAGGTCATAGCCCCAGATGCGAGTCTGCGCCTTGAAGGCGATCTTGTTCTTCACGCCGGCGCTGAAATCTCCCTCTTCGCTGTAAATGTAAGCCGGAACCCAATAGCCGGGAATCAGATTGAGGCGCCAGCTATCCATGTGGAAGAAATAGGAATTGCGCGGGGCGGGAACATAAGTCCCGTTCAGGCGAACGATGTTGTACTCCTGATCCTCAACCCAGACGCGGCCCAGGAAGCGTCCCCTGCCCGCGCTCTTTTTAGGAGTGACGTCGAATACCAGGCAGCGCACGTCGCCAAGAAATTCCCGGCGGATGTAATGGAACTCATAGTGCTCGCGGTCAAAGTCAGAGCGGTCGGCGTAGACCATCCAGGAGAAGCCCATGGGCTGATACTGCACCTTGAAGAGCTTGTGGAAGCCGCCCATCAGGCGGCTCTCCATCCCCCTGTCTTGTTCTTTCAGGTAGTCTTTGCGATCGACCGTTTCGCCCATATCCATGCGGCCAAGGAAGTAGTGATCTTCGCTGGGTACGGGACCGAGTTGCGGGTCGGCGACTAAATTCTGCAGATAGGTCTCCACCACCGGAGTGCGATTGGAGAGAGCCTTCATCAGTCCATGTTCACGCTCGATGAAGCGGTCCACCACCTGATCCATGGTAGTGGGCTGGGGCAAAGCCGAGGGTGTGGGCGCCGGAGCGGTTAGCGGCTGAGTCTGCGACTGGGATGGCTGAGTTGAAGCCGCTGTCGCCGGTGCAGGGCTCTGGGCCGTGGCGGGCTGGGTGGTCGCGCTGGCATCCGGCTGCACCGTGGGCTGCGAATCCGAAGGCTGTTGCGCGGCGGCGCCCAACGACACAAGCAGTGCGGCGGCGAACATCAATTTCCAAGTACGCATGACTCTGTTCTCCAATTTCTTGCGACCAATGTTTCGTTCAATCGATGAATTCCGTGGACCGAGAGCTCTGAAACCTGCTCTCCAGCAAAAGATTTAGTAAGCCATCTGGAAGAGCACGTGCACCACTGCTGTCGAATCGACTGGCTGTCCCATGCGCAACGCCGGTTTGAAACGCATTTTGTTGGCGGCGGCAACGGCGGCCTCGTCCAGTCCGTGACCGAGGCCGCGGACCACCCGATTCACATGCAGCGCGCCGTTGGCGCCGAACATCACTTCCAAAAGAACCTCGCCTTCAAGCTTGAGGCCGCGCGCCTCATCGGTATAGACCGGCTGCGGCTTGTAGGTAATCTCCACCGGGATGGTCGCTGGACCCGGGTCTGCCTGGGCGAGTTTCGGTCCGCCGTGAACCACCTGCTCGGCTCCGAAACCGCCGGTTGAAACTCCGGCTCCGCTGCTGCGGCCGTCGCCTTTCGCGGCCGTGGCTACGCCGCTCGCGAAGTCGGCGCTGGTTACCGTGCCCTTAACACCTTTCGCACCGCCCGATCCGTTGCCTTGGCCAGGGCCTACCGGCATGTCAAACGACCCGGCCGGCGCGGCGTATAGCTTCGCGTTCGGTTTGCCGGTTCCCTTCAAGCCGTTGGGATCGCCGAAGCCTCCGGTCTGAACCTTTTGGACGGCGACGTTAACGGTGGGAGCGACGGAGCTGCCGGCGAAATCTCCGGTATGCAAGAGCCGCGGCGTTGCAGCGCCCGCGGTCAACTTGATCTGTGGAGCCGTGAACTGATTCATCACCACCTTGGGCGCCTCCACGGGCTCCGGCGTTGGAGCGCGATGGACTTGACGCGGCACAATCAGTTTCGGGCGGTCGAAAACCGGCGCGGGTGGAAGCAGCCTGGGTTTTATTTTCAGCGGTTGTGACTCAACCACTGGCTCCGGTTTCAGGGCGGGAAGCGGAATCAATTCGGTGACGCGATACTGCTTGAGTTGGAGACGCTCAGGAAACACCATTCCCAGATTCACCAGGATGAAAGTCGCCAGCACCAGGAAGGCGTAGCTGGTGGCCAGGGCGCGCCTGTCGATCTTGCGCTCCGGCAGAATCCCGAGCTGAAAATTGTGTTCAGACATACCCATGCATTGACTCCAAAGGGGACCCCGACCGAGGGAGAGGACCGGGATTGGAGTTTTCACCTTAAGGGAGAAAGGACAGGGGGTAAACGTGTCCATAGCTCTCGACCGAAAGTAACCGGCGAAGGGTGATTATGGGAAACGGTCCAAAACGGGCGAGGAACATGGATCAGGCCCGCATCTGCACCCTACGCCGCCAGCGAAACCAGGAGAATACCGGGATGCCGGCGAGAATTACCAGCAATCCATACCAGGAATTCGGCCAGGTTTCGCGGAAGGTATAGAACAGAAGAACAGCGGCCACGGCAACGAACAGGGCAGGAACATACGGATAGCCGAGCACACGGTAGGGTCTTGTGGCCTGGGGGTCGCGGCGGCGGAAAACGAAAACGGTGCTGGCGGCGATCATGTAAAAAAGCCATTCGGCGAAGATGGCGAGGGAAAAAAGCTGGCGAAAATTTCCTCCCAGCAGCAGCAGAAGGATCGATAACGCCGCCTGCGACACGATTGCGACTGAGGGCGTATGAAAGCGGGGATTCACTTCGGCCAAGGCAGAAAAGAAGTATCCGTCGCGCGCCACGGCGAAGGGTACGCGGGCGCCACTCATGATGGTGCCGTTGAGCGTAACCAGCATAGAAACGGCCATGCCTGCCGAGACGATCGCTGCACCGGTGCGCCCCATCACCAGGGCGACGGCATCGGAGGCGGGACGCGGTGAAGCCGCAATCGCGTTTGCCGGCAGCACATATTGCACACCCGCATTCACCAATACGTACAACAGACCGACCGTGGCCACGCCCGCAATCAGCGCGATGGGAAGGTTGCGCGCCGGATTCTTCACCTCACCGGCGACCATATTGAGGTCATTCCATCCGTCATAGGCCCACAGCGCCGCTACCAGCGCGGCCATAAAGCCGGCGACGCCGCCACGGGCTCCGGCGAAGGTGCCGGCAAAATTGCTCCAGCCGCGTCCGCTTGCGCTTCCGGCGCCGCTGAAGCAGACGATCACGATGCCCAGGATGATTACAACTTTCAGAACCGTGAACACAAGCTGGAATTCGCCGGCCTTCTTCACGCCGAGGTAGTTCAGAACTGAAATCAAAATGGCGGCGGCAATCGCGACCAGCTGTCCCCAGGTGACGTCGAACGCATGAGAGAAGACGGTTGCGGAAAAGAATTGCTCAGAGAAAAAGGAAAGGACGGAGAACGTACCAAGAATACGCACCAGTCCGGTCGCGATCGTGGCGACGGATGCGGGCTTGGCGATCACAAACCACGTCCAGGCATAAAGAAACCCGCCCAGGGGGCCGTAGGCGTCGCGGACATAAACGTATTCGCCACCAGCCTGCGGCTTCATTGCCCCTAGTTCGGCATACGTGAGCGCTCCAAAAAATGACAGCAGTCCACCCACCAGCCATGCCAGGTATACAAGCTTTGCCGAGCCTACCGCCTGCATCATCTCGGCGGGAACCAGAAAAATTCCGCTGCCGATGATTGTTCCCACCACGACCGCGGAAGCGTGGCTCACCCCGAGGTCGCGGGAAAGCTCGGGACGCATGGGCTTGGCCTGAATCGGTTCGGGCATGGTCGAGGTGAGACAGTATACGTCAGAGGTTTGGTCTTGCGACTATTCTCGCCGGAGCAAACTGGCTACGTATCCGACGCCAAACGTCATCATCGTCCCAATCATTACCCACCATGTCCAGGGCACGTGCGTTCTCTGCCACAGGAACAGCTCCACGCTGAAGCCGAACAGCATTCCCACCATCGCGCCGCGTTGATTGGCTCGGCGTGTGAGGACTCCGAGCAGAAAGACGCCGAGCAGCGCGCCGTATGCGATCGAGGCGATCTGGAGGCCAACTTCGATCACGCGGCCCACTTTGTGCAGGCAGAGCACTGCGATCGCAAACAGGAGCAAAGCCCAGAAAAATGTGGAGAGTCGTGAGAGACGCATACGTGCGGCCTCGCTGGCTTGAGGATGAAAGCTCATATAAAAATCCATGATGGAACTCGACGCCAGGGCGTTCAGTGCGGCGCTCAAGTTGGACATCGCCGCGGCCAGGATGGCGGCAATCAGCAGGCCGGAAATCCCGTGCGGCATGCGGCTAACGATGAATCCGGGATAGATACGGTCGGGCGTGCCGAAACTCGACGAGGGCGCGCGATAGTAGGCCCACAACATGATTCCCACGATGAGGAAAAGCGCAAATTGAAACAGAATGGCTACGCCGCTCGAGAGCAACGCGATCACCGATTGTTTCTGGCTTCGGGCCGCCAGCAGACGTTGCACGATGAGTTGGTCGGTGCCGTGGCTTGCGGTGGTGAGAAACGCTCCACCGATTACGCCCGCCCAAAATGTGTAAGGAATCCAAAAACTCGGCGTGAAATCGAAGACTTGCAGCTTTCCGGCGACTGCCGCGGCGCCGTGGATCGCGCGCCATCCTCCGGGCACGAGGTCGAGCATGGTCCACACTCCCACCAGCGTCCCCCCAACATAGATCACGGTTTGCACCACGTCGGTCCAGATCACGGCCGCGAGGCCGCCTTCGAAGGTATAGACGAGCGTCAATGCAGTGATGATGGCGATCGAGGCGACCTCGCCAGTTCCCAAGGCGATCGACACCACGATGGACACGGCATAGACGCGTACGCCCTCGGCAGCGGTGCGGGTCAACAGGAACAGCGCCGCGGTCAGCGATCGCAATCTGCGGCCGAAGCGTCGTTCGATCAATTCATAAGCCGTGTACAGATCACCGCGGAAATAATGCGGCAGGAGAACGAAGCTGATTACGATTCGACCCAGTACGTATCCCATGACCACCTGCAGAAACGTAAGATTGGTGTCGTAGGCAAGTCCGGGAATGCTGATGATCGTGAGGGTGCTGGTTTCGGCCGCGACGATCGAGAGAGCGATCGCCCACCAGGGGATGTCTCGTCCAGCCAGAAAGTAGTCGCGCAGCGAGCGCTGCCGCTTGCGGAAGCGCAAGCCAAACAGCGTGATGCTTGCCAGATAGAGCGCGATAATCGCGAGATCGAGTTTATCGAGGCCCATAGGTTGCGCCGGGAATTGCCCTCAATTATGGCGGCAATGCCGGCACTGCGCGAGTGAGGCTTTGTAGACGTGGAGGACGCAGTCTGGAGCGTCGATCGAGACGCCGGCGGCTGCGGCTTTACCACGAGCCTTGTGGTAGAAATACCCCGTGGCTTACTTTCTTGGCGTTGACGGCGGCGGCAGCAAGACGACGTGCGCTGTAGGCGACGAGATCTCGCTGCTAGCGACGGTGACTACCGGGCCCAGCAACATCACACGCGTCGGCGAAGCGCGCGCCCGGGAATCGCTGCATCAAGCCATGCGGGGGGCGTGCGCCGAAGCAGAAATCGATCCCGGACAGGTGCTGCGTGCCTGTGTGGGGATCGCAGGCGGCGGACGGGAAGAAGTTGCCCACGCCGTGCAGCGGATGGTTGCGGATGATCTTATTTCCGCGGAAATCGAAGTTGTGGGCGATATGCAAATCGCGCTGGAAGCTGCATTCGGCGCGGGGCCGGGCGTGATCGTTATTGCCGGTACCGGTTCGATTGCTTTCGGGCGCGATGCACAGGAAGAAACCGCTCGTGCCGGCGGGTGGGGCTTCGCAATCTCCGACGAAGGCTCGGCGCACTGGATCGGCCGCACCGCAGTGTCAACTCTGTTGCGAGCCGCTGATCGGTCTGCCGCGAACCAGGAGGCGGGGGATGCTGCGGGTCTTTGCCGCGAGTTGAAGCGGGCCTGGAAGCTCCGCTCTTTTGATGAACTCGTGCTTGCGGCGAACTCTTCTGCCGACTTCGCGGCGTTGTTTCCCGCGGTCCTGGCTGCCGCCGATGGCGAGGATGCATTAGGGCAAGAAGTTCTGGCGCGCGCGGGCCGGGAACTTGCGTGCCTCGCGGCGATGGTGTCGCGGCGGCTGTTCGCAGAAAACAACGTGAGCCAATCCCACATCCCGCTGGCTATGGCGGGCGGAGTCTTCGGTCATTCCGAGCGAGTGCGCGAGGCTTTCTGCGATGAAATTCGCAAACTGGATTCGCGCTTCGAGGTCAAGCCGCAGATTGTCGAACCGGTGGTCGGGGCGCTGCTGATCGCACGCAGGACCTCGCCTGAGGACAAGACAACCCGAGTAAGAACCTAACCCGGGACTTGGTTGAAGCGAACTCGGTTAGCGTCCGCCGCCGATCTCGAGAATGGCGCCATTCGTATAAGAGGCGGCAGGCGAGAGCAGCCATAGCACTCCTTCCGCAACCTCGCGAGCGGTGCCCGGCCGTTGCATGGGAATGGTGGCCGCCAGTCGAGCAAGCCGGCCGGGCGCGCCATTCGCCGCGTGCAGCCCGGTCTCGACCAGGCCGGGAGCGACCGCGTTCACGCGAATTCCTTCGGTGGCGACCTCACGCGCCAACCCGATGGTTAAGCTGTCGATCGCACCCTTCGACGCGGCGTAATGCACCCACTCTCCGGCGGAGCCGATGCGCGCCGCACGCGAGGAAACGTTCACGATGGCGCCGCCGTGGCCGCCGTGGCGAGTTGACATACGGCGCACGGCTTCGCGCGCGCACAGGAACGCTCCGCTGACGTTCACGGCCATGACCTGCGTTAGAGTTTTTGCGCTCACGGATTCCACGCGAGCAAACCCGCCGGTAATGGCGGCGTTGTTGACCAGGGCTTTCAGCGGCCCAAGTTCACCCTCGGCGGTCTCGAAAAGCCGGACAACATCTTCTTCCCGGGAAACGTCGGCCTGAATGGGATAAGCGACTCCGCCGGCTGAGTTGATTTCCGCGACGATCGCACGCGCTTCGGCCTCGCCGGTTGCGAAGTTGACGGCGACGGCATATCCCCGCTCGCCAGCCAAACGGGCGATGGAGGCGCCGATGCCACGGCTCGCGCCGGTCACGATCAGCGTCCCCGATCCTCCCACTCGAGGCGTAGTTTCGTGTGTCATCAATCTCCGCGCGGTGAAGCCAGATTTCCTCCTGCCGTCAAAGTGTTCTACAGCTTCACTTCATCCTGCTTCACTTCTTCGTGCTTCACTTCTTCGTGCTTTCTATGCATCAATTCCACCACCGCCGCATACAGCCGTTTGCGGGTTTCGTGGCGCTCGTAGGCGCGGGTGATGTAGCGCACGCGAACCTCCACGGCCGACCCGGTTGGTCGCAGGCTGATCGCGGGGGCCGCCGAGAAGGCCTGGACGTGGTAGCGAGTGGTTGTGTGCTGCCATTCTTCCTCGGCTTCGCGGGCATTCGCTTCTGTATCTTTAGCCACGAGCTTCTGCAATCCATCGATCACCGCGTAAGGATCCTGGTCCGCAGGAATGGTGAGCTGCAACTCATCCCACATCCATTGACCGGAGGTCGAGAAATTGAAGTAGTGTCCTTCGATGGCGAAGCTGTTGACGAAAGAAACCCGGCGGCCGGTGGGATGTCCGGAATCTGTCCAATTCCCGGTCTCGAGCAAAACTGTCTTCAACAGGCCGATCTCAATCACCTCTCCGCCGACTCCTTCAATCTCCACCCAATCACCCACGCGGATGCCGTTGCGCCCCATCAGGAGAAACCATCCAAAGAAAGCCATGATCACGTCTTTGCCCGCTACCGTGAGTCCTGCGCCGGCAAGGCCAAGAATGGTGGTTGTCTGGCTCGGCATGCCGAACACGATGAAAAGGACCACGATCGCGCCCACCAACTGCGCCGCGAACTTCACCACCGAACGCAAAGTCGCGATGCGTTTGTTTTCCGCGGTGATGCTGCCGAAAAGATGGTCGATGAGCAGATCAGCCAGATACACCAAGGTCGCGACCAGGAGAATCCAAAGCAAGCCTTCGATCAGGTTGTGCAGCGCGGCGCGTTCGCGGCTTTCGACCAGTTCAATCCAGCCGGTGTAAATGTCGGCCAAATCCCTTTCGTCCTGAGTGCGGCGCCCCAAGTCAGCGAGATTTTTCTGGTCGCGGCTGTACTGCTTGAGTGACGAGAGCGCGGCCTCCGCCCCGGACTTTGATTCTTCACGACTGACCGCCTTGCCGGAGTGAGAAAAGTTACTGGCCTGTTGCCGGGCAGCGTCGTGGTCTGCTTTCTCGCGCCCCACCTGCGCCGCGAGCGCACCGCGACGCTGTTCAAGGCGCTGCGCTTTGTCGGCCGTCTCCTGCTTCGCCTCTTCGAGCGTTGCCCGCTTCTCGCGGAATGCCTTCCAGGCGCGAAACAAGGTCAGCATCGTATGCGCCTGGTAATCCTGCTCGTAAGGATTTGCCGCCGAACCTGGCTGCGTGGCGCTGTGATCGCTGGCGTCGTGCTCGGCTTTCAGACGGGTGATCTTCGACTGCGGATCTCCGCCCGCTTGCTCGAGAAGATCCGAAGCGTCATCCAATTCGTCCTGATCGAGATCTGCCTGCGCTTTGGCGACGTCGATCTGGTCCTGCAGATTATCCTTCTGCGATTCGGGAGCGGAAGCCAGCCTGCGCGTCAGTTGCGCAACGCTTTCCTGATCCTCTTTGAGCGCAAGGTCGGCCTTGTTCTTCCTCTCGGCGAGTTGCTGAGCTTCGGGACTGAGCTTCGGAGGATTCTGCTCCGCGGTACGCAATGCGTCAAAGAAGGCAAGGTCGACCTCGTGGTCGGCGACTTTTTCAGCCCGATGCGCCAGAGCTTGTTCGTCCGAAGTGGCTGCCATGGCCGCCATCCGCCGCGCCGTTTGCAAGGGACGCTGATCCACCAGCGGACGCGGCGCTGCCGCCTTGCTGCGCGCCAGGAATTGCCTGGCGGGCCCTTTGCCCGCATCCTCGTTTTCGACGGGCTGCGGCTGCTCCCGCGTGCGCAGAAAGGCTACGACCATGACGGCCATCAGCAGCAGCAGCACAACCGCGGGAATCGAACGGCGAAGTTTCATAAACCACGCACTTGCAACAGACCACTGTAGCAAAAGCAGGGAATCCGCAGGGAAGGTTCACCCCACGAAGAGGAATTCTCGGATGGTGAAAGCACATTTTCCCGGAGTAAAATTAACGCTGCCATCGGACGGAGGATTCCATGAAATCTTTCCTGCTCACTGTCCTCATTACGCTCCTGGTTGCGGCCGTTGCACTTCCCGGTCTTCATCGGTCTGCTTCGGCGTCTGGCAAGGCTGACGCGAACACCTTACGCCAGCTTGAAGGCGAGTTCATGAAGGCTGCGGCCGAGCATGGCTCCGAGGGATATCTCTCCTACTATGCCGAAGATGCTGTAGAGGTGCCCAACGGCGCGCCGCTCATCCAGGGAAAAGTAAACATAGCCAAGACGATGGGCTTTCTTGATGAAAAAGACAATCAACTTACGTGGACGCCGGTTGGCGCGGACATCTCCGCATCAGGGGATCTGGGCTACACCTATGGCACCTACGAATTCCGTTCCAAGGGCAAGGACGGCAAGCCCGTGATTGACCGCGGAAAGTACACCAGCATCTGGAAGAAGCAGAGGGACGGAAGCTGGAAGGTGGTTCTTGATATGGGGAATGCGAGTGCTCAGACGGCGCAATAGGGGAAGTTGTCAGCCTCTTCGACACCAGCTTATTTCCGGAAGTGGCTGCTGATTGCTTCGGCTTGTACCCGAGTCACTACAGCCGAAAGTGCCGCCGGGTCTGCCTGTTTGACAGCTTGCAGGCTGCCAAAGTGTTCGAGGAGACGCCGAGTCGTGCTCTCGCCTACGCCGGGGATTTCAAGCAATTCGGTGGAGCGGTCCCGTATCTGGCGGCGTTTGCGATGGAAGGTCACGGCGAAACGGTGCGCTTCATCGCGAATGAGCTGGATCAAGTGAAGCACCGGCGAATGATGATCGAGCGCGACGGGGTCTTTTTCCTGCCCGTAAACATAAAGAATTTCCTCCCGCTTGGCGATGGCGGCGAGTGGTTGGTTGATGATCTCAAGCGATTCCAGAGCCGCCGCGGCCGCGTGCAGTTGGCCGAGCCCGCCGTCGATAAGAACGAGACTGGGCATCGCCTTTTCTTCCTGTTGCAGCCGTTTATAACGGCGCGTCACTACCTCGCGCATGGAAGCGAAGTCGTCGACGCCCTCCACCGTGCGAATGATGAATTTTCGATAATCCGACTTCTTCATCTTGCCGTCCTCCCACACCACCATGGAGGCTACGGTCTCCGCGCCCTGAATGTGGGAGATGTCGAAGCACTCGATTCTCTTTGGCAATTCGGGGAGGCCGAGAGCATCCTGCAACTCCTCCTGAATGGCTTTCGCGTTGGGCTTGAGCACGCGAAAACGCTGATCGTAGGATTGCTTGGCATTGGTGCCGGCGAGATCGAGTAGCGAGCGCTTGTCGCCGCGCTGGGGAACCAGAATATGCACTCGTGCGGCTCGGGCGTTTTCACCCGCGAGCTGGTCCGAGAGCAGATCTTCAAGCGCTTCGCGATCTTCGAAATCGACCGGGATGTAGAGGTTTCGGGGAACGTAGGGCTGGCCGATGTAGACCTGCTTGAGCAGGGCGGAAAAAAACTCGCCGGGGTGGAAGCGATCGGTGCCGGGAGAATCCGGTGAGCTTGGCTCGACCGGAGGGGCGGGGTCGGCGGTCCCCCCGTTCTCGGCCGGCGCTTCCGCATCCGAGGGTGTTGCGAACTCCGGAAGATCTTCCCAGAAAAACTCCCGGCGATCGACGACCCGCCCCCCGCGCATGTGAAAGAGATTTACCGCCAGCATGCCTTTTTCATAGTGATAGCCGAATACGTCGGCGTCGTCGCCTTCGGCGGCGGCGATGCGCTGGCGCTCCTGCAGTTGCTCGACCGTTGAAATCAAATCCCGATAGCGGGCAGCGCGCTCGTACTCCTGCGCCGCGGCTGCCTGCTCCATGCGCTGCTGCAGCGACCGGCTCAAATCCGTGGGCCGGCCTTCCAGGAACAACTTCACGTCGCGCACCGCCTCCTGATAAGACTCAGGCGTGCTCAGTTCTTTCACGCAGGGACCGAGGCAGCGCTTGATGTAGTACTGGAGGCAGGGCCTGGGATGAAAGCGAGTGAGATCGACCTTGCACGACGGAATGAGAAAATTCCGGTGGATCAGATCGACGATGCGGTAGGCGAGATTCGCCGGAAAGTAAGGGCCGTAGTAGACGCTGCCATCCTTACGCAGGCGGCGCGTGACATACACCCGCGGCGAACGCTCGCTCAGGGTTAGCTTCACGTACGGGTAAGTCTTATCGTCGCGCAACAGAATGTTGAAGCGTGGCTTGCGCTGCTTGATGAGGTTGTTTTCGAGCGCGAGCGCTTCCTTGTTATTGGCGACCACGATGTAATCGACGTCGACCGCTTCGCGAACCAACGTGCCGGTCTTCGAGTCCTCCCAACGGCCTTCATGGAAGTAGCTGGCGACCCGGCTCCGCAGATTTTTCGCCTTGCCGACGTAGATGACTTCGCCCTCCGCGTTTTTGTAGAGATACACGCCGGGCTCGGCAGGTATGGTGCGGATTTTCTGAAGAAGATCCATTAAAACAGAAGGTATTTCCGGAAGTCTTTCTCTATTCTATTCGATGCGCTGGGGCAGGGTTCCTCGTGTTTGCCCGAAGAGCGGGCAGAAAACCACCCCGCTCGGGTGCCCTTCGAGGGAGATTGATTTCGGCAGGGGCCCGATCGCTACCGTATAAAATTTCCATTCCCCATGTGGGGTTTGCGTTGCCCTGGGTGTTTACGAAGCCGGAACCTCAAGCTTCTTTGTGTCGCAAGCCATTGAAAACGGATATACTTAGTTCTGCCACCTGCTTTAGGCGTAACTGGCACGTCCCGTGCAGAAGTGGGAATGGGATCTGTTGGCAGTTTCGATTTCCCAGGGCCTGACAGAGACTGCAGTATTTGGCGCACCCAAGTTATTGCTGGGCGCGTTGAGACAAGGAATCAAGGAGCCTCATCGATATGACCCGCACTTCGTTAACTATTTTACTGGCGGCCAGCATGGCAGCCACCTTCGGATGCACCACCAAGAGCTACGTGAAGCAAGAGACGACCCCTCTCATCAACAAGACCAACGAACTCGATGACATGACGGCCAAAAACAGCAAAGACATCAAAGACGTCGATGCTCGTGCGCAGGCCGGTATTCAAGCGGTGAACGCCAAGACCGCCGAAGTGGAACAGAAGGCCCAGTCCGCGAACCAGAACGCGACCGCGGCACAGCAGACGGCCGACGCAGCCAATAATCGCGTGGGCGTGCTGACCAACACGGTGGCCAATCTCGACAACTATCGCCCGGTGGCGGAAACCTCGGTAAAGTTCGGCTTTAACCGAGACAGTCTCACGCCGAAGTCGATTGAAGCTCTGGATCAGCTGGCCGGAACCATTTCGAGCACCAAGGGATACATCATCACTCTCGAAGGCAGCACGGATTCGGTGGGCTCTCCCGAGTACAACTACGATCTGAGCCAGCGCCGAGCGAATTCGGTGATTCAGTATTTGGCTTCGAAGTACAACGTTCCGGCACACAAGATTTACGTGATCGGGCTGGGCAAAGATAAGCCGCTCGAGTCGAACAAGACGAAAGCGGGCCGCGCCGACAATCGCCGCGTGGATGTGCGGCTGATGACCAACACGGTCGGGGATACGAACCAGCCGGTGCCGACCACAACTGGGCAAAATACTCCGTCGTCTATGTAGTCGTGGTTAGGGTCGACGCAAGAAGTTTTCCTCCTCCCCGGAGGACTTCGCCGACAGGCCGCTCAAGCCTCCCCCTGAGCGGCCTGTTTTTTATTGGCGGAGGCCTAATCGGTTTGCGCTATTCACCTCTGGCCAAAGGTAGAATGGGAGCATGAGTGCAAGGCTGTTGGTAATGGTTGTGATGGCCACGGCGGTGGCGAGCGCACAGCAGGGAAGCGCAGCCGATTCCGGTGCGGCCAAAACGCCGCAGGCAGGCACTTCGCAGCCGGCTGCGTCGCAACAAAATCCGCCGGGACAAGATGCTACGGCAAAGGGTACGTCGTCGGACTCATCGTCGTCCAACTCGTCCGCGGAATCGAAGACCGCGCCGAAACCCGCACAACCACCGGCCAGCGAACTGTCGCGTGACCTCACGTTTCCTGGGGATAAGCAGGAGCCGCCGCCGTCCCCGAATTCTGGCTCGCCGAAAGCACCAGATTTGACTCCCCCGCGCTCGGATCGCGTGCGGGCCGGGGACTTGGGAAACAACGTTGGCGAGAGCTCGAGCAAAGACACGCAGATTGACTTGAGCGCTCCGGAAGACGATACGAAAGTGCACCCGCAGAGCTCCGCGGCGGTGGCAAGCGCCGAAGCATCGAGCAGTGGAATCTCTGAGTTCCACACCTGGGACCCGCATAAAGCGGCCAAGAGCGTGGAGGTAGGAGATTTCTACTTCAGGCGGAAAAACTACCGCGCGGCTGAGGATCGCTACCGGGAGGCGCTACGCTACAAAGACAACGATGCGGTCGCGACGATACGGCTGGCGGTGAGTCTGGAAAAGTTGGGCGAGTTTGACGACGCCTGCTCCGAATACGAAAGCTATTTGAGGATTCTGCCGCACGGGCCGCAGGCCGAAGAGGCACGGAAAGCGATTGCGCGGCTAAACGCGCCGCAGGCGGCCAAAGGGGAAGCGAAGTAGCTTCGGGCGCACTTCAGCCCAATTCGCCTGTTGGCAGAGCTATTCATCCAAGTTTCACTTCTCCAAGTTTCACTTCTCCACGCGAATAAATTCTCCAGTCGAAGCGTTTACCGCAACCGTCAGCTTGGCGGTTTCGCGGCTGTTGCCGTAGATCACGTGCCAGATGAGTTCATTGGTATTGTGGTTCCAGTCGCACACATAGAGAACCGGCGTCGCGGGATCTTTTTCCAGAATCTTATCGCCGCCGTGCTTCTGGGCAACGGCAAATGCCTGATCGGAATCCACTTTGAGAAAGGCCACATCGAAAACTTGCGTTGAGGCATTGCTGGGATTGTAGGTATCTTCGTTTCCTGGCGAGATGCCGCGGGAAGGAGCGTCAGACGCATTGCTGCCTGACCAGAAGAAAGGCTTCACTCCGTGCTGCGTGGCCGAGGCGAAACTGGAGCGCCAGATGGCCGACTTGCCATCCTGGCCCTGGCTCTCCGGAGAAGGAGTGGATTCGATGCGAAAAGGTTTTACATCTGCGGCGTAATTTCGGGCGGAGATAAAAACCTTGTAGAAGGCGGCTCGTCCCGTGAGCAGCTCAGGAGCCTTGGGCTCCGGCTTGGCCTCGGGCTGGTTTGCGGTATTGGAGCTGCATCCTACAAGCACGGCGAGTGCCAGCAGGAGAAATGCCGCCATCACTTTCATGGTTGCGGCGCAACCAACTCTGCGACCTCTCGGGGTGATTTTCTTTGCGATTTCTAGGATGACGGCGGCCTCGATCTGGACAAAGCCCCACATACTCATGGCGACCTTCCTGTTATAACTGGGTGGTTTGATTAACGCGGAACATTCTACCTGAAGCGCGCGGAAAGGCGAGACATTGCCATGGATCGCAGGCTTGAAGATCTGAAGCGAGCTCTGGAATCAGCGGTGAGTGGCATGTCCGATCAACAGCTGAGCTGGCATCCGCCGGAAAAATGGTGCGCCGCCGAAGTGCTGGAACATCTCTATCTCACCTACACGGGAACGATCAGGGGATTCGAGAAAGTTTTGCAGGCAGATAAGCCGCCGGCTGCACGACCGACAAGGAAACAACGGTGGCAGACATTGGTGGTGGTCGGATTCGGGTATTTGCCAAAGGGGCGAAAATCGCCGCCGATGGTCCTTCCCCGAGGTTTGCCGGCGACCGAGGTGCGGGGCGAGATGGCAGAGAGAATCGAGTCCATGGACCAGATCATCGGGGAGTGTGAAGCCCGCTTCGGACGCGACGCGAAATTGCTCGACCATCCGATTCTAGGGCCGTTGACCGCCAGGCAGTGGAGAAAGTTTCACGTGGTGCACGGACGCCTTCACGAGAAACAGATCCGGCGGCTGCGGAAGGCGCTACCGCCCAGCTTATAAGGGCGGGCTTCAACTGGTGAGGCAGCACGCGGGCTACGGCTCACGCATCGCAGCCGGGACTCCGTCTTTGCGCGCTTCTTCCTCCATGTCTTCAAGTTTCTGCTTGGCGTCCGTGACAGCCTTTTGTTTGTCGGCGATTTTCTGCTTGTAATCGGCCTCTTGCTTATCCCACTGAGCGGAGTTGCGCATGCGGTTGCCAACGTCGGCATACATTGCGGCGGCGCGAAGCTGGTACTCGCGCTGCAGCACGTCGAGTTCACGCGACATCAGCTCGATTTGATCGCGTTGTGCAGTGAGCTTGTCCTGCCAGACTTTCCAGGCAGCCAGTTTCTTGGCCTGGTCGTCTTCGCCGGCGGGCTTGGTTGTTTCTTTGTTCTCGCCGGAAGCAGCATTCTTATCGCCGGAGCCAGAGGCAGGATTGTTGCCGGCATCGGTCGCAGCCGGTGGACCGACCACGGAAAGCTTGTCCTCCGTGGGGAGATTGTCGTTATCAAAAACCTTGGGCTTGGGCTTGGCGCTCGGGTCCTTGCGAACGTTGCGAGCATAGCTGCCAAGCGGAGTTTGGTCCTGGGGCGGCTGCGACGTGGTCTGCGCGGCCACAAAGAAACCCCCGAGGAGCGTGGACAGTGCGAATGCGATGCGTATGCTGCATTTCATGGCTTCATCCTTTGGCGTACAACTTCAAGCCTAAGCCGATCCGCTGTGCGGTTCAGCCTCAATCTTCTGCGTTCTAGGTGACCTTGGTCGCTGCCTGGGCGCGGGCACCCGGGACGGTTGCAGTATGCTTCTCCGCCAAAAATCCCCCAAAGCGGCGATCCAGACGCGCAGCCTCGCCGGCGATGTCGTCCGCCAACTGCAAGGCGAGATCGGGATCGCGGTTCTTGGCCAACTGCTGAGCGAATCCAGCAATCGTGGTCAGAGAAGTGCGCAACTCGAGCGCCATTTCAGCGGAAATCTCGCTCTGCAATTCCAACTGGCGTCGGCTTCGCTGAAATTCGCTGCGGTCGCTGATTAGGCAAGCGACTCCAATCAAGCTGCCATCCACCGCCGGCACGGGTGAAATGGTCACCGCGATGCGAAGCTCCTCGCCCGCGGGAGTGGTGTAGTCGGCCTCGAGCTGGCGTCGCTTGCTGCCTTCCCGCAAAACCGCCTCGACTTCTTCGGCCAGAGGCGTGGATGAATCGGGTGAAACCTGCGTCGACGAGACCACGGAATCGCGAAAAATGTCCTCCGCACTCATACCTGCGGGAGAATTGAAGCCGAGAATTTCCTTGGCGGCGGGGTTGGCCTGTTTCAACAATCCGTTGACGCCAAACACGAGCACACCGGAGGAAAGGTTGGAGAGCACGGCCTGACTGAAATTTTCCGAAGTGCGGGCGCGGCGTTGCTCGGCCAAGGTTTGTACCTGCAGTTCGTGCTTCTGCTGCTTCAATTGCTGGATGACCGTGTTATAGAGATGCAGAGGAAGAGTTTCGAGCGAAGGAGCGCCGCTCGAATCAAGATCAGCCTCATCCGCAATGTTTTGGCGTACGCGGCGGATTGCCCAGATCGCGAACACGAAGGCGCCGGCCGAAACGCACAGCAGCAAAGCGGCGCGCCATATAAGCGGGTTTGCCAACAGTTCTACCAGAACAGCCTCCAATACCAGCCGAGGAAACGATTGCCGGCAAAGAGCGCGACCAATGCCATGCTTCCCAGAAAAACTCCAAACGGCATCTGGTAATGGCGGTATACCATTTGGGCGCATCGCCATCCTCGACGGCGCGCGGCACCGAGGTCAGGCAGGCGGCGCGCAAAGCGGCGCGTACGCTTCACCCACACGATCAAAATCGTGGTCATCCCAAACAACGATCCCGCCAGAGATCCGGCAAAGATCGTGAAAATGGTGAGCTTGGTTCCGAGAAATGCTCCCACCATGGCCATCAGCTTAACGTCGCCGAAGCCCATGCCCTCGGCTCCGCGCCACCGCAAATAAACCGCCCCGGCGCCGTAGATGAACGACGCGCCCACAGCTGCGCCCAGCGCGGAATCCAGCAGGGAAATCAGGCGGACATCGAGCCCAGGGCGGAAGGGCAAATTCAATATTGCGGGCAAAAGCTGCGCGGCCAAATCGTGCACCGGAACCAGCAAACTGAACCCCAGGCCCAGAGCGAGTCCAGGTAGCGTCAGCTTGTCGGGCAAGAGCTTGGTTTCGGCGTCGGTGAAGATGAGCCCAAGAACAAGGAATCCAAAAACGCAATATTTCAAGGCGGTCAACGTCAGTCCGCAGTAGGCATAACAACCCAGGAAAAGAGCGCCCGTCAGCAGTTCAATCACCAGGTAACGTACGGAGATGTTGTTTTTGCAGTGGCGGCATCGACCACGAAGAAGCAACCAACTGAGCACCGGCAAGTTGTCGTAGAAAGCGATCGGCTGCTTGCACTGGGGGCACGCCGAGTGAGCCCGTACCACGCCTAATCCCAAGGGCAGGCGATAGATACAGACATTCAGAAAGCTGCCAAAGGCCAGCCCGAGAAAGAAGATCGTCGATGCGAAAAATGGATCCACTGAGTTTGATGGCGTTTCCGGAAAAGAAAGGCCCTGGGCGCGTCTTCCCCCAAAACGCAGATACTGCTGCTTCCTGTGGAGATTATAAGGCGACCGGCACGGCAGGACTAAGGTACTGAAGTCACTGTCCGACCGGCCAAGCGCGCGCCGCGGCAGACCTTCCACCCTAGGGATAGGCGAAGCGTAACAGCTCCCCTTCGAGCGGGATGGCGGGAGGCTGCTGAGCCGGAAGGGTTCCCCGCCACCAGGTCCAACTGCGCGGGACGAGACGAATCTCGGGGCCGATCGGATCACTCCAGACTCCATCGACTTCGTGGCGTATGAAGACCGAGAAAGCCGAGGTGCCGAGGGTGCTCTCATGGGGCAGCGCGGCCCACTCGAACAAGCTTGCCTGCAGACCATCAGTCTGTGACTCCCGCGCCTCCATGCAGAAAATCCAATCGTTGCGAGCAAGGTCAAGATAGTGATTCACGGCGCAATGATTCAGGGGTGCAAGACTGGTTGCGTGCACGATGCGCGCCCCGTATTCGCGGGCGATCTGCCGGGTGGTGTCGTTCGATCCGTGGTCCACAACCAGAATCTCGGAGCAGGGAAGAACGGTTTCGAGCGCCCGCCCCAGGCGCAAGGCATCATTCGTGGTGTGTAGAAGCGCCGTGATGGGAGGCATGGGAGAAAAGCAACAACTTCAGAGTGTACGACGAAGAGAATCTTGCGGGCGAACCAGAGAATGAAAAAAGGGCGCGGGTGAATGGAACCCACCGATCGAGATACGGCGAATCCCCGAGATTTTGACGTCGAGTGTGGGTGCTCCGGCGACTCGCTCATGGTGAGACGAGTCTGCGCACGTCCTATTATATTGTGTTAGCGGATGAACTTGTAGTCGACAATTGACGCGGCCAAGAGGCCTTCGCTGGCTTCCGCTTCTTGCTTCTCCTGGTTTGCCGAAGGTCTTTCGTGATCCTCTTTCCGGTTTTCTTTCTCTCGCTCGTGGTCCCGATTCTGGTCGGCGACTTCACTGAAGCGGATCACCCGGCCCTGGCATACGACGTTGCGATTCTGTTGTCCAGAAATCTCTTCCGGCATCTCAAAGATCATTTCGATCAAAGCATTTACCGGTAGGGCCTGGGGACCGCGAAACAGCAACCCGGTCTGGCTGAGGTTTTCAATCGCACCCTCATACCATGTGCTGGTGCTATTTACGCGGTAGCGAAGCGCCGCATCGAGCTTCAGGCGGCGTGCTCTCGGAGTCCACGAGGGTCGCTTTTCTCGCGTGTGAGTACGCCGAATTAAAGCGTCATGCTTGGCATGTTCCACGCGCTCGACACGGCGCATGGTGGTCCAGTCATACTTGTACTCGGCGGCACACAGAAGGCAAACCTGGTAGTAATCCCCATCCGCGCCACGCCGCGGCCAGGAGAACTCGTGAGAGCAACGCCCAAGCATAAGAACGTCCATGATTTTCTGCGGCATGCCGTTACTTGCGAACCCCGAGGGAGCACCCGAAGGCAGGTTCATCATCTCGCGAACCGCTCCTTTTGGGTAGGTTACGTTTGTGTCAGTCGCTGGAATGACGTAACGACAAGCTGTGTTGATGCAAGCACTTAGGCTGTGGCGTCGGGCGCCCCAAAGTGTATGATCGCGGTATGGAAGGTGGCCTTTTGCGGAGGCCGACCGCGTTCGTCCTGGCCGGCGGCAAGAGCACGCGCATGGGCCGGGACAAGGCGTTTGTGGAGTTCGAGGGCCGTACCCTTTTGGCGAGGGCGCTCGGTCTCGCCCGGTCGGTTACGCCCGACGTGCGCATCGTTGGAAGCTATAAAAAGTTTGCGGCATTTGCCCCGGTCGTAGAAGATGTGTTCCCGGGTTGTGGACCTTTGGGAGGAATCCACGCTGCGTTGCGAAGTTCACCGACGGAACTCAACTTGATGTTGGCCGTCGATGCACCGCTTTTGACATCCGAGTTATTGCAGTATTTATTGAGCCAGGCGCGTCGCGCGCCGGAGGCGGTCGGGGTTGTTCCCCGTGCGGATCGGCGCTGGCAGCCGCTCTGTGCGATTTTCCGTCCTGGATTTGCTGAAGCAGCGTAGCAATCTTTGCGCGCCGGACAAAATAGGATCGACCGCTTGTTCGACCTTGTTACAATTCGAGCGATCGAGGAAGATGAGTTGGGGCGAGCCGGATTTTCTCCCGCCATCTTCTGCAACCTGAACACGCCTGAGGAACTGGAAAAGCTGAGAGCCTGAGGTAGTGGGTCAGTTTGAATTCATTTTGAAACCGGCTTCAGCCGCGCCGTAAGGTGCCGAGCCTGACCGGCCTGGGACTGGAACCGAAATAAGACGATTGAACTGAATCCCACTTCGAGTGCCTGCCGATGCCCGACAATGCACAGCGTCCTTACATTGAATTCCGCGAGGTTTCGAAAGCTTTCGGCGACAAAGTGGTGCTGGACCGCGTGTCCTTCAACGTCATGCCGGGCGAAACCGTATGCATCCTGGGACGCAGCGGCGTCGGGAAATCCGTCTCGCTGCAACTTCTCATGGGATTTCTCAAAGCGGACTCCGGCCGGGTGATTGTGGCTGGCGAAGACATCACTGACTTTTCAGAAGAACAGCTGGAAGCCATCCGAAAGAAGGTCACGATGGTCTTTCAGAACGGAGCGCTATTTGACTCGCTTACGGTCGGCGAAAACGTGGCGTTTCCTTTACGCGAAACACGAGAGTTATCTGAGGAGCAGATCTACCAGATCGTCGACGGCCTGCTGCGAATGGTGGGAGTGCAGGAGATGCGCGATCTGCTGCCTTCCGATCTTTCAACCGGCATGAAGCGGTCGGTGGCAATCGCGCGAGCGCTGGCATCGCGGCCGCAATGTGTTCTTTACGACGAGCCGACGACCATGGTCGATCCATTGATGGCGCAGCTGCTCGGGGATCTGATCAAGCGGTTGAAGCTTCAACTTAACCTGACCAGCATCGTGGTCACACATGACATGCGGCTTGCCCAGAAACTGGCCGACCACGTGGTCTTTCTGTACGAGGGCAAGGCGATTTTCTTTGGAACCTCGGCGCAAATGGAAAAATCCACCGAACCGATCGTGCAGGAATTCCTCCAGTTGGACGAACTCAAAATAGAAGCTTGAGAGCAACGCCGGTCTCTGCTCTGCCGTCAGCCTTGGCGGATTACAAGCTTTGACCCGATGGTACGCGCCTCTCGTAGCCGATGCAGGTGAGAACCGGCAGCCGCGGATACTTCGCAAAGCGAGGGTCGGCAAACGACAGCTGGCACAGCAGGAATATCGACTCCCGGTCGGAAACGATTCGCCGGGCGTGCATGCAATCACTGCAGAGACCGGGGCTGGCCGCTGGGATCAAAATCCTTGCCGAACCAACTCTTCCACGGTCAGCGAATTCTCGGCCGCTTCGCCGGTCATCATCTTCTCAACGTACTTTGCAATCAAGTCAGCTTCGAGATTGACCGGGTCGCCCGGCTGGAGCGAGTTGAGGTTGGTCACCTCTACGGTATGCGGAATGATGGCGACGGTGCAGGTTCCGCCCGCCAGCTTGGCCACGGTGAGACTGATTCCTTCGATCGAGATCGAACCCTTGGAGACGGTGTATTTTTCAATTTCGCGGGGCAACTCTACATGCAGCCACCAGTTGTCGGAATCCGCTATGCGCTCGAGTGCGATCAGGCTGCCCACGCCATCCACGTGCCCCTGCACAATGTGGCCGCCGAAGCGGCCATCGGCCTTCATCGGCAGCTCCAGGTTGACCAGCGCGCCTTCGTGCATGCGGGAAAATGATGTGCGCACCCAGGTCTCCGGGGCCAGGTCGGCAGCAAACGATTCCGGGTTGATGTCGAGTGCGGTGAGGCAGACTCCGCTCACTGCAACGCTGTCGCCGGTTTTCAATTCTCTCGGCGTATTTTTCGCTGCAATCGTGATGCGTCTGTTCTCGCCGCGTTGCTCGATACGCGTGACACGTCCCAGTTCTTCAACAATGCCGGTGAACATGTGGACCTCCGCCAATGACCGAACATGATAAACCCAACCCGGGGTGGCGCACGATGGGGAGCACAATATTCTGAAAGCGGGTGATCCGGGTCTGGGCTTCCCTTGGGGAAACGCGTATCTTGTTTTCGAGAAAGCAACCCTCGATCGAGCGATGAACATGCGCGATACGAGCCGCCGCCAATTCACCACTCAAATGCTGGCCCTTGCGGGTGGGGCATTGTGGAACGGGGAAATCCTTCAGCCCAGGGCATACGCCGAAGGGATACCGGCATCGGGAGGTGAGCTGCTCCCTCGTATGAAGTGGATGAATGAACCGGCCTCAGCGACCGTCTCGGGGAACGGTCTTGTCGTGAGGGCGCGTCCGAAGACAGATTTCTGGCGGAAAACCGTCTACGGATACGCCACCGACAACGGTCATTTTTTTCATTTGCCGGTCACAGGGAATTTTGTTTTCGAAGCTCGCGTCAACGGCCAATACGCGGCGCTCTACGATCAGGCTGGACTGATGGTCCGAATCGATGCCCAGAACTGGGTAAAGTGCGGC
>Ga0302325_10004033_pt1 | contig 34091 bp, 36 predicted proteins | sample Palsa_T0_2_FD_201948 | JGI IMG/M metagenome (GOLD analysis project Ga0302325, IMG submission 201948) | Peat permafrost microbial communities from Stordalen Mire near Abisko, Sweden - Palsa_T0_2 | ecosystem: Environmental > Terrestrial > Soil > Palsa > Peat permafrost | place: Sweden: Abisko...
GGCGTTCGGTCAGTTGCGGCTGCTGGATGTGATTGCAGCCTGCGGAGGATTTACTCCGCTTGCCAGCCATACCATCACAGTGCGGCGGCCGGGTGAGTCCATTCCGTATACGGTTATCCTGGGAACAGATCCGAAGAATACGGATGAAACCAATATTCCTTTGATGGCTGGAGATACGGTGATCGTACCCAAAGTGGGGAGCGTATTTGTCATTGGGCAGGTAAAGACGCCTTCCGCCATTCCTCTTTCGAGTAATGCGCCGATTACTGTCATGCGGGCTATTGCACTCTCCGGAGGGCTGAACTTCGGAGCGGCCCTTTCCAAAGTTGTAATCATCCGGAAGACGCCTGACGATCAGCATGTGGAAATACAGATGGACCTGAGCAAAGTCATGCGCGGCAAGGAGAGAGATGTTGCCCTGGTGTCCGACGACGTGCTGCTGATCCCGACCAACGGATTCAAGGCGGGAATGGCGGTGGGAGGTGCGGGCGTAACGAGTGGAGTCGTCAGCGGTTTGATTTACCGGGTACCATGATGGCGGGGAATGCTTCTGCTGTCGCTAGCTTGTCTAACGACCACCCCGCCCTGTCTATAACTATGAGATGCCGCCAATCCAGGATGTCGATGGCCAGTACTGCGACCGCACTATAATGACTATGTCTCGCAGGTTTATTCTTTCACCTCTAACTATACTATTTATCGCTTCTATTCTCCTGGTAGGGGAATTGGCGTCGGGAACGAGTTTGTACTTCGCTTTTATGGCGGTGTTGGCGGTCTGCTTTGCCTGCATCACTTACAATATCCTCGGCGGCTTGGGCAGCATCAGTGGAATCGCATACAGCAGATTCGCTCTCAGCACTTTGATTATTTCCCAGTTTGGCAAGGTGCTGCTGCTCGAAAAGGCGGACAGCAACCTGGATGTTCCTCAGCTAACGATCACCGTCTACGCGAGTTATTTCGGGTTCCTGATGCTGGGCATGTTCGTTTTTTCACACGTGCGGCTGTCTCTTCCGAAGCCCCAGGAACCGGAAACTCCTGCGCAGGCGCGGTATCTTTATATCCTTTCTCTGGTAGGGGGCCTGGCAGGAACTCTGGGAGTTTTGGCCGAAAGGCTGGCGGGCGGAGATGCAGAGACCTCGCTAACGCATGGAATGGCACGTGCGCTCGCCTACCTGCTTCCGTTTTCGCTTGTACTTGCCGTGGACGATCGCATCAAAACTACGAATGGCCAACATTGTCTTGGATGGAGGGCATTGTGGCCGACCCTTGGCATGTTGTTCATTGGATTTGCCACAGCTGGGCGGACCTATCTGGTGGAGCCTTTCGCGATAATCTTTCTAACCTCCTACCTGCGCAGATACAAATTCCGAAAGAAACATGTATTGGCAGCCATCGGACTTATCGCACTATTCTTTTTCTACTTGTCCCCATACTTTCTTTACGTACGCGCCTTCCGGGATCGACCGACGATATCGGAGGAGGTCAGTGTCATGTTGCGAGAATTGCAGACGGCGCCAGGGCAATGGGAAACAATCAAGAACGTCGTTGAGCAAGACGCACTGGCGACGCCTGGCTTGGTGAATTATTTCGAAACGCCCGGCGCCGCGACCCTGAACCGCCTTGCTTTGATTGGTCCGGACAGCACGCTGATTAACGCCTCTTCGACCGGATTTCATTATGGCTTTACGTCGATAAATCTCGATCTTCTGGCCGAAGTGCCTCGCTTCCTTTATCCTAATAAACCCGAAATCGGGTCTAACAAATACCTTGGTCATCTCGACGGCCAGGAGTCGGATGCTGCCGAGACGACTAATTCCACTATCACAGCAATCTCCGATAGCTTTGGCGCCTTTAGCTGGGCGGGTGTGGTGGTGTTTCCGTTTCTCGTGTGGCCGGCAATTTTTGTGGTTTACGAAAGCATCTTCGATATGCGACGTCCCTGGGGGACTGTGGCGACGGCTCTTCTCCTGTTTAGCTTTACAGAAGGCAGCATGGGTCACAGTCTTACAGAAACGCTGATCAAAGATCCGGTCTACATTCTTGTTATGTCGTGGGGCGCGACCTGGATAATCAAAATGATACCGGTGGTAGGTGATCATGCGGTGGTGACGCGCATTGGTGATAGCCGGTCCGTTTCCCTGGGCAATCAGCCTTCGGCGTCGGCGCCCTGATCGCTTCCGTCGAGGCGGCGGAGAACTTTGGCAAGTTGCGTGTCATTGTCATACCCGGACCGAACCGCCCGCTGTCGTCCGCGAAGCGCGATGTCTTCGCGAAGCCGGGGATGGTCAAGATAGAAATGGCATTTCTCCGCACACTCTTCGAGTGACGAGAAAAAAACAGCTTCGCGGTCTTCGTCAAAAGCGGCCTGATGACCGGCCGTCCGAAGGGCGAGGAGAAAGCCCTGGCAGGCAGCGATCTCCATGCTTTTGTGGCCGATGTCTTCTTCGTTCAGTTGAGTTACGAAGCTAAGATTAATGCGCGATTGCCATATCGCTTCGCGATAGTCGGAATCGGCCAGGTAGTCGTGAGAGAGATAGCGGGCGAGAAACTCAGGCGGAAGGAATTTCCGCCATCGCGGGCCGGAAATGACGACAGGGAGATGCCCCTCCACTAATCGCTGAAGAAACTTCGGCCTGTCTTCGTAGGGGCTGCCTACGTACGAGACGCCACGGGTTCGCCGGTCATCGGACCAGCCCGGCGGCGGCGGGAAATGCACGGTGGGCTCGTAACTCAGGAGCACCTTGATCCAGGGGAGGCCCCACCTGCTGTATCGCGGAATATCCACCGTTCGCAGCAGGCAGTGCAGGTCGAACAGGCGAAATATCCTATGGAACTGCATCCAGCCGTGATCCTTTCGCGGCCCGAAGGGATTGTCCTGGTTGTAGCAAACGGTCTGAGCACCCTCAGCTTTGATTGCCAATATTGTGTTTTTCGTGAAGTGGATTGGCTTGTCGAACCATACGACATCGGGCTTGTGCTGCCGTACGCTATGCAGAAGATCGCGGTTGACTCGATAGATCAATGGACCTGCAGGGAGTCGAAATCGGAGCGCCGACAGAATCCGCGAGCGAGGCTCATAGGCGGAAAGGTCAAACGGGATCACGTCCTGGCCGAGACGCTGAAGGGCGCGAAGTCGATACCCGGAGGTCTGTCCGGGTCTCGGATCACAGACGCAGAGAATGCGGCGCTTCAGCGGAGGGTGCAATACTTCTCCGTGTGATTGGGTGTTGAGGGCGAGGTCATCGGAAGGTCGGCTGTTGATCGAGGCCGCCAGTGGCATGCCAATGGATGCAGTAGGAATCATACCAATCCGCTCGTGGCGATGAGCGCCCGCGTCCGGTGTGGCCTCGGGAGCAGCCCGCTGGTGTGCTACGATCAACCCACCGCGGGCTGGCCGCACATTTGTATCGAAAGACGCAGTAGCATATGGAGATTTGGCAGCCTTGCATGACGCAAATACCGGAAAGATCAATCGCGTCCTGGTAACGGGCGCCGCGGGGTTCCTGGGATCGCACCTTTGCGACGCGCTGCTGGCTGAGGGCCGCCGGGTTGTAGGGACCGACAACCTCAGCACCGGAAACGCCGCCAATCTCGAACACCTGCGCAACGAACCCCGATTTGAGCTCATTGAGCACGACATTTGCGAGCCGTTCGACTTCGGCCCTGTCGATTTTGTTTTCAACTTTGCTTCGCCGGCCAGCCCCGTTGACTACGCGCGCATCGGCATCGAAACCCTGCGCGTCGGCTCGGAAGGGACGAGGAACGCACTCGAAGTGGCCAGGAAGTATCGCGCCGGCTTTCTGCACGCCTCAACCTCCGAATGCTATGGCGATCCGACCGTGCACCCCCAGCCGGAGAGTTACTGGGGAAATGTGAACCCGGTGGGCCCGCGTTCGGTGTACGACGAAGCCAAGCGTTTCTCCGAAGCCATGGTGATGGCGTACTACCGCTATTACGGTGTGGACACGAGGCTGGTGCGGATCTTCAACACCTATGGCCCGCGGCTCCATAGCAGCGATGGGCGGGTGATATCGAACCTGATGGTGCAGGCTCTGCAGGGCGAGGACCTGACCATTTACGGCGACGGGAAGCAAACCCGCAGTTTCTGTTACGTCTCCGACGAGATCGAGGGGATCCTTCGCCTTTCCCGTTCCGCCGAGCATCTGCCAGTGAACATCGGGAATCCGGAAGAGTGGACGATCCTGGAATGCGCGCGGCAGGTTCTTGAAGTGACGGGTTCATCGAGCAGGATCCGTTTCGCGCCCCTTCCGGAGGACGACCCGGTGCAGCGCCGTCCGGACATCACGAAGGCCAGGCTGCTGCTCGGTTGGGAGCCGAAGATCGACCTGAGAACCGGGTTGACGTTGTGCCTGGACTATTTCCGGCAATCCGTGGAGCGGGGAGAGCGGACCGCTCCCGAATGGAGTGCCCAACCCCAGACCGAGTGACCATAAAAGCGTGAACTTGGAATCGGTCGTGCGGGCGGAATTCTCGCTTCGACGTTGACCCAAGTTGCGGTCGTTTCCAACTGCCCTGCAGCGCTCGCTGATGTCTCATTTTCGAACAACCCCAGTGGGCGCCGGTGGTTTGGCCCGACGGGAAGGGCTGTGCGCGGAAGTCCCTGATATATTAGGAGACTGAATCCATTGCTGCCCGAATTTGGGCATGGCTTCAAATTCGTGGTTTTTACCAATAGCCGAAAGGACAGTTCAACTGTGTTGATGATTCGCCTGGCGCGCGTGGGCGCGCGCAAACAACCGTATTATCGCGTGGTCGTGATTGAAAAGGACCGCGCTCGGAACGGGCGTTCGGTGGAAGTGGTAGGCACGTACAATCCCCGAACCAGTCCTGCTTCCGTCGATCTGAAGCTTGAGCGTATCGAGTACTGGAAAGGCAAAGGGGCGCAGCCATCGGACAGGGTGGCGAAGCTGTTGCATTCCAGTTCTTCATCGGCTGGCCAGCCCGCCGCACCAGCAGTGAGTGCGTCGGAGAAGAAGGGCGCCTCGACGGCGGCCTAGATTCAGCCAGTGACGGAGGGGTCGCCCGCTCGCCTGCTCCAGATACCTCCCACAAGGTTACTTTTGCACCTCCGGGGCGAGAAAGTCTGCGGATTGTTCTTTTGTCCGTCGCAGCCTTACGGTAGTATCCGCGATAGCCCCGGAAGATGAACGAAGTGTGTCTTCCCATGGGGGGCAGGATGAAAGAGACAACAGACAGACCCGATGACATGCAGGAATTAGTGACCCAGATTGCGCGAGCGTTGGTGGATATTCCCGAGGCAGTCGTTGTAGAAGCGGTGGAACGAGACGAGAGCACGGTGTTGCGGCTCCGAGTCGCACCCACGGACGTGGGGAAAGTGATCGGGAAGCAGGGGCGCACTGCGCGTTCGGTGAGGACGATTCTTGGAGCTGTCAGTATGAAGCACCATCATCGCTACACACTCGACATTCTCGAAGAGGACCACCAGGGAGCCGCCAGCAGCGAGGAGTAGTGCGAGCCGGAAGGAATGGTGTCCCCCCGTCCAACCATCTCACGCGACCGCCCGGAGCATTCCGTGTCTGATGCGCCAGCGTCAAGCGCGGTGGATCATCCCACTCGCCGCGATAGTTCCGCCTCAGAATCGGCGGAGGGGGCTGCGTCTGCGCGAACGACGCCACCCTGGGTGCTGGTTGCGCGCCTCGTGCGGCCACACGGCCGACGCGGCGAGCTGATTGCTGAGATCCTGACCGATTTCCCGGAGCGATTCCACCAACGATCCAGGGTCTTCCTGATCCCAACGGAACGGATTGGGTCCCGTCCGCGCGAAGTGGAGCTGGAGAACTTCTGGTTTCTGCGCAGCCGGATGGTCTTGAAGATCCGTGGAATCGATTCGATCAACGACGCGGAGGCGCTGCGTGGATTTGCAGTCGCGATTCCTGCGGCGGAACGAGCTCCGCTGGAGCCGGGTTCGATCTACGTGAGCGATTTGATCGGATGCCGGGTCATTGATCTGAATCGCGACACCTCCGAGGTGGGAACGATCGCCGAGGTAGATCGCGATTCTTCGAGTACAGAGCTGTTGGTGGTGCGCCGGGGCAACGAGGAACTGCTGATTCCCTTTGTGGCTGAATACGTGGTCCGAGTGGACCTTGAGAACCGGCGGTTGGAGATGCGGCTTCCTGAGGGGCTGCTCGAGATCAACGCTCCGATGACCGAAGAAGAGAAGCGGGAAACTGCCGTCAACCGGCGAGATCGGGAATAGGTGGGGCGCGGGAAAAGGAATACACCCAGTGGTGGGGCCCCGAACAGCTTAAACACCTGATCGACAGGCTGCGGATCGCGGGGCTGGATTCAGGCGATAGCGGGTTGACGCTGCGGGCTGCGGCGAGTCTATGGGAGTGCCTGCTGCCGCAAAAAGTTGGAGTCTTGGGCGGCGGGTCTTCTGTACATTGGGCCGTGGGTTCTGGACGTTTGAGACGTTTCCGGAGCGAGGTGCCTGCTGATGAAAAAGTCCGCGCTGGTTTCGGTGCTGGTCTTCACGCTGTTTTTGGGCGCGGCCGTTGGGACCGCTCCTGCGAAGGCGAAGAAGGATGCGCCGTTGTCGAAGCTGTTCTGCCATGCGCTCTATGTCTACGTGCAGACATATGAGGGCGATCCGGACGCCGATGTTGCGCGGGAATATCCGCAGGACTACGACGCGGCGATCGCGGTGCAGCAGCGACTTCAGCGGTGGGGTCGATACACGCTGGTCTACGAGCAAAAATCAGCGGAACTGGTGTTCGTGGTTTGGGCGGAGCGCAAGGGCGGGAACCGGCCGCCTGGGCAGCCGACGGGTATCCCCCCGGTGAGCGGTCCGCGTGTACCCGATCCAGGAACGGGGGGGCCGGGAGGCAGCAGCCCCGGATCTTATCCTGGAGGGCCGATCTCGGGTCCCGGTGGAACCGGACAGAATCCCGGTGGGATTGATGGGCCGAACGGAGCTGGAGGTTCGCGCAGCGGCGGCGGGCGTCCGCAGGGTGCGGAGATTGTGCCGCCGGGCGATCTGCTGGCGGTTTACATGCCAGCGGGAGACGAGAGCCTGGACGCGCCGATCTGGAAAAAGTCTGAAGACGGCGGGCTGCAACCGCCGATGCATCTGTTCGCGGAGCTGGCGGATGCGGTGGATGATGCTTGCCCCAATCCGGCGACGAAATCGCACTGAGGCGCGAAGGCCTATTCTTCGACGAAAGATTTGAGGCGGCTGAGGGCCCTGTCCCACTCGGCGGATATGCCGTTGAGGTAATCGCGAAGGTCGTGGACGGGCTCCGGGTCGAGCTCGAACAGCCTGTGGCGGCCGGAGCGGACGCAACGAACAATTCTGGCACGTTCAAGGACGCGCAGGTGCTTGGTGATGGCCTGGCGCGTGAGATGCGAGCCGCGGGCGAGCTGGGAGATCGAGCGGGGTCCGCCACTTCCGAGTTTGGCGAGGAGAGATAGACGGGTGCGGTCGCCGAGGGCGGCGAAAGTGCTTGCCGCGGGTTGCGACCCGTGTCTCAAAGTCGAGGCACGGGTCATCCGGTTCTGCTTCGCTCCAGCCTTAGGGCTTCTGGGTGACATACTCCTCGATGTTCTTCACCTGCTGAGCCCAGCCTTCGTTGTTGCGGATGAACGCTTCCCGGCGCCGGCCGTCGGGGACGTCACTAAATCCGGACTCGGTGACTTTGAGGAGCGTGCCGGTCGCGGTTTTCTCGAGATGGAACTCGACGAGCGTGGGCGTTTCCTCTGAATAATCGACGGTTGAATCGATGGAGTAGGGATGCCACGTGAAGGCGAAGTACTGTTCGGGATCGATCGCCTGAACGACGGCGCGGAACGTGACGTGTTCGTATCCGGGCCAGGTGATTGGGCCGTGGGCTTCTTCGCCAACTGTGAAAGGGCTTTCGAGTTTGACGCGGAACCAGGCGCCAAATTCGTCGTGGTTGGTGAGGGCGCGCCAGACGCGGGAGACGGGAGCATTGATTTCAATTTGCTTCTCGATGCGGTCGGCGATGCGGTCCTCAGTGTGAATCGGGGTCATAGGCAACCTCCAGGTTGCATAATAGGACGTGAATCTGTGAAAGTGCAACCGTGAGGTTGCAGGTTCACGGGATCAAAAAAAGGCCGTTTGGAAACGGACCTCCCTATGCGGCGGTGAGGAGCAGCGGCTCGTTTTTGGTGATGACCAGGGTGTGCTCGTAATGAGCGGCGAGGCCGCGATCGGCGGTACGGACGGTCCATCCATCGCGCGCGAGAATGGATTTGCCGGAGCGGCTGGCGATGATCGGCTCGACAGTGATGACCAGGCCTTCGGTAAGGATGTCGGAGGCGGACGGGTCGGGCCAGTTGGGAACACTGGGCTTCTCATGGATAGTGCGGCCGATGCCGTGACCGCAGAGGTCGCGGATGACATGGAAGCCCGCGGCGGTGACTTCTTTTTCGACCACCCGGCCGATGTCGCGGACGCGATGGCCGGCGCGGGCAACCTCCATGGCGGCGGTGAAAGCGCGCTGGGCGCAGGCGGCGAGACGGCTGCCGATGGCGGACTCGGTGACGGGCGGGCCGACGATGACGGTCTCCGCGGCGTCGGCCATGAAGCCATCCTTCTGGATGGTGACGTCGAGCTTGAGGAGATCGCCGTTGCGGAGCCGCCGGTCGGATGGAATGCCATGGACGATTTCGTCGTTGACGCTGATGCAGCTGACGCCCGGAAACTGATAGACGGTGGTGGGTCCGGAAACGGCGCCGTTCTGACGCATCAGGTCGCCGCCTATTTCGTCGAGCTGCTCGGTGGTGATGCCGGAACGAGCAGCGGCTTTCATGGCTTCAAGCATAAGACGGACAATGCGGCCGGATTCCCGCATTGCGGCGAGTTCTTCGGGGGTATGGATCGACAAGGTGTAACTTCCTTTGTCTCTATTTTCGCAGTTGTGGAGATAACTCTCCAGCGCAGATTTTATTCGCCGAGCAACAGGCGTTCAGTGGAGAGGGCCCGGCCCGTTACGGGGTCGCATTCGATCAGCAGCGCGGCCATGCGAGGATCACCCTTGGCAGCCTCGAATTTCGAGGGCATAGAGGTGAGGAAGCGCTCGAGGACCAGCTCTTTTTCGACGCCGATGATCGAGTCGTAAGGGCCGCTCATGCCGACGTCGGTTTGATACGCCGTGCCATTCGTGAGGATGCGATTGTCGGCCGTGGGGATGTGGGTGTGGGTGCCGATGACGGCGGTAACGCGGCCGTCGAGGTACCAGCCGAGGGCGCACTTTTCCGAAGTGGCTTCGGCGTGAAAGTCGACGACGATCACTTTCGCCGTGATCTGCCTGAGCAGCTTATCGGCGGTGCGAAAGGGGTCCTCGTTGTTGGCCATGAAGACGCGGCCCTGAAGATCGATGACAGCGTAAGTCTGGCCGGAAGGCAGCGTGCCCTGGTAGACGCCGTATCCGGGCGTATCCGGCGCGTAGTTGGCGGGACGCAGGACGCGGCGGGGACGGTCGTGGCCGTCGGGCGCGGCGGGCTTGAGGTAGTCGATGATTTCTTTTTTGTCCCACACGTGATTGCCCGTTGTGATGACATGCGCGCCAAGATCGAAGAGCTCGTCGGCGATGGTGGGCGTAAGGCCGAACCCGCCAGCGGCGTTTTCACCGTTGATGATGACAAGGTCGACGGCGCGGCCGGCGATGACGTGGCCGATGTGCTCACGCACGATGCGGCGACCGGCGCTGCCGAAGACGTCGCCGACGAAGAGAATGCGCATGAAATCAGGGTACAGGCTGGAGGGTGCAGGGTACAGGCCTACAGGCTACGGGGATTGTTACAGATTTTACGTGTTGTGGAAAAAGCTGTGGTAGCGTGGGATGCATGGCCGCAAATACCCGATTCGCAACCGGCGTGCATGCTATGGTCCTGCTCGCTGCTGAACCGGATGGACTGCAGACCTCGGAAGATGTCGCCGGGAAGCTGAACATCAATCCTGTCGTGATACGACGCGTTTTTTCGCTGCTGCACCAGGCGGGGCTGCTGGAGAGCCAGAAAGGTCCGCATGGCGGATCGAAACTCGCGCGCTCAGCCAAGGCCATTTCGCTGGCGGACATTTATAAAGCGCTCGATGGTGGGGACCTGTTCCATACGGGGGCACTCGGTGGAGCGCAGACGTCGAAGGTGGGCGGGGCGCTGAAAAAGGTGTTCGAGAGCGCGGAGAGCGCTCTGCGCGAAGAACTAAACAAGACATCGCTGAACGAGCTGGCGAAGAAGGCTGGGAAGAAGGCGAAGAAGTAGTTGCGCGACGTCAAGCGTTTAGCTAAACTGGGTTAGCTAAGGGGACTCACCGGATGAGCACCGTCACCATTCACGAAGCAAAAACCAATCTTTCTCGCCTCATCCAGAAAGTTTCCGCGGGTGAGGAGGTCGTGATTGCACGGGGATCGAAACCCGTGGCCCGATTGGTTCCGGTGGGCGAGGTAAGAGGCAAACGGCAGCCGGGATCTTTGAAGGGCAAACTTCACGTGGGTCCCGAGTTTTTCGAGCCGCTTCCTTCCGACGAACTTGAGCGCTGGGGGTAGCAGGATTGCGAGTTCTGCTCGATACCCATGCATTGCTCTGGTGGCTTTCTGACAACCCACAACTAACGAGGCCGGCGAGGCGTGTGATTGCGGACACGGGTAACGCTGTGATTGTTAGCGCTGCGTCGGCCTGGGAAATCGCGACCAAGGTAGGTTTGGGCAAACTGCCGACGGCGGTAGATCTTGTTGCTGACTTCGTTGGACAAATGGAGCGCGAAGGATTTCAGATGCTGGCCATTGCAGTGGAACATGCAGTTCGCGGTGGCCTCTTGCCTGGTCCCCACAAAGACCCATTCGACCGCATGCTGATAGCGCAGGCCCAAGCGGAGCATCTGCCGATTGTCAGCAATGAGACTGCGTTTGACACCTATGGCATCAGGCGGGTGTGGTAGCTGCGGCGATTGGCTTCTTTGAGTCGGTGAGCCACCGGGCGATCAGCACCAACGCAATCAGAATCAGCGAAACCGTCAGGCCAGTCCAGAGGCCCGACAGCCCCCACTTCAAACGAAAACAAAGCAGCGCCCCGAACGGCAGTCCCAGGATCCAGTAGCCCGCAAAGTTCATCAGCATGGGGAAGCGCGTTTCGCCGAGGCCGCGCAGTGCACCGGTCGAAACGGTCTGGATGCCGTCGAAAATCTGAAACCCAGCGACGATCGCCAGAATGTGCGCGCCGAGGATGAGGACGCGGGAGTCGCTGGTCCAAATGGAAATGATCGGTTTTGGAATGACGATGAGCAGGACGGCCATGAGTGCCATGAAGCCTGCACCGATCGAGATGGCCAAAATTCCGGCACGGCGTGCGCGCGCAGGATTGCCGGCTCCAATAGCGTGACCAACAGCGACAGCGGCGGCTGCGGAGATTCCCAGCGGAACCATATAGGTATAGGCGGCGACGCTGAGGACGATCTCATGCGTGGCGAGCGCGATGGGGGTGAGATGCGCCGCCATCACGGTGACTGCTCCAAAGGCTGCAACTTCAAGGACAACTTGCGAGGCCGCGGGCAGGCCGAGTTTGAGGAGAGCGCGGATGCGCGTCCAGTCGGGCTTGGGCCAGTGCTCGAAGAGGGCGTGGCCGCGTCCTTTCTCGTGGGCCCATGCGGCATAAACCAGAACGCCGGCCATGTAGACGCGCGCGAAAACGGTGGAGAGCGCGGAGCCGCGGACGCCGAGGGCAGGGAAGCCGAAGTGGCCGTAGATGAAGGTCCAGTTGAAGGCGAGGTTGATGATGTTGGCGCTGACGAGCGCGAAGGTGACGGGACGGACACGGGAAACTCCCTGGAGATAGCGGCGGAATGCGCCATAGACGAGCAGCGGGAAAGTGCCCCAGTTGAGAATGCCGACGTAAGAGCGAGTGAGGACGGCGACGGTGGGATCGACGCCGCGGCCCGTAAAGATCCATTGCGCAGCGAGCATGAAGATCATGAGCAGGGGCGTGAAGGCGACCGCGATGTAGAAAGCCTGCGCGAGGGAGCGGTGGCAGTCGTCGAAGCGGCCAGCGCCCCAGGATTGCGAGACGAGGGTGTCGAGGCCGAGGAGGAGCCCGATACCAAAGAGCGACGGCGCATAGTAGATGGCGTTGCCAAGTCCGACAGCGCCGATCGCATCGGGTCCGAGGCGGCCGACCATGATGAGGTCGACGATGGTCATGGTCATCCAGCCGAGTTCGGAGAGGACGACGGGAATGGCAAGCGACAGCAGAGCGTGGAGTTCTTCGCCGAGATGCGTGGGATGCTCGTGTTGCTCGAAGACCTGGATTCCGGGCGAAGGCGCGTCGCTGGCCTGCGCTTCGGGGTCCTGAATTTGGCCTTCGGAGGACATGGGGATGGCTCATTGTAAGGTGGGGCAGTGCCGGACGGCCGTGTGGTAGATTCGAGGTAACCGTGCAATGCGGACCGGCGACTCTTAGAGCATCGCCGGATGCGCGGAGAGATGGCCGAGTGGCTGAAGGCGCACGCTTGGAAAGCGTGTATACCGCAAGGTATCCAGGGTTCGAATCCCTGTCTCTCCGCCATATGACCACGTAAATCCTGCATATCCCCATACATAGCTGAAAATAAAGCACTAAATTACATCTCACCCTGTGCATCTGGTGCATCAAGAACAGGGCAAGTGTAGCTGGTAGCCTGTTTTTACATGACCACGAAGGCAGTACATGACCACGGGATTTGTGGTTGCAGTCCGCCGGTGAAAGGATTTTGGCATGTTCGCAATCGTCGCATCGGGGATTGTCCTTGCATATGTCGTCTCCGGGATTTTGCTTGATGCCTTCGGACGGGTTGATTTCATTGAGCAGAAGTGGCCGCGTGCGTTCAGATTCATCACAGGGCGCTCAGTACTCCTAGTCTTGATTCTCTTTGCTATCGCACTGCTGGCTGAAGATTGGCGGGAGAGACAAAAGGAGTATGTCGTGACGCCTCTGATCGTGAAGGTACTGCCTCCCGCACCTCCGGTCATACGGTACGTTCAGCCCGCAGTGTCGGATTGGAAGTGGGAGCCAGTTCCCCGCGAAGGATTCACGAACAGCAAGCCGGGCGTCACCGCGCTGATTACGGCGCAAACCGAAATGTCTAATCTTGCTTTCGACATAAAGTGCAGCATCCCATGCAAATTTGAACCCCAAAGCTCACAAGTGTCGGGCGTCTTCAGCGGACTTTGGCCAGAAGAGCTTCCGGCTCCCGGCGGCAAGCCCAATGTCGTTCGAGTCAGAATTCGGGTTCCCGCACTGTTGAGGCCGGGTGAGCAGCTAAGCCTCTACTTCAGTTCTCTTGACGACAAGGAACTGTCGCTGGATTGGGTGCGTCTGATTTCAAAATAAGCCCTTCCGTGATCAATGTCCTCTTGCTAGGACGTAGACGCGGACGGCTTCTTTCCGTCCGTCTCATCGAACACTTTGTAACAGGCCGGGCACTGCACGAGATGCCATCCCACCCGGAGCAATTCGGCGGGCGGAATGGCGTACCCGCACACCGGGCAGGGCGTGGTTAGGTCGAAGGATCGGGGATCAATGCGGGGAGATCGGCGCATCACTTTCGTTTCGGAGACAGAGTGCCGGTGATGAGTGCAGAGCCGTTCTCAAAGCGAGTGGAACGGGCCGTGTGCAGTCCTTCCAGCCAACGCAGTTCAGGTGGAAGCTGATCCGCAAGCGTCACGCCTATGAGCTTCACTTTCGCGGCCTTCTTTACAGGCTTCTTCTTTTTTCGTTGACTGACCATGGGGGGAACCTCCGGGCACAGGCTACGCCAAAAGAAGGCGCAGTTTAGGGCGCAGAGTTTCGATTTCTGTGGATATCGAGTAGCAGTATCAGAGGCATTTATCAAGGGCATTCACAGCCCTCGTTTTTTGAGCTTGTCTTCCATATCGCTCACCCGCTTATTGAGCTTTTCGATCTTTTCTTCGCCCTCTTCGGCATCGGCCAGAAGAAGCGCTATGGTCGCGAACACCCAGCCGCCAATCGCGATTTCACCAGCTTCTTTCGACGAAAGAAAATGGCCCTCATTCAGCCATTCGAGGCCCTCCATAAGCGCAAGGCACAGGCCAACGAGGAACACCACCAAGGCTATTTTGAAACGCATCCAGTACCCGCTACTTCGTTTTCTTTGTGATCGTCATTCCGGGCGTTAGCGCGATCAGAGCCTCCGTGTCTCCGCCCTCGTTCGTGAACACCGCAATTGATTTTTCCTTGTCAATGATGACGGCATGCGCTTCGATTTCACGCGACGGAAAATCATCGCTGACAGATTTGCGAACTTCCCACTTCATAGCTGATTCTCCTTTTTCCTTCCGGCCCGAATCGACTTGATTTCCTCGTATATGGAGGCCACAACCATGATGCCGTAATACAGCCCGATGGCGCACGCCACCGCAACGGCCAGACGATGGGTGATCCACTCGATTGCCAAAAGGAGTAGGACCGTCTCGATTCCGATGATCCAATTTTTGAGTCTGTTGATCCTGAGCAGCCGGGTGCAAGTCGGACAAAACGGATAGCCAGTGCTTATGGCGGGTGGTGTGCTCAATACGCCCCTCCTTCACTTAGAGCTACAGGCCCTTCGTCAGTTCCGAGATGGTGAGGCCGAACGCATCGGCCAGTTTCTCAAGGCTGCTGAGGGTCAGGTCCGAGCGCCCGTTCTCAAGGCGCGACAGGAAGGCTCTTTCCAGCCCGGCCCGTCTGATCGACCAATTTCCGCTTACCGAAGTACTGTTGTGTTCCACAGCCTGTCTCTGCCATCCTTCAACATCAGCTTGTTTCAAACCCTGTGGCCCATCGTAGCAAGCGGCGGGCCTCTTTTTGCACCCCGGACCCCAGTTTCGCGGCTCAGTATGTCTGCGACCCGATCCGGTTGTATCGGATCAGTCAAGGCCGGGTTCCGCCCATAAAACTCTCGGAATAAGTTGGTCGGGCTCGGGATGGGTGACGCTTGTCACATTATCGAACCGGCAACAAGGGGACACTCTACTCACTACCCGGAGCCGTCCATGTCTATAAACCTGTTTGGAGCGCTTGACGCCATAGCTATCGCCACACCTGTAGCGAAGGGATCGTTCGTCTTCTCATCCGGCGATGCGGCCGCCGCCGTGTATGTAATATGTAATTCGTTCAGGGAAAATTGCTCTGATATGGGCGGACTCGCACGGAGCCTTCGGAGCGGGCAAAATCCTCGGACTGCCAGCAGCCTTCAACGAGGAATACAGCGCGACTGCGCGGGCAGTGGTGGATTCGGAGTTGGGATTCATCCCTGCAAGCAGAGTGATGGATATGCTCGAACGCAATCCCACGCATATGCACGCGGCACTGAAGCTGTTGGCGCTGGAAGTGGCGAGAATGCGGGATATGATCGCCAACGCGCCCGACGACAACAGATTGCATTTGGTAGAGAAATCGAGTGCCTAGCTAGGCGGCTTTCTTTGCGGCTTTGAGCTTCGCCCATCGCGCCTTCTGCGTGGCTGCGATCTTCGCCCGGCCCGCCGCGCTCATGGTGCGCTTTTTCTTTGCTGGCGCTACTTTCAATTTCTTGGATCGGGAATGGCTTTGTTTGCCCATTTTGCCAGCAGCCCATCGTGCTTTGGTTGCGGCTCCGATCCGCTTACGGGCGTCTGCGCTCATGATATGTTTCTTCGCCTGCCTCTTACGCATTGGGAACGGTCCATCCTTTCCAGCCAAAAGGGTGCGGACCTGTTGGAGAGTGGCAATTTCGGAATCAATCGCGGAGAGAAGTTCGGCTGTGTTCATGGGATAAGTGTACCTCCATTAACAAATATCTAAGACTTCTCAGGCTCGGATAGCAGCGCATCGAGTGTTTGAATGATGTGTTCGTAATTTTGCAGTTCATTGAAACAAATCCTGAAACTCATCAAAGACACCTGTCCTGTGGTCCCATCAACCCATACATCTTGCTGGAGGTTCTCAACAGCGGTGTTCGTTTGCTCGTCCGCATCTGCCGGAGGTTCGTAGCGTCCTCGTTTACGTGTTGCCCCTAAACCTGATGCAGCTTTCTCAAGAGCGGCAAAACCCTCTTGGAGCCGTCCACGCTCTGCGGAGAAAAACGACTTTCGGCATCGGTGCTTCGACATAATGAAATAGCGTACCGATCCCGTGAGTTCATGCCACAAAATGTCCCTCTTGAGACGTTTTATCCGCTTCTCAGCAGCTTCAGACCACATCATCTTCCTTATGTCAGCCTCAAGCACCTGACCATTGACTACGAAATAGCCATCTCCGTAGCCATCTCGATAGCCATCGATGTGCTCGTCTAATAGCCGCTCGAAAACCTGATCGCCTTTGACCTCATATTCGTATGTCGAAGTCATAGTCGGTGATCCAACGAAGCACTTTTCCTCCTCATAAGTTTTTGTTATTGGTCTCACTGTGCAATTGTGCCATCCGGCTTGATATGGATTAGGGTAGCGAAGAGTGACCTCTTCCGGCTCCGCCATAGCCTTCATCGTGCTGTTCCGTTCGTCCTCAATTGCTCGGATGAAATGGCTGAGCGCTGCAGTGATCGCCAGTACTGCTGTCGGGATCACAAGGACGAAGCCTATCACCCTGTAACCCGCGAGGTAGCACCAGCGCGACCACGCCACATATCCAGACCCAGCGCCATGCGAGAGGTGCAGTCTTCTTCGTGCTCATTGCTTACGTTGCGTACAGCGTACCACTAGGACGTTGATACCGGCCTTTTCTCCTGCATCTGATCGAACGGCTGTTTACAAGATGGGCATTGAACGATATCGAAGGCGAGTCGGAGGATTTCAGCGGGAGGGATTTTGTATCCGCAGAGCGGACATGGGAGGGCCAGATCGAAGGATCGATGCGGCGGGATCGGCGCATAGGGGATCGGCAAATTGTATGAGGGAGCGCCCAGTGGAATGCAGTATTGCTCACTCAGAGGCGTAGAAGGCAAGAATTGTCCGATGAACTCGAATCATGTTGTACCCGCGCTCGTAGTCAACGAAGCCCGATTGCCGGAACCTCTTCATGAAATGGGAAACGCGCGACCGTGTAGTTCCCATGACCCAAAACCCAAAAACTAAGCCGTTTTGAAGTTGAGAGATGGCGGCCCGTATGGTTCTCTTCAGGAGAGAGGAGAGCCAGGAGATGGCGAAGCGGGGACACAGCGAAGGGGCGATTCTGCGGGTGCTGCGGGAAGCAGAGTCGGGCGAAACAGTGGTCGAGATCTGCCGGAAGCACGGGATCAGCCAGCAGACGTTTTACCTGTGGAAGAAGAAGTATGCAGGGCTCGGTCTGAGCGAGCTGCGCGAGCTTCGTCAGCTGCGCGAGGAGAACGGGAAGCTGAAGCAGCTGGTGGCGGACCTGTCGCTGGACCGGCACATCCTGCAGGAGATTGTCGCAAAAAAGCTGTGAGGCCTCGGGCGCGTCGCGAGCTGGCGGAGTGGGTACAGCAAGCCCACCAACTCAGTGAGCGGCGTGCTGCGGGGCTGATTCCGGTGCAGCGGGCGACGCTGCGTTACCAGCACCACCGCGATCCGCAGGAAGCGCTGCGGGTGCGACTACGAGAACTGGCCGGCAGTCGGGTGCGCTATGGGTACCGCCGGCTAACGGTGATGCTGAGGCGCGAGGGCTGGGAAGTGAACGCGAAGCGCATCTACCGGCTCTATACCGAGGAGGGTCTGATCGTGCGCACGCAGAAGCGAAGGGAGCGGGCTCAGCGGCAGCGCGTCCCTTCAGGACAGGCCACCCGTCCGAACCAGAAGTGGAGCATGGATTTCGTCGCTCAGCGGCTGGCCGACGGCCGCTGGATCCGCGTGCTGACGGTGGTCGACCAGTTCACCCGCGAGTGTCTGCTGCTCCATGCCGATACGGCACTCAGCGGAGAGAAGGTGGCTCTGGCGCTGGACGCAGTAGTTGCCTCTCGCGGATCGCCGCAGTCGATCACCGTCGACAACGGGACCGAGTTCGCCAGCCGGGCCATGGACCTCTGGGCTTACCGGAACGAAGTGCATCTGGATTTCATCCGTCCGGGACGGCCGGTGGAGAACGGGTATATCGAGAGCTTCAACGGACGACTGCGCGACGAGTGCCTGAACGTGGAGGTCTTCTTCACGCTGGCCGACGCTCGCCGCAAGCTGGCCCTCTGGCACCACGATTACAACCATCACCGTCCGCATTCCGCGCTGGCCGATCGGACTCCGGCTGAATTTGCCGCCATCAGCAGCGGTGGAAATGACGGCGATAAAGCTGCCTTGGAAAACGCTTCGCGTTTCCCACATTCCCACCGCACGACGACGACCGAAACTATGAACCGGAAAGAAACTTACTCAGGCCTGTTGCTGGAGACTGTCACTTGAGTTACATTAGCTCGAAACATGCCGGTAATTCCGGCACCAACCGAACCACGCAGGCCGAAATCTCTAACCTCCTGCGGCTCAGTTTTCCGGGGCGGGTCACAGGCCGAAATCTCTAACCTCCTGCGGCTCAGTTTATCCCCAGCCCCCTCTTGCGTGTTACCACAGGTTTGCTTCAATACAAGTATCTCCGAAAGGGGATAGCCGGTGAACGTGACCAAAGAACCTTTTAGCGGTTGCGTTCACGGAGAAATCTGTGCCCGCGCACCGGCTAAAGGGTTTTTGTTTTAAAACATCCTGCGGGTTGGGTGAGCGAAGCAAACAGCCCCCCGTGGTCGCAGTTTGAATGTTGCACTTGGTAACCCCGAAGCACCCCGACGATGCCAGAAACCAAGCGTGCTCCTACCTCCTCCCCGGCGTAGCAAATTCGTTCTTCGAATGATGGATTGATGAGCAATCATCGGTGTGGCGCATCCCCACCAGAAACCAAATGCGTGATGCCGACGTCCACAAGATGCTTGAGTGGACGGCGGAATTAAACAAGAAGCACGGAGCAAGGGTCTAATCCATCACTCAGAGAGCGAACCGAGACGAACCCAATGTACGGACTCATACCGTTGCGGAGAGCGGGGGAGTGAAGCGGCCGGAGAATTTCGTTCTTTGAAAGCTGTGCGCGGTAAAGAATACGTACACCCAGAACATTCGTCTTCGAGCGTTGCTCGCAGGCCAAAAGCGAGGCGGTGTTCAAGGCCACATGCATTAAACGGCCGATGGCGAAACTCGTATCCCCCACAGCTTTCAGAGCGCGAATGAAAAACCGATCACGCCGCTAAAAAAAGAAGGGATCACCCTGCTCTTAACCCCTCGCACGCCCTCAAATGCCATAAACCGAGAAGCCCGTTCTGCAAATCCATCGCAACGCAATAAAATGTGAGTGAGGCCCCAATATGCCAAAGTTCGAAGTCAGCTATTCATTCGATTGTCCCAAATGCAAAGCAGCGAACAACGGATTCAGTGAAGCGGATGCAACCAACAAGATCGCCGCAGTTGAGAGCGTCCGCGCTAAGGTGTTGTGCGAAAAATGTGGTGCTGGTATCGAACCAAACCAGCCCATGCCGACTCGAATCAAGCAGCTCGACTGAGATGAGACCAATTTTATTCAAAGCTTCTTTTAGGGCTGAGATCCCCATTCTCAAGGATGCGTTTCTCGATTAACACGCGCTCACTTAATACCTCTCGAAGAATCTGTAGCAAAACTATGGTGTGTTCCTGTGCCTTCATCTCCCGCAGGTGAAGTTCCCGCATTTCGTCTATTTCGTGATATTCCACAAGAAACAGGATGCGCCTAATCCGCACAATCACGAGCGCCATGCAGCGCCGATCACCAGATACGCATCAGCTCCACGTCGCCTTGAGTGCCTCCTCGACGATATGCGGCCAAGCTCAACCAGATTGCAGCTCAATCTCGCCAATCGAGGCGAGGCTCTTACCTTTATTCGCTTCAAGAACCTGTTTGAGTCCTTCACACGTCGCTTCGCCGGCTTCAAGGTCGTACACACTAAGGTTTCCATTGAAACATAATGGTGCAAAACAGCGGCGGCGGTGGCCACGACGTACATACGGCCAGACCGCCCGCACGTACACGGGATGTACACTCCTGCTGTCAATCTGGCACTTCTCGCCCATTTGTGTGTTTCTGGAATCAGTAAGTTACTGATTATAAAGCCACCGCGAAGGTTCTTAGAATACCAAGTTCAGCTATAAAACCTGCCAAATATCTTTTGTGATTTTGGCGGGGATGTGCTTTGGAATCAGGGGCTATTACTTTGGGTGGCAAATATCCCTTGACGTAAGGTAAGGAATATGGGACACTAATCTTGTCATGAACGTCCCACAGTCAATTCCGGCAGCAAGGCGCTTTACAATCAACGACTTCAACGATCTTTTCCCTGACGATGAAGCCTGTCTCGATTGGCTCATGGAGAAACGCTATCCCGCGTCCCGTGCGCTCTGCTCATTCTGCCAGGTTGTGCGTCTGCATCACCGGATCATGAGCAAGAAAGCCTATGCCTGCGACCACTGCGGTACGTACATCTCCCCGATGGCCGGAACGATCTTTGAGAAATCCAGCACGTCTCTGCGGCTGTGGTTTTATGCGATTTACCTGATGTCCGCGACCCGCTGCGGAATCTCAGCGAAACAGATTCAGCGGGAGACTGGCGTCACGTATAAAACCGCGTGGCGCATCTTTAAGCAGGTCCGAACCCTGATGTCGGAAGACATCAGATTGGAGGGACCTACAGTAGAGATGGACGAAACTTATGTGGGAGGGAAGCGCCGTGGCAAGCAAGGCCGTCCCACTGGCGGCAAAGGTGGCAAGGCCATCGTTGTGGGAGTCGTGGAGCGTGCCGCGAAGGGTCGCGTGATTGCGATGGTTGCCGACGATGTGACGCGGAAGACGCTGCACGGAATCGCAGAGGAAAAAATCCTGCCGAAGTCCACTGTGTACACAGACGACTTCAACGCTTATCACGGGCTGGCAGCGAAGGGATACAACCACCGCCGCATCAACCATAGCGCCGGTATCTACGTGATGGGCGACATCCACACGCAAACGATCGACGGATTCTGGAGCCTAGTAAAGCGCGGGATCGGTGGCGTGTATCACGCCGTCAGCCACAAGTATCTTCAGAGCTATCTGAATGAGTATGCGTTTCGCTACAACCGCAGAGCGGCTAATGAGCCGATGTTTGTTTCTCTGCTGGATCAGACTGTGGCGAAAGCGGAATAGCTCGCTTCACGGCGTCTTCAAACATTTCAGCCGAAACAGGCTGCATCAACTCCTGAATCTCTTCTGAGGGAATCAGGAGTTTTCTTTTACCGTTTCGTTTTTCTTTTTTGGTGAGTTTTGGTGATCGCTTCATGCAGAGCGCCTGCTAGGATTATGGTACACCCCCTACCAATAACGATTTCGCGTTGCTGAAACCACCGTAAAAGCAAGCGCAATCAAACATAACGTTAGAAGAGCGATGGCCATGATGATCCAGCATTTGGCTACCTCAGCTTCATCGCTGCCAACTGATGCCTCCACTCTAGACGCCTCCATATCGGCCTTGAAAAGTTGCATCTCCGCGCTTGAAAGCTCAATAAAGACTTTCGAGGGAGTGTCGGGATTTTGGGAACATGTGGCGTGGTCCTGCGCATTCGCAGTCGGCGTAGGCATAGTGGGAGAAGTCGTAGTTATCGTCCACGACTTCCTTGAAGATCGGATGGCGTGGAGACGCGGCATCGTGCGCCCTCCAGACCATCCAACGGTCTGGATATTCTTGTTTGACATCGCCGCTACTTTGCTTGTCCTGGCAGGCGTGTTCGGTGAAGCTGGAGCGAGTATGAAATTGGCATCCATCAACAGCCAATTACGGTCTAAGACCCTCGAACTCAGAGGCAAAAGCGACCAATTGCTCTCGTTAGTGACACAAGAGGCTGGATCTGCGGCCTCATCTGCAGAAAGAGCCAATGCGGCTGCGGACGCGGTTGACAAGAAAGTCCAAGGAGTATCCGAAAGAGCAGATCGAATCAATGCCCTGTTGGGAATGATGGAGTTCCAATTGTCCGCCCGTGTCATACGGGACCCTGACGGTCTGACAAAGGAATTTGGCCAGTTTAAAGGGCATTCAGTAATCCTCAGGTCGTATATCGGAGACGTTGAAGGGTGGAACCTGTGTACGCAGCTTTGGTATATCGCGCACAATGCTGGCATGCTTCCTACGCTTGACGAATGTGGCAAGGCGGGACTAACGCCCCAATTGATCATCCCCCTCACTGTCTTCGGACCGGACCTGAACGAGAGTGTCAAGATCGGCGGACTGATCGCCAAATATGGGGCCGGGGCTGCTTCTGGATATCCAGCTCCCTCACTAATCATCTTCGTGGGCTCAAAAGGGCCTGTTGTTCTCGGGCCAACAGCCCAAACGCGAGACGTTGAAAAGAGGGCTGCCGCGATGAAAAGCAGCCGCAAACCAGCAGCCCATCCATAGCCCACCCTGTCACGGCAAGATAAGTATACCTTACCTGAAGGGATACTTGCCCTTTGGGTTTCGAGGGTGGGTGTTGACAAATTTTCCACATGGGAAGGGTGCGCGTACTTTAGCTGGCGAGAGGACGACATTTCATTGAGCTTCGGAAAGGAGAATCGCGTGTCCGGCGTAACGATCCGCCCAGCGGGACTCGACGATCTGCCCCGGCTAACGGAAATCTACAACCACTACGTTCTCCACTCGCCAGCGACCTTCGATCTCGAGCCGAAGACGCTCGACCAGCGGCGCGAGTGGTTCGCGCAGTTTGCAACGACCGGCCGGCACCGGCTGCTGGTCGCCGACGAAGCCGGATTGGTTCTCGGCTACGCAGGCACCATGCGCTGGCGTCCCAAGCCCGCCTACGACACGACCGTCGAGACGACGATCTACTGCGCGCACGAATCGGTCGGGAAGGGAATTGGCGCGAAGCTCTACGCCGCCCTCTTCGAAGCGCTCGCCGGCGAGCAGATTCATCGCGTCGTCGCTGGCTACGTTCCGCCCAATCCGGCGTCAGCAGCGCTGCACGAACGGGTCGGCTTTAAGCCCGTCGGCACTTTCGGCGAAGTGGGCTACAAGTTCGGGCAGTATTGGGACGTCTGCTGGCTGGAGCGGCCGTTGCGAGTCGGCTAAGCCTTTCGAGTGGCGCGAGCGCGAGCCGTTCTCCTGGGAACAGCGTGGCCCCGAGGTCCAGAGCGCCGATGATAAGCAGCCGCCCGCATCGCCGTCGTCGCCCCGCCTCTGCGTCGATGCACCGCCGGATGGAGCACCGCCGCAATGCGCTGCTCCGATCCAGCAGGATCGTCAGGATACCGCGGATCGAGCATCGCGATCACCGAAACCGCGCGAACCCGATACAAGCGTGCCCACTGGCTCTGGATCAGCGACTGCTGCACAGACTTCCACGGGTCGCTGTTGTCGACCGCGGGATCGGCTAAAGCCGAAACCGCAACCGGCTCGTTGTTCATCAGGTTCAGGAACCGGCCGAACTCGCTGAGGTTCACGCCCATCTGGTAAACGAGCTGGCTCACCGCCATCTGCTGCGATCCGGTCAGCTGATCGAAGTTGCGGCAATAAGCGCGCGCGTTTTCAATCGCCTGAATGGCCGCGATGCGAAGCAGGGAATTGGCTTCGTCGTCAGTGATCTGCGGCGCCAGCGACCAGATTCTCCGCCGGTATCGTTTCATCGTCTTCCAGGAGGCAAGGTTGTTGTCGAATTGTTCCAGCACCGTCTGCAGGCGTGCGGGTTCGAGCCCCGCAGCCTGCCAAAGAGCAGCCGAAGACGGCTCGAGAAAGGAGTGAGGATTGAGAGGGTCGGTCTGCGGATGCTCCCGCTCCGGCAAATCGAGGCTGAAGCCCGCGCCGATCAGCGGCCGGCCGGTCTTCGGGTCGGGATAAGCGGCGAACACCCAGCCCTCATGGCGGCGGTCGCGCAGAAGACCCATCAACTCGGACAGGCTGAACTTGACTTCGGAATCCTGGAAGCCGAGCAAAGGCTGCACAGAGGCTGGAGGCACCGCTGTCTCAACATCCAGAGCGACCGGCGCAGGAATAACCGGCTGGCTCGACATGGAAGCCGGCTCGGCAGGCGAAGCCGTTGTCGCCGGCGCAGTCTGCCCCATCGCTGGCAACGCAGTCCCCAGCAACAGCGCCAGGCTCAAAAGGAGCAGGGCGCTGCGAGAGGCTGGCAAACTGGCTTTGGGTCGCATATGTTCCGTACACGATGCCGTAAAAAGCCTCGGAAAACAATGGCAAAAAAGGATCACTGCGCAGTAACGTTCCCTTTGTGACTCAGGAGGCATTCCCTTTCCCTCCTTGGGAAGCCGCGGATGTACAGTTATCGAAATCCCGAACCACCCGTTTGGGACAAGGTGAAAGGACCACGAGAAAGCATGGCAACCGTTTCCGTCCAAAGTCCGGCCGCAACCGCAAACACGCGCATGCTCTCGCTCGACGTGCTGCGCGGCGTGACCATCGCGTTCATGATCCTGGTCAACAACAATGGCTGGCATGCGTACTGGCCCTTCGAGCATGCCGACTGGAATGGCTGGACGCCGACGGACATGGTCTTCCCGACGTTCCTTTTCCTGGTGGGCGTCACCATCGTCTTTTCTACAGAATCGCGGTTGAAGCGCGGCGATACACCCGGCAGCATCGTTCCGCACATTTTCCGCCGCTTCGCGATTCTGTTTGTGCTCGGACTGTTTCTGGCCGTCTTCCCGCTGTTCCATCTCTCGCACATCCGCATCTACGGTGTGCTGCAGCGGATCGCGCTCTGCTATCTGGTCTGCGGCCTGCTGTACCTCTGGGCGCGCCGCGCGGCGCACCAGGCCGCCGTCTACATCGGCCTGCTCATTGTTCTGCTGGTCGGCTATTGGGCGCTGATGCGGTTTGTTCCGGTGCCCGGCTACGGTGTCCCAGGCCGCGACATTCCGTTCCTCGATAAGGACGCCAACATCGTTGCGTGGCTTGACCGCCACATGCACATCGGCCGCCTCTGGGAAAAGACTCGCGATCCCGAAGGCCTGCTAAGCACCTTTCCCGCCATCGGGACCACGCTGCTCGGCATGCTGACCGCCTTGTGGCTGCGCACCAACCGAACGCTGCAGCGCAAATGCGCGGGGATGCTGGGGGCGGGCCTGGTGATAATCCTGCTGGGACAGTTGTGGAATCCATGGTTCCCGATCAACAAGAAGCTCTGGACCAGCTCGTTTGTTCTGTTCATGGGCGGCTGCTCGCTGGTGCTGTGGGCCCTTTTTATGTGGCTCACTGAAATCAGGGGTTGGCGCAAAGGGACGACCTTCTGGCTGGTCTTCGGGATGAACGCCATCGCCAGCTATGCGATGTCCGATCTGCTGGCCGCGCCTCTGTGGGCGATCCGCGTCAGTCCGCGCATGGATCTGGGCTATTGGATTTACCTCCATGTCTTCGCGCCGATCCATCCACCAGGAGTCGCGTCGCTGCTTTACTCGATCACGTTCGTGCTGGCCTGCTGGCTGCCGATGCTGGTTTTGTATCGGAGGAAGATATTCCTGAAGGTCTAGAGAACCGGCCCGCTCCTTCATCCCTGGGCGGGCCGAAATGCTCTAGACTGGCCACACATGGGCAGACTGCGAAAGTTTGAGGTTGCGGTGTTTCGCCTTGTGCGCCGCGATCAGCCGGAAGGCTTCGTGCATCGAGGCGCGTTCTGGCTTTTTGTCGGCTACCTTGCGCTCTCGCTGCCCGGATGGATACCAGGCACATTCGGGAAGTTCTTCAGCGATCTCGCAGCGCTGGACTTCTTCCTGCTCCTGATTCTCTGTGTTCCGTTGCTCTGGCGGTTCATCTTCCTCCGCCTTCTGTGGAAGGTCCGCAATCGCCTGATCGTGACCTATCTTCTGATGGGTCTTACGCCAGTCGTGCTCTTCGTCACTCTGGCGTTGATTCTTCTCTACGTTTTCTCCGGGCAATTTGCGATTTTCGCCGCGACTAGTGTTGTACATGACGAGCTGGAGCACATTGGCTCGATGAACAGCACCCTTGCGATGCACATTGCTCACATGCTCAGTCAGAATCCCCGTCAACGCGCGGTAGCGCTGCCGGAAGAAGGAGACCAGCCAGCTGAGCATGAATATAGCGGGCTCAGCATTGCGGCCTATCAAGACGGGAAGCCAATAGCGCTGGAGTTCGGGTCAGTCCAGCCGTCGGCTCCGCCGCCGGTTCCATTGTGGTTGAAAGACTCGTTTCGCGGCATCGTGGTCGATCACGCACAGCTTTGGCTTCGCGCGGCCGATGTGCAGAAGATTGGCGACCACACGACAGTGGTGATCTCGAGCGTGCCGATCCAGCAGGAGAATGTGGAGGCGATCGCGAAAAATCTCGGCAGGGTGACGATCTATCCGGGCGTCAGCTTTGGCGAGTTGCCGCCCGCGCCGCAGGCTCCGCCCAAGGGCAGGTTTGAATTTAATGCCGGCAGGCCGAACAACGGCCAGGGGCAGATCGAGATCAACGGTCAGGACATCACGCAGGCGCGTAAACGGGCGATCGTGGCGGGAACGCTGCCGCCAGCGCTTCACTTTTATGATGTGCCAGTAGGCTTCCTGGCACCGCTGGCGACAAAGGATTGGACAACGGGCCATGACACCAATGTCTACACCGATGTGACTTCGCGGCCTTCCCTGCTGTATCGGCGGTTGTTTATCACGTCGCTGGACGTGGGAGATGTGATCCGCGAGGTCCTGATCGCGATTGCGATTGCCTTTGGAGTGCTGGAGCTGCTCGCATTCCTGGCAGCGGTTCGTCTCAACCAGACCATCACGCGATCGGTGCACGACCTCTACGAGGCGACACTAGCCATCGATGGCGGCAACCTGGAACACCGGATCCAGGTGAAGCGCACAGACCAGCTTGGTGCGCTGAGCCGGTCGTTCAACAGCATGGCGGCGTCGCTGGCACGGCTGCTGGTGGAACAGCGCGAAAAGCAGCGCATGCAGAACGAGCTTTCGATTGCTCAGGAGGTACAGGCGAACCTCTTCCCGCATGGAAAGATTTCGCTTCCGATGTTGGAGTTGCACGGCGTCTGCCTGCCGGCGCGCACGGTGAGCGGCGACTATTATGACTTTCTCCTCTTCGGGAACACCGGCCTTGGCGTCGCACTCGGCGACATCAGCGGCAAGGGAATTTCGGCGGCGCTGCTGATGGCGACGCTGCACTCCGCTGTGCGCGCTTACCGCTTCGCCGGCGAGGAATTGGTCACAGAGGGGGCTGCAGCGCTGGCGAATCCGCGCACGCGCCACTCCGGGGAGCAGGAGGTTGAGTGCGCGGAGTTGTTCGAGGAGCCGGCGAAAATTCTGTCGCTGTTGAATCGGCATCTCTACCGCAGCACGCAGCCTGAGAAGTACGCGACGTTGTTCCTTGCGCACTACGATGGACTCAGCAGACGGCTGGTCTACTCGAATGGGGGTCATTTGCCGCCGCTGTTGCTCCGGGCCAACGACACGGTCACGCGCCTCGACCGGGGCGGGTCGGTGGTGGGCCTGCTGGATGAGCTGGAGTGGGAGCAGGGGACGGTGCACCTCGGCGTGGGCGACATTCTTATCGCCTACAGCGACGGAGTGACGGAGCCCGAGAACGATTTTGGCGAATTTGGAGAGTCGCGCTTGCTCGAAGTGGTGCGTCGGCACAGGCACCTGAGTCTGGAAGCGATTTCGGAGCAGGTGATCCAGACGCTGAAGACCTGGATCGGCGCGCAGGAGCAGCCTGACGATGTGACGCTGGTGCTGGCACGGCAGCGATAGGCCAACGCTATTCGGGGATTTTGGTTTCTGTGCCTCCGCGTTCTGCCGAGACGTAAGCAGCGTAGATGGTGGCGATGGTGTCGCGGGCGAGTTCAGCGTTCGCGATCGGCTCGCGGCCGACGGAGACGCTCTCGATGAAATCCTGAAACTCCTGTGGATAGCCGTGCTGCCACGCTTCATCGGGAGCGGGATGGCTCCAGCCCTGCTTCGTCTCGATCTTTTCGGTGAGATACACGTCGCGCAAGGCGTTCTCACTGGGGTTGAAGGTTGTAAGGGCATCGATGGGATTGAGCTGGCATCGCGTGCGATGGTTGTTCGCCATCACTTCGAGCCAGTTGCTGACGCCGCCCAGGACCAATTCGGAGGAGAAAATGTCCGCCACGGTGCCGTCGGAAAAGACAATGTGCATCTGGCCGTAGTCTTCTATGTCCTGATATCCGCCACGCAGGAAGCCGGCATCGCGGTACGCGCTTAGTCTGGTAATTTCGTGCGTGCGCGCGCTGACGGTCGCGGGGCGAATGGGATTTCCATCGCGGGCCGATCCTTCGGTGCGCTTGAGAAACAGGGCCGCGCCCAACGGGTGGCAACCTTTGCCGACCAGCGATCCGCCGCCGGAGAAACGCCATTGGCCGTAGTAGGGCGAGTGTGAGCCGCTGTGGGATTGATTGCCCATCATCCACAGGATTTGTGACCCACTCTTCGCGACGATCTCGCTCTCTTTTTGAACGGCGGGGGCATAGATCCAGTTTTCCGCATAACAGATCGTCTTTCCGCTCGCACGTGCAGCCTCGACGATGTTCCGGCAGCTGTCAACGGCATGTCGGAGCATGGGTTCTTTCGACGAGGAGTTGCCCTGAAAATCGGGAAGGCCGGTTCCGAAATAGCCCGTGAACGGCTTTTCGACGATGATGTGTTTCCCGCGTTTCAGTGCACCGATGGCGAGCCGCTCGTGGGTGGACGGCGGACTACAGAGATCGATGACATCGGAGGCGTCACAGAGCGCTTCGAAGCTGTCGAACGCAGGAACAGAATTCTCGTGCGCGAACGCTTCGCGGGCTTGCGCCGAGCGCGATGTGACACCCGAGATCTGAACCGGGACGGTATGAACCCGGCGCAGATTATGGAAATGAAATCGAGCCGCGAATCCGGCGCCGACGATGCCGACACGAATGGGGTCTGTCATGTCTTCCGATTATCCTTCGGATGCGTCTTTTGCGATTCGAATGCTTCGCGTCCGAAATGGGAAAGAACGATTATGCTTATCGGGTCATGGCGTAGTGCACCTGCTCCTCGATGGCGGCGATGGCGAGAGGCTCGAGATGCGCCGCGGTCAGTGCGGCGTTGAGCGTGGCAAGGTCATCTGTTTTGAAGTGTTGCCAGGCGTCGATGCCTTCCTGAGAAGCCTTCTTCATCTGGGCGAAAATTTCGAGAGCCGACGCGGGAGCGGCGCGGTCGCCGCTTTCGACCGTACGCAGATCCGTGTTCAGCCCGGAAGATGCATCGGCTAGTCCGGGTTCATTCTCGCCTTTCCCATTCGCACCTTGTTCTCCGACGCGAATCTTTTCGAGCTTCGAGTGGGTTGTTTGGATTGCGGCCCTGAGGTCGGTTGACATGTTGCTGTCGGCGGCAAGTTTCTTTAGTTGACTCTCGACGCTGTCGAGTTCAGCCATGGCTTTGCGGCTCTGCTGCAACTGATCGTAGACGGACTCACCGAGGATGAATTGCTGCGTCAGCACCTGCGCCGTCGCAGCAGCGCGGGGATCCATGATGACGCGCAGCGGGCGATCCATTGTCGCGCCGTCGACCGAGAGGCGCAGCGTGTAAGTCCCAGGAGGCACGCGAGGTCCCGCCGGTCCGCCGGCCTCATCATTATTGTCGTCGTCGCCGAGGCCGGCACCGGAGCCGCCAGCCGCAAGGTCCCACACGAATCGATGATGGCCGGCGCTGGTGGCGAGCATCTGCGGTTTGGGGAACCAACGCTCGGCAATGGGCAACAGAGGACGGCTGACCGTCTGTTTTTCCGCGCTGGAGAAGTGGCGCAGGACGTGGCCCTGGATGTCGAGGATTTGCAACGTGACCTTCGTCGCGCCCTGGCCCAGGTAGTAGTCGATGATCGCGCCGTCGGGGGGATTGTCGGCCTGCGGCTCTTCGGGCGGCAGCGGTGTGCCGAGGAAGCCGTCGTTGTCGACGCGGACCGCGGTGGGTGGGGTGTAGAGGTACGCAGTGGCGCTGTGCTCGGATGCGACTGCGGCCTGCCGCAGCGGAGCGATATCGTCCAGAACCCAGAATGAACGGCCGTGCGTGGCAAGGATCAAGTCACTGCCGTTGATGTTCATGTCGCGGGCCGAGGTGACGGGCAGATTCAGCTGCAGGGGCTGCCAGTGCGCGCCGCCGTTGAAAGAGACATAGAATCCGAATTCGGTTCCAGCAAAAAGCAGGTTGCGTTGTTCAGTATCCTCGCGGACGGCGCCGACGAAGTGATGCGGGGCAATGCCGTCCACAGAAAGCTTCCAGGTATGGCCGTAGTCGTGGGTGATGTAGAGGTAAGGCTTCTGATCGTCGAGACGATGGCGATCGACGGCTGCGTAAGCCGTTGCTGGATCGAAGTGCGAAGCTTCGATGAGCGAGATTTTGCTCCAGGGGGTGAGTTCCGAAGGCGTGACGTCGCGCCAGGTTTTGCCGCCGTCGATGGTGAGGTGAATGCGCCCGGTGTCGCTGCCGGCCCAAATGAGGTCGGAGCGCAGGGGCGACGGGGCGATGGTATAGACGACGCCGTAGCCACGCTGCATGGCGTTGTCCGGTGTGGTAGGCCCGTCGGTGGGAGCTTTCGGATCAGCACCGGTGAGGTCCGGCGAGATTCGCGACCAGTGCAGGCCGCCATCGCTTGTCTTCATGACGTACTGCGTTCCAAGATAGAGCGAAGTCTTGTCCGCCGGCGAGAATACCAGAACCGGCGTCCAGGGATCGCGGTAGCGGCGCTTGTCGATTTCCTGGTCAAAGCCACCGAGTGGCCAGGGTGTCACGTTCTGACTGAAAGAAGTGCGCAGGTCGTGGCGCTGCGCGTCGCCATAGATGCCCGAGAGGTAGACGATGTTTTCATCCCTGGGATCGATGGCGAGATAACCGCTCTCGCTGCCGCCGGGCAGGAACCAGTCGCGGGTGTCGATGTGGCCGTGATCGGAGCGGCTGTGGATGGCGATGGCGCCGGAGTCCTGCTGCGCGCCGTAGATGGTGTAGGGAAATTTATGGTCCGTGGTGACGTGGTAGAGCTGCGCGGTGGGTTGGTTATACCAGGTGGTCCATGTGCGGCCTCGGTCGAGCGAGACGCTGGCACCCTGATCGACGCCGAGGACGAGGTGGCCGGAGTTCTTTGGATCGACCCAGACCTGGTGGTAGTCGTCCCCGCCCGGAGCGCCGCGCACGATCTCGATGGTCTTGCCGCCATCGTTGGTGCGGTAGAGCGCGACATTGGGCATGTAGAGGACGTCAGGATCGTTTGGATCGACGGTGATGGAATTGAAATACCAGGCGCGGCTGGTGAGGCGCGGGTCGGAACTGGCCAGAGTCCACGTGTCGCCGCCATCGTCGGAGCGATAGAGGCCGGAATGATCTTTGCAGTCGATGGTGACATAGACACGGCGACCGTCGGCGCTGACGGCGATGCCGGAGCGACCCCAGTCGCCGGTGGGGAGGCCGCGTCCGGAGATCGGAGACCAGTGGGAGCCGCCATCGATGGTGCGGTAGAGGGCATTGCCGGGGCCTTCGAGAGGCGCGTAGGTGCTCCATGGTGGACGGTGGGCGTTCCAGGTGGTGGCGAAGAGGATTTGCGGCTTGCTGGTGGCGATAGCGATGTCGGCGATGCCAATGTCGGGGCCTTTGTCGAGGAGGTGGGTCCAGTGTTCGCCGCCGTCGGTGGATTTATATACGCCGCGTTCATCGTTGGGTCCGTAGGCGTGGCCCAGCGCGCCAACATAGAGGGTGTGGGGATCGGAGGGATCGACAAGGATGCGGCTGATCTGGCGCGACTCGTCAAGGCCGATGTGTTTCCACGTCGCGCCCGCGTCGTCGCTGCGATACACGCCGTCACCGGAAGCGAGGTTGGAGCGAATGTCGGACTCGCCGGTGCCGGCATAGATAATGTTGGGATCGGAGGGGGCCACGGCGAGTGCCCCGATGGAGGCGACGGGCTGCTGATCGAAGACCGGCTGCCAGACCGTGCCAGCGTCGGTTGTTTTCCAAACCCCGCCATCGACTCCGCCGAAGTAATACGTCGTTGCGCTTCCTGGGACGCCGCTAACAGCGACGACTCGTCCGGCGCGGAAGGGCCCGACGAGGCGCCAATGCAGGTCGCTGAAGAACTGCGGCGAGACCTCCTGGGCTGGCGCGAGTTGCGGCGCGCAAAACGTGAACAGCAGAGAGAGCAGAAGGGCCAGCTGGCTCATTCTTTGAAGGCGGCAGGTTTTCATGAGTGAATCGATTGTGACGGCGAACGGTCAACTGCGCAAGCTTCGACGTCGCAGATCTGTTTGTGCATCACGCCCGAACTTCACCGCGGTTACAATGTCCGCTGTGCTGTGCATTGATCCTGAAAGGAACAGCAAGTCCTCATGTCCAGGTTTTCAGCTCCGAAGCTCCTTTTGACTGCGGTCGCTATTGGTGCGGCGATTCTGCCCGGATTCTCTCTCGTCGCACAGACGACGAGTCTCATGCCGGAGATGCACTGGCGAATGATCGGGCCGTTCCGTGGAGGCCGTACTCGCGCTGTCGCCGGCGTGCCGGATCAGCCGAATGTGTTTTATATCGGGCAGGTCAATGGAGGGGTTTGGAAGTCGACGGATTATGGGCGCACCTGGAATCCGATTCTTGATGGTGAGGACACGCAGTCGGTTGGGGCTATCGCAGTAGCACCATCCAACAGCAACATCGTTTATGTTGCCAGCGGTGAGGGTCTGCACCGGCCTGATTTGTCGGTCGGCGACGGAATTTATCGATCGACCGATGCAGGGAAAACCTGGACGCATCTGGGGTTGCAGGGAGGCGAGCAGATCCCGGCGCTGGTGATCGATCCGACGAATCCGAATCGGCTGTTCGCTGCGGTGCTCGGTCATCCTTATGGACCGAATGAGGAGCGCGGCATCTTTCGTTCCGATGATGGCGGTACGAGCTGGAAGAAGGTTTTGTACAAAGATGAACGGACCGGCGGATCGGACGTTATCCTTGATCCGAAGAATCCGCACATCGTCTATGCATCCATGTGGGAGGACACGCTGGGGCCGTGGGAGGACGGGAACCAATATTCGGGAACGCATGGAGGGCTGTTTAAGTCGATTGACGGCGGAACGACCTGGAAGCAGCTGACGAAGGGGCTGCCTGAAGGTTTGGAGCAGATCAATGTCGCCATTGCCGCCAGCAATCCGCAACGTCTTTATGCGACGCTGCAGTTCAAGGCCGAGGGTGGCGGCGGTTATGCCTCGGGTCGGGGGTTGGGTGTTTATCGTTCGGACGACGCGGGGGAGAGTTGGGTGAAGATCACCGACGATCCGCGGCCTGCGATGAAGATTGGCGGCGGGGATTTGTCGGTTCCGGTGGTCGATCCTAAAGACCCGGACACGCTATATGTCACCAGCATTGTTACGTGTAAATCGACCGATGGCGGTAAGACGTGGATCTCGCTGCGCGGTGCGCCGGGCGGCGACGATTATCAGAACATGTGGGTCAATCCGAAGAATCCACAGATTTTGCTGCTGGTGGCCGATCAGGGCGCGCTGATCAGCGTGAACGGCGGGGAAAGCTGGAGTTCCTGGTACAACCAGCCAACGGCGCAGCTCTATCACGTCGCAGCGACGGATACGTTTCCTTACCTTGTCTGCGCAGGTCAGCAGGAAAGCGGCTCGGTGTGCACCTCGACGCGGGGTAACGACGGTTACATCAGCTATCGGGAATGGCATCCCGCGGGCATCATCGAGTATGGATATGCCGCGCCTGATCCGCTGCATCCCGAGATCATCTACGGGGCGGGGCGCACCGAAGTATCGCGCTACGACAGCATCACAGGCGAGGTGCAAAACGTGACGCCGCTGCCGACGAGGAATCGCGATTATCGCGCCGATCGTTCTGAGCCGATTTTGTTTTCTCCAGTTGACCAGCACACGATGTACTACGCGTCCAACCATCTTTTCAAGACCAGCGACTACGGCCATACCTGGCAGACGATCAGTCCCGACTTGACTCAGGAGAAGAGTGGACAGCCGGAGTCGCTGCCGGCGCTGACGGCGGAGCAGCAGGCGCAGCGGCGTGGCGTCATCTATTCGGTGGCGGCGTCGTACAAGACAGCGCAAACCATCTGGGCGGGCACGGATGACGGACTGGTTTGGATCACGCGCGAC
>Ga0302325_10004034_pt1 | contig 34086 bp, 26 predicted proteins | sample Palsa_T0_2_FD_201948 | JGI IMG/M metagenome (GOLD analysis project Ga0302325, IMG submission 201948) | Peat permafrost microbial communities from Stordalen Mire near Abisko, Sweden - Palsa_T0_2 | ecosystem: Environmental > Terrestrial > Soil > Palsa > Peat permafrost | place: Sweden: Abisko...
ATTCATGTTTGGACAAGCCCGTGGCCTCGGTGGCCGCCTGATTGGCGTAAACATGACGCAGCTGCCGATCGAAGCGCGAGAGGACATCCGGCGTGTTTTCTGCGAGCGTATGCAATTGCTGCTCGCGTAGCCGCAAGGCGGATTCGGATTCCTGAAGATTCGTGAACTGCTCCCGCATTTGATATTGACGTGCGCGCGCGCGGATCGCTGCCTTCACTGCGCTGATCAGCGTGCGCGACGAGGTGGGCCGTTCCAGCACGGTCACATTGCGCAGCGCCCGCAGCGCGACGGCCGCCAATTTCGGCAGCTGATCGTGCCCGCAGAGTACGATCGCGGGGACATCGGACCAGGGGGGCTGCCGGCTCAGCGCCTCCAGTATCTGGTTGATGCCGGGGTCGGCGAGGGCCGCATCGGTCATGAGAAGGGTGCCGACCCCGTCGTCAATCTCGCGCGCCACGGAGCGGCAATTCTCGCAATGGACGAAAGGCAGCTTCTCGCGCCGGAGCAACGCGGCCGTGACCTCGGCATCTCGCCGCGTCGCGGGAAGGAGCAGCACCCGAAACTCATCGAGACGATCGACCTCGAGCGGCATGGCGCGCCTACTACGCCTGCCGTTTCTCGGGCGGCGGGATGACCTCGACGGGTACGCCGGTCAAGACCCCCCGCAGCGTCATGAGGGGCTCGCTCAAGTGAATGCCCTGCGCATCGAACTCGAGTCCGCGAATCGCCCGTTCGTGCGCGCCCGTGCGTTTTTTGACGACGGAGATGGCCTTTTTGACTTCTCCCAAATGCTCGAAGTAGCGCAGCATCACGACCGAATCCGCGAGATAGCTGGCGTCCACGGGCGAGGTCATCGAGGGCCCCATCATGCCGCTCTGCGCGACGACCAGGAACGTCGCGACGCCTTGGGCGTTCAAATACGACAGAAGCTCGTGCAGCTGGGCCGTGAGAAAATTGTTCTGCGGCATCGTGTTCAAGTATCCGTTCAGGCTGTCGATGACCACGACGCGCGCGCCGGCCTCCACACGGTTACGGACCATGTGCGCGAACTCCCCCGGAGAAATCGCGGCCGGGTCGATCTGCTGGAGCAGGATTTCGCCCGCGCCCGGACCCTCCTTGAGCTTCATACCGATGCCGGCGGCGCGTGCCAGCAGGGCGGCCCTGGTCTCGTCGAGCAAAAATGCGGCCGCGTGGTCGCCGCGCCCGGTCGCTGCGGCGGCATACTGCAGTGCAATCGTCGATTTGCCGGATCCGGGCGGGCCGATCAGCAGCGTGCTGGTGCCGCGCTCGACGCCGCCGCCGAGCAGCTTATCCAATTGATCCACGCCGCTTGGAATCGATCCCGCCGTAAACGAGGTCACGTGCTGCGAGGACACCAGCCGCGGAAATACCATCAGTCCGCCCTCCCGGATGGTGAAGTCGTGGTAGCCGCTGACGAAGTCGCTGCCGCGAAATTTCAACACCTCGAGTTCACGACGCGTCTGCCCATAGGCCGGCGAGGTGGAATCGAGAGCAATGACCCCATGAGCGATGCTGTGCAGCTGGAGGTCGGGTCCCTCTGCAGTACGATCGTCGAGCATGACGACGGTACATTGACGTCCCACGAAGAACTGCTTGAGTGCGAGGATCTGGCGGCGGTACCGCAGCGAGCTTTGCGCGAGGAGCCGCAGCTCCGACAGGGAATCGAGCACCATGCGGCGCGGCGCGCTGCGCTTGACGGCATCGATGATGCCGCGGGTGGTCTCGTTGAGCTCGACCTCGGAGGGCGGCAACATCGTGAGCTGCTCGTCGCTTTCGAGCTCCTTCTCATCGGCGATCAGCTCGATGATCTCGATGCCTTCGAGAGACCAGCCGTGCGACTGCGCGCCGGCCTCGAGCTCCTGCCTCGTCTCCGAGAGGGTGACGTACAGGCATTCCTCGCCGGCACGCACGCCCTCGAGCAGGAACTGCAGCGCCAGCGTCGTCTTGCCCGCGCCCGGATTTCCGTCGACGAGATAGAGCCGCTGCGTGATCAATCCGCCGCACAGGATCTCATCCAGCCCCGCGACACCTGTTTTCGCCCTTTGCGTATTTTTATACATCGCCTCGTATCCACGTCAGCCGAGAGTGGATCATTCGTCTTCATCCTCCTCATCGTCTCCATCCTCGCCGAAGTCGATCTCCTCGGTCGACATGACGATGGTGCCCGAGACGTCCTGCGGCGCCCGTACGATCACGGTCTCCGAGGCGTCTTGCGGTGCAGTCACGATCGCGGTCTCCGAAGCGTCTTGATCCGAAGCGTCTTGAGGTAAGCGCACGATCACGGTCTCCGAGGCGTTTTGAGGCGCACGCACGATCACGGTCTCCGCGGTGCCCTGCTCGTAGGGATCCTGCAAGCGGCGCATGATGAGGGTGTTCGAGGAGGCCTTGTCGATCGCCGTCCGGACAGGGGGCGGCTGCGATTCGTGCAAGGGTTCGAGGGGCTGCTGCCCACGCAGCTTCTCGTAGGCGTCCGCGGATTCCAAGGGGGGGCTGAAGTAATAGCCCTGGCCATAGCGGCAGCCCATCGCCTTGAGCGCCGCTGCCGCGGCCTCGCTATCGATGATCTCCGCGACCGTGAGCAGGTCGAGACTGGACGCAAGTTGAATCATCGCGGCGACCATGCTCATGTTGGACTGAAAGACGCCGCGGCGATCGACGAACGGGCAGTCGATTTTCACCAGGTCGAAAGGAAACAGCTGCAGATTGCTCAACGATGAGTAGCCCGTGCCGAAGTCGTCCAGCACCAGCTGAATCCCCATCCCGTGCAGACGATCGAGGCATTCACGCGCACCGGTGACGTTGCCCAGCGCCATTTCGGTGAGCTCGAACTTGAGATAGGACGGCGGCAAGGTCCGCTGTTTGAGAGCGGTGGCCACGTGATCACCGAAACCGGGATCGCGCAGCACGGATGGGGAGAGATTGACGCTCAAGTAGAATTTCTGGTTGGCCGGCAGATGGCGCCGCCACTCTGCCGCCAGACCGGTCACCGTCTGCACGATCCAGCGCGTGATCGGCACCATGAGTCCCGCTTCTTCCGCATTGCGCAGGAAGCGATTCGGGGAGAGCAGTCCCTCGACGGGGTGTTGCCAGCGGAGCAGGGCTTCCGCGCCCACCATCTTGCGCGTCGACAGGTCGACGATGGGTTGATAGAGGAGCCGCAGCTCGTGCTTCTGCAAAGCCACGTGCAAATCCGCATCCAGGCTGACGAGCCCAGAGGACCGACCGCGCATGTGCGGCGCGTAGAGCACGGCCTTGGTCGTCTCGCGACCTTTGGCAACCGACAGCGCGAGGTCCGCCTCGCGGATGACATCCTCGGCCCGCTCTTGGCCCGAATCGATGCAGGTCACTCCGAGAGTCGCCGCGACGTTGAGCTGATAGCGGCGCAAAAGAAACGGCGGGCGCAACTGCTCCTGGAACCGATTCGCCACCTCGAGCGCCGCATCCGCGGAGTCGACGTCCAGTAGCAGGACAGCGAATTGATCACCGCTCCAGCGCGCGAGCGAGCCCTCGAGCGATGCCGTGATTTCCTCGAGCCGACGCGCGGCCTGCACCATCAGATCGTCGCCGGCGGTATGGCCGAGCATGTGATTGATCAGGGTCAGGCGGGAAATGTCGACGATGATGACCGCCAGGCGCTGCAGCCGCCGGCGACGGACTTCCCGCAACGAACGATCGAGCTCGTCCATGAAATGGCGCCGGTTAGGGAGCCCCGTGAACATGTCGTGATAGCGTGCGTGCTCGAAGCTCTCTTGCAGATCCAGCCGCTTTTGAATCTCCTCGGCGAGCTGTTGACGGCTTGCGTGCAGGCGGCGGCGTGCGCCGCCGAGAGCCGAGCGCGCGCGATCGAGCGCATGCGTCAAGTCGTGCGTCCCGAAGGCGAACAGCCATGCGAGAAACACCAGTATGGCGATCTCGGACTCCAGTAGAGTCGACGAAAACCAGCCGGCGCGCGGTAGAACGGCAAGGCGTAGATAGCTGCCCGCAACCGCGGGGTCTGTGGGTAGCGCGATGCGGGTCGCCACGGTGTCGGCGACCGGCTCAGGGCTCGTGTTCACGAACGTGCGCGGGAACGCGCTGCGCGGCTCGACCTGCGAGATCTCGAAATCGTACCCCGCGGCGCCGAGCCGCGACAGGCGCGCATCGGCGATGATGGTGTCGAGGTCCGTATAGGCGACGGCGTATGCCGGGCCCGAGCCGCCGGCGGGCGTCATCGCGACGCGGGCGGCGATGAGCCACTGGCTCCCGAGGCGCATCGGCCCCAGGATGGCGGCTGCGGGCGCCGCCCCCTCGGTCTGCGCCGATTTCCATTCGTCGGCGATACCCTTGGCAAAAGGCGCGTCGGCGTCGCGCACCGCGAGCACCCCATCATCGGCGCTCATCAAGAATGCTTGCGCGTCGAGCTTGCGGGGGTCGGTCCCCGCGGCGGCGGAGCGGGCGGTCCGGCGGGCATGGTCGAATACGCCTTGCAGCGAAGTCTCGAACCGTCTCGCGGAGGCGGCCAGCACGTTCGCGGCCGTGTCGCGGGCGCGGGCAGTGTGCTCCAGGACGCTGAGATAAATGAGACGCGCGCCGGCGGTGAGCACGACGAGGAGAACCAGCATCGTGGGCAACGACCGGAAGCCGCGCGTGGATATTCTCACGCGGCCTAGCCTCCGAGATGGAAGATGTAGGTAAGCGTCAAGGAGGCGCGGGCGATGCCGGACAAATCCAGATAATCGGCCGAGACGATCAATTCGCTGTGCCAGCGGGCAAAGGGCTTGGTCAACCCCACGTATTCCTCGTGCAGCTCGCGGGCCGGCGCGAGGACTCGAGGACCCGTGTTGACGGCGCTCGTCTCGATATCGAGAATTGCCGGCGATGCGGGGCCGAGCGCCGCGCCCGCGAAGAAAGTCATTTTGGCCGCGTAGACGTCGACCCTCACAGACTCGATGCGCGTGCCGAGATTGCCGCTCACCGAGTATTGGTACGAGGCCGTCGTGAGCAGATGCGGACCCCACAGATATGCGAGGCCCGCCTTGGGTAGATTGCCATGCGTGGATTCCACGTCCACACGCTTGTCCTCGAGTTGGGCAGAGACCTTGTGATCGAAAGTTCCGACAATGCCCGCGGCCTCGATTTCATACCGGAATGAATGCGAGTCGTCGACGCCGCCGCCTTCGTGCAACTCGCCGTACAGGTTGTAGCGCTGAGTGTCCGAGCCGAGACCCTTCGACCCGTTCAACGAGCCGAAGGTCCATTGGGAGTCGGCGAGGACCTGATGCTCGACGGCGATCCCGGCAAGCGATCCGGGGTCGAAGTTATGCAGCCAACCCAGCGAGGCGCCGCCGCCGCCATTGGTCCCCGTGAGCGTCGAGCCATCGACGCTCACCGCAATTCGATCGTCCGAAGTTGCTCCGTCCGCGAGCGCGCTGCTTTGAATGAACATGCCGAGGAGCGTCGTCAGGAGCGCTATCAGCCGTGCGGATTTCATGGCAACCGTCTCTCGGGCTTGCGCACGCGCACGGCCTCCTGCGCTGCCCGATCGAGCGGCGCGGCGAGCGCCACCGGAAGCAGCGATACGCTGTACAGGCGCTGCTGCTCGCCGGGAACGGGAATCTCCGTGCTGGTGACCTCGTGGATGCGCGCGCCGACGTCGATGTGCATCTTGCGCCGGCCATCGAGACCCGACTCCCACCAAGGCAATCCGGCAACGGTGTGCGAGAGCAGCTGTTCCGCGCTCGTTCCGGCCGTGATGTCGCCAAAAAGTTCGGTGGCCCGCTTGTTGAAGGCGCGGATGTTGCCCTCGGCATCGACCACCAGTGCCGCGAACTCCGAGCTGTCCAGCGCGGCCTTCAGGCAAAAGACCTGCGTCACGTCCTCGAGCGTGAGGAGTGCGAGGCGCCGCCGCTTGTGCAGCACTTGCAGCACGCTCACTTGCGTCAAGCGCAATTCATCGTCCACGTGCATGGCGATCACGGACGGCTCGCTTTTCGCTCCCGCGATCATGTCTTGCACGAGATCGGCAAAGGAAAAACGCGCCACGCTGAACAGTTCCCGTCCGTCCAAGGAGCTCTCGCCGCTCGCCAGAAACTTGAGCCCCATATCGCTGCACGCGAGGATGCGCAGCGAATGAGGCTCGACCAGCAATGCCGGCAGCGGCAACCGCTCGATGAGCGTGGACCACAACTCCTGTGCCTGTTCGCTTTCGGAGTGCGCGAGCAGGCTGCCGGTAATCAGGCGCTCGAAAATCGTCCCGATGTATTTCGCGGCGAGGGCACAGGCGAGCAGAACGACGGTATAGACCTCGAGCAAGACCACGAGGTAGCTGGTCGGCGCATAAAATCCTGCAAAAGAGCCTTCCGGCGCCGGTCCTTGCCGACTGAACAGGGTGCTAACCCAGGGGCTGCCGCCCGCCAGACCGCTCAGGTAGGAGCGCAGCTCGGGCGACTGGCTGAGCGCCGCGGCGCCGACGGCGACGATGCCCACGGCGGCCATCAGCAGCGGGTGCCAGCGCGAGATGAAAATGGAGCCGAGAACCGGCAGCACGAACACGGTCAGGAACACGGGATTCTGCGACCCGCCCACGTGCGTCCAGATGATCGCAAGCGTCACGACTCCGCCGGCGTCGAGCAGGGTCAAGGCTGAGGTGCGCCAGCGTCGGGGCGCCGAATGGCCAAGCCCGGTAAAGGCGAGGTGGACCGCGCCGAGCGCCAACAGACCCCAGCTCGCGGCGCCGATCTGTACGTTGAGGTTGCCCGACAGGGAAGGGATGCCGATCGCGATGAGTACCGCGAGTATGCAAAGCAACCAGACGTCGTCGAGCAGATGAACCCGCGGGCTCTCCCACACCGGTAGAGGCAGCAGCTGAGTGCTGGAGGTGTCCCATCTCATGGAGGGACCCGCATCGCGGCGGTCTTGACGGGGCTCGAGCCGAAGTTGTTGTCCTCGAGATAGGGCTGCGAGGCCACTCTTGCTCCGGTGGGCGCCTGGAAGTCATCGACGTGCAACGCGTATGCGTGGGCACGCAGCACCTGGTTATGACTGAGGGCGGGCGAATCGCCGACCACGTCGATACCGTTGAACTTGGGCTCGATGATGACGTTGCCGACCGCGTGGCTCACGTTCTTCAAGTCGCCGAGGACGAAGGCGAGGCCGTAGCCGCAATTGTTCAAGCGGTTGTTGCGCACCAGCATGTTGGACGATCGGCGCAGCATGATCCCGTACGCCCCGACGCCCTCGATCTCGTTGTTCTCGATCACGGCGCCGCTCGAGCTCTCGCCGACGATACCCATTGCCGCGCCGCCGTTGATCTGGTTGCCGCGCACCACGGCGCCCGCGCCGACGAGGTCGACCGCCGCCTCATGTGCATTGACGAACTCGTTGCGCTCGATGATCACGGGAATGTTGCCGGCGACGATTGCGTTGCCGTCCTCGGTGAATTTGTTGTCGCGAATCGTGATCGCGGTGTCGCGGGCGTCGCTCGAGCTGCGCACGGCCCACAATCCGGCGTCCTTGTCATCGACGAACTCGTTGCCCGTCACCACGGAGTTGCGGCCGGCGGCCGCGAAGCGTACCCCCAAGCGGTCCTTGGCGTAGCGATTTCGCTCGAGCAAGGTGTCGCTCGCGTTCTCCGCCACCTCCACGCCGACGTCGCAGGACTGGATCAGCGAGGAGGCCAGATGAAACTGCACGGCGCGCACCAAAATCGCGATCGCCGGGCAGTTCTGGATGGAGATGCCTTCCACGGATACATTGGGGCCGGCGATGTCCAGCACCGGACCCGCGCTGAGTGCGCCGGCATTGATCTCTACTCCCGGCGATGCGCCCACGAGCCGCAGGCCGTGCGCATTCACGAACGGGGGCAGCGAGCTCTGCAAATCGATGCGCGGGACCTCGATCGAGATCGTCGCCGGAGCGGCGGCTCCGGCCGCGAGGTAAAGGGCCTCCCGCAAAGTTCCGGGCCCGCGATCCGCGCTGTTGGTTACGTGCATGAGCAGGCTTTGCCCCGTGCCGCCCGCTTGCGGCTTGACCCGATTCGACTGATACCAATGCGCCAGCGCGACGATCCCTACGAGGATCACGAAAACGCCGGCAGCCAGCAGTAATCGATTCTTGACGGGCATGTCAGCGGGTCTCCCGGTGCTGCAGCACGAACACGGCGTGCCAGGAACGCTGCACGGCGCGCCGGCCGAAGAGGGCGTCGATGGGCAGCGATGCAGCGCTCGCGAGCACTGCCAACCCGAGCGACGCCGCCCGCGGCAAGCTGCGCACGTGCGGCAAAAGGTCTCTGCGGAAAGGGGCAGGATCGACGCCGGTAATTGCCCGGATCTCGAGGCCGCAACTGCGCATGAGTTCCAGGTACCGCTCGCGAGGACGCGCGACGAAGACGCTACTGTTGCATTTCTCGATTCCTCGGGCCGGCGCGGCCTCGAGGAGCACCATGCGGCCGCCAGGAGCGAGATGCGCCGCCATTGCGGCGAGTGCCGACTGCAACAGCGTCGCATCCAGAATGTGCTGCAGCACGGTCACTCCCAGCACCAGATCGAACCGCTCGCCGAGCTGCAATCGGCTGGCATCGGCCACCGCGAAGCGGCACTTGAGACCCGCGGCGGCCGCGCGACGTCGGGCCTCGCCGATCATTGTGGGGCTCAAGTCCACGCCCAGCACCTCCGCGCCGCGGCCGGCCAGCAGCCGGCTCCAGCGTCCGACGCCGCACCCGACATCGAGCACTCGGGCGGGTGCACGCACGCGTAGCCAGGGAGCGAGCGCGAGACGTTGCTCCCAATCGATCACGCGGTTGTAGAACTCCGGCATGCCGTAGGAGCAAACGGCGGCCAGGCCGTCGCGGTCGCCCGCGAAGCGCTGCGCGCGGTCCTCCCAGTAGGCGAGCGGACGGTAGTGAGAAGGAGCGGGTATGCCGCGGCCGTTCATTGCATGAGCTCCGTTGGCTGTGCGGAGACGCTCGGGTCGGCGGGACTCTCGTAATGGTCCTGATAGATTCGCCGCCGAAACAGCTTGAGCGAGAAGTAATTCGCGTAACCCACGGTCATCGGTATGACGTGAACGAGGGCATAACAAAGATAGAGAGGAACGATGGGAGCGGCATAGGCCCGCTCGGACTTCGGGACACTCGTGAACAGCGCGACGACTCCGAGCGCGAGATAGCCGCTGACGGCGGCCGCGAAATACTCGGGGTTGAGGCCCGGGAGCACCCGGTCGAAGAGCAGCGCGTCGACCCCACAGGCGAGGCTCAGGACCAGGAGTGCCGCGCTCACCATTTTGATCGGATGCATCGCGATGGACAGAATGCCGAGGTAAACGAGATAGTTATAGGCCGCAAAGGGCGAGCGCCGGCTGATGCGCAGGACCTCGGGAAAGCGCTCGAAGTACACCTTGATCCGACCGTGGTACCAGCCCACCCGCTGCGAGAACCAGCGCTGCAAGGTTCCCGGACCTTCCGTCCGCACGACCAGCCGCCCGTCGTAGTAAATGCGCTCACCGTGGCCGAGCAAGATGAGCGCGTTCTCGAGATCCTCGGCGTAAACCGATAGGGAGTGCTCCGCGAGCGCCCGTGCGAGAGCGTCGCGCCGGTAAATGGACACGCCGCCGGAAGTGATGCTGAAACCCTTGAGACTTCGCCGTCCCACGCAGAACGAGAGTGCGTACTCGAAAGACTGGAACCGGGCCAGAAATCCGTCCGGCTCGATCATGATGCGCGGGCACGCGGCGGCGGCCTCGGACTGCTGGAAGTCGCTGATGAATCGGTTCAGATCGATGCTGCTTCCCGCCGCATCCAGGCGAATGTCCGGGTCGATCACCAGCACCGTCTCGATGTGCTTCGGCAGGCGCTCGAGCAATCGGCGAATTGCTCCCGGCTTTTTGCGATTGACTCCGTCATCGAAGCAGCGCCATCCGGCTTGAGTCAGGCGCAGCACCGTATTGTCGGTCGAGCCATCGCTGATGAGCCACATGCGATCCCGGTAAGGCTTGAAGGACTCAAAGAACTCTTCCAGCCGATCCTCGAGATTGAACACGGAGGCGATGATGGCGTAAGGAGCCAGCGTGACCAGCAGCCGTGTTTCCGGCGGAACGATGGCATCCAGGTCGATCGATACGTCGGTCAGCGGAGCGACCGAGGCGGACTGACCCACGCCTGCGGCGCCGCGCCGGCTCACCCAGAGACGCAAGGCGAAATCGAGCGCGTCCGTATAGACGATCAAATTGGCAAGCGCCAAGAGCAGAAGCGAGAACCCCATGGCGCGGGAATTGACGACCGACAGCGCGATCCAGCCCGCCAGCAGCGCGCACACCGCGAGCGGCGCGAGCAATGACCCGTCACGGCGTGCGTTCATATCGCCGCCGCGGCCGAAAGCGCCGCCTCGGGCTTGAGCACCGGGAGCCGTGCACAGAGCTCGGCACGCACCTCGCTTTCGTCGGCGATGGAGTGGCCGAACTCCGCCAGAACGGGAATGGCACTCAAGATCCAGAGCAGCGAGCGGACGCGCGAGGGCAGGTGCGCCACGTGCTTCTCGTAGGACCCGAGCGCCGTCTCGAAGCCATGCTCGATGCGCAGGATCACATCGCGCACCACGGGATCGACCGGTAGGATCTTTGCGGGCTGATCCCATGCGATGGCCGTACCCGCCACCTGTCGATGCGCGTAGCGGGTGTGCGGCAAAAGTCCGGGGTCGCGCGCGAAGGCGGCTCCGGAGAACGGGATGACGTACGGGTACATACCGATCTCGCAGCCCCGGCGCATCCATTGATACGCGCCCCGCAGCGTTTCGACCACGTCGTCGAGCGTGGCGCGCGGCGAGCTCAAAATCATGTCGAGGAACGGCGTGATTCCAGCGGCGAGCGCGGCGGTCAACATGGGCTCGATGAACCGATGGATGTGCACCTTGTTGAATTCCTGCAGGACACGCTCCGAGAAGCTCTCGATGCCGAAGCCCAGCACGCGAAAGCCGGCGCGCTTCAGCGCGGCGAGCCGCTCCACGCTCATGGCGTCGATGCGGTTGGTGCTGATGAACTGCAGCTGAGCAGGAATTCTTCCGCGGCGCTTGGCCTCGACGATCGCATCGCACAGCGCCAGCACGCGACGGTCGCGCGTGAACGTGAAGATGTCGTCCTGAAAAATGATGGTACGGGTGAAAGGATGTGCCGCGACGATTCTCTCGATCATCGTCATGCATTCGTCGGCGTCGAGGCGCGCGACCGAGGCGACGCTGCCTTGCGCCTCGTGAAGGAAATTGGTTGCGGAGCAAAACGAGCAGTTCATGGGGCAGTAATTGAGCGTGCTCAGGCGCACGGAGCGGATCTCGGCCAGATGCGCTTCGCGCGCCGCCTTGCTGGGAAGAGCGCCCACTCGGTAGGCGGCTTCGAGCCGCTCCCAGTAATCGGCATACGGCATCTGCTCGTAGGGCGTGCTGTAGATCGCGTCGCGCAGCTCCTCGCGATTCAACGCCGGCTGTGGAATCGATACGAGCTCACCGCTCGCCATGCGCTGCGCCGTTCCGCGCAGCCCTAAGAGGGGCTGCCCCGACCGCAACCGAGCGGCCAGCTCGAGCAGCGGCCTTTCGCCTTCGCCGAGAATCACGAGGTCGAACGGCCCGAGCTCGAACATGAGCTGCGGCCGGAAAGTGGCCTCCATGCCGCCGGCGAGGATCAATGCCCGCGGTGCCGCGCGGCGCGTGAGATGAGCGAGCTCGAGATCGAACCGCAGGGTCATTCCCGTCGTCGAGCAGCCCACCACGTCCCAGTCGCCGCCCGCGAGTTCGCGCTCGAGCGCCCGCTGAGGCGTCTCACGGCAGCAATTCGGGTCGAACACCTTGGCGTGGATGCCCGCCGATCGCAGCACGCCGGCGAGGCGCCAGACGCCAAGCGGCGGCGCGAGAAAGGTGTACTCGCCGCAGTGCGGATCGTAGGGTCCGATCAACAGGATCCGGGGGGCGCCGCTGATTATCATTACTTCGCCTCCCAGCGGTTTTAATCCCATGCGTCGTGCATGGTGACCCCTACGTTGCAGTAGCGCATGGGGCCGAATTATCGGTTCGGGCCGCGTCGCCGCGTAGGAAGCCGCTGACGACGAGCGGCGCGTACAATCCATCTTACAGGGAGCGGCGGGGGCGGCGGTGACTTATGTTCAAACGTGTTTTGCTTTGCTACGACGGTTCACAGGCGGGTCGCCGGGCGCTCAAACGGGGTGCGGAGCTGGCCGTTCTCCTGGGTGCCCAGGTACACGTGCTGTCCATCATTCCCACCGGCATTGCGGATGCGGCGGTCATTGCCGGAGCCGCGGGACATGCCTGCCTGGTCGAGGATCCCAGCAGCTACCGCAAACTGCTGGACGAGTCGCTCGAGTGGCTGAAGGCGCGCGGGGTACTCGCCGATGGCTACTTGGCGACCGGCGATACCCTCGATCAGATCGTCGCCTACGCCAAACGGCTGGCAATCGATCTCATCGTGCTCGGCCACTATCCGCAGCCTGCCGGGGGCTTTTGGTGGACGAGTGCGCGCCAGCGGGCAACATTGACCGAACGGGTCGGTTGCTGCGTCTTCGTGGCCGTGAGCGCAGAGAAGGAGGCCTGAGGGGGGTCTTTTAGGGCAACACGGCGTCGCCGAGGTGGCGCCAGGCGATCACTCGCTGCCGCTGCTCGCCCAGCCTGTCGATCCCTAAGTGCATCACGTCGCCCTCTTTCAGGAAAATGGGATTCGGCTTGTGGCCGAGCCCCACGCCCGCCGGCGTTCCGGTCGCCAGCAGATCTCCGGGATAGAGGGTAATGAACTCGCTCACGTAGGAGATCAGCTGCTTCACCGTGAAGACCATGTTCGACGTGTTGCCGGTCTGCATCCGCTGGCCGTTGAGATTCAAGAACATGCCGAGCTGTTGCGGATCGCCCATCTCGTCGGGAGTGACCAGCCACGGCCCCACCGGCCCGAACGTGTCGCACCCCTTGCCTTTATCCCACTGGGTGCCCCGCTCCATCTGATAGGCGCGTTCCGAGACGTCGTTGACGAGCACATAGCCCGCAATCGATGCAAGGGCATCGTCCTCGCGCACGTAGCGCGCGGTTCGGCCGATGATGACGCCGAGCTCCACCTCCCAGTCGCCCTTGCGCGCATCGCGCGGGAGCATGACGTCGTCGCTGGGGCCGTTCAGGCAGCTGATCGCCTTGGTGAACATCGGCGGCTCCTTGGGCACGGGCAGATCGGCCTCCCTGGCATGGTCAGCGTAGTTGAGACCGATGGCGATGAACTTGCCGATGCCCTTGACCGGAATGCCGGCTCGCGGCGAACCCGCCACCAGGGGCAACGCGGCAGGGTCAAGAGCGGCCAGCTTGGCGAGACTCGCGGGCGTGAGCGTTTCCGGGGTGAGGTCGCCGATATATCCGGATAGATCGCGAATCGAGCCATCCGCGTGCACGCGTCCCGGTTTTTCGGCCCCACGAGGGCCGTAGCGCAGCAGTTTCATGGCCGGATTCTATGCATCCCCCGCAAATTCGGCTACCGGGTCCTGATTGAGAAAACCTTGAGTGATCCTTGAGCGGCGCAAGAGGACTTCGCGCGTACCCCTCGCGCACCGTGGCGACACCGCGGAGTTCCGCGGCTAGTTCCCCAAACTAACTCAAGGAATCGACCATGAACACCATACTGCGAAAGAGACTGTACACGGGACTGAGCTGTCTGCTCGGCACCGTCGCCGCAAGCGGGGCGATGTCCTCGTCGGCGCGCGCGCATGAGGAGACGCCGATATCCAAGGTCGTCCGTTTCGGCGATCTGGACATCACCAAGCCCGCGGGGGCTCAGGTGCTTTATCGGCGCATCCAGACCGCCGCCCAGCAGATTTGCGCTCTGCCGGTCTCGCGGACGCTGGAAACCGTTGCGGAGGAGCGTGCCTGCGCCCGGACGGCCATCGACAACGCCGTGAGGCAGGTTAACTCGGAACAGCTGACCGCACTGCGGTTCGGCAGTCCCCTGCTCATGGCTCGAAAGTAAGGAGGCGTATCTCATGAAAACAGTACACAACACAACTCGATGGGCAGACACGGCGAGCAGCTTGGTGATGGCCACTACCCGGGTCGGAGCGTTCCTGGTCCTGCTGGCGCTCGGCGCCCACCTGGCCCGAGCCGGGGAGGGCGCGAAGCCGAGCGGCCCCGCCCGAACCATGGTGGTGTCGGTGGCAGATCTCGACCTCGCGACCGAAGCGGGAATGCAGAAGGCGCTCGAGCGCCTGCACGCCACCGCCCGACACTTGTGCACTCTCGTGGTGGATCACTGGACACTCTCGCATCAGCCGGACTACGTCGCCTGCGTCGATGCGACGCTCGCGTCCGCGCTCGCTCAACTGCCCTCACCGGCCGTCGCCGCGAACTCGACGACGCACTGAGGCGGCGAGCGGGCGATCTCGCCCGGCGGTCGACTCGAGGCGGCTTGCAGCCCACCCGCTGCAAGCCGCCTAATTTTTATGCCCTATACTGGTCTGGAGGAGGCCAGTCGAGATGCCCGCCGCCAATCCGGATAGCTCCCTGTGGATCGGCGAGTGGCTCGTGAACCCGGCTCTCGACACCATTTCCCGCGGCGCGGAAACTCATAAGCTCGAGCCGCGCACCATGCGGCTGCTCATGTGTCTCGCGCAGGCGGAAGGGCGCAGCGTGAGTCTCGACCGCCTGCTCGCCGAAGTGTGGAGCGGCGTGGTCGTCGGTTCTGCCTCCGTATACCAGACGGTCTCCCAGCTGCGTAAGCTTCTGGGCGACGTCGATTCGCCCCCGCGCTACATCGCGACCGTGCCCCGTAAGGGGTATCGGCTGGTGGCGACCGTGCGGCCCGTGGAGCCCGCCGCGGAGCGCCCCGCGGAACCTGCGCCGCGATCCGCGGAGCCGCCGGCGCCCGCGCAACCCGTACCGTCCGCGGATGCCGCGGCGCCTGCGGCCGCGTATGCCGCTGCTCCGCAAAGAAACCGGACCTGGATTTTGTGGGGCGTTGGCATCGCCGTCTGCTGCGCAGCGGCGCTCGCCATGTGGGGGAAGAAGCTCCCCATCGGTGCGCCCGCCAAGGCCGCCGCAAACTCGATCGCCGTTCTGCCCTTCGTCGATATGACGGCGGACAAGTCGGATCAGTCGTTATGCGACGGCCTCACGGAGGAGCTCTCCAATTGGCTGTCGCAGATTCCGACGTTGCGCGTCGTGGCGCGAACCTCCGCGTTTGCCTTCCAGGGGCGCAACGAGGATGTGCGCGAGATCGGCAAGGCGCTCGACACCACTCACCTTCTCGAGGGGTCGGTCCGGCACTACGATGATCATGTTCGCGTCACCGTGCAGCTCATCGATGCACACGACGGCTTCCATGAGTGGTCGTCGAGCTTCGATCGAACCACCAGCGATACCATCGCTCTTCAGGACGACATCTCGCGCGCGGTCGCCGAGATGCTGAAAATACGGCTCACGGCCGAGGCGCAGCGCGAATTCGCCGCGCGGCGGACCGCCGATCCGGACGCGTACCGGCAGTATCTGCTGGCCCGTCATCTCGATCAGCAAGCGACGCCCGAATCCACCGACGAGGCGGCGGAGCTCTATGTTCAAGTGCTGAAGGCCGATCCTCAATTTGCCCCGGCCTATGCGCGGCTTGCGCGCGCGCGCTTGAATCAGAGCTACTACCACCCGATTCCCATGCCGGAGCTGACGGCCGGCATGGAGCCGCTGATTGCCACCGCGCTGCGCATCGACGATCGGTATGCGGACGCGTATGCGGTGCGTGGAGCACTGCGCGCCGCCCAGGGCCGCAATCCCGAAGCGGTGACTGACCTGCAGCGCGCTATCGCGCTCGATCCGAGCGGCATGGGCGCGTTCGCCGAGCTCGGCCGTCTTCAACTCGTCGATGGACGTCCGCACGAAGCGCTCGATAGCTATGGGCATGCGGTATCCCTCGATCCGTTGAACGGCGTCCTGCATAACCAGCGGTGCATAGTACTCTACGATTTGGCCCGCTACGAGGAGGCGCTCGAGGCCTGCGAGCGGGCGCGGAGCCTGCTGCCGCATTCGGCTCTGGCCTTCGACTCGCTCTCGTGGCTCGCCGAATCTCGCGGCTCGATCGACGAGGCGCTGCGATGGAACTCGGCCGCAATCCAGGCCGAGCCGCATCCCGATTTCGATCTGTACTGGACGCGCGCGACGTTGTATCTCGCGCTCGCTCTCGCGGCGCCGGCGCGCAAGGCGCTCGAGGCGGGGCACGGCTCGACGCAGCAGCTCAACGCGGCGGCGCTGGTGCGGACGGTGTTTTGCGAAGGCGGCGCGGAGGCACTGCGGCGCTACCTGAGCTCCGTGGGGCTCGATCAGAGCACCGAGTCGGCGCCTCTCATGGAAGCGGCCTATGCGCACCTGCTCCTGGGCGATGGCGCAGGGGTCAAGCAGCTCATGGCGCGAGCCTTGGCGGCGCCCGACCTGCAAACCGGGTTTGCGGACGGCCCCTGGTATGCCCGAGGAGAGCGGGACATGGGAACCTCGTACCGGGTCGACCTGGCGACGGCCGAGCTGTCACTCGGCGAGCGGGCCGAGGCAGAACGCGAACTCGACATCGTGCTCGCGATGCTCAACCGCATGATCGCCGATGGGGTGGAACGCTACGCGACGTACGAGCTGCGCGCCAAGGTCTACGCCTTGAAAGGTCAAAGCGACGATGCTATGCGCGACCTCAACAAGGCGGCGGCACTCGGATGGCGCCGCATCTGGTGGGCGAGGCACGAGCCGTATTTCGCCGCGCTCGAGGCCCGAAGCGATTACCAGGCACTGCTCGCGCGCGTCGCGGCTTCGAACGAGAGGCTCATCGAGAGAGTCCAAACGGATCCGACGCTCTAGCCGCATAGCGCGGCTAGAGCGCGGCGATCGCCAGGAGCGCGATCGCGCGAGGCGCGGCTCGCCCGGATCCTACGGAGTCAGACCCAGAACGAATGCCGGAAAATTCAGGAAGCAGCCGACGTCGCTCGGGTGCGGGCCGGCACCGTGGCCGCCGGTCGCCGGGTTCGCGCCGGCGCTCTGCCCGCCACCGGTCGCCGGGTGCGGGCCGGCCTCCTGGCCGCCGCCGGGCGCAGCCGCGTCTCGTTGATGCCAGTCGCGCCCGGCCTGGAGAGGAAACGCCTCGAGGATCTGCAGACCGAAGCTGAAGATCAGCTGGCGGTACAGGGCTTGATATTCCGCGAGCGTGTAACCGGTGGGGGCGTCCTTCAAGAGTGCGGAGACTTTTTGCACGAAAGCGTCTTGCTGCGTCATTGGCATTCTCCCGTGAGGATTGCAGGTCTCGCGCCGGCGTCTCGCCGGCGGCGTTCTCGTCCCCAGTGTATGCCAGCGCAACCCGTCGTCAACGAGCGACACGAGTCGACCTCGGCTGACAGAAGGTGCGCGTCCACGGCAACTGCGTCACGGTTTTCTCCGCCGCCGCTAGATGCTCGCGTACATCCCAACTAACCTCGATTGCAGCCAGTGAATGGCTCATCGAGGCCGTCATGCGCATCTACGGTGTTCTACCGGCAATTCTTCTTGCCGCCTGCTGTCTGGCCGGGGGCGCGACGCGAGTCTCCGCCCAATCGGGCGTCCCCACGCTCTCGGTCGACGCAAGCGCGTCGCGCAATCTCATCAATCCCGATATCTACGGCATCGCCAATTACGGGCTCGATGCGGCCTTCGCGCAGGAGATAAAAGTGGGCAACATCCGCTGGGGCGGTGATGGCACGACCCGCTACAACTGGATGGTCGACTCGAGTAATTCGGGTTTCGACTGGTACTTCATCGGCGGCAACGGCGAGGTGACGCCCGTGCCCGGTGCGTCGGCGGATCTCATGGTCAAGACTTACGCGCCGGCCGATGCCTTGATCACCATCCCCATCATTCCCTATGTGAACAAATCCTCGGCCTATAGCTGCAGCTTTCCCGTGTCGGTCTATGGAGCACAGCAATCGGTCGATCCCTATTTGAAGGTCAACGGCGGAGATTGCGGCAATAGTCTCACCACGGGCGGTACGCAGCTCGCTGATACGAATATCCTTGCGAATCACATCAGCAACACGACCGCGCTGCAGCAGCAATGGGTCGCGCACCTGGTGAGCACTTTCGGTACGGCGGCCAAGGGCGGCGTCAAGTTCTATCAGCTCGACAACGAGCCCGGCGGCTGGAGCAACACCCATCGTGACGTCATGCCCACCGAGCCGCCCTATGCGACCATCGTCGAGGACGGTCAAGAGTACGCAGCGGCGGTCAAGACGGCCGATCCGTCCGCCCTCGTTCTGGGACCTTCGGACTTCACGCTCGGCGGCTGGATCGGTACTCCGGCTCAGCAGAATAACCTCTACGCGGGCCAGTACTATCTGCAGCAGATGGCCCTTTATCAGCAGCAGCACGGCGAGCGGCTGCTCGACTATTTCGACGAGCACTACTACTTCAACGTCTCATCCGCCGCGGCGCAGCTCGCCTCCACACGCACCCTCTGGGATCCCACCTATAACGGCGGCACGTGGGTCGAGCAATACGATTTCGATGGACCGATGCAGCTGATCCCGCGGTTCAAGAGCTGGATCGCCACGTATTATCCGGGCACCAAGCTCTCGATTTCCGAGTACAGCATCGACAGCGGGCAGAAATCGGTCGTCGATGCCATCGCCGAGATGGACGTGCTCGGCATCTTCGGGCGGGAGCAGCTCGATTTTGCGGACATGTGGAGTCCGCCGGCGCCGACCGACCCGATCGCCTATGCCTTTCGCATGTTCAGGAACTACGACGGCAACGGCGGTCAGTTCGGCGATACCTCGGTGAGCGCGGTGAGCTCTGACCAGGGAACGCTCTCGATCTACGCCGCGCAGCGATCGGCCGACAACGCGGTCACCGTGCTGGTCATCAACAAGACCACCGCAGCGATCGCGAGCGCGATCTCGTTCGCCAATCTGAAGCTAGCGTCCGCCGCGCAGGTGTACACCTACTCGGCCGCCAATCTCGCCGCGATCGTGCACGCCTCCGCTGTGCCCGTCACGAATTCGAGCGTGAGCTACAGTTTCCCCGGGTACTCGGCCGTGATGTTCGTGATCCAGCCCGCCGCGGCTCCGGCAGCGGCGACCACGACCACGCTGTCCGCCTCGGCCACCAAAGCAGCGGTCGGTCAGACCGTGACTTTCAGCGCACAGGTGAGCGCACCATCGGGCGGTGTCCCGGCAGGCACCGTGTCCTTCATGGAGGGCAGCGCGGTGCTCGGAACCGCCGCGCTCAGCAATGGCGCCGCCACCTTTGAGACCGCGCAGCTCGCGGCCGGCACCAACGCCGTGACCGCCTCCTATGCCGGCAATGCCGCCGATGCCGCCTCGACCTCGAGCGCCGTCGCGGTGCAGGTGACGCAAGCCGCCACCGATTACACCCTGTCGCTCTCGGCGAATGCAGTCAGCGCGAGTGCGAGCAAACCGGGCACTCTGATGCTGACGATGACGCCGACGGGCGGTCTCGCCACGGCCGAGTCATTCGCGTGTACGGGACTTCCGAGCGGATGGAGCTGCAACTTTGCGTCGGCGAGCCTGTCGGGCAGCACGCCGCAAAGCACCACGATCACCGTCGGTGCGATGTCGGCAGCCCAGGTGTCCGGGCTGCGCTCCGGGATGCAGATGGCCCTGGTGTGGCCGTTTCCGCTGCTGTTGATCGGCGCCGCCCCGATGCGCCGCGGGCGCGAGCGGGTCGGTGTCGTGAGTGGGTTGCTCGGGGCGATCGCATTGACTGCGCTGGCGTTGGCGGGATGCGGCGGATCGGGCAGCGGATCGGGCGGTAATGCGGGCAGCCAGCCGAGCGGCGCTCAAACGTACACGGTCACCGTCACCGCGACGGGCACGAACGCAGCCACGCACAGCACGCAATTCACGCTGACGGTCACCTCGTAGCCCCGCCCGCCGAGCGGGCGGGCGCGCTCAGTACTCGTGGTACAGGTCGATATGCTCGACCGCGCCCCCTGGCCCATATCGCACGGTGAAAAAATCGACCATGTCGGCCGTCTCCACGCGGTAGACGCGCTCGAGCTGCCGCTCGGGCGCGCCCGCGGATGCGAGATGTTCCTCGGTGAAGCTCGTGGCGCCGATGGCCCCGGTGGCATGTAAGTCCCGCGCGAGGGCCGCGCTCCAGGTTGCGGAAATTGCGTGCTGGAACGTGGGATGGGCGCCCGAGAGCGCCGCAAAAGCCGTCCCGCGCCCTACATCGCCGACGAAGGCCTGGAACTCGCGCGTGAGATCGGGATGCGTATCGGCGGCAGCTGCGGCGAAATGCGCCGCCTGCTCATCGAAGTAGCCGGCCACGGTGTGGGCGATGCGCTGTGCGCGGCAGAGCGCGAGGTTGGTGAGCACGATGACCGTCAGGCGGCGGTCCTCGTAGTGCGCCATCGCCGCCTGAAATCCCTGCCAGTTGCCGTCGTACTCGATCACGCGATGCCCGCGCAGGCGGTTGGTTTCCCAGCCGTAACCGTAATGCAGCAGCGGCGACTCGCCGCTGCGCAAGGGGTCGATGCTCCACATGCGGGCGAGCTCCTCGCGGGTGAGGATGCGCCCGCTGCCGAGCGCCTCGTCCCAGCGCGCCAAATCCAGCACCGTGGAATACAGGCTGCCGTCGGCGGTGCGATTGAGCGCCGGTGCGACCCAGGCTTGATTGCGCAGCGTCCCTGAGGGCGTCCTTTCGTAACCCGCGGCCCGTCCCGGGATGATGTCGGAGTCCGACACGATGCGAGTGCGCCGCATCGCGAGCGGCTGAAAGATGCGTTCGCCGAGCAAATCGCCGTAGAAGCGGCCGGTCACGCGCTCGATGACGATGCCGAGCAGCACATAGGCGGTATCGCTGTAGGAGGCGTCCGTGCCGGGCTCGAAGTCGAGGGGTAACGAGGCCGCGAGCCGCACGTATTCATCGTCCGTGTAGTCATGATGCAGATCGAGCAAGTCACGGTCCGGCGGCGTCAGCTGCGGGATGCCCGACTGGTGCGCGAGCATGTGGCGCAGCGTGACGCCGTGCCATTCCGGCGGTATCTCGGGCAGATATTTCGCCAAGGGATCGTCGAGCTCGAGGCGGTGCGCCCGCGCGAGCAGCATGACCGCCGCGGCCGTGAACTGCTTGCCGATCGAGCCGATCTGAAACCGCGTGTCGGGCCGCACCGGCACCGGCTGCTCGAGCGTCGCCACGCCGTAGCTCTTGACGTACACCGCCTGGCCGTCTCGCAGAATCGCGAGGGAGAGGCCCGGAATCTTCTGATCGCGCATCTCGTCGCGCACGTAGCGGTCAACCGCGGCCGCGACCGAGGGCGCCCCGAGCAGGAGAGCGGCGAGCGCCGCGAGCGCGGACGCCGCGAGCGCGCACGCGGCGCGATATCGTGTGCCGCTCAGCGCAACGCCTCGTTCACGCCCTTGACGACGCCGGCATCCTTGGCCAAATAGCCGGGCAGTTGCGCGATCGCCGCGGCGAACTCGGTGCTGCGCAGTATCTCGAGGAGCCGCAGGACGGGGGGTTCCTCGACGATGTGCTTGCCGCACACCAACACATAGTCCTCGGTAATCAGCCGGATGAAGTCGAGGTCGAACATCCGCGCGGCGGCCTCGACTCCAAAGCTCACATCGGCCATTCCGCTCGCGACATACGCCGCCACCGCGGCGTGGGTGAATTCGATGCGCTCGAAGCCGTCGATTTTCTTCTCGTCGAGCCGGTGCAGGGTGAGCAGCCGATCGAACAGGCTGCGGGTGCCCGACTCGGGGTCGCGATTGACGAAACGCACCCCGGGGTCGACGAGGCGCTCGATCGAGCCGATCCCCAAGGGATTGCCGCGTCTCACCATGAGCCCCATTTCGCGCGTCACGAAACCGATGATCCGATGGTCCGCCGGCGTGAGCCATTGCTTGATCGCCGCCGCCGCCTTCTTGCGCAGCTCTCCTTGCGGGAGGTGCACGCCCGCGATCTCGCAGGCTCCGCGCGCCAAGGACACCAGGGAATTCTGGTTGCTCACGTAGCGCAGGTCGATACCGAGCTCGGGCTCGCGGTCGAGCAATTCGCGCAGCTTCGAGATCGCAAATCCATGGCTCGCATGGAAACGGACGCCTTTGCTCCGTTGCGGCAAGACCTCGCTCATCTCGATTTCGAGCTCCTGCGCGAGATTTTGCAGCTGCGGACGCAGCCGCGCGTGCAATCGCTGGCCCGCCCACACGAGTTTCTCGCCGAGCGGGGTGAGCCGCGTGCCGCGCCCCTGCTCCCGCTCGACCAGGGGAGCCTCGAAGAACGCCGCCCATTTCTCGATCAGGTTCCAGCAATGCCGATACGACATGCCGGCGCGCTGCGCGGCGCGGGTGATCTTGCCAGTGGCCCGGATCTCGTTCAGGAAGTCGAGCATCACGAGCATCGACTGATCGTCGCGATGGAAGCGCCACACGGGCTCGATCTCGATGCGGATCTTTCCCGTCTCGCTATTCTCGGTGCGCGGCATGGAGCTCGAGGGAACTTTTGGAGTTGTGTCGGACTTTTGGAGTTGTGTCGGAATAATGCCACATATAAGGGGTGCTGCGCAGCTCGCGGAACCGCTCCCTGAAATTCTTTCAAAATTTGGCAGACCGGTTGCCGGTCGATAACATAGCGTCGCTCCACGCGACGACACGAGGTGTGCGATGACGTCAGGCAATGCGGCGCTTCACCCGGCGTGGGGCGCTCTCAAGGCGCACCAAGCGGCGGTCGCGAGCGCTCATCTGCGCGAGCTTTTCGCGCAAGACCCGGGGCGCGGCGAGCGTTTCGCCGTGGAGGCCGTGGGCATCTATTTCGACTACTCCAAGAATCGCATCACCGACGAGACGCTGCGCTTGCTGGTGCGCCTCGCGGAGGAGTCGGATCTTTCCGGGCGCATCGCCGCCATGTTCGGCGGGCAGCCGATCAATGTCTCGGAAAAGCGGGCGGTGATGCACGTGGCGCTGCGGGCGCCGCGCGGCGCGACGCTGAACGTCGGCGGCGTGAACGTAGTGCCCGAAGTGCAGGCCGTGCTCGACAAGATGACCAGGTTTGCGGACCGCGTGCGCAGCGGCGCCTGGACGGGCCACACCGCTAAGCGCATCCGCAACGTCGTGAACGTCGGTATCGGCGGCTCCGACTTGGGACCGGTCATGGCCTACGAGGCGCTCAGAGCCTATAGCGACCGCAGCATGACCTTCCGCTTCGTCTCGAACGTCGATGGCACCGACATGACGGAGGCGTTGCGCGACCTCACGCCTGCCGAGACTCTGTTCATCATCTCGTCGAAAACCTTCACCACCCTCGAGACGATGACGAACGCCCACTCGGCGCGCGCCTGGCTGGTGAAAGGCCTGGGCGGCGATGAGAAGTCCGTGGCGCGGCATTTCGTCGCCGTGTCCACCAACGCGCAAGAGGTGTCGAAGTTCGGGATCGATACGCAAAACATGTTCGGATTCTGGGACTGGGTGGGCGGACGCTACTCGATGGATTCGGCCATCGGCCTGTCGACCATGATCGCGATCGGGCCGGCGGCTTTTCGCGAGATGCTCGGCGGCTTTCACGAGATGGATGAACATTTCCGCACGGCCCCCTTCGCGCGCAATTTGCCCGTGATCCTGGGACTTCTCGGGGTCTGGTATACGAACTTTTTCGGCGCGCAGACGGTCGCCGTGCTGCCCTACGACCAGTATCTCAAACGCTTCCCCGCCTACCTGCAGCAACTCACCATGGAGAGCAACGGCAAGCACGTGACGCTCGACGGGCAGCGCGTCCCCTATGACACGGGACCCATCTACTGGGGCGAGCCCGGAACCAACGGGCAGCATTCCTTCTATCAGCTGATTCATCAGGGTACGCGGCTCATTCCCTGCGATTTCATCGCTTTCGCCCGCTCGCTCAATCCGCTCGGCGAGCATCACGACCTGTTGCTCGCGAACGTGCTCGCGCAGGGCGAGGCGCTCGCATTCGGCAAGACGGCGGACGAGGTCAAGATGGAGGGCTCGCCCGACTGGCTCGTTCCGCACCGCACCTTCGAGGGCAACCGGCCCTCGAATACGCTGCTGCTCGAGCGCCTCACGCCGGCGGCGCTCGGCAAACTGGTGGCGTTGTACGAGCACAGCGTGTTTACTCAGGGCACGATCTGGAACATCGATTCGTTCGATCAATGGGGCGTAGAGCTCGGCAAGGTACTGGCGAAACGCATCGTGCCGCAGCTGCGCGGCGACGCCGCACCGTCGACCGCGCATGACAGCTCGACCACTGCGCTCTTGAAGCGCATTGCGAGCCTGCGCGCACACGCTTGAGCCTCGCCATCCACACACGGAGTCGCACATGCAGCTTGGAATGATTGGGCTGGGAAGAATGGGGTCGAACATGGTGCGCCGATTGCTGCGCGCCGGACATGAATGTGTGGTCTTCGACCATGCGCCGGCGGCGGTGCAGGCCCTCGCGAAGGAGAAAGCGAGGGGGGTCGGCTCGCCTGCCGAGCTCGTGCGCGGCCTCACGAAGCCGCGAACCGTCTGGCTGATGGTCCCCGCGGCCGCGGTCGACGACACGATCGCGGGCCTCGAGCCGCACCTGGAAAAAGGCGATACCCTCATCGACGGCGGCAACTCGTACTACGTCGACGATATCCGCCGCGCGAAAACCCTGGAGGCCCGCGGCATTCACTATGTGGATGTGGGCACGAGCGGCGGAGTCTTTGGGCTCGAGCGCGGCTATTGCATGATGATCGGCGGTCGTGACGAGGTGGTCGCGCGGCTCGATCCGATTTTCGCGGCGCTGGCGCCGGGCATCGGGTCGATCGAGCGTACCCAGGGGCGCGACAAGGCCAAGAAGAGCACGGCCGAGCAGGGATATCTGCACTGCGGGCAGAGCGGTGCGGGCCACTTCGTGAAAATGGTTCACAACGGCATCGAGTACGGGATCATGGCCGCCTACGCGGAAGGGCTCGATGTGCTGCGCGCCGCCAACGTGGGCAAGCAAACCCACGAGATCGACGCAGAGACCACGCCTCTGCGGGATCCGGAGAACTATCAGTTCGACATCGATTTGCCCGAGGTCGCCGAGGTTTGGCGCCGCGGCAGCGTCATCGCCTCCTGGCTGCTCGACCTCACTGCAAACAGCCTGGCATCGGATCCGCAACTCGCGAAGTTCGAGGGTCGTGTCTCCGATTCGGGCGAAGGCCGCTGGACCATCAAGGCGGGCATCGACGAGGCCGTGCCCATCCCCGTGCTCACGGCGGCGCTCTACCAGCGCTTCAGCTCGCGCGGCAACGCAGAGTTTCAGAACAAGCTCCTGTCGGCGATGCGTTATCAATTCGGCGGGCACGTCGAAAAGGCGAAGTAGCGGTGAGCGAGGCGCAGAGCGACGCACTGGTCTTTTTCGGCGCGACCGGCGATCTCGCCTTCAAGAAGATCTTTCCCTCGCTGCAGGCGATGATCAAGCGCGGCACGCTGAACGTGCCGGTCATCGGCGTGGCCAAGGGCGGCGGAGGCCTCGAGCAGTTTCACGCAAGAGCGCAAGCAAGCCTCGAGCAGCACGGCGGGCTCGATCCGGCCGCGTTCGACAAGCTCAAGAATCTGCTCCGCTACGTCGACGGCGATTACGGCGATCCGGCGACGTTCCAGGCTCTCAAAGGAGCTCTGGGCGATGCGCAGCGTCCGGCGCACTACCTGGCCATACCGCCCGTGCTCTTCGGCAAGGTCGTCGAGCAGCTCGACCGTGCCAATTGTTCGACGCACGAGGGTCGGGTCATCGTCGAGAAGCCCTTCGGCCACGACCTCGCCTCCGCGCGCGCGCTCAACCGTATCTTGCTTGCGAGCTTCGACGAGGACCGGATCTTCCGCATCGATCACTATCTCGGCAAGGGACCGGTGCGCAACATGCTGTTCTTTCGCTTCACCAACGCAGTACAAGAGTCGATCTGGAGCCGCCAGTACATCGAGAGCGTGCAGATCACCATGGCAGAGTCGTTCGGGGTGCAGGGGCGGGGGGCGTTCTACGACCAGACCGGCACGGTGCGCGATGTCATCCAGAATCACCTATTTCAAGTGATGTCGAACCTCGCGATGGAGGCGCCGGCGCGCACCGACAGCGAGTCGATGCGCGACGAGAAAGTGAAGGTGTTGAAATCGATACCCGCGATCCGGCTCGAGGACGTGGTGCGTGGCCAATTCGAGGGGTATCGCAGCGAGCCCGGGGTCGCCGCCGATTCTCGGACTGAAACCTTCGCGGCCGTGCGCGTCTTCATCGATAACTGGCGCTGGCAGGGCGTGCCCTTTTTCATCCGCGCCGGCAAGTCGATGCCCGCGACCCGCACGGAGGTCGTCGCGCGGCTCAAGCGCCCCCCGGCGATTTTTCACAACGACCCCGCGCCGAATTACTTTCGCTTTCAGATCGGTCCCGAGACCGAGATTGCCATCGGCGTGAACGTCATGGATCCGGAGGAGTCGGGAAAGGGCGATGCGACCGAGCTCATGGCCAGCCGTCATCCGGGAGCGAACGAGAAGGATGCCTACGAGCGCGTGCTGACCGATGCGATGGCCGGGGACCGCTCGCTGTTTGCGCGCGAGGACTATGTCGAGGAGGCCTGGCGCATCGTCGATCCGCTGCTCGAGGCGGACATACCGGTGCATCCCTACGCACCGGGCAGCTGGGGCCCGTCCGAGATGCTGGCACCGCCGGGCGGATGGCTGAATTCTGGCCCGCCGGGCGCGCAGTCGAAATAGCGCTCGCCTATTCGAGATCCGGATAGGGCCCGCGGCCCCCATCGGCGATGAATCGATCGATGCGCGCGGTCAGCACGGGTATCGGCACGGATCCGAGCTCGAGCACCGTGTCGTGGAAGGCGCGCACGTTGAAGCGCGGTCCGAGAGCCTGCTCCGCCTTGGCGCGGCTCGCACGGATCGCGTTCTCGCCCAGATAATAAGAGAGCGCCTGCGCCGGCCAGGCAATGTAGCGATCGACCTCGGTCTCGATTTCGTGCTCGGGCAGCGCCGTGTATTGGCGCAGATAGTCGAGGGCCTGGTCCCGGCTCCAGCCCTGCGCATGAATTCCGGTATCGACCACCAGGCGCGCGGCCCGCCAGATTTGGTAGTTCAGCATTCCAAATCGATCGTAGGGCGTCTCGTACATGCCCATCTCCTGGCCCAGCCATTCGCAATAAAGGGCCCAGCCTTCTCCATACGCCGACAAGTAGGTGTGCTGGCGGAACTCCGGCTGCTGCTTGTGCTCGAGCGCAAGCGGCATCTGGAAAGCGTGGCCCGGAGCCGACTCGTGCAGCGTGAGCGCGGTCAGGTTGTAGAGCGGGCGGCTCGGCAGATCGTAGGTGTTGAGCAAATACAGCCCCGGACCGCCGCGGCCTGCCGTATAGAACGGCGCCAGATCGTCCGGCACGGGCACGATGGTGAAGCGCGCACGCGGCAGCAATCCAAAGTACTGCGATGCCTTGCCATCGAAGCGCTTGGCGATCCAGGCGGGGCGCATCAACAGATCCTGCGGCGTCTTGGCTTGAAATTGCGGATCGGAGCGCAAGAACGCGAGGAAGGCGGGAAAGTCCCCTTTGAATCCCGTCTCGCTCATCACCGCGAGCATGTCTGCATGCAGGCGGCTGACTTCCGATTCGCCGAGCGCATGGATCGCGTCAGGCTCCTCGTCGAGGGTCGTGAACTCGCGAATCTTGGCGCGATAATAGTTCTTGCCGTCCGGCAGGTCGTGCGCGGCGAGGCTCGTGCGCGTCGCGGGCACATACTCGGTGCGCATGAAGGTCAGGAGGTCCCGATACGCGGGCTGGACGGTGTCGCGAATGACGGCGATGGCCTGGGTGCGCAAGGCCGCCTTGTCGGCGTCGGCGATCCCCGGCATCTCCTTGAACGGGGTATAGAAGAGGCTGCCCTCGGGGCTCGCGTCCGTGACCGCGGTGAGTGAAGCATCGCGTCCGGCCATGGTCACGCGAGGGGGCGTGAAGCCGCGCTTGAGGCCGCGCCGCATCTCGTCGGTTTGCTCCTTAAAATACCTAGGGATATCTTGCATTTGCGATATCCAATTACGGTAATCCTGTAGGTTTCGAAAGGGCCGCCGCGCGGTGTAGCCCAGGTCCGTCCAGAACGTCGTATCGGAGTTCGCAGGCATCTCGAAGTCGCGGAAGCGCTGATTGGCGATCAGCGTCTCGATCTGCGGCCGATACACCGCATAATTCAGCTGTTCCGCCGGGGAGAGGCCGGCGCGCGGAATGGCATCGAGCTGCGCGAGCGTGTCCTGCCACTTCGCGAGGCGCATGTTCTGGGTGTCCGGATCCACCTTCGGCAAGTGATCCTGAATCGGTTTTTGCGCATCCTCGTCGTCCGGGAATTGGTCCTCGCGCCACTTCCACTCGGCGGTATAGATCGCTTTGAGCTGCGAGTCGGCGCTTGGGGTCTTGTTGGCGCAGGCGCTCAAAACGATGAGGAGGCAGGAGCCGAGAAGGGCGTGAGCCGCGGCTCGTGCCCGGCGATGCGATGCGTGCATGCGATTCTTTCCGAATGGTCGAGCGCGTCGAAACCTGGTGCGGAACCCTATACGATCGTGCATCGTGCAAGCAACCGGAGGTGGCGCATGAAGAGCTTATGCAGCTGGTCGGGCGTATTCCCGGCGGCGACGACACAGTTCGACGCCGCGCTCGATCTCGACCTTGCCGCCACACGCCGCGTGCAGACGGCCCTGATTCGGGACGGCGTGCACGGGCTCGTGCTGATGGGCACGGTGGGCGAGGGCAACTCCTTGAGCGCCGTCGAGAAGCGCAAGGTGCTCGAGGCGGCCGTCGAGGCGAGCGAGGGCAAAGTGCCGGTGATCGCCGGCGTCAGCGAGCTCACGACGGCGGCCGCGGCGAACTTCGCACGCGACGCCGAGCAGATCGGCGCCTCGGGGCTCATGGTGCTGCCGGCGATGGTCTATGTGCCGACGCCAGCCGAGCTCGAGTATCATTTCCGTGCCGTGGCGGGCGCCTCCGCGCTTCCCATCATGCTCTACAACAATCCGCCCTCGTACCGGGTGAACATCGACCTCGAGACCCTCGAGCGGCTCACGACCGTCGACAGTATCGTCGCGCTGAAGGAATCGGCGCCCGATTCGCGCCGCTACACCGACATCATCAATGCCTTCGGCGAGCGCTATGTCCTGTTCGCGGGTCTCGACGACGTGGTGTTCGAGGCCTTGGCGCTCGGCGCCCGGGGCTGGGTCTCGGGCCTCTCGAATGCCTTTCCGGCGGAGTCGCTCGAGCTTTTCGCCGCCGTCACGCGCGGCGATCTGCCGCGAGCGCGAGAGATCTACCGCTGGTTCATGCCGCTCTTGCACCTCGATTCGGATCCCGATCTGGTGCAGGCGATCAAGCTGGCCGAGGAGCTCATGGGCCGCGGCAGCGAGCGCGTGCGGCCGCCGCGTCTGCCGCTCGCAGGCGCACGCCGTGCCGAGGTGATTGGCCGCGTACAGCGCGCCCGCGATAGTGCCCCGCACCGGAGGAACTCGCGGGCATGAGCCCCGCCGTACGCGTGATCGACTCGCACACCGGCGGCGAGCCCACGCGCGTGGTGTTCGAGGGCGGCCCGGCCCTCGGCGAGGGCCCGCTCGCGGAGCGATGCGAGCGCTTCCGCAGGCAGTTCGATGCGTATCGATCGGCCATCGTGAACGAGCCGCGCGGGTCGGATCCCTTGGTCGGGGCGCTGCTCGTGAGTCCACACCGTGCGGACTGCGACCTCGGTGTGATCTTCTTCAACAACGTGGGCTTTTTGGGGATGTGCGGGCACGGCACGATCGGGCTCGTTGCGTCGCTCCAGTTTGCCGGGCGGCTCGCGCCCGGCTCCGTCCGCATCGATACGCCGGTGGGCCCGATCGAGGCCCGTCTGCACGAGGACGGCGAGGTGAGCGTCGAGAACGTGGTGAGCCGTCGCACCGCGCGCGGGGTCCGCGTGCATGCGCCGGATGGATCCTCCATCACCGGAGATGTCGCCTGGGGCGGAAACTGGTTCTATCTCGTGACGCGCCACGAGCAGCGTATGGATCTCGACAACCTCGACGGCCTGACCGAATTCACCCGGCGCGTGCGGGGCGCCGTCAACGCGGCCGGATACGGCGAAGTCGACCATGTGGAGCTTTTCGGGCCCGCCCGCGTGCCGGCGGCGCAGAGCCGCAACTTCGTTCTGTGCCCGGGCGATGCCTACGACCGCTCGCCGTGCGGCACGGGCTTGAGCGCCAAGCTCGCGTGTCTGGCAGCCGACGGGACCCTCGAAGAGGATCAGCCGTGGGTGCAGGAGAGCATCATCGGCAGCACGTTCGAGGGGCGCTATCGGTGGAGCGATCGCGCCAAGGGCGAGATCGTCCCGACGATACGCGGCCGCGCGTACGTGACGGGGGAGGGATCCCTGCATCTCGATCCCGCGGATCCTTTCTGCTGGGGAATTCGCAGCTGAGCAGAGGTCAGGATCCCGCTTCCCCGCGGCGCGGCCCCAGCCGCCCGCGCACGCCATCCCACCAGCCGGCAAACACGGCGGCGATCTTGCGCGCCTTCGAGCGCTCGTAGAGCACGATGCGCTTGCAGGTGCGCAGACGGCGCCCGAGGCTCTTCAACGCCCAGGAGCCGAATCGATAGCCGCCGTACTCGCGCAGCATCACGGTGTCGTTGCGCGCGATGTAGTAGCGCCGGTCGGGGGAGTGATTCGTGGTCCATTTGCTCACGCCGAGCATGCTGTGCCGGGTGGGTGCGCCGATCGTGTGCGACATCAGGCTCTTCGTGGTTCGGATCACTCGATAGCCTTGCGCGCGCGCGCGGAAGCAGTATTCGCTGTCCACATAGTCGATGAAGAACTCGTTGCGGAAGGGGCCGACGCTCGCGTGCACGGCGAGCGGGATCAAGGAGCCGGACGTGATCACCGACTCGACGTCCTCCCATGCTGCCCCGGGCTCGCGCGCGGGACGCGTGTCCTCGCCGAACCCCGCGCCAATCACCGCCACCCGGGAAGGCTCAGGGTATGCCGCGTGCACCTCGATGAGCGAGCGGAGCATGCCGTCGTGCAGGTCGCTGTCCTGATCGAGGAGCAGCACCCAGTCGAACGCCGAGGCGCGTGCTTGCTCCACGCCCAGGTTCAAGGCGCGCGCGACGCCCAAGTTGGCGGCGTTCAACTCGAGCGAAACCCGCGGATCGGCGGCAATACGCTCGAGCATCGCGCGCGCCTCATCGCCGGAGCCGTTGTCCACGATCACCAGCGCCCCCGCCTGCGCGAGGATGCGCGTTACTCGGCGTGGCAAATCGGCATCCGGATGATACGAGACCAGAATTGCGCAGACCTGCCTGCCGGTCTCGAGTTCTGCACCTCCGCTGCCTGTCATGGACCCAGTTACCCCTGCGACCTCGATATCGAGCGATGGTATCAACCCTGGTGCATTGCGCGGCGCCGCACGCATAATAGGCGCGCGAGGAGTTCACATGCCGCATCTCTCGACTGACACGCCGCGGGTGAGCGGCACGCGACTCTGGTCGCGTCTCATGGCCATGGCCGAGATCGGCGCGACCGAGCAGGGCGGCTGCAACCGTCAAGCGCTCACGCCCGCAGACTTTCAGGGACGCGAGCTGTTCGCGCGCTGGGCCACCGCGGCCGGCTGCGCCGTGCGCGTCGATGCCATCGGCAACCTGTTCGCGCGCCGCAGAGGCCAGGATGAATCGCTCCCGGCGGTCATGACCGGGAGCCATCTCGATACTCAGCCGACGGGCGGCAAGTTCGACGGCGTGTACGGAGTGCTCGCCGGGCTCGAGGTGATCGAATCGCTCAACGACCGCTGCATCGAGACCCGGCATCCGCTCGAGATCGCGGTGTGGTGCAACGAGGAAGGCTGCCGCTTCCCGGCAGCGATGATGGGCTCGGCCGTGTGGTCGGGGCGCATGCCGCTCGCGGATGCCCATGCGCTCGAGGATCGCGAAGGGCGGAGCGTGCGCGAGGAGCTCGAGCGAGCGGGGGTCGATCTCTCGGCGCCGCTCGTACGGCGCCCGGTGAAGGCGGCGTTCGAGGTGCACATCGAGCAAGGCCCGGTCCTCGAGCAGCGCGCGAAGCGCATCGGCGTCGTGACCGGGGTGCAGCACATGAGTCGTCACGAAGTCGTCGTCACCGGCCAGGAAGCGCATGCCGGGCCGACGCCCATGGACATGCGGCGGGACCCGGTGCGCGTACTGGCCGACGTGTTGCCCGCCTGTTACGCCGCCGCGGCGAAACGTAGTCCCGATGCTCGCTTGACGGTGGCCGTGATCGAGACTCGGCCGAGCTCGCCCAACACCGTGCCGGGCTACTTGCGCTTTTTCCTCGATCTGCGTCATCCCGACACCGCTCATTACCGCTCGTTACGGGAGGAGGTCGAGGGCGTGGTGCAGACGGCTCTCGAGCGACATGGCCTGCCCGGCCACATTCGCTGCGTGTGGCAGGCGGCGGGCGTCACGTTCGATGCGAAGTGCGTGGCGGCCGTGCGAGAGGCTGCCTCGAGCCTCGAGTGCGAGGCGATCGAGATGGTGAGCGGCGCCGGACACGATTCGGTCAACGTCGCCGCCGTGGCTCCCACCGCCATGATCTTTGTGCCGTGCGCCGGCGGGCTGAGTCACAACGAGGCAGAGAGCGCCTTGCCCGCTGACCTCGAGGCGGGCGCCAACGTGCTGATGCACGCCATGCTTTCCATCGCAAACGACAGGGCTTGAGGAACTCGCCGCATGCGGAACACGAAAATCATCTGGGGCTCGGCCGCGGTGTCATGCATCGGCCTCGTCTTCCTGGCCGCCGGCCCCGCCGCGCAGTCGCAGTCCCAGGCGCAGACCCCGGTGTCGGCGCCGGCCGTGACGGTCCTGCATTGCGGTCATCTTCTGGACTCGATCGGGGGCAAGCTCTTGGGCGCGACCACCGTCGTGGTGGCCGGCAAGCGCGTGCAAGAAGTGCAGAGCGGCACCACGACGGCGCTGGGCGCGACCGAGATCGATCTTCGCGATCAGACGTGTCTGCCGGGGCTCATCGACAGCCACACGCACCTCACCTTACAGACCAGTCCGACTCAGTATGTCGAGCAGTTTCGCTGGAACATCGCCGACTATGCGGTGCGCTCGACAGTGTATGCGCGGCGCACGCTCCTCGCCGGATTCACCACCGTACGCAACGTCGGCGATCGCGAGAACGAGTCGGTTGCCTTGCGCAACGCCATCAACGCGGGGTTGCTGCCGGGTCCGCGCATCTTCACCGCAGGCGTTCCCATCGGATCGACCGGAGGTCACGCCGATCCGACCGACGGCTATCGGGCGGACCTCGCGGGAGACCCGGGGCCGCTGGTCGGCATCATCGACAGCCCCGACGATGCGGTCAAAGCGGTGCGCGAGCACTACAAGGCGGGGGACGATCTCATCAAGATCATGCCGTCGGGCGGTGTGCTCGACGAGAGTGCGAGCGGCGACAACGCCCAGCTCACGCTCGAGGAAATTCGCGCGGTGGTGGCGACCGCCCATGACTACGGATTCACGGTGGCCGCTCACGCTCACGGCGCCGAGGCTATCCGCCGCGCGGTGCTCGGCGGAGTCGATTCGATCGAGCACGGCACTTTCATGGATGCGCAGGACATGAAGCTCATGGTCGAGCACGGTACGTGGTACGTGCCGACCATCATCGCCGGCGATTTCGTCGCGCGGCAGTCCAAGGTGCCGGGATATTACCCGCCGCAAGTGGCGGCCAAGGCCGCGGCCATCGGTCCGCTGATCCTCGGCACCGCGGGCCGCGCCTATAAGGCGCACGTCAAGATTGCGTTCGGCACCGACGCCGCGGTCTATCCTCACGGCCAGAACGCGCATGAATTCGAATTGATGGTGCAAGCGGGCATGCCGCCGGTGTTCGCGCTGCAGGCCGCGACCATCAACGCCGCACAGCTCTTGAAACGGGAACAGGATCTCGGCTCCGTGGCTGCGGGCAAGCTTGCCGACGTGGTGGCGGTCCCGGGTGACCCGACCACGGACATCAGCCGGATGCTGAACGTGAGCTTCGTCATGAAGGACGGGGTGGTCTACAAACTCAAGGGAACGCCGGTCGATACGGGCCCCTGAAGAGCGGCCCCCCCC
>Ga0302325_10004037_pt1 | contig 34066 bp, 22 predicted proteins | sample Palsa_T0_2_FD_201948 | JGI IMG/M metagenome (GOLD analysis project Ga0302325, IMG submission 201948) | Peat permafrost microbial communities from Stordalen Mire near Abisko, Sweden - Palsa_T0_2 | ecosystem: Environmental > Terrestrial > Soil > Palsa > Peat permafrost | place: Sweden: Abisko...
GCGATAAGCAAGGTTTGCTGGCGTTGTCTGCCGAAGATATTGAGTGGATCATTCCGGGCGAGGACTGGCCGCTGGCCGGCACGCACCGCGGGCACGCGGGATTGGCGGATTTGCTTCAGAAGGCTAATGAGACGGTGGAAACTTCGTACCCAGAACCCCCCGAGTTCATCGCGCAGGGAGACCGGGTTTTGGTCGTCGGCTTCGCTACGGGGAGAATCAAAGCAACGAATAAGACGTTCGCGGACCATTGGGTCTTCGTCATTACCGTTCGAAATGGCAAATTGGCGAACGTCCGGGAGTATGTCGACACGCAAGCACTGGCGCGGGCCTCCGAGATGGCCGCGGGTCCCAGGTCCTGACACATCGACACCGATACCATACGAGACGATTCGTAATGTCTACGAATACGTTGAACAGCGGCAACGCCTTCTGAACCGTAAACAGCGTGCCGCGCGTTCAGGCATCGGAAGTGGACCGCATCCAGCAGGCGCACCGCGATCTTCATTTGGCGGTCGAAGACCCCACCGAAATCAACGCATGACCTACTTCGCCTGACGAGTCAGTGTTCGTCGATACGGGGATCTCAAAAAACCGCGCCTTCCCAAGCGCTCTCAGTTCCTAGCGCTCATTCGCACGAACGTGGCTCAACGAACTGAAGGGCAGGAATATCCGGGTGACGTGCTCAGCCCCGGGGCAGGTCGACACACTGGATTCCCAGCAACCGGACAAGGAGACGAGGGAGATGTTCGAAATCCCTGATCCCGCGGGGAAAGATGGGTGGTCCTGAGGAAACTTGCGACGGTCGCGCTGTTTCTTGCTTCAGACGAAGCGAGCTTCGTGAATGGGGTGGAGTTGTCTGTCGACGGCGGCTTCTCGGCAATCTGAATCGGCGGGTAACCAAGAGTCGGCTTCGCAACACTGTTCCGTCATTTGACGTATCACGCCCGATGCTGACATCTGGGAGAAACCCGTAGCGTTTACCGGGGGAGGGCGAGCTGGTTCGAAAGGCAACTGGCTACGAACAAAAGCCCCGAAGCCTCACTATCTGGCATCGAGTTCCCCGGCTGCGAGAGCCGAGCTTTCCGGCGCCATTCGAACGTATCAGTGACCCACAGATTCCTCTGGCCAGGCGCAAGAAAAGACATATCGGAGTCCGAACTTCCGCAGCGACTTCTAAGCAGTCGACGGACGCAGGGACTTGAGCATAGCCTCCCCAACTCCAGCCCGATTCTTCCGCGCTTGTTCTGTCCCAAAAAGGGTAAGACAATAACACAAGGGTCACCAATCCGATCCCGCGAAACAACTCGCCGGCCGCTACTGATTCCTCATGACTGCCCAGCCGCCAGCGGACGATTTCACGGGTCTCTTACCGCCAGGCCTTCGCCCGAAAATCCTACCAGGGAAGATGCGCTCGTAGTAGCTCGGGCACTGCGCATTGAGGGCGATCGCGAAGCCCGGCGGCTGGCTGAGCAGATCGAGGAAGCGTGCCGTGCCGCTCTCTAAGATTCAGGCCGACGTTTGCTCGCTTCGCACCGGAACGCGCCGCGACATTCGGCCGACATCGATGTTTTTCATGACCGGGAGGAACGGCTGTTTGAGCTGAAACTGATCGCCGGATGCGCGGTGTTAGTCGCGGCGGCTCGCATGATGTTTCAAGTTGCACTGAGACGAAAGTAAGACACCCGCGCCGCCTAAGTTACGCGGCAACTTCTACGTAATCGACCGAAGCGCGAGGTTCGGGGATCGGTTCGCCAATGTCACGCATCGCTTCGAAATGAGCACCCAGAGCTTCTTGAAAGTTTTGGCGCGTCTCTTCCTCGGTGTCTCCGACGGCCGCACATCCAGGCACATCCGGCGAGAACGCCGAGTAGCCCGTACTCGTTGGCTCAATCACCATGGGGTAGCGTCTAATATTCATTTCAAGCCTGCCTTTTTGAGGTATAGCGTTCAATGGGTATAACGTATTCTCATTATCACCGTTGCCGCCGAACCCCCACCCCGCCGACCAGCTAAAATAGTATCTACACCACCCATCTCATGATCCAACTTACCGGGGCCGGCAAACGGTTCGGTCCTAAAACCCTTTTTGAAAACGTAGACTGGATGGTCACGCCCAACGACCGCATCGGTCTGGTAGGCGCCAATGGCACCGGCAAATCCACGCTGCTGAAAATCCTGGGCGGCATGGAAGGCCTCGATTACGGCTCCATGACGGTCATGAAAGGCGCGAGCTTCGGCTACCTGCCGCAGGAGGGTCTCTCGCTTTCCGGCCGCACCGTTTTCGCCGAGTGCATGACCGTATTCGCCGACGTATTGGCCCTCGAGCAGGAGCAGCAGGATCTCACTCATAAGATGGCCGAGCTCGATCCGGCCAGCCCGGAGTATGCCCAGGTGGCCGACCGCTTTCATCGCGCGGAAGGCGAATTTCGCGCGCGCGACGGCTTTGCCATCGAGGCGCAGGTCGGCACCGTGCTTGCCGGGCTCGGATTCCCGCAGCGCGAATGGAGCAAGCGTACCGAAAACTTCTCAGGCGGCTGGCAGATGCGCATCGCCCTCGCCAAATTGCTGCTGCAAAAGCCCAACCTGCTGCTGCTGGACGAGCCCACCAACCATCTCGATCTCGAAGCTCGCAACTGGCTGGAGAGCTATCTCAGCTCCTATCCCTACGCGTTCGTGCTGGTCTCTCACGATCGCTATTTTCTCGACGTCACCGTGCGCAAACTTGCGGAGCTCTGGAACAAGAGCGTGCATTTCTACACCGGCGGCTACACCCGCTACGAGCAGCAGAAGGCCGAGCGGCGCGCGCAGCTACAGGCCGCCTTCGCCAACCAGCAGGATCGGATACAACAACTGGAAGCCTTCATCAGCCGCTTCCGCGCTCAGGCTACCAAGGCCAAGCAGGTGCAGAGCCGCATCAAAGAGCTGGCGCGCATCGAAAGGATCGAAGTTCCGCCCGAAGAAAAAACCATTCACTTCAGCTTTCCCCAACCTAAGCCGAGCGGCCGCATCGTGGCCGAGTTTAAGCACGTCGCCAAGAGCTACGGCTCCATCCCCGTGTTCTCCGATGTGGATTTTGTGATCGAACGCGGCGACCGCGTGGCCCTGGTCGGCGTCAACGGAGCGGGCAAATCCACCCTGATCAAGATCCTCGCCGGCGCCGAACCGGTCACCTCCGGCGAATACACGCTCGGGCACAATGCCCAACCCGACTACTTCGCGCAGGATCAATATAAGGAGCTCGACCCCCGCGCCCGCATGCTCGACGACCTCAGCCAGGTCGCCACGCGCGCCACCAACACCGAGCTGCGCTCCATCCTGGGCTGCTTCCTGTTCTCCGAAGACGACGTTTTCAAGACCATCGGAGTGCTCTCCGGCGGCGAGCGCAACCGTTATGCTCTGGCGCGTATGCTGATGATGCCGTCCAATTTCCTGCTGCTCGACGAGCCCACCAATCACCTGGATCTGCGCGCCAAGGAAGTGCTGCTGGAGGCCCTCGAAAGGTTCACCGGCACGGTGGTCTTCGTTTCGCACGACCGCTACTTCATCGACAAACTGGCCACCCGCATCTTCGAGGTGGCCGACGGCGGTGTGCACGTGTTTCCGGGCAATTACGAGGATTACCTGTGGCGCAAAGAAGGCGGCCGGCCGGCGTCCCAGGCCGAGCCGGAGCGTGCCTCCCCTCCCACCGCCGCACCCGGCCCACGGCCGCCTGCCCCGCAACAGGCCAAGCCTTCCCCCGATCGCCGTCTCAACCCCATCAAGCTGCGCCATATGAAGCAGCGCCGCCGCGAAATTGAAGACGAAGTCACGCGCCTCGAAGTCGAGATCGCGGATTACGAGCGGGCTCTGGCGAACTTTCGCAATGTGGATGAAAGCGCGCGCGTAAACGAGCTCTTGAGCGCGCGGCGCGGCGATCTGCAACACCTGCTTTCCGAATGGGAAGAAGTCGCACAGACGATCGAGGCCAACAAATGAGTATGCTCTACCTTACCGAATCCGACGTGCGCGAGCTGCTCCCCATGGTGGACGCCATCCAACTGATGCACCCTGCCTTCGAGCGCCTCGCCACCGGCCACGCCGCCAACCACCCGCGCCGGCGGCTGATCCTGCCCACCGGCTCCGTGCTGCACTACATGGCCGGCAGCGACGGAGACTACTTCGGCGCCAAAATCTATTCCAGCCACCCACGCCATGGAGCCCATTTTCTATTTCTGCTCTACCGCGCTGCCGACGCTGAGCCGCTGGCGCTGATCGAAGCGAACCATCTGGGCCAGATCCGTACAGGGGCAGCCAGCGGACTCGCGACCAGCTTACTGTCTCCCGCAAGTGCCTCGATCGTCTCAATTATAGGCAGTGGATTTCAAGCTGCGACCCAACTTGAAGCCATGCTGGCCGTGCGTAAGATCGCCGAAGTGCGGGTCTGGAGCCGGAATCCCGATAAAAGGAACCGCTTCGCCGCCGAAGCATCCGCCCGTTTCGGCATGACTGTCCAACCGGTCGACACTGCCGGGCAGGCCGTCCGGGATGCGGCCATTGTGGTGACCGCCACCAATTCCAAGGAGCCCGTGATCCAGTCGGAGTGGATCGCCGCCGGGACGCACATCAACGCCATGGGCTCTAACCAGGCCGGGCGTCGGGAAATCCCGGCCGATCTGGTCCGCCGCGCCGATTGGATTGTAGTGGATTCAAAAGAACAGGCCCGCATGGAATCTGGCGATCTGCTGCTGGCCATCGACGATAAGGATTGGGCCAGTCCGCGTTTGGTGGAGTTGCAGCAGGTAGTCTCCGGACAAGTGCGGACGCGCACCCGGCCGGAGGAAATAACCATCTTCAAATCGAATGGCTTAGCGGTGGAAGATGTAATCGCCGCCGCCTTCGTTTACGAGCGGGCTGTAGCAGCCGGCCGTGGGCGTCCGGTCGCGGCCGCTTACTCCTGAGCGGGCATTTGCTGCTCGATGTCGCGCCACGCGCTGATCTTCAGCCGCCGGCACACCCAGCATAAAGGCTCACCTGGGCCTCCGGAAGTTTCCGCCCCGCAGACCGAGCACTTGCCCGCCTTTCTCAGCTTGTCCGTCACCATCGACAGCTTGGCCTGCTCCAGAATCTCCGGCGCAATCACGGGCTCGGGTTTGGGTGGTAGCTTCCGTTTCATTCGTATCCCCCGTTCAAGTAACACTATACCGCGGCGAACATCGTGTGCGGCGCCTTAAAAAGTACTGGCAAGCTCAGGCCGCTGCAGGTAACTGTACGACTACCGCCACATCCAACGACGAGGCGCAACGCGGGCATTTTTGTCCCGGCGTTATCCTCACATGCTTGCCGACGATATCCACCGTCGCCGCAACCGTATGGGTGCAAATTGGGCAATGCACCTGGCCGCTCACGCCTTTTTCCACGAGTGCTTTCATTTCCGTAGAGCCTCCTAAACACATCCGACGCAAATGGCTAAGCACGAGTTGTGCCAATTTGTGTAAAAATTCGTAAAGGGCATCCCGCAGGGCGATTTATGTCACCATTGCGGTATGAGCCAGACCCAGCAACCATCGCCCAAGATCCAGTTGAATAACGCACCCGACTACCGCGAGGGATACGCCAACAGTGTCCAGATCCGCGTCAACCTCTGGGACTTCTTCCTTCTCTTCGGTTTGGTCAATCAGACCGCACCGGACAACGTCACCATCCAGAATTTCCAGGGCGTATACCTCAGTCCTCAGCAAGCCAAAGCCTTACTCAATGTCCTGCAGCAAAACGTCACCCAGTATGAATCAGCCTTCGGTGAGATCAAGCTGGAACCACACCAGGCAGCCGGAACCGTGCAGTGACCGATTCGGAGCGCCCCCCGCGCCATCATATTCGCTCCAACACTTACTTGTTCTTTCTGGCACTGTTTACTCTCATCGCTATTCTCACCCACGCGCCGCTGTTGCATCTGCCGTATTACTGGGATGAGCTCGGGCAGTTCGTCCCCGCCGCGCTCGATCTGTTCCACAGCGGCGCGTGGGTGCCACACTCTACGCTTCCCAACGTGCACCCCCCTGGCGTAATGGCCTATCTCGCCGCGTTTTGGACCGTAGCCGGCTGTACCCCGCTGAACACGCGGGTGGCCATGCTCCTGGTCGCCTCGGTGGCCCTTCTGGTGGCCTTCCTGTTGGCCATCGAGCTTTGCCGCAATACTCATGGCGCCCCGGCCTTCATGGCGGTGATTCTGCTTTGTGCCTCGCCGCTCTTCTTCGCCCAGTCCATGCTGGCGCAACTCGATATGCCTGCCATGCTCTTCACCTGCCTCGCTCTGCTGCTGTTTCTGCAGGAGAAAACGCGGCTGGCCGCGCTCACCTGTGCGGCGCTCGTGCTGGTGAAGGAAACCGGCCTGATCGTTCCGCTGGTGTTGGCCGGCTGGCTGATTTTTGAAAAGCGCCGGCGCGAAGCCGCCTGGTTCCTGCTATCCGTATTGCCGCTCTGCGGCTGGCTCTGGCTGTTGGCCCGGCACACGGGTCACCTGTTCGGCAACAGCGAGTTTACGCGCTATAACCTCTACTGTCCCCTGCACCCTGTGCGCTTCGTTTTTGCCCTGGGCCGGCGCTTCTACTATCTGTTCTTCCAGGATTTCCATTGGATCGGCGCCATTGCCCTTTATCTGGCGTGGCGCGGCGGCGCTCTATTCACCACGCGAGCCTGGAAGATTGCCTGGCTGCTGATCGGCGTCCATGTAGTGGTTTTCAGCGCTATCGGCGGCGCCATGCTCGAGCGCTACCTGCTTCCGGTGCTCCCGCTGGTTTACGCCGCCATGGTGGCAGCCATTTCGCTCTACCGGCCGCCGCTCCAGATCGTATCCCAGCTTGCCCTGCTCGCAGGTTTGATCGCCGGCAACTTCTGGAACCCGCCTTATCCGTTTCCGTTCGAAAACAATTTGGCCTTTACCGATTTCGTGCGGCTGCAGCAGGAAGCCGCGGCGTTTGTCGAGCGGCGCTACGGAAGTGAGCCGGTCTCGACGGCGTGGCCGCTGAGCGCCGCACTCCGCCGCCCCGAATTGGGGTATGTCACCAACCCCGTGACCGTACGCAGCTTGCCGGATTTCACTGCCTCCGGCATGAGCCGCCTGGACTGGCGGAACGTGCATGCGGTCGTGCTCTTCTCACGCATGTGGGAACCGCCATGGAGCTGGACCAATCTCGAGCTGGTGCGCAAAATCTGGCATCGCTGGTACGATTATGAGCCGGATCTGCCCGTCGCCCAGATGCGTCAGATGCCTGTGATACCGGTTGCCCGCTGGGTGCGGCACGGCCAGTGGGTAGAAGTGTACGAGGTCCGCGCCCGCGGACTCTAACCGGCTATTCCGCTCCGTACCGTTACGGACCCCCCGTGTACCGGTACAATCCAATCTTCTTTTGCTGCACTCCGAGCCCTAGAATCGGACTGTAAGTCATTCATTACCAGATGAAACCACTCGCTATTCTCGCTCTGCTTTGGGTGTCTCTCGCGCCGCTCACCGCCGGAAACATCGACGTAAGCGCGGACTCTCAAGTGACTTTGCAGAATAGCGAGAGCCTCACTGTGAGTCTCGGTGTGTGGAACTACGCGAGCGCCGCAGCGAGCGCCGGACTCGCTTCCATCTATCCGGCCGGGATCTCCTTCACTCTGGGAGGCCTGCCGGACGGATCGCCTTCGGACGCCATACCCGGAACTTCGGCTACTTACACGCCCGGCATGCTCTTCAGCGCTACGCTCGAGTCACTGGATGGCTCGATCTCCATCCCGCTGATCGATTCCAATGCCGCGTTGCTCGGCCTGCCCGGCGGCGACCTCGTTCTTACTACCGGATCCCGCAGCGGCGGCTCTTACACAGGTCCGATTTCGCTCCTCAGCGGTACGGTCACACTCAGCTCCGCTGAATCCGCCGAGCTGTTTTCCGCGGCTACGCTCCAGCCGTGGTCGGAGGCCTTCGAAATTCGCCTGGTCAACGCAGGAGATGAGTTCACCTTCGGATACCCCGGCTCGACCCTCGCCGGCGACGTTTCTGCATCCTTGTCGAGCGCCGGCGGCACTCTCAGTGTGGGCGCCATTCCGCTGCAGGTGGAGTTGCGGGATTGTCCCGAGCCCGGCACCATCTGCCTCCTGCTGATCGGCCTCGCCGCGCTCATTGTGATACACCGCCGCGGACTTTTTTCCCTCTAAGTTAGTATGTAGGGATGCAAAGAACCCGACACGAGGCGCGGCACGCCTTGCGGCGTCTACGGCGTAGCCCTGGGTTCACCGTCGCGGCGCTGCTCACCCTGGCGCTCGGGATCGGCGCCAACGCCCTGATCTTCAGCGTAGTCAATGCCGTCTTTCTGCGTCCCCTCTCGTATCGCGATGCCGGCCGCCTGGTTTGGGCTACGGAGTTTTTTCCCAAATTTAATCGCTCCATGGTGCCGGTTCCCGAGTACGCCGCCTGGAAGCGGCAGAGCCCTTTGTTCGAGCGCATGGAGGGTATGGGCCCTACCTTCGGCACTAATTTCTCGATCGCCGGCCGGCCGGCGGAACGCCTTCAAACCGCTCACGTGACGCCGGGCTTCTTTGCCATGATCGGCATCGCTCCGCGCCTGGGCGCCGGCTTCGACCCGAACGCCGGTCCGCCCGATCACCTGGTGGCAGTGGTGAGCGACGCACTGTGGCGCGGCTATCTGTCTGCCGATCCCGCGGTCCTCGCCAAGAGCGTCACTTTAAACGGAAAGCCCGTCTCCATCGTAGGAGTGATGCCGCGGGGTTTCATTTATCCGGACGGCGCCGACGTGGCGGTCTGGCTGCCTGACGCCGTCCTGCCTGACGCTACCGTGCCAGGGCGCAGTAACGAGGACGTGCGAGTGATCGCCAGGCTTAAAGCCGGAGTGACCGTAGAGCAGGCGCGCGCCGACCTCGAACGGATCGCGCGCAGCATGGACCGCCAATATCCGCTGCCCTGGGCAAGCTACCATGCCGCCGCCAAAGTCCGCGTCGCCTCGCTGCAAAAACAGTTGACCGCCGATTCCGAAACCGCCGCCGCCGTGCTGATGGGCGCGGTCGGTTTTCTGCTGATGATTGCGTGCGCCAACGTGGCCAATCTTTTCCTCGCACGCGCGGTCACACGCCGCAAGGAGATCGCCATGCGAATCGCGGTGGGAGCCGCGCGGCGCGATATCGTGCGCATGCTGCTCTCCGAGAGCCTGCTACTGGGCGCTCTCGGCGGCTCGCTGGGTATGGCGATTCTATTTTGGGGAAGAGCCGCGGTAAAGTTTCTGATGCCCAAAGCGCTGGCGGTGGGCATTCCCATCGACTGGCGCGTACTCGCCTTTACCGCCGTTTGCTCAGTGGCGGCGGGGCTGCTCTTCGGGCTCGCACCGGCTCTGGCTGCCTCGCGCGTCGATGTGAATTCGGGCTTGAAGGAAACCGCCATGCGATCCGGCGGACGACTGCCGGCTTTCCTCGCCGCGGGCCAGATCGCGCTATCGCTGATGTTGCTCGCCGGAGCCGGCTTGATGATCCGCAGCTTTTTGATGCTGTCCTCCACCCATCCCGGTTTCGATGCCCACCATGTCCTGATGGCCACCGTGATGCTGCAGCCGGCTGAGGTTTACAGCCCCGAACGCCAGGTGGAGTTTTTCGACCGGATACTTGCCGGGATCGGGACCTTGCCGGGAGTCCGCTACGCCTCCGTCACCAGTTCGCCGCCGATGGCGCCGTTCAGCGAGATTGAAACAGGGTTGCATGCCGAGGGCGGACCGCACACCGACGAAATCGTATCGATCACCAGTGTCAGCCCGAAATATTTCCAGACGCTCGGAATCCGCCTGGTATCCGGAAGGCTCTTCGATGCGCGCGACGCCCGGAATGGACTTCCGGTCGCCATAGTGAACCAGGCGCTGGCACGCCTCCTTTTTCAAGGCCGCAACCCGCTGGGGCAGCGTATCAATTCCGCCGTGACGGTAGTGGGTGTAGTGGCCGACATCCGTCACCGTGGGCTTGATGACAAGCTTTGGCCCGAAATGTACCTGCCCTTCGAGCAATCGCCCTCCCCCTGGATCACCGTGTTGGTGCGCGGCTCTGGCGATCCCTCCGCGTTGGCTCCTCGCGTCCGGCGCGTGGCGCAATCGATCGACTCCAGCCAGCCGCTGTTCGACGTGGATCTATTGGAGCGCAGAGTGTCGGATTCGCTCGCCGAGCGGCGCGAGCGTTCGACCGTACTGGGCGCGTTTGCAGCTCTGGCCCTGCTCATTGCCACGGTAGGAATCTACGGTGTCATGTCCTACTCGGTGGCGCGGCGCACGCATGAAATCGGCATTCGCATGGCGCTCGGCGCGGGACGGAGCCATGTTCTGCTCATGGTAGTCGGAGCCGGTTTGCGGATGGCGGCTTTCGGCATGGCGATCGGCCTGGCCGGCGCGTTGGCCGTGGTGCGTGTGCTGCGAACGTTTCTGTATGGAATCGAGCCCACCGACCGGTTCACTTTCTGTCTGGTCTGCGCGATTCTCGGAGCGGCAGCATTCTTAGCCAGCTATCTACCCGCGCGCCGCGCCGCCGGCGTCAACCCGATCGCGGCACTTTGGCGGGAATAGTTGTGATCACTACCACGCTGACGAGAACAAACAGCGTCCCCAGAATCGTCCGCAGGCCCAGCGCCTCGCCGCCCAGGAAATATCCGATGAGCACGGCCACCACCGGATTCACATACGCGTAGGTTCCCACTTTCGTCAGCGATTCATGATGAATCAGCCACACGTAGGCGGTAAACGCAATGATGGAGCCTGCCACAATCGCGTAGAGCAATGCGAGCCACGCTCCGCGCGACACAGCGCGCGGATGAAAACGGCGAAATTCGCCCAGTGCGCCAGCCGTGAGTGCCAGCAAGAATCCTCCGGCCAGCATCTGAACTCCGGAGCTCATCACTTTGGACTTGGGAAGCGGCAGCTTGCGCGTGAGTGCCGACGATAACGACCAACTTATCGCGGCCACGATCAGCGCCGCGGCTCCCTTCCCGTCGATGGGCGCCCCACCCAGGCTTACCGACGGGCTCATCAGTATAGCCACCCCTCCAATCCCTATCAACAGCGCGATTGATAAACGTATCGTGAGTTTCTGCGTTCCGAGGAGAATGATTTCCGACAGCGCCATAAACGCCGGGATGGTGGCCATCATGACCGCTGCGATGCCCGAAGGCACACGCTGCTCGGCCCAGAACAGCAGCCCGTAGTCGAGGACGAAAATCAGGACGGCGAGCAAAAATGCGGACATCCACTCGCGCCCAGCCGGTAAGCGCTCCCCTTGCGCCATCATCCAACCATAGAGAACCACTCCCGCAATCGCGAATCGCATCGCCGCGAGAAGAAACGGCGGAATTTCGCGGACGCCTATACGGATCGCCAGATAGGTCGATCCCCATACCAGATAGATCGTCGCGAAAGCCAATAGAACCTTCCACGAACGGCGATGGGTTGTAGCTTCCATGGAGAATTGCGAGGAACAATCTCCCAAGATTACGAACTGAACCCAATCTTATCGTAACCCTCTTTCCATCAATTACTTCCAAGGCAAAAAAAGCGCCCGGAAAGCACGCGCTGACACGCGCAGCTACCATGGAATGCTATGGAGTTGAGCGGGGCTCGGCGGCAACAGATCGTTGCTCACCCTAAAGTTGCCATGAGGCGCACTTTCGCCAGGTAGTCCGAGAGTTCGCTCAGGCCCGCCCGGAGGTTTTCGCGGTCTCCTTGTGTGGCGGAACTCTCCAACAGATCGCCCAGCCGGGTCAAGTCCGAAAAGCCGTAGGAAGCGCCCGTTCCTTTCAAGTTGTGGCCCAGGATGCGCAGGCTCTCAAAGTCGGAGACGGCCAGGAGCCGCGCCATCTCCCCGAGCTCGTTTCTGCGCGCCGCAAGATACCCGGGTGTAAGTTCATCGAAGCCGGCAGGAATCTCAATCTCGATGCTTCCGGCTTCTCCGGCTATCGATGGCGCCGCAACCCGCGCCCGCGGCCTATACTCCTCGACCGCAGCCAGCAGTTTCTGCTTGGAGATCGGCTTGGAAAGGTGCGCATTACACCCGGCGTCCCGGCTCGCCTCTATATCCTCGGGCCGCGCGTTCGCCGTGAGCGCAACGATCGCCACGGGGGTGAGACCACCATTCCGCTCCGTCAGCCGAATGGCGCGAGCGGCAGCCAGCCCGTCCATGACCGGCATTTGTACGTCCATCAGGATGAGATCAAAATCACCCGCCTGGAATCGCTCCACCGCGGCCTTGCCGTCCTCGACGAAGGTAAGGGTGTGCGGAGTGCCCTTCATGTAGGCCTGCACCAGTAGCCGGTTATCCGCCGAATCCTCGGCGACCAGGATTTTTAGACCGGCATTCAATTGTTTTTCATCCTGATGCTGTGGTACCACCGTCAACTCCGGCTCTCCCTCTCCATGTACCGTCAGAGCATTACAGACCAGGCGCAACAGCTCGGCGCGCTTGACAGGTTTGATGGCGTAACCCGATAAGCCCACTTGCCGCCGCCTTTCCGCATCACCCCGTTGCGTGTCGGAAGCCAGCATGATCATCGGAAGGTTCGGAGCAATTCTCCTGATCCTCGCGGCGACCTCAAAGCCGCTCATTTGGGGCATGGCGTTATCTATAATGACCAGCGAGTAAGGTAGCTCCTTGCCTATAGCGCCGGCCACCGCCAGCAGAGCCTGTTCCGGCGAACTGTACTCTTCACCGACCAGCCCCCATGTCTCCAGCGTCTCACGCAGGATGAGGCGATTGGTGGCATTGTCGTCAAGCACCAGAACGCGGCGGCCGGAAAAGTCCCCTACCGCGGCGGGAATCTTTCGAGGCGCTTGCGGCGCGAGCATGAATAGCGCTGTAAAGCGGAACGTACTCCCCTTCCCCACGCAGCTTGCCGCCGTTAGGCGGCCTCCCATGCTCTCTACCAGCCGCCGGCTGATTCCCAAGCCGAGACCGGTACCACCATAGCGCCGGGTAGTCGAAGAGTCCGCCTGGGTGAAGTCGTCGAAGATCACCGACAGATTCTCCGGGGCGATGCCGATTCCGGTGTCGGATACCGCGAATGCGATGCGCCCTGGTTCTCCGGAATCATCATTTTGGACGGAAAGAACAATCTCGCCCGAGTCGGTAAACTTGATCGCATTGCCGAGAAGATTAATGAGGATCTGTCTGAGCCGCGTGGGATCGCCAATCAGACTGGTGGTGAGCCCAGACGATAATCGGGATAACAGAACAATGCCTTTGCTCCGGGCCTTCGGGCCGCTCAGTTCTATGACCTGGTCAATTACTTCTTCAAGATCGAATTCGACTCGCTCCAGTTCGAAGTGACCAGCCTCGATTTTGGACAGGTCGAGAATATCATTGATCAGGATAAGAAGATTGGAGCCGGCCCGGCGGAACACCTCGACATACTGACGCTGATCGGCATTCAGGTGCGATTCCCAGAGCATGTCCGCCATGCCCAGGATGGCATTCATCGGCGTGCGGATCTCGTGGCTCATGGCGGCCAGAAAGGCGCTCTTGGCGCGATTGGCAGCTTCCGCCCGCTCCCGCGCGGCGACCAGTTCTTCCTCCACGTGCACGCGATCGCTGATGTCGCGGACAGAGGAAGCACTCCAGGAGCCCTGCGCCGTTCGGATGGGACTCGATCTGACCTCGACCGGAACCTCTGAGCCGTCCTTGCGGCGGCCCTTCAGTTCCGAGCCTTTCTTCATGCCCGGAATCAGTCTTTCGATTTGCTCGCCCAGCAGCTCGCTGCGCATATAGCCGAAAAGAAGCTCTGCCTGTGCATTCACCAAAGTGATGTGACCCTGGTCGTCTAGAATCAACATGGCGTCCGGCGCCGATTCCAACAACGCGCGGAATTGCGTTTCGCTCTGCTGCAGTTGTTCCCTGGCGCGTTTTCGTTCCGTGATGTCGCGAGTCACTTTCGAATATCCGCGGACCCGCCCGGCTTCGTCGTACAAAGCCGTGCTCAGGATGCTGGCCCAGAAGCGTGTGCCATCCCGCCGCACCCGCCAGCCTTCTGCTTCACACTGGCCCTGGGCCGCGGCGATGCCGAGTAATTCCTCGGGCAGATGCCTTTGACGATCTTCCTCGGAATAAAAGCGGGAGAAGTGCTTGCCTAGGATCTCACCGGCGTCGTAACCTTTAATGCGTTTTGCCCCGGCGTTCCAACCAACGACGGTTCCCGCGGGGTCCAGCATCACAATGGCGTAGTCATTGATCCCGTCGATCAGCGACCGGAAAAGCTCCTTGCTGTCTCGCAGCTCGGCGGTGCGCAACTGAACCCGGGCTTCCAGGCTATCGTTCAGATTGCGGATCTCGCGCTCGGCCTCCTTATAGTCTTCGATATCGGTACAGGTCCCGAACCAGCGCACGATCTGGTGATGGGAGTCGAGGATGGGTACGGCGCGTCCGAGATGCCAGCGATAGACTCCGTCCGCCGCGCGCTTGAAGCGGTACTCGATCTCATACGCTTCACCGGTGGTGAACGCCAGCGTCCAGCGGTCGTTGGTGTTCTGCACATCGTCTGGATGTAGAACCTGGCGCCACCCCCAGTCTTTGGTCTCGTCATAGGTCCTCCCGCTATAGTCGTACCAGCGGCGATTGAAATAGTCGAGATTGCCGTCCGGTTTGGCCGTCCAGACGATCTGCGGCATAGCATCGGCAAGTTCCCGGAAACGAGCCTCGCTTTCCTGCAATGCGGCTCCAACCGTCTTGATGTCCTGTATGTCCGTGCTGGTTCCAAACCATTTGGTAATGCCCGCGTCCGCGTTACGGACGGGGCTGGCAAGGGCTCGAAACCACCGATACTCGCCTGCGTAGCTGCGCACACGATATTCCACGTCGAAATGCTGGCCGGCCTTGGCCGTCTCATACCAAGCCTCCATGATTTTCGTGCGGTCTTCCGGATGTACCTGCGCCATCCAGCCGAAACCGAGCAGTTCCTTTTCTGAGACCCCGGTGTACCGCAGCCACTGACGGCTGAGATAATCGCGTCGCCCATCGGCCGTGCACGTCCACACCATTTGCGGGAGCGACTCCACCACGGTCCGGTAGCGCTCCTCGCTATCGCGAAGGTTCGCCTCTGCCCCCGAGCGTTGCACGTCCAGGCGGTTGAGCACAGCGGCACATAGACAGATCAGCAGGGCGAACACAACCATAATCGAAGCCGCAAACAGGGCCACACCGAATACCGTGTCATACAGCCCAGCCAACTGGCCGCGCAATCGCAGCCAGCCCAGCGCCGCTGGAAAAAGCAGCGCCGCCGGCAACAGGCTCCGCGCCATGACTCCGCCCGGCGCATCGCTCGAAATTATGGCCATGATGCCGCGGTCCGGCCTGAAAAGGAGCACTCCGCAACACAGCGCTACAATGGTCATCGACGTGGGGATGGCCATGGACGCATGCTGTGCAATTCCATAGAAGTTCCTGATGCCGTAAAGATAGCCGACCAGGTTGAGCAGGCAGAGGGTGCCCACGGCGGCAACGAGGTACTGCCTCACCAAAAACCAGCGGCGCGATGGCAGCGTCCAGAGCGCCCAGCCTAGAAAAATGAAGCTGACCGCCGTGGTCAGTGCCATGCGTCCCGGAGCAACAGACCCTTGAGAAGGTGTGTGGTCCCGGAACAGGAGCTCGTCAATATGGAGATTCGCCCCCGAGATATCCTCGAAGATGGTCAGTACGGCGAGCAGCACCACGACGATCGCGCAGATCTGGATCAATCGGCTTCGCGCCGGAATGCCCCGGCCCGCAGTGGTGAGCCATAAGGCGATTCCCGCCAGAAGCAGACCTAGAGCGGCGTTCGCCTTCATGGGCTCGTAGCCCCGAATTACTTCCCTGAAAGCTGCGATGTTCAAGGCCCACCCCCCCACCAACACCGTGAGCCCTACACAGACAGCCGCCGGTCCAGCTATCTTGGACGCGGCGCGGAAAGACGCACGCCGGCGCGAATTACCTTGGTCTTCTTCGGGCTGCGGGACGGTTAAGGCGCGACGGAATTGCTGAACCCAGGCAAGCATTCCCAGGCTCAGCAGCGCCAGGAATCCGACAAGCTCAACCAGTCGCGCCGTCGTCCACCAGGGCTTCACGAGCACCGTCACATCGCGCGCGGAGCGAAGCAAAATGCGGAACGCCCGGGGCTCCCGGCTTGGATCCGCTTCCGTAATGCAGATCCCGGTCAGCCGCAACCGGCTGCCCGGTGTCAACGCCGCCAGCCGGTATGCCCCGGCGTTTTGCGCCAAGGCCGCCCGGAACATGGTGCCACCCTCACGCATCAGCCAGATCTGCTCCCCTGCCTGCCATTCGGTGTCGACAATCTCGCCTTCGATCTCTACCAGTAAGCCGTCGTAGGGCGCAAAAGCAAAGCCGTCCTTCACCTGTAGCGCATTACTGGCCAGGATAGGCACTGCGGCTGGCGGACTACCGTCGGCAATTTTTCGAAAGACCGCGTCCCGCAGCTCCGGCGCATAGTCTCCGGGCGATACAAATCCCACCGCTTCCACCTGCGCGCCCGGCTCCACTTGGGTTGCCTGGGAGCTTTCGACCGTAATTCCCTCGTCTCCCGTTTGCAGGTAGAGGGTGTGCCCGATGCTCTGCTGCGTAACCGTTCCCAGGATCTTGATGCGGTGACTTAGACTTTGACCCGCTCCGAACTGCCAGAGGCTTTGGATAGAAGTTGTGGGGATGGAAAACGGGTCCATGGGGGCGGGCCTCTCGACTGCAATGTACTCGAGGCTGGGCACGAAGAGCCGTACGCCGGTAAACTGGCGTTTCTGGTTGAAAATCGTGCCTGCTACGCCGGTGACTTGCACATCGCTGTCGACCAGATAGTGGAAGTCCAGGGGACCGAAATCGTGGATCCGCGCGGTGATGATTCCGGCTCCAAGATCAATAGCCACAAATAAGACTTGCCGGCCCCAACTCTCCGCAAGCTTTGCGGAACGGACCACGCCGCGCACCTGCACCCATTGACTGTCCTGTATGCCTCCTACCAGGTCTGAGTAGGTGACGCGGCGGGGGGTTGGCAGCCTGTTCCGGCCTTGCACCGTCACCCGGTCCGCTACCACAATCGGAGCAAAGAGCCCGGCTCCGGTCACCCCCTCGATCTGCACCTCATCACCCGGTTTGACGACCGTGTTGTCTTTCCGGTCAACCGAGATGCCCCCGCTGGCATCCTGCAGAAAGAAAGAGTTCTTCCATCCCGACAGCGCTGTCACCACTCCCCGGAGGCGCACAGTCTCGGCCCGTGCGGCGTCGGCAGGAGCCAGTTGCCGTACTTCCCTCACCTGGCTTTTGGCTTGGGGCTGGTTCGCGCTATGAGCGGGCGTGAGGGGCCCCGAAAGCAGCAGGGCTAACACCGCGCTACGCTTCCAACCGGCAAGACCATGCTTCACCGGCGTGGGGTGATTGCGCCGCATATCTATATAATTTTGAATTATAGTATGAATTGGCGGAATTATTATGGTTTAATAAACGTTATTATGTCCAAAACCATCCTGGTTATAGATGACGATTTAGACTTCTTAAAGCTGATGCAGCATACTCTTGAGCTCCGTGGATACGAGGCGGAGCTGAAGCCTTCCGCCCAGGAGGGTCTCACCTATTTCGAGGAGAATCGCGCGACGATTCAACTGGTAATTATCGACGTCTTAATGCCAGGAATGATGGGGCCCGAATTGGTTCTGCGCCTGCGCGCCCTTCAACCCCAAATCAAAGTGGTGTTCGCCTCCGCCTATTCTCTCGCAATTATCGACCAGGCCACCCAGCGCCCCTTTCCACTGCTGCACAAACCGCTCCGACCAATGCAAGTGATTGAAAAGGTGCACGAGGTCCTTGCAGAAAATTTCCAGCCGAGCGCGATTGCCGGCTCCGGCGGACTTTAGAAAAGGCCGCAACATTCGCGGCTTCTACAATCGTGGTCGCCTCAAGGTCGGGACCCAAAACCCGCCTCACCCGGCTATACTGAAGTTGTTGCCCCTTCCATGAGTGTCCTAGCGACAACTAATCCACTGCATCGCAGCATCGGATTCTACGAAGCCACCATCGGCAAAAAAGTGGTCATGGCCGTCACGGGAGTGATCCTGTTCGGCTACGTAATTGGCCACCTCATCGGCAATCTCCAGATCTACCTGCCGGCCACCGGCGTCCCGGCTACCGAGCCCATCAATATCTACGCCGCATTTCTGCACTCCCATAGCTTCGCGCTCTGGGCCGTGCGCACGCTGCTGTTGGTTTCGGTCGTGATGCACATCACGGCCTCGGTGCAACTGACCCTTTTGAAGCGCCAGGCCCGCCCGGTCGCCTACGTAAAGAAGGATGACATTCCCTCCAGTTACGCCGCCAGAACCATGATGTGGAGCGGTCCGATTATCGCCGCCTTCGTCGTCTTCCATATCCTGCACCTTACTACCGGCTCGGTGCTGCCGATCGAGGAAGGTAACGTGCGCGCCAACGTGATCGGCGGATTCGAGCACCCTGCCGTAGCGATCTTCTACATCTTCGCCATGGCGCTGCTCTGCATGCATCTCTATCATGGGCTGTGGAGCATGTTCCAATCCGTCGGCCTGAATCACCCGCGTTATACGCCGGCGCTCAAGCGGTTTGCCGCCGTGTTCGCCTGGTTCGTCGCCATCGGTAATATTTCCATTCCAGTGGCGGTCCTGGCCGGCTGGATTACCTAGCGGCGCAAGTGGAGAAGCCTATGGAACTCGACGCGAAAATCCCCGCGGGCCCCATCGAGACTCTCTGGGACCGGCATAAGTTCGATCTGAAGCTGGTCAATCCGGCGAACAAGCGCAAGTACAGGATCATCGTAGTAGGATCGGGCCTCGCCGGTGGATCGACCGCCGCTACGCTCGGCGAACTGGGTTACCAGGTCGATTGCTTCTGCTTCCAGGATTCCCCCCGCCGCGCCCACAGCATCGCCGCGCAGGGAGGCATCAACGCCGCCAAAAACTATCACGGCGATGGCGACAGCATCTATCGTCTCTTCTACGACACGGTCAAGGGCGGCGACTTCCGCGCGCGTGAAGCCAACGTCTACCGCCTCGCGCAGATCAGCGTCGATATCATCGATCAGTGCGTAGCGCAAGGCGTGCCCTTCGCCCGCGAGTACGGCGGCCTGCTCGACAACCGCTCCTTCGGCGGCGCGCAGGTCTCCCGCACCTTCTACGCCCGCGGCCAGACCGGCCAGCAACTGCTGCTCGGCGCTTATCAGGCGCTCGAACGCCAGATAGCCGCCGGGCAGGTCAAGATGCATTCCCGCGCCGAGATGCTCGATCTGGTGGTGGTCGACGGGCGCGCCCGCGGCATCGTCACGCGCGACCTGGTGACTGGGGCAATCGAGTCTCACGTGGCCGACGCCGTGGTACTCGGCACAGGCGGCTACGGCAATGTCTACTATCTCTCCACCAACGCCAAGGGCTGCAATACCACTGCCATCTGGCGCGCTTATAAGAAGGGCGCCCTGTTCGCCAATCCCTGCTTCACGCAGATCCACCCCACCTGTATCCCGGTCACCGGCAACTATCAATCCAAGCTCACCCTGATGAGCGAATCGCTGCGCAATGACGGCCGTATTTGGGTGCCGCTGCGCAAAGGCGACCACCGCCCGCCCGCGAGCATCCCCGAGGCGGAGCGCGATTATTTCCTCGAGCGCAAATATCCGAGTTTCGGGAACCTGGTGCCGCGTGACGTCGCTTCGCGCAATGTCAAGGCCGTCTGCGATGAAGGGCGCGGCGTCGGCGAGTCCGGGCTGGGCGTCTATCTCGATTTCCAATCGGCCCTCGAACGTCTCGGCAAGCCCGTCATTCAAGAGCGCTACGGCAACCTGTTCGACATGTACGAACGCATCACCGGCGAGGATCCCTACCAGGCGCCCATGCGCATCTATCCCGCCATACACTACACCATGGGTGGACTTTGGGTCGATTACAACCTGATGAGCACCATCCCCGGCCTGTACGTCATCGGCGAGGCCAACTTCTCCGACCACGGCGCCAATCGCCTGGGCGCCAGCGCGCTCATGCAGGGCCTTGCCGACGGCTACTTCATCCTGCCTTATACCATCGGAGACTATCTCGCGACCACCAGGCTGCCTAAAATCGATGCGAGCCACACCGCCTTCCGCGAGTCCGAAACCCAAGTCGCCTGCAACACCAAACGTCTGCTCGAGATCCAGGGCACGCGCTCGGTCGATTCCTTCCACCGCGACCTAGGCAAACTGGTCTGGGAATACTGCGGCATGGCCCGTACGGCCGAAGGCCTGCAACACGCGCTCGCCAAAATCCCCGAGCTGCGCGAGCAATTCTGGCGCGAGGTGAAGGTGCCGGGCACCGGCGGCGAGCTCAATCAGTCGCTCGAAAAGGCCGGCCGCGTGGGAGACTTCTTCGAGCTCGCCGAGCTCATGTGCCTGGACGCTCTGGAGCGCAATGAGTCCTGCGGGGGCCACTTTCGCGAGGAGTATCAAACGCCCGAAGGCGAGGCCTTGCGCAACGACGCCGAGTATTCCTACGCAGCGGCCTGGCAGTATCGCGGCGAGGGCCAGCCGCCCGCCATGCTGAAAGAGCCTCTGCAGTTTGACTACGTGCACCCGAGTCAAAGGAGCTACAAGTAAATGAAGCTTACCCTGCACATCTGGCGTCAGCGCAATGCGGGCGAGAAGGGCCGTATGGTGCGCTACGATGTCCCCGATGTCAATCCCGAGATGTCCTTCCTCGAAATGCTCGACGTGCTCAACGAAGGCTTGATAGCCAGGGGCGAAGAGCCGGTCGCCTTCGACCACGATTGCCGCGAGGGCATCTGCGGGATGTGTGGTTTCATGATCAACGGAATCGCTCATGGGCCGCGGCGCGGCACTACCGTCTGCCAGCTCCACATGCGCTCTTTCAAGGATGGCGACGTGTTGTATCTGGAGCCTTGGCGCGCGCGCGCCTTTCCCATCGTCAAGGATCTGGTGGTGAACCGCGGCGCCTTCGACCGCATCATCGCCGCTGGCGGTTTCATCACCGCCCCCACCGGCGGCGCGCCCGACGGCAACTCCATTTTGGTGCCGAAACCGGCCGCCGACCTCGCTATGGACGCGGCCGCCTGCATCGGCTGCGGCGCCTGCGTAGCCATGTGCCCCAACGCCGCGGCCGCGCTCTTCACCGGCGCCAAGATCATGCACTTGGGCGTCCTGCCGCAGGGCCAGCCCGAGCGCTATGGCCGGGCCACCGCCATGGTAGCCCAGGCCAACTACGAGCAATTCGGAAGCTGCACCAACATCGGCGAGTGCGAAGCGGTCTGCCCCAAAGAGATCCGCCTCGAAGTCATCGCGCGCATGAACCGCGACTTTCTGAAGGCCGCCGTCAGCGCCCGCTGATTAGTTGCTGAGTCGCGTTCATGGGAGCGCTTCATCGATAGCCGGTGCATCCTCGAAGAATGAGTCCCCGCATCATCGAGCCAGGAAAGCGCTCCGGCCAGCCGTGTATCCGCGGACTGCGCATCACAGTTTGGGATGTGCTGAATTGGCTCGCCGCCGGCATGACAGAACGGCAGATCCTCGATGACGCCGTCAGGGGGATCTACTCGTCGAGAGTCCCGATCACGTAATCGCGGTTCGGTCATCGAAACACCAGAGGCAAAGCCTCATCCTTCGACCTATTGTTGTGGTATCCTGACCGGCAGAAGGTTGAGGTATTGATGTCATCTTCGCGATTTCCCATTCCTCAAGGCACGCTCGACATGCTGATCCTCCAAATCCTTTCTTTGGAGCCGGCGCACGGGTACGGGATTGGCCAGCGACTCGAGCAGATTTCGAAATCCGTTGTCCAGATAAACCAGGGATCTCTGTATCCCGCCCTTCACCGGCTGGAACAGAAGGGCTGGCTGAAAGCCGCGTGGAGGCAATCGGAAACGGGACGCGAGGCCAAGTTCTATTCATTGACACGCTCCGGGCAAAAGCAGCTGCACGTAGAGAAAGCTAGCTGGGCTCGTCTGACAGGGGCGGTCCAACTGATTTTTGACGAGGGTGCCGCGCAATGAAACGAATGCTCAACTGGTTCCGGCGACGAAAACTGGAGAGCGACCTAGACCGCGAATTGCAGTACCACATCGACCGGCGCGTGAATGACCTGTTACATTCTGGTCTGCTAGAGCCCGAGGCGCGCAGGCGGGCCGCGTTGGAGCTCGGGGGCGCCACACAGATTCGAGAGGAGGTGCGCGACATCTGGCTGACTCGATGGCTGCGAGACTTCGTGTACGACCTGCGCTTCTCGGCACGGTCTCTTCTCCGGAGCCCGTCGTTTACGGCAACGGCGGTGCTTTCGCTCGCGCTCGGAATTGGAGCGACCACCGCCATTTACTCTCTTGTCGATCAGGTCGTTTTGCGCGAGCTCCCGGTCGCCCACCCCGAGCGCCTTGTTCTCATCGACTGGAAAGGCGAGCAACTGGCCGAGACCCCCTTGGGCAGTGACAACTTAATGTCCTACCCGATTTGCCGCGATCTCCAGCAGCAGAAGCGATTCTTCGACGGCGTATTCTGCCGCGCTGCGACTACCATCAACCTCTCCACGGGTGGAGACCCCAAGCCGACTGCCGCGGAACTCGTGTCGGGTACTTACTTTTCGATACTCGGAGTGAGCGCCGCGCCAGGCAGGTTGTTGACGATCGATGATGACCAGACACCGGGGTCGAGTCCGGTGGTTGTGCTCTCGTACGACTTCTGGAAAAACCAGCTCGGAAGCGCTCCGGATATCGTCGGCCGAAAGGTGCTGGTGAACCGTTACCCGATGACCGTGGTCGGGGTTGCTGCGCCGACGTTTCATGGCATCGACGTTGGCGAAATTCCATCACTCTGGGTTCCAGCGGTCATGTCTGCCCAGGCAATTCCCGGCTTCAACACTATGCTGGACCATCGGACGCGTTGGGTGCAGATACTGGGCCAGCTGCGGCCGGACGTTTCATTGGCTCAGGTTCGGGCAGGACTGCAACCCTGGTTCAAGTCCATGCTGAAGGAGGAAACGCGCCGTACAGAATTCCCCAAAGTCGACCCCGGGATGCTGCGGCGATTTCTCGCGTCGACACTGGAGGTCACTCCGGCTCCACAAGGCCATTCTGTTCTGCGGCACAGCCTTTCGCGGCCACTCTGGGTTTTATTCGGAGCGACGGCGGTGCTATTGGCTCTGGCTTGCCTGAATGTTGCCGGCCTTTTTTTGGCGCGCGGGTCGGCTCGCCAGCGGGAAGTCAGCACAAGATTGGCATTGGGAGCGTCGCGCGGGAGAATTGGACGACAACTTCTCGCCGACAGTGTACTTCTCGCATTTACCGGTGGACTGCTCGGCGTAGTGATGGCGCCCGTTGCCGTACGGGCTCTCATCGCATTCCTGCCTCGTGATACTGCTGCGAATGGCCTGCAGGCCAACGTCGATACGCGCATGTTGCTTTTTGCATTTCTGGTAAGCCTGGCCGCCGGTTTCCTCGCCGGCTGTGTGCCGGCTTTACAGGCCGGCCGCAAATCGCTAGAGTCCTCACTCCGGGAACGGGGCGGCACACCTTCCGGCGGGTTATCGTTGCGGAGGGGGATTGTGACGGCTCAGATCGCCTTCACCTTGATTTTGATGGTCGCGGCAGGCTTGTTTATTCAAACCCTCCACGGGCTGTTGGCCAAAGGTCCGGGGTTTGAGACGTCCAGCCTCATCTCTTTTGGCATCCAGCCCGCTCTTAATGGCTACTCGGGAGCGGAAGAAACTCAGCTCATTCGTCGGATTAGCGAGGGCATCCGCAATTCCGGGAGCACTCAAGCCTCGGCCATTGCGAGCGTCCAGTTACTGCTCGGAGGAGCGTGGAGTAACTCTCTGACGATCCAGAGTGGTGAACGATTCACGACCGATCACGAAGTCCAAATGAATGCTGTCACTCCGGGGTTCTTCGAGACCCTCGGGACCAGGATTGTCGCCGGACGAGACTTCAACGAACACGATTCGCTGGACGTGGCCGTGGTGAATCAATCGCTGCCTGTGAGTAAAAACGGGCAGCGCGTGGTCATTGTCAACGAAGCCTTTGTCAAGCGATACTTCGGGGGACGCAGCCCTCTCGGCGCGCGGGTCGCAATGGGATCCGCGCCTGACGCGAAACCGGATACCGAAATCATCGGCGTCGTGCAGAACATCAGCTACCGTAATGTACGCGAGCAGTGGGAGCAAGCCTACTTTCCCATCGGCACCGAGCTGTCTGGCTCAAATTTTTACGTGAGGTTTCGGGGGACTCCCGAGTCAGCCTTTCGATCGATTCGGGCGATCCTGCGCAGCGCCGATCCGACATTGCCAATCACCTATTTCCGCACGCTGGACGAGCAAATCGGCCGATCCCTGAACACAGAGCGTATGCTGTCGGCACTTTCCAGCAGCTTCGGCACACTGGCGCTCCTGCTCTCGCTGGTTGGCCTGTACGGTGTGATGTCTTTCGTCGTGACCCAGCGCAGACGCGAGATCGGTATTCGATTAGCGCTGGGGGCGACACGCCTTTCTACCATCTGGCTCGTGCTCCGGGATGCGCTGGCGATGATCGCCGCGGGAACCGCGATTGCGCTACCTTGCGTCTGGGCGTTGGGCCGTCTTGTTGAATCGCAGCTATACGATGTCAAGCCGACAGATCCTGTAACGATCCTCGCGGCGACGTTGGTTTTGTGCTCGACTGCACTAGGCGCAGCGCTCATTCCCGCCCGCCGCGCGTCGGCTGTGAACCCTACTGACGCACTTCGATTCGAGTAGGTAATGGAGTATCGTCCTTTGCGCTTCGCGACATCACACAGAGATCCTGTGTAGTCGCGCAGCGTAGACCGATCCCGCATGGGTTGCCGGAACGTCACCTCTACAACCAACATGTGATAGGCGCCGCCGCGCCGATGCTGCCCGGTGTGCCGGCTCGTTTAACGCACACAAGACAGACGGAACGCAATGATTGTCGGAACCGAGAAAACCGCGCAGATCGCCGCGTTCCCTTTGCTGGCAGTCTACTAGCGATGTTCAGGGCCGTGCCGCAGACCAGGGATGTGCGTTTGATGGTGGTCGGTTAGAGTACCGGCGCATTCTTGCAACGATGTTCGGCTAGCACTTGCAGGGCGTTTGCCTGCGGCCAGCACTGCCGCGGGTCGGCGACAGACCGTCAACATGCCGGGTCCCACATTTCCATCTGGCCGGGTAACGCCTACGCGCGGAATCACCGCGGGCAGCCGATTCCGGCCGTGTTCGCCCAAGCTTCCAGGGTATTAGTGGAACGCACAACATCGGTGACAGCCACCTATATCTCGAATGCCAGCGATACTGCCGCGATCAAAGTCTGGTGTCGCGCGCATATAGGCGGTCAATGCCTACAACTGCGTGGATCCCGCTGTTTGCCTGGGCCCTGGTGCAGATCATCATCACGGATACGAACAGGGGCGCGGTACCGATGTCCCGGGGCCGAGCACCCGCCGAGGGGGTTGTTGTATCCTCGACACATGAAGGTCGCGGCGTTTGGACTTCTGATCGCACCGCTGGCATTTTCTGCAACGTTCAGCAAAGATGTGGCTCCCATCTTCTTCGCGCGGTGCGCCGGATGCCACCGTCCCAACGACATCGCGCCCATGTCGCTGCTGGATTACCAGTCGGCCCGGCCGTGGGCGAAAGCGATCCGGGAAGCGGTGCTGACCCGGAAGATGCCACCGTGGTTTGCGGACCCACACTTCGGCAGCTTCGCTAACGACGCCCGGCTCTCCCCGAGCGAGATGGAAACCATCAAGACCTGGGTGGATGCGGGCGCTCCCGAGGGCGACCCGCGCGACCTCCCGCGCGCGCCGGTTTTCACGGCGGGGTGGCGGCTGGGCAAGCCGGACATCGTGATCGACATCGGCCAGGATTTCCGCGTTAAGCCGGGGGTGGACGCTTACGAGCACTTCGTGGTACCGACCAACCTGACCGAAGGCCAATGGATTCGGGCAGCCGAAATCCGGCCCGGCAACCGCAAGGTGGTACACCATGTGCACGTGAGCGTGGTCGCTGATGCTTCCGAGCCGGGGTCTACTTCGATCGAATCCATGACGGCGCTGAACTCGTTCCTGATTCGCGACGGCAACCTGACGCGGGTGCGCATGGATGCGCCGGTGGTGAACGACGCGTGCGCCGCGGATGCGCCGGATCTGCCGTACCTGCGCGGTTTTCAGGAAGGCGCGCTGGCCTCGTTTCTGCCGGGCCGGGCGCCGGATGTGTTTCCCGAGGGCTCGGCGAAATGGATTCCGCCGCGATCGAAATTCGAATTCGTGATTCACTATGCACGCACGGACGGAGCGGCGCAGACGGACCGGACCAGCGTGGGACTTTATCTCGCTCCCGCGCCGCCGGAGCGCATTCTGCGGCGCATGGATTTGCGCAACTTCTTTTTCCGCATTCCCGCCGGCGCGGCCAGCCACGAAGTGAAGCGCTGCTACACGTTCGAGCGCGACAAGCTACTGCTCTCGATTACTCCGCACATGCATTACCGGGCGCACGATGTCACCTACGAGCTGGTGCGTCCCGATGGTAAGCGCGAGACGCTGCTGGTAGTGCCACGTTACGATTTCCACTGGCAGCTCGTTTACCGGCTGCGAGAGCCGCTCTACGTGAAGAAGGACAGCCTGCTCATCGTGACGGTGCACTACGACAACAGCCCCAACAATCCGGCCAACCCGGATCCGGCGCAAACGCTGCGCTGGGGCGATAAGAGCGAAGAGGAAATGATGACGAGCTGGATCGAGTACTTCGACGCGGGAAGTGGGGCCGTCGCATCGGTCGCAGCGCGCCAGTAAAATCGCGAAACCGTGGCGCATCGGATCGCACTGCTGCTGCTGGTTGCCGCGCTGGCACTGGGGCGGGCCCCGATGCAGGCCCAAATGCGCGCTGTGCTTACGGGCTGGCGCGTACGTGTGGAGGCGACGGCGACCGCTACCGGCGCAGCGTTGCGGGAGCGCTTTCTCGCTAAAGAAGGAACGGGCTGGGTGGAGTTAGCGACGAGCGCCGGCGAGACGCTGGGGGCCGTGTCGATCGAGGGCTATCCCGATCTCGCGGCGAGTGGCGCGGTGATGGCTCTTTCCGCCGATCGAAACACGCTGGTCGAGGAACTGAGCGCCGGCAATCTGCGCATACGGCGGACGCTGAGCTTGACCGCGCGCGAGAATTGGCTGCGGGCGACGACGCGCCTGGAAGCAGGATTTCCCACGACGCTGCATGCATTCTCGGACAAGCTTCACGCCGCGATCGAGCCGGACTGGTCGTATGCGCCCTCGGTGGGCGGTTTTGTTCCCGACGCGCAATATAAGGCGCCACTGATTCTGGTGCAGTCCGGCCGCCGTGCGCTCGGAATTGTACCGGATGTCTCGGTCCTCACGCGCGAGGTGCTGGAGCGGTGCAATCACGCGCTGGATCTCGACGTGCCCGCGGGGCCGCTCCTGTCGGTGGGATACATTCCCGCGCGGCCGGCTTATCATTCGGTGTATCGCGAGGATCCGGATGGTGTCTGGAAGGTGAGTCAGCCTGTCGTGAATTCCTATTACGTTTATCTATCGGCGGACGCGGCGCCGCAAGCCGCTTATCGCGAGGCGGTGCGCTTCCATTGGGAGGAGTTCGCGCGCAAACAGATGGAAGAGGCCGCGAGCGCGCAGGCCGGAACCGATCCCTCGTACCGCCAATGCGGACTCTGGGACGATTGGCGGCGCACGATCTGGGATGAGGAATCGCGCCGGAACTGGCTTTCCTTCGCTCTGCCGGATGGCTCGACCGGCGGCGCGGTAAAGATGTTGCGCTGGGGCGCGCCCCGTCCATCGGTCTACCTGGGCGCCTGGTTCAACAGTTTGCGCACGGCATACGGAATGGCTCTCTATGCCCGGCGCACGAATCAGCCGGATCTGCTGAAGCTCGCCGGGCAAACTCTACAGATAGCCCTGGAGGCACCTGGAAAAGACGGCGCGTTCCAATGCATCGCCGTGCCGCAAGGCGACGGGGGAACGGTTGCGTGGGCCGCGGGCGATGGCTCCGGCAGCAGCACGGTACGCGGATTTCTTGGATTTGACATGAGCTGGACTGGCTATTGGATGCTGCGGTGGCGCGCGGCGGGACTGCCGGGCGGCGAAGGTGTAGTGGATCGCTGCGGACGCCTCGCGCATTTTCTGATCGCGAGGCAAGAGTCCGATGGCATGCTGCCCACGCGTTTCAATGAGGGCGGCACGGTCGAACGAGGCACTGCCAGGATGGTCGAGGCGGAGACCGCTCCGGTAGTTCTGTTTTTGCTCGAGTTGTTTAAAGCGTCACCGCAGAACGAATATCTGGAGGCTGCGCGAAAGGGTCTGGCGTTTCTCGATCGGGAAGTGATTCCGGGCCGCAAATGGTATGACTTTGAAACCTTCTGGAGCTGTAGCCCGCGACTGATCTCACGGGACGAGCGCACGCGGCAGTGGCCGGCTAACAATCTGGCGCTGATTCACGCGACGGCCGCTTATCTGACTGCATTCGAAGTCACACGACAACGCGAGTATCTGGATAAGGGACGGGCGCTGCTCGACTATCTGCTGCTGTACCAACAAAGCTGGACTAACCCGAAGCTGGAAGGATTGTCCGGCCCCGCCATGTTACTGGGCGGATTCACCACGCAGAACTCGGACGCCGAGTGGTCCGATGCGCGTCAGAGCCTGGCGGGCAATGTGCTGATCGACTACTATCGCACCACAGGCAATGTCGAATACCTGGAGCGCGGGGTGGAGGCGCTACGCGCGCAGTTCCCTGTCTCACCTTCGGAAAATTGGGCGCACGTAGGGTATGGGCCAAAGGCGGGCGTCAGCAGCTTCCATTGGGGTAGCGGCAGCGGCATGGCGGGTATTGAAATTGACGAGGAGTATCTCGCTGACGCGGTGTTCGACGTTGCCGCAAAACGCGGTGTGGGGGTGAATGGTCTGAACCTGACGGATGCGGACGTGCAGGAGGACCGTATCCAATTCCAACTGAACAGTCCCTTTCGATGGCAACGAAAGCCGGTGGTGCTGTTCCGCGATACCATGCCGGAGAAAGTCTACAAAGTGACTGTCAATGGGAAGGTGGTGGGTAGTTTCCCTGGTAAGACGTTAGAGACCGGCATAAGTGTAGAGAGGTGACCACATTCTTCCGCGCGCTGGCAAGCTATTAGTTGAGTTGACCGTGCTTCTCGCGGTACGCGCGCCGGCGGCTGAGAACCGGTGCGCGGCGTGCCATCCAAAGGAGGTGCAAACATACTTACAATCCGCCATGGCGCGCGCACTGAGTTTACCCGCAGGCCAGCCACGCGGCACATTTGAGCACGCCTATTCTCACACTTCATTCACGACCTATGCGGACTCAGCCGGACTGAGGCAAGTTCTCACAAGAAATGGCGAAGTGGCAGAGCAACCGATAGCCTATGTGATTGGGTCCGGCAGTCACGCCTTCGGGTATCTGGTACGTGTCGGCGACCATCTCTTCCAATCACCGATTTGTTACTACACGCAAAGCCGGTCGTGGGGCATTGCCCCGGGCTACGAAATGGATCCGCATCCGGACTTTTCGCGGCCGGTTCCAGTGGCGTGCGTGCTCTGCCATGCGGGTAGGCCGGAAGCTCTGGACAGTACGCTCAATCGTTACCGGGACCGCGCTTTTTCGGCCGAAGGGATCTCTTGTGAACGCTGTCACGGGCCGGCTGATGAGCACTTGCGCAGGCCGGTTCCAGGATCTATCGTTAACCCGGCGAAGCTGACCGGCGCCCGGCGGGATAGTGTCTGCGAGCAGTGTCATCTGGCGGGGGAGGTTCGTATCGCCAATCCCGGCAAGAGCCCGGCGGACTATGTGCCGGGCGAGAGTCTGGAAGATACTCTTACGATTTACGTGCGCACCCGGCTCTCGGGCGGACCGATCAAGGTTGTAAGTCATGCGGAGCAACTGGCACTTAGTGCCTGTGCCCGCAAAAGTGGTGGGAAGTTATGGTGCGGGACTTGTCACAACCCACATCAATCAGTCACTCATGCGGCCGCATATTTTCGGGAGCGGTGCCTCGGTTGTCATGCCGCGACACTCAACAAGGCGCATGCTGCCGAGGGCCGGGATTGCGTGGCGTGTCACATGCAGCGAAAGCCTACGAGCGATGGTGGACATACGATCTTCACCGATCATCGAATTGTGCGGCGTCCGGAGGCATCCGATGCAGGCGATCCGGTCTTCGATCTTAAACCCTGGCGGGAGCCGCAAGCAGACTTACGGGAACGCAACCTGGGCCTGGCGCTGGCGGATTTTGCGACGCAGAAAAAATCGGCGGCGCAGATGGTCGAGGCGTTTCGATTGCTGTACCGGATTGAGAAGAAGTTTTCGAGCGACCCGGCCGTCGTTTCCGCGCTGGCTTCGCTGCTGTTCATTGCCGAGGACACGCAGGAAGCCGAGAAGCGTTATCGCCAGGCAGTCGCACTGCGGCCGGACTTCGCACCTTATCAAGTGAACCTGGCGGCGGCGCTTTTGAAAGACGGAAAGAATCAGGAAGCCAGGGAGTGTCTGGAGAAAGCGCTGCAACTCGATCCGTTGTTGCAATCGGGTGTGGAGATTCTGAGCCGCCTTTACCGGGAATCGGGTGAAAAGGAGCAAGCGGACGCGCTCCAGATCCGATATCGGACGGCCATGGGTTACAAACAGTGAGTGTCTTAGGGGAGATCCTCGGGGAGTTTTGCCGGCGCGTTTTTGTTCTTCAACTCTTTGAACCTGGCTAGCTCCGTGGCGGCGTCGGCGTCTCGCCGCAACTTGCGCAAGATCTGGAATCGCAGGAAATGGGACTCCGAGCGCTGCGGGTCAATCTCGATGCCGCGGTCAATCTCCGATAAGGCCTGGGCGGATTTGTCTTGCTGATACAGCGCCTTCGCCAGGGCCGCATGCGCATCCGCAAGTCCCGGTTGCACGGCCAGCGCGGCGAGAAACTCGGCGGCGGCATCAGAAGGATTGCCCTGCTCAAGCAGAATCATCCCCAATTTGTAGCGAGCCATATAGTGATCCGGGCTCAGCTTGATGACAGTCCGGAACTCCGCGGCAGCCTCGTCCGAACGCATGCGCACCCAATACGCGCTGCCCAGCACATAGTGAGTGGAAGCTACGCCGGGCTGTTTCTGCACCGCGAGCTTGTACTTATCGAGAGCCAGCTCTGGCCGGTTTTGCGCGTCGAAGTATTCGCCTTCCACCTGCTGCAGCCGGTAGGAGTCCGGAGCGACCTCGTGCAGACGTTCGAGGAGCGCCGACGATAACTTGGAATAGCCGCGCAGCAACAGATACAGTTGCTCGTCGTCGGGGGGCGTCAGGGCGGCCATCTTCTTAAACGCGTTGTGGGCCTCTTCGGTACGGTCGAGGGCCAGAAAGCTGACGCCCAGATAGAAGTAAGCGGAGCTGTTATTGGGGGCGAGCTGGATCGCGATCCGGAGCGGCTCGAGGGCCAGCGCCGGTTGTCCGCAGCGGAAGCGCTTCACGCCCAGAGCCATCTGGGCTTCGAGGCTGCCGGGCTTGGCCTCGGCCGCGCGCTCGAGAGGCGCAAGTTCGGTGGTGCAGCTCGCGCGATCTTCCGCCGCAGACAAGCCCGAAGCCAGGAGAAACGCGGCGACGGAGACCATAGGGCGGGCTCTATTGGTTCCCAATACGGTACTCCAGTTTCTTCAGCGCGGTGTCACTCTCCTGCGCCGACTGGGCCTTCTTGAAGGCTGCCAGGGCAAGGTCAGCGCGCGCGATATCGCCCTGTTTGCGGTAAAGCACCGAGAGGCGGTATTGGCTCTCGGCGAGGGCCGGGTCGCGTTCGACGCTCGCCTTATATTCGGCGATGGCCTGGGCGGTGCGGCCGGCATGTTCGAGGGCGCGGGCGAGTTCGTAGTGGCCCTCGGCGAATTCCGGGCGCAATTGCACCGCCTTGCGCAAGGCCTCGATGGCCTGTTCCTGACGGCCGTCATTCATCTTCTCGATAATCTTTCCATAATAGAAGTAACCGATGTACAAGCCGGGCTGTTTTTGGATTGCCGTCTCGAAGACCGGCAGCGCCTCCTCCAGTTTGTTGTCGCTCTCGAGCACGTCTCCCAACACGATGTAGGCGTCGGTAAATGCAGGATCCAGAGCCACCGCCTTCTTCAGCGCGGCCGCGGCCTTCCCGGTCTGATCGGCGAGATGCTCGGTCAGCCCCATGCCCATCCACAGCAGCGGCGAATCGGGCAGCTCTTTCAATCCGTGCTCGAAAACCAGACTGGCAAGCTCCGGCGTGTGGAACTTCAGATACAGCATCCCGAGATTGAAATAGACCTGCTCGTTTTTGGGATCCAGGCGGAGTGCGTCCTGGAATTCGTTGGAAGCCTTCTGCGGGTTTCCCAGCTCGTAATATGAGCTTCCGAGCAGCCTGTGAAAGGTGGCGTCCTGCGGGCCAAAACTCTTTACGGCTTCGAGCGCGGCGACTACGGCCTGGTAGCGATTATGCACGAAATCATCGCGCGCCCGGCGCACGGCCGCATCGCGATATTGCGCCGCGAGCGCGGGAACCGATTTAACCAGATCCGCACCCTTGGCCGGTTGTCCCGACTGCAGACATACCGATGCCAGAATGCGCGCCTGATCGCTGGTCAGCCGTCCGGCGCTCTGCAATTCCGCGATCACGCGATCGGCCTCTGCCTGCCGGCCGGTACGGATCTGCGCTTCCGCCAGCGCCAGAGCCAGCGGCGTGCTGTCCGGATCGAGCGCATGCGCCTGGGAAAGCCGTTCGACAGCCTTGGCATAGTCGGATCGCCGGGCGAAGATCAGACCGGCATTGCCCAGCGCGAAAACCTGCCCGGGCTCGCGGGCGATCACAGCCTCGAACTGTTCGAGCGCGGCGGCTTCCTGTTTATCGGCGAGCAGCAGCTTCGCCAGGTCGATGCGTGCCGCGGTGAATTCCGGTTGCCGCCGTATGGCCGATTGGAGCAGCTCCTCCGCGTCCTTCTGCTTTCCCAGCTTTTGCAGCACGCTGGCCAGGTTCAACTCAGCGGACTCGTATCCCGGCTTCAGTTCCATGGCGCGCCGGAAGGAGGCAGCCGCCGCATCCAGTTTGCCGAGTTCCACCTCGCACACGCCCATCAGGTTGTGCGCTTCGGGAATCTTCGGATTACTCTCGAGCAGTTTGGCGAGGACGGCCTGCGCACCGGTGAAATCGCGGGCGCCGATTTTGGCGGAAGCCTCGGCGAGGAGGGCTTGCGCGGGATCGGCGGCGTCACACCGGTGGCTACCCAGTAGCGCCAGGCAGAAAGACAGCGCGGCGAGTATTTGTGCCGGACGTTGATTTCGATACAGCGTCAAAAATACAGCTTAAGCCCAAATTGGATCCTGCGCGGAGCCGCATTCGACGCCAGGCCGGTGATGGTGCCCGCGCCAGCCACATCCACCTGCGCGTTCGGAAGCCCAAATTGTACCTGGTTGAACGCGTTCAGAAAATCGGTTCGGAATTGCAGCCGCCGGGCCTCGGTGAATGACCATGATTTGCTCAGGGTCAGGTCCCAGTTTTCGAATGCCGGGCCACGTAGAATGTTGAATCCGCTGTTCCCCTGGGTGTTTTTCGCGGGCGCCGTAAAGCAATTGATGTTGAACCAGTCGTTGATGGTGCGGCTAGACAGGCTGCCGTTGCAGACGCGATTGGGCTGGTCACCCTCGCCATTATCGAGCGGGCTGGTTATGCTGGGAGTGAATGGGAAACCGGACTGGTAATTGATGATTCCGGATACCTGCCAGCCCCCCACCGCCGCATCCATTCCCTTAGTCCAGCCGTTGCCGAACGGCTTCCCTTTGCCGAATGGCAATTCGTAAACGAAGTTCGTAACCAGCCGTTGCGGAGCGTCGTTCGATGCCAGAGATTTCACCATGTAGTCGAACGGATTTACGAAGTTCAGCCCGGTGTTCATCGCTTTGCTGACCGTATAGGCCGCCAGCAGCGACAACCCGGCCGCGAAGCGGCGCTCAATTTTAAGCTGCATAGAATCGTAGTGGCCATCCCCACCGTTGAAGCGATAGGTAAACCCGGCGAGGCCGGGGGCAATTGAATAGTAAGG